>SKEL01000536.1_pt1 | contig 40600 bp, 32 predicted proteins | sample 4826741 | NCBI WGS metagenome assembly SKEL01 (sample SAMN11008810, study PRJNA524170) | human gut metagenome | biome: Human fecal sample; material: Feces; isolation source: fecal sample from pouch patient p33 | host: Homo sapiens | place: Israel: Tel-Aviv | collected 2016-03-22
CCCTCGTGGTTTGGGTTGCCATCACCGTGCTCCATCTCTCCCCTCGCCGTGCCTTCTGCTCTCCTTGCTTGTGTAGGGCGAAGGGGGTAAAATCTACCCGTGCTCCACCTTATTATCAGTTGTTATAAATAATTGAAAATTAACATAATAAGGTAATAAATAACATAATGAGAACAATATTGAAATCAATATTGCTGATGAGCCTATGCTCGTCGGCAACAGCCCCTGCTATGGCTATAAACGGAGCAGATAATAACAAGGAAAAGTCAAGCATTCATGGTATGGAAAACAGCGATTCCATCAAGCACCAGCCTCTGACAGAATCGAGCGTGAAACTGAATGAAGTGGTGGTTACGGGATTGACTGGCAGTCAGAAACTCAAGCAGTTGCCTGCACCCATCTCTTTCGTTTCTGCCCGCCAACTCGAAATGCAGCCTTCAACCAACATCATCGATGCCATCGCTCATCAGCCAGGCGTTTCGCAGATTACCACGGGAAGCGGAATCTCCAAACCCGTGATTCGTGGATTGGGATTTAACCGTGTGGTCGTAGTGAATGATGGAGTAAGACAGGAAGGACAGCAATGGGGCGATGAGCACGGAATAGAAATCGACCCGGCTTCGGTTCATTCCGTAGAGATCCTGAAAGGTCCGGCAAGTCTCATGTATGGATCGGATGCGATGGCAGGCGTCCTCATCTTCCACTCCGCTCCTACCCTTGCTAAGGGCGACATGAGAGCGAATTTCTCAACGGGTTACCAAACCAACAACGGACTTTTTGATTATTCGCTCAACTTTGCCGGCAACCAGGACGGCTTTGTCTGGAATACCCGATATAGTGGAAAGATGGCACATGCCTACAAGAACAAATACGATGGTTACGTCTTCGGTTCATCACTCCGAGAACAGGCCCTTTCGCAGCTCCTCGGCTGGAATTATCGCCAGGGACATTCGCATCTCACACTCGATTATTATCATCTCACTCCGGGCATCGTAGAGGGAGAAAGAGATGAGAAAACGGGCGAGCTGGAAATTCCGAATGGCTACGATGCCAAGAGTTACGGCAAACCGATGCCTTATCAGCAGATTCACCATTACAAGGCAGTGCTCGACAATTCCTGGTTCCTGGGCGACGGCAATCTGAAACTCCTCTTGGGTTATCAGCAGAACCGCCGTCAGGAGTTTGAGGAGGAAGAGAATCCGAAGGAATGCGGACTCGACTTCATGCTCCATACCGTGAATTACGACCTGCATTATCTCTCGCCGGAAATGAATGGCTGGAAATTCTCAACAGGTGTCAACGGCATGTGGCAGCAATCAATTAACAAGGGAACAGAGTTTCTGATTCCAGCCTATCATCTCTTCGATTACGGCGTGTTTGCCACGGTGAGCAAGACAATAGGCAAGTTGAATCTGAGCGGCGGAATCAGATACGATCATCGCCACCTGCATAGCGAAGCTTTAAGAGAAGAAGATGATACAGATTCGCATCGTTCAGATTGGAATGGATTTGTTTTGAATGGTTCTGAATCAAATGGTTCTGAATTGAATGATTCTTTCCGTTTTCAAGCCTTTAAGCGCAGCTTTGAGGGAGTAACCGGAAGCATCGGATTGGCTTACGAAATCCTGCCCGATTTCAATATCAAGCTGAACCTGGCAAGAGGATTCCGTGCGCCTAACATCAGCGAATTATCATCGAATGGTGTGCATGAGGGAACCCAGCGATACGAATTGGGAAATACCGGTCTGAAGCCTGAGAACAGCTGGCAATTCGACCTCGGTTTGGACTATTCTTCGCCTATTATTTCGGCAGAACTCTCGCTGTTTGCCAATCGCATTAACCATTACATCTATAGCGAGAAGTTGGCAGATGAGAACAATCAGCCTATCCTCATCGACGACACGCCAGCCTATCAGTTTACTTCGGGCGACGCCCGCATTCTGGGTGGTGAGGCGAGCATCGACATCCATCCTGTAGAGCATCTGCACTTCGGCAACACTTTCTCGTATGTCAACTCCGTGCAATTGCATCAGCCATCCGAATCTAAGTATCTGCCATTCACCCCAGCTCCCCGTTGGATTTCGGATGTAAGATATGAGTTTGTCTGCAACGGCAGGACTTTCGACCATCTCTTCGTCAAGCTGCAGATGGATTGCAATCTTCGCCAGAACCATTATTTCGCAGCCAACGAGACGGAGACCGCCACGCCATCCTACACATTATTAAATATGTATGCCGGTACCGACGTGAAGCTTCACGGCAAGCGCCTTCTCTCGCTCTATCTTTCGGGCGAAAACCTTACCAATCGTGCTTACCAGAACCACCTGAGCCGCCTGAAGTATCTGGCAGTAAACACGGCTACAGGCAGAAGAGGCGTTTACAATATGGGCCGAAATTTCTGCATAAAGGTAGTAGTTCCGATAGAGCTGTAACTCCCCTTTTGGAATAAGCAATTCCTCATCAGGAATCAGAATTTTGAATAAACAAGTGCCGATAAGGATGCCAAAAGCTACTTGAAAAGCAACTTTTGGCACCATTATCGGCATTTTTTCGTCTATTTATTAGACAATCATTACCCATTTCCGATGATATTTCGTAACTTTGCACCATGATTAAGAAACAAGGAACAATATTGATTGTTGATGACAACCGCAACATTCTTACTACGGTGAGGATGCTGCTGGAACCCATATTCGATGGCATCATCACCATCGCCAACCCTAACTCCATCCCAGCCAAGCTGAGAGAGGAGCACCCCGACGTGGTGCTGCTCGACATGAACTTCTCCAGCGGAATCAATTCGGGAAACGAGGGACTGTACTGGCTCAGGGAAATCAAGAGCCTCAGCCCGAAAACCGAGGTGGTGCTCTTTACCGCCTATGCCGACATCCAACTAGCCGTAACAGGCATCAAGGAAGGTGCCGCCGACTTCATCGTGAAGCCTTTTGAAAACGAGAAAATGATCCGTACGCTGATGGAGGCTAGGGATAAGAACAAGGCTGTGGATAACGCTATTGGCAAAAAAGGTGGAAAACTTTGTGGAAAAGATGCACAAAGTGCTATGTATTGGGGAGATAGCAAAGTTATGAACAATTTGAGAAGCATTGTGGAAAAAGTTGCCGCAACCGATGCAAACATCCTCATTACAGGCGAAAACGGAACAGGTAAAGAGGTGTTAACCAACGAGATACATCGTTTATCCACAAGATGTGGAAAGAAAATGCTGCCTGTGGATATGGGAGCCATCACGGAAACCCTTTTCGAGAGCGAACTCTTCGGTCATGTGAAGGGTGCTTTTACTGATGCCAAGGTGGATAAACCGGGCAAGTTTGAGCTTGCCGACGGCAGTACCATCTTCCTGGATGAGATAGGAAACTTATCCTACAATCTTCAGGCAAAACTCCTTACCGCCCTGCAACGCAGAAGCATCGTAAGAGTGGGCGGAAGCACACAGATTCCCATCAACGTACGACTGGTTTGCGCCACCAACCGCAATCTGCAGCAGATGGTAAACGATGGCGAATTCAGAGAGGATCTGCTCTATCGCATCAACACCATCCATCTGGAATTGCCTGCCCTGAGACAGAGAAAATCAGACATCGTTCCATTGGCAGAAAGATTCCTCCGTCAATATGGCGATTTATATAATAAGTTGAATCTCCGTTTTTCGGAAGAGGCTGAGAAAAAACTTACCAGTTTGCCTTGGTATGGTAACATCCGTGAACTTCAGCACGCCATCGAGAAAGCCGTGATTCTATCTGATGGCGGAATGATTTCTGCCGAAGATATTGACGGCGGAAACCAGCAGAGAAAAGAGAAGCCCCTGGAAGAAGTTCAGACGCTCGACGAGATGGAGAGCCGAATGATAGAGAAAACCATCAGGGAATGTGAGGGAAACCTGTCGGTGGTAGCCGCAAGGTTAGGTATTTCCCGCCAAACGCTTTATAATAAGATTAAGCGATATGGATTATAAACTAATTATAATTATCGTGCTTTTGCTCGTGGCTGTAGTGGGTTACATTCGCCTCTACCGCCACTATCGCCGTAACATCAAGAAGGTAACTTTCCTTTTTGATGCGATAGATAATGGGGATTTCTCCTTCAGTTTTCCTACGGAGAAGAGGTTTAAGGAGGATAAGATTCTGCATCAATCCCTCAACCGAATCAAACTCTTCCTGCAACATACGAGAGAGGAGCAGATGGATCGGGAGAAATATTACGAGCAGATTCTGAATGCGGTGGATACGGGCATCCTGGTGGTAGATAGCCACGACAACATCCTGCAGCACAACCAGGCTGCCCTCCGATTGCTCGATACGGATGTGCTTACCCACATGAACCAGGTAAAAGGGAAACTGAAGGATGAGCACCTGGCAAAGCATGAGACCCAAGCCATGCTGAAAGACAAACACGTGCGCATCATCGCCCTGAGCGACGTGAGCCACGAGCTGAGCAATCAGGAAGTGGATTCTTGGATCAAACTGATTCGTGTGCTGACCCATGAAATCATGAATACCATCACGCCGGTTACTTCCTTGAGCGAGACTCTGCTTACCCGAGTTACAGAGGATAAAGACTTGAAGCAAGGCTTGGAAACCATCCACAAAACAGGAACCGAGCTGTTGGCTTTCGTTAACAACTATCGCCGCTTCACCCATGTTCCCCAGCCTCAGCCTGCTCTTTTCTATGTAGAACCATTCCTGGAAAGAATGGCGATGCTCTGCAACCTCGAAGTAGAGATTTCGGTTTCTCCCAAGGATTTGCTGGCTTACGCCGATGAGAGTCTCCTCTCTCACGTTGTAACGAATCTTCTGAAGAATGCCGTAGAAGCTTTCAAGGAAAAGAGAAAATTATCATTTATTCGTCTCCAAGCCTACGCCAACGCCCAGGAATCCATTATCATCGACGTGAGCAACAACGCCGGTCTCATCCCCGAAGATGTAGCCTCCCACATTTTCATCCCGTTCTTCACCACAAAGCCGGAAGGAAGCGGAATCGGTCTCTCCCTCTCCCGCCAGATCATGCGAGTAAGCGGCGGCAGTCTCTCGCTCCATCAGGACAAGGCACAGGGAATCACCACCTTCCGCATCATCATCCCATAAAAAAGTATAATTTTGGGGAGGAAAGTTTGGCATTTTCGCTTTTTTACCATATCTTTGCCATTATAAAAGATTAAGCTTATGTCAACAGACGATAAGACCATATTAAAGATAAAAGAAATAGCTAAATCTGCTATTCCTTTAGGCAGCAAGGCTATATTGTATGGATCAAGAGCGAGAGGTGATGCTCGCAACGATTCAGACTGGGACATTCTTATCCTTTTAGATAAAGCCAAACTGGAGCAAACAGACTATGACAAAGTAAGTTACCCGTTTGTCTTGTTAGGTTGCGACCTCGGCACAGAAATCAATCCCATTCTTTACACAAAGAAAGAATGGGAATCGTATAACTTCACCCCTTTTTACGAGAATGTAAATCGAGACGGCATTAGTTTAATATAAAAGTTATGGATCAAGTAAACAAAGACACATTAATCAGTCTGCAAGTAGAAAAAGCCAAGCGCTTTTTAACTCAAGCAGATGAAATGGTTGAACTAAAGCATTGGGATTTAGCAGCCAATCGCTATTATTATGCCTGCTTCCATGCCGTACAAGCTCTATTCATAGCAAAAGGTGTTAATGCCCACACTCATGCCGGCATTAACACCCAATTCAGTTTACACTTCGTAAAGACTGGTATCGTAGATATCTCTTATGGCAGTTTCCTCGCCCGTATGTTCCAATTAAGGCAAAAAGCCGATTACAACTGCGCCTACGAAATTTCCGAAAATGACATCCTGGAAATTATTGGCTTATCACACGATTTTATAAAAGCCATATTAAACTTAGTCAAATAATTACTGATTGCCCTCCGCCTCCACAATCTGTCCATCAAACAGGCGGATGGTGCGATGGGCTATCTTGGCATCATGCTCATTATGCGTTACCATGACGATGGTGGTGCCCTCGTGGTTCAGCTCGGTAAGCAGATGCATCACCTCGGCACCATTCTTGGAATCGAGATTACCCGTAGGCTCATCGGCAAGGATGAGCTTCGGACCAAAGACCACGGCACGGGCAATGGCTACTCGCTGTTGCTGACCACCTGATAGCTGGTGAGGGAAGTGCTTAGCACGATGACTGATGGCCATTCGCTTCATAATCGCCTGCACCTTTGCCTTGCGCTCTGCCTTCGGAATATTGAGGTAGGTAAGAGGAAGCTCGATGTTCTCCTCTACATTCAATTCATCTATCAGGTTGAAGCTCTGGAACACAAAACCAATTTCTCCCTTTCTCACATCCGTACGCTCCTTTTCCTTCAGGTTTGCCACCTCGTGATTACCCAGGAAATATTTTCCCGAAGTTGGGTTGTCGAGCAAACCGAGAATGTTGAGCAAGGTAGATTTACCGCAACCGGATGGTCCCATAATGGCAACAAACTCGCCGTCTTCTACTGTGAAAGATACATTATTTAAAGCTATCGTCTCCACATCTTCTGTGCGGAATGACTTGCAAAGATTCTCTATTTTAAGCATTTTCTTATCTTTTTACTTTTTTACTTTTAATTTTATTCATCCTTGAGATATTTCACAGGATTACTGTTAGCCACCTTGTAGCAGTTGATGATGACGGAAAGCCCGATGATAACGAGCAAGATGATGGTAACGCCGATAAACAGTAAAGGCGTCATCGTAATCTTCTCGCTGAACGACATGAGCCATTGTCTGGCAATCAGCCAAGCCCACAAATCTCCCACGATGATGCAAGGCAAGGCAATCTTCATAATGTCCTTCAGGAAGATGCGAAGAATATCCTTCACCTTCGCTCCGTTCACCTTCCTTATCGCAATCTCCTTGCGGCGGCGGTTTACCTCATCGCTCGTATAGCCCACCAATCCGAAGAGGGCGATAATCATCGTTACGATGCCGGCTACCAGGATTCCGTTGCGGAAATTAAGCTGGGAAGCATACTGGTTAGCCAATTCAGAAACATAACTTTTCACGATGACCTTATTGTTCGGATACATCGCCTGCACCTTCGATTGCAACTCCGACAACGATTCATCCTTCAGTTCATTAAACTTAACCAACATGTAGTAAGCCGTCTTGGCTGAATAGAAATACAAATCTGGAAATTCATTCATACCATCACCCCCGGTTTCCACAGCACCCCAGCGAATATTCCTGCACACGCCACAAATGGTAAAGATATTATTATCATGTCCCGTACAGGTAATTTGCTTGCCAACTACGCCATCCTTCCAATGCCACGTTTTGATGAGTTTCTCAGCACCTCGTTCATCAATAATTACCTGTCGGCAACTGTCATTTCTTTCCGTAAAGAAAGAACCCTGAACGATAGGAATATTCATCATCTTGAAGAAATTGTCGTCCACTCCCGACATCTCCATGATATTAAAGGTATTCTTCTCGTCGCCAGGTACTCCAACCATATTTCCACTACGATCATACCCATCGAGCGGAACATTAAAAGTCGAACTGCAATCCTTGACATTCGGCATCCGTCTGATTTCTGCCAGACATTGGTTGCGCTGGTCTCTATTGCTGGCATCTATCGAAACAATCGCTACATGATCGTAATCATACCCAGGATTGAGCCCCAACATCAGCTGGTATTGACCATTCACGATGTAAAGCAAACTGAACAGCAAACCAGAGATAACGAACTGGATGCCCAGCAAACCAAGTTTCCATCGGTTGCGATTCTCATTATAGCCACGGAAAGCGATGGCTACAGGAATCTTGTTGTAAAGCCAACCAGGCAACAAGCCGCCAACCAGCAGTACCAGAATACAGATAGCCACCAATATCCAACTGCCACGATTAAGTACCAACGTGCTTACCGGAGCAGAGAGGAAGTTTTCGATGGTTCCCTTGCAAAGGAATACAAGACCTGCAGCAAGAACAACCGACAGCCCCACATGCACCAAAGCCTCAGAGAAAATGATGGCATGAATGTTCTTCGATTCGGCACCATAGCACTTACGGACAGCCATTTCGCGAGAACGACCCACGAGATTTCCCACGATGATAAGCAGATAGTTCATCACAGAAGTGAAGAGGAGGACAAAAGCGATAATTCCCATAATCCATCCCATCTTCTTGATATAAGGATTTTGGGTGTAAACATCGCTCAATACCGTGAAATCATAGTTCAGTTCTATTCCCATATTCTTCATCTCCTTCAAAGGGAAATGATCCTCTCGCATCTTATTCACGTAAGGCTTGAGTTCTTTTGCCTCATGCCCCTTTGCCAACCGGATGTAGGACCTATAGGAATCATTTCCCACCCATTGGCCTCTGCCATCGTAGGAATATACGTATGGCACACTACACCTCGACAGAATCATCTGCGTACCATGAAAGGAAGAACCCCAGGGAAACGCTTCGAAAACACCATAGATGGTAAAAGTGGTTCCCGGATAATTAGAAAGCGTGAAATGCTTACCTACAACATTACCGCCAATTTTTGCTGCCGTTTCTGAATCGATGAGACAGGATAAGGGTTGGGATAGAATCTGTTTAGCCTTGCCTATCAATATCTTCTGTGGAAAGACATCAAAGAAACAACTGTCTGCCATCCTGATATTGGCAGAAATGATGTTCTGGTCTTCCATCTTGCATTGGGCATCATCATAAAAATAGTGAGTACTGGTAGCAGCTTCCACCATAGGCGCATATTGCTTTACACCTTGGGCGGTGGCTCCTGAAGTATTGGTAAACTCCATGGTTTCGCCATGGTTAGTACCCACTTCCGAAATCTGATACGTCCTATCCCATCCTGGAAAGTACGTATCGTAAGTCTGCTCGAAATAGATCTCGGCAATAATTACCGAACTGATTGCCAATCCGAGCGCCAGACACAAGATCTTCACGAAATTGTGCTGGCCTCTTCGAGGCAGATTCTTGAATGCGTTAATAATATGATTCATATCAAATATCCTGTTTCAAGGGCGTTAGCCCAATTTATCACTAATCACTACTAATTAATCATTACTAACTAATCACTACTAATTAAAAACTAATACATCATTATCCTTATAGGCTTCGTAGCCGCTAACGATAACCTGCTCACCCGGCTCCAAGCCTTCAATCACCTCATAATACTGAGGATTCTGGCGACCGATGGTGATCTTTCGGCGATAAGCCTTCTTGCCACTCTTGTCTAATACGAAGATCCATTGACCGCCCGTTACACTATAAAACGTGCCTTTAGGGATAATTATTGCCTGCTTCGACTGACCGAGCTGCAAATCTACATAATAAGTCTGACCGGTTCGGATGTTGCCTGGGCGAACACCTTTGAAGACGAAGTCGATACGGAACCTGCCGTCTCTTACCTCGGGATAAACCTTGCGAACCTGCAGGAGATAATGCTTGCCGTTCTGGTCGAAGGTAGCAGTAAGTCCCGGTTTTACCCGGTCGATGTAATGCTCATCTACCTGCGCCTGCACCTTGAAATCGCTGAGGTCGTTGATGACGCCTATCTTCTGTCCGGCAGAAATGCTCTGTCCCAACTCCACATCGAGCAAACCGATTTCGCCCGAAATGGTGCTGCGGATGTTCAGCTTCTCCTTGCGCTGGCGAACCAGCTGCACATTCTTCTGCATGGCTTCCAGATTATCGCCCATCTGCTCCATCTGCGAACGGCGCAACTGGGCATCCTTCTTCAATCGCTTGCTGATGAGCGCATGCTTCTTGACGGCAAGGTCGTAATCTTCCTTAGCCTTCAGATACTCCTCGCGCGAATTGAGTTCTTCCTTGTGCAACGCCGCCTGATGCTGATAGGAACGGCGCTTGGTAATGACATCCTGCGAAAGCGACAGTTCCTCGTTGCTATTGTTCAGACGGTCCTGCTCCATCGAAATCTGGGTGTTGCGAAGCATGTCCTGCTTTTCGGCAAGTTCGCTTTCGGCATTCAGAATCTCCAGGTCGAGATTCGAATTGCTCAGTTTCACGATTACATCGCCCTTGTTTACGTGGGCGCCTTCATCCACCACTTTCTCTAGAACAATACCGCCTTCCTCGGAACTGATCTGTACCACGGAGATAGGAACCACCTGTCCATCCACCGAAACATAATCGTTGAACTGCGCCTTCTCTACGGTTCCGATGCTCAATCCCTTCCTGTCCACCTTCAGGGTGGAAGAGAAATTGCTCAATCCCAACCAAATGAGGACTGCGATCAAAACCGCTCCTCCGCCAATCCATGCCCAATACTTGCGAGGCACGAGATATTTTTTCTTTTCTATCTTTATATCCATAATTTATCTTATTAAATTTTCTCCCTGATAATAAGCAACCAGCCTCTGTTTGATAATGAGCAACATCTGCATCTGGAGTTCCTTGATTCTGCTTTCCAGAAGCGTCTGGGCTGCGGTATGAAGATCGAAGGTGGAAAGCATTCCTTCCTCAAACTTCCGGCTCGACATGTGATAGGCGAGCGAATCGGAGGCCACCTTCTTCTGCATCTGATGCAACTCCTTGGCGTAACCCTCTGCATCCATTACCGCCTGGGCTATCTGGTCGTGAAGCTTGCGACGGGTTTCCTCCAGGTTCACCTGCGCCAGTTGCCAGTCGTTGCGTGCTTTCTTCACGCTGTGCCAGCGGTCGCTATTATAAATAGGTATGGAAAGGGTCAACGCGAGGTATTCGCCCTGGTTGTTGTGAAACTGCGAGGCAAACCCATCGTATTGCCCTTTCTGAGAGAGATTCTTATAATAGTTGGTAGAAATGCCGCCACCGAGAGAGAGTGATGGCAGCAATCTGCCTTTTGCAATCTTAAAATCATACCGTGCCCGCTCCACTTCGTATTCTGCCGACTTCAAATCGGGAGAAATATGCAGGAAGCCCTGGTAAACGGTTTCGTAGTTTATTCCAAATCCAGGAACCTCCTCATTTTCAGTCCTTAACTTCAGATTTCGTCCCTCATCAATCTGATTTTTCTGTCCCTCTTTAATCTGGATTTTCAGCTCTTCATCCACCGGAAAATTCATCGCAGATTTCAAGGCGAGCAGACTCTGTTTTGCCACATTCTCCTGATGCGTAAGATTGTATTCATCTTCTGCCACCTGCGATTCCATCTGCACCACATCCGGTCGGCCTTTCTCGCCCAGTTCATACAGACGCTTCATCTTAGCCAGCATCCGCTTGCTTTCGTTCAGTTTCTCGCTTGCTATCCGAATACTTGCCTCAGCATAGGCAGCATCCACATATTTCTGCATCACGTCGATGGCTCGGTCGTCCTGAATCTTCTGCATCGCCGTGGCTGAATAATCCCGGCTCAACTTAGCCTGCTTCAAGGCGTTGATGGTGGCGAAACCATCGAAGACATTCAGTTCGGCATAAAGCTGATAGTAGTTGTTGAATGTCGTTACATTATTATAAGTATTGGTTTCCGGATCGATATTTCGTCCCCAGGCGTACTGTCCTTGCACGCCGCCCGAAACGGTAGGCAGGAATCCTGCCACAGCATGCTGGTAATCCTGCTTGCGCTGGCGGGCATTAACCACCTCCCGCTTCACCTCTGTAGCGTGCTCCACGGCGTATTTCATGCAGTCGTCAAGACTCCAGCTCTGTGCCGAGGCACCAACCGCCCAGACCAACCATCCTATCAATATACCTATTCTTTTCATAATCTTCTTCATTTTGGCATGATAAGGACAAGAGCCGTGCCAAAACAGCATTTCTCCTGATAATCAAACCATTAAATAAAAACTCTCATTAAACAAACTGTCCAACAATTAGACACCACCGTCTAATTGTTGGACAGAAACCGCAGCTTAAAGCTGATCATTCATCGCATCCACCACTTGTCCATCAAACAGATTGATGATGCGACTGGCGTAAGTAGCATCGTGCTTGGAGTGCGTCACCATCACGATGGTGGTTCCCTCCTCGTTCAGCTCGCTGAGCAACTGCATCACCTCCATACCATTCTTGGAATCGAGGTTACCCGTAGGCTCATCGGCAAGGATGATGCTAGGCTTGCCCACCACGGCACGGGCGATGGCAACCCTCTGCTGCTGACCGCCCGAAAGCTGATGAGGATAATGCTTGGCACGATGGCTCAGCTTTACCTTTCTCAGAATTTCGAGCACACGCTCCTTGCGTTCAGCCTTGCCCACTCCGAGGTATTTCAGCTGTAAATCCACATTCTCCTCAACGGTAAGTTCGTCGATAAGATTGAAGTTCTGGAACACGAAGCCGATGCGACCCTTGCGATAGGCGGTGCGCTCACGCTCCTTCAGATGACCCACTTCCTCATTATTCAACCAATACTTGCCTTCCGTAGGACTATCCAGCAAGCCCAGGATGTTCAGCAAGGTTGACTTGCCGCATCCCGAAGGCCCCATAATGGCGATAAACTCACCATCCTCTACTTCTATGTTTACGCCGTTCAGGGCGATAGTTTCCACCTCTTCCGTGCGGAATATTCTAGTTAAATTTTCTGTTCGTATCATCGTTAGAAATCTTTATCTCGTTAGAAATCCTTTTTAAGTTTATGACTCATTATTCAGCCTTGATGCTGTCTATCGGATTCGACATCGCCGTACGCAGGGTGCAGCCGATAACCGAAACAAAGGCTATCAATAAGGTGAAGACGGCGCCAGCCAGCAACACCCACCAAGGGAAGGAGATGCGATGGACGAAATCCATGAGATAAGTCTGCATCAGCTTCACGCAGATAGGAATGGCGATGACCACAGCCACCAGCGAACTGACGAGGAATCTCTTAGCCAGTTGCCAAGCCGCATCCCCAATCGAAGCACCCATCACCTTGCGCAGGGCAATCTGCCGCTTCTGCTGGTTGCCGTAATAAACCGACATTCCGAAGAGCCCCAGGGCAGAAATCAGGATAGAGATGCTCATGAATGTGATGATGAGCACCATCATATTATGCTTGTCCTTGAGGTTATTCTTCAAAGTATCATCCATATACTCCACATCCATTTCCGTAGGAACACCCATCAGTTCCTTAGCCACCTGCTTGCAGGTATTCCTGATTGCCTGCAGCGCCTGGGCATGATCGCCACGGGTTTTCACTAGAACAGCCCATCCACCCTGCTGCGGGGTAATGACTCCAATGGCATTATGCTCCGTTTTCTCATTCTCGCTCAGCGCATCTCCACTATGGTAATCGGCAATCACGCCACACACCTCGTATTCATGCTTTCCATCCTTCATTCTCATTCCGAACCAAGGCTTGTGGGCAGAAACGCCATAGGCACGCTTCGCATCTTCCGTTACCCAAATCTTTCCATAGGCTGGCTCGCAATACTGCTCAATCACCCTGACTCCCAGCATCTTCATCGCCGTGGAATCTACCATGAACATACGGAGCATTCCTATCTGTTTTTCATTGTCATCATGCACGCCATTTCCCCAGCTTCTGATAGGATTGGCGTTGCCGTAAGTTGCCTCTTCCACCTCTGGAAGCGCTTTCAGACGGTTTTTGAGAATAGACATCTTCTCTGGCGAACCATCCAAGGAAGAAATGATGGAAACAATATCCTTCGTCTGATAACCCAACGGCAAATCGGCAAGATGCTTCATCTGGAGCATCATCGTTATCGCCATCACTACCAGCGTGATACTGATGACGTTCTGGGCTACGATAAATATCTTGCTGAACCACATCTTGCTGCGCATGCGGATGGTTCCCTTCACCACATCTATCGGATTGAAACGGGAAACCACGATGGCAGGAAGGATTCCCGCAAAGATGGAAATGATAACGTAAGCCAACGGCAGGAACCACAGAAGGTCGAAGGAATGGAACAGGTCGATTTTCGTATCCAACATAGAATTGAACAACGGAATGAATGCCCAGGAAATCAACAAGCCCAGCAGGAAGCAGACCGCCGTAAACAGCGCTGACTCCTTGAGATAGCGCAGCATCACGCCCCCTACCGATTCGCCCAGCAGTCTTCGGGTAGCCATCTCCTTCGCACGGTTGCCAATCTGAGCCACCGTAAGATTGATGTAGTTGAACAAGGCAGAAAGCAGCAGAACCAGCGCCACGACCAGGAGGATATTCACGAGAGAACGATTTCCATGCTTGAAAATCTCGACATCATCATCCGCAAAATGAATCTGGTCCCATCTCACAAACTGGCAGCCCCACATGAAGTCGGCTCCACCTGATTCCTTTTTCCACTCCTTCCAGTAGTTTATGTATTTGCCGAGCAAGGTCTGTCTCACCTTTTCGGGGTCGGCTTCCTTTGCCAGTCGCGCCACCGTAGTGCAGGAGCCAAACTGATCCATCGGCGGAGCCTCAGCTTCTATCAGTTTCATCGACACGAAAATATCGTATGGGTTAAGAAGGTCCTCACGGTCGAAATCCTCCATGATTCCCACCACCTTGAGTTGCAGCTTACCGCATTGGATGGTACGGCCGATAGGATTGGCGTTGCCGAAGGCTTTCTTGGCAAAAGATTCCGAAACCATTGCCTGATGAGCATCCGAAAGGAGATGATCAGGCGCACAACCGCGGCATTTGTAACCCATAAACTGGGAGAAGTTCGGGTCGATAGCCAAATATTTTGCCTCATAATACTGTCCATCTATCATGGCTCCCTGCGGAGCATAATATTCACCAAATCTTGTCCATCCCTTGATTTCCGGGATGGAAGGAAAGAACTCCTTGGCTATGCCCCAGGTCATTCCGAGATAATCGCCGGAACCTGCAACATAGAGTTCCTTCGCCAGTTTCTGATTCGTTCCCACACGATACTCTGCAGTAGCGTAGGAAACGAGAATCAGCACAAAAGCCAGTGCCACCGAGAGACCCAAGGCCTCTATGGTGGCATAAAGCTTGTTGCGTGATAAGAATTTCACATAACTTTTCATCATATACTCATTTATTTTTTGTTTCACTAAAATCAAACGATAAAGGAAGAATACCATCTCCCTATTTTCGTTAGCTGCTGCAAAGTTACGGCTTCTCCCGTTTTCTGCCAAGATTTCCGGCAGCCCGGAAGGTGGATTGTATGAAATTCATACACTCTATTGTATGATTATCACACAACAATCCCGTTTTTGTTTGCCGTTTCGGGAAAAAAGCGTACTTTTGCAAACAAAAAGATAAAAGATATGAAATACGGAACCCTTCTTGTCATCGACGATAATCCGTCGATACTCACGGCGCTGAAAATCTGTCTGGGCAATACGTTCGAACGGATTCTCACCCTGCCTCGCCCCGATACAGCCCCCACGCTGCTGCAACAGGAGCAGGTAGATCTCATCCTGCTCGACATGAACTTCTCACTCGGCGTAAACAGCGGACAGGACGGCTTGCTCTGGCTCCGCACCTTCCGCCGGCTCCACGCCCACATCCCCGTGGTGCTCATCACCGCCTTTGCCGACGTGCAGCTAGCCATCAAGGGATTGAAAAGCGGAGCCGCCGATTTCGTCACCAAGCCCTGGGATAATGACGAACTGACAAGGGTGCTCAAGGACGCCATCGACAACAATACGGAAGTGGCAACCTTAGAAAAATTTGAGAACGATTACATCCGGAAGGTCGTGGATAAATGCCACGGCAATATCTCGCGTGCAGCCGAAATGCTCGGAATAACCCGACAAACCCTCTATGCAAAACTGAAGAGATAAACAAACTATTTTTATGGTTATTATCAAGATTATATATTTAATAGGTGGAATCTGCTTCATCCTGGGCAGCCTCATCTATCTGTTCTTTCGCCATCAGCGAAGGCTGAAGGCTCGTGCTTTTCTGATGCGTGAGGCTGTAAGAAATGGCGATTACGCCTTCCGCCTCCCCACTTCGGGTTTGCTGCCAGGCGAAAGAGCCTTGCAGCAGGCACTCAACGACATGCAGGGCGATATTGCCCGCCTCGTAGCCAGACACGAAGTGGAATCCTGGCAAAAGCTGACCCGTGTACTCACCCACGAAATCATGAACGCTACGGCTCCCATCTCCAGCATCTGCCAGGCTTATCTCAGCAACCCGCAGATCAAGGGAAGCGAATACGAGGAAGGCATTCAGGCGATTCACGACACCAGCAAGTCGCTCACCAACTTTGTAGATAGTTACCGCAAACTCACTCAGCTTCAGGCTCCCGTCGTAGAACCCCTCCCGCTCGCCTCTTTCCTGGAAAGCATCCGGGCGCTCTATCCCGACCTCAGCTGGCACATTTCCCTTCCTCAGAATGCCACGTTGGAGGCCGACCGCAACATGCTGCGCCAGGTATTCATCAATCTTACCAAGAATGCCATCGAAGCCCACGCCACCGACATCGACGTCCGCATGAGCCAAAATGAGCGTCCCGTCCTGCTGTTCAGCAACAATGGTGCCCCCATCCCTGCCGATGTGGCACGGGAAATCTTCATCCCATTCTTCACCACCAAATCATCCGGCACAGGTATCGGCCTATCCCTCTCCCGCCAGATGCTGATGATGCAGAACATCGAACTGGGACTTGCCGACACTTCCATCTCCGGCTACCATGTAACATTCTATCTGGAAAAACAAAAAGATTGACATCAATTTCGCAGTTTTTCGGTTTCATTTATATTAAAATTATCATAATTTTAAGTTGTCAAGAAAAGAAAATGACAGAAAAGCTTGGTGCTTTCGAAAAAAAACATTACCTTTGTCACCATAAAAATAAACAACGTAACGACATTAAATACATGATGACAATTGAAGAATACAGAGCAGAGGTCTTGCAGGCATTGCTCGAAGCAAAGAACGAGGATGGAACTCCAGCAATTACACCAAAGGAAGCACAGGAGGCTCTCAATGGTTTTACCGACGATGAATTGCAGGACGGCATCTTATGGAACTCTCCACAGGACGTGGCCGATATTATCCTTGAAGGATAAAGAAAACATCGTTTTTCTTTGCTCATTCCAATTATTATTTGTAATTTTGCAGACGCTTAAGTAAAAGGGGGTACTTGCAAGCCCCCCCCTCACTTACCAGGCATTTGAATAAAGAAAAAGATTTTTTACCGGTAAAAAAAGATATAAAGATAATGAAGATAGAAAACGAAATCATCAGCTCTGTCATCGCGGCGGTGAAGGAGCTTTATGGTCAGGACGTACCTGAAAAGATGGTAGCCCTGCAGAAGACCAAGAGTAATTTCGAAGGTAACCTTACCCTCGTCGTATTCCCATTCCTCAAAATGTCGAAGAAGACTCCTGAGAGAACTGCACTCGAGATTGGTGACTACCTGAAGGAGAACTGCGCTAACGTTATCGCAGACTTCAACGTGGTTAAGGGTTTCCTCAACCTTTCTATCGCTCCTGCCGCTTGGGTAGGACTCTTGAACACCATCAACGCTGACCCTAAGTTCGGCGAGAAGCCTGTTACTGAAAATAGCCCGCTCGTCATGATCGAGTACTCTTCTCCTAACACCAACAAGCCTCTCCACCTCGGTCACGTGCGCAACAACCTGCTCGGCTGGTCATTGGCTCAGATCATGGAGGCCAACGGCAACAAGGTAATCAAGACAAACATCGTTAACGACCGTGGTATTCACATCTGTAAGTCAATGCTCGCTTGGCTCAAGTGGGGCAATGGCGAAACTCCTGAAACTTCCGGCAAGAAGGGCGACCACCTCATCGGCGACTACTATGTAGCCTTCGACAAGCACTATCGTGAGGAAATCGCAGAGCTCAAGGCTCAGTACATGAAGGAGGGCATGGAAGAAGAAGCTGCCACAGAGAAAGCAAAGGCAGAGGCTCCATTGATCAAGGAGGCTCACGAAATGCTCGTGAAGTGGGAAAACAACGACCCTGAGGTTCGCGCTCTCTGGCAGAAGATGAACAGCTGGGTTTACGCTGGCTTCGATGAGACCTACAAGCTGATGGGCGTAGGTTTCGACAAGATATATTATGAGTCAAACACTTACCTCGAGGGTAAGAAGAAGGTAGAGGAAGGATTGGAGAAGGGTCTCTTCTTCCGCAAGGACGATAACTCTGTATGGGCAGACCTCACCAACGAGGGCCTCGACCAGAAGCTCCTGCTCCGTTCTGACGGCACTTCTGTTTACATGACTCAGGATATCGGTACTGCCGACCTCCGCTTCAAGGACTTCCCTATCGACAAGATGATCTACGTAGTAGGTAACGAGCAGAACTACCACTTCCAGGTGCTCTCTATCCTGCTCGACCGTCTCGGCTTCAAGTGGGGTAAGGACTTGGTTCACTTCTCTTACGGAATGGTAGAGTTGCCTAACGGTAAGATGAAGAGCCGCGAGGGAACTGTAGTAGATGCAGATGACCTGATGGCAGAGATGATCAAGGATGCTCGCCAGACAAGCGATGAGCTTGGCAAGTTCAAGGACATGAGCGAGGAAGAGCGCCAGGAGATTTCACGTATCGTGGGTCTCGGAGCGTTGAAGTACTTCATCCTCAAGGTAGATGCCCGCAAGAACATGCTCTTCAACCCAGAGGAGAGTATCGACTTCAATGGTAACACAGGTCCTTTCATCCAGTACACCTACGCTCGTATCCGCAGCATCATGCGTAAGGCTGCTGCCGAGGGCATCGAGATTCCTGCAGAGTTGGGCGCAGATGCTCCTATCAACGAGAAGGAGATTGACCTCATCCAGAAGATGAACGACTTCGCTGCAGCTGTAGCCGATGCCGGCAACAACTACAACCCTGGTGGCATTGCCAACTACTGCTACGAGCTGACCAAGGAGTTCAACCAGTTCTATCACGATTACAGCATCCTGAATGCTGAGAGCGAGGCAGAGAAGATTACCCGCCTGGTTCTCGCAGCCAATGTTGCCAAGATTCTGAAGAATGGTATGGCTCTGCTCGGCATCGAGGTTCCTGAAAGAATGTAAAATTTTAGGTAATTAGAAGTTATCAGGAGTGTAGCACTCCTGAAAACTTCTCAAGATATAATTAACCTACAATTTAAAAATTGAATATTGACTATTGACAAATAATGAGCATCCCCAGAGCCAGACTTTGGGGCTTGCTCATTTCTTTTTTATATAGGTCAGCAATACCAATACAGAACTCTCTATGCGGCTCTGTAAAACACAAATCATCTATCAAATAAGAAACAAATAAAAGAAACGCAAATGAGTAAAATGCCAGTAAATCCTCCTTCATGGAGAAACGATACAGTCTTGCCTTTGCCCAATGAGGTGAAGGCGAACGCCTGGGCTGTGGATGCAGCCTGCTCCGGAAATCCCGGTCCTATGGAATACCAATGCATTGATCTTCAGACTGGTACGCAGGTTTTTCACTATGGTCCTATCCACGGCACCAACAACATCGGCGAGTTCCTCGCCATCGTTCACGCCCTCGCCCTGATGGCTCAGAAAGGCATTACCGACAAGGTAATCTACAGCGACAGCGTGAATGCCCAGCTCTGGGTAAACAAGAAGCAATGCAAGACCAAACTGGAGCGCACTCCTCAAACCGAGCAGCTCTATCAGATTATCGCCCGTGCCGAAAATTGGCTCCGCACCCACCCCGTAACCGTCCCTATCTTTAAATGGGAAACGAAGAAGTGGGGCGAGATTCCTGCCGATTTCGGAAGAAAAGGATAAGACTTTTCATATAAAAAAACGATAAGTTTTTGCAGATGTCTTAGAATGAGAGAGTTATGAGGATATTCAAAAATTCAGGTAATGACTTGGCAACGGTCTTAATCTCAGCGTTTTGCCGCTCATTACTGGCAAACAACTCTTCAAATGCAAAAATACAAATTATTTCTCAAACTGCCTAATGGTAGTATGAGAAAATCTGTTTTTTAACTCTTTGCGAAGATTTTCCGAAAAGAAAGGAGTGCAGATTTGGCTATGCCAAACAGACGAACGGTGTTTTTCTACTGCCGTTCGTCTGTTTCAAGGTATGGCTGATACATTACTTTCCATGCTTAATAAGCAACAGGAAAGAATCATATCTGCCATCCCATCGTTTTCTCCTGAATGTTCCAAAGCCGGGCGTAAAGTCCGCACTTGCCCATCAGTTCGGCGTGTGTTCCCTGTTCGGCGATGCGCCCATTGTCAAGTACAACGATGCGGTCGGCATTCATGATGGTCTTCAGACGATGGGCGATGACAATGACCGTCCGCCCGTTGACGAGTGTGTCAATGGCGCGTTGCACCTCCACCTCGTTCTCCGGGTCAAGTGATGCGGTGGCTTCATCGAGCAGGATGACAGGGGCATCTTTCAATATGGCACGGGCTATGGAGAGGCGCTGCTTCTCGCCGCCGCTCAACGTGCATCCGCCTTCGCCCACATGGGTGTCGTAACCTTGCGGCAGGCGCATGATGAAATCGTGACAGCAAGCGCAGCGGGCTGCAGCCATGACCTCATCATCGGAGGCATCGGGCTTACCGAAACGGATGTTGTTACGGATGGTGTCTTGAAAGAGATAGACATCCTGGAATACCATCGACATGCGGCTCATCAGCGATTCCGGCTGTATCTCGCTCATCGGTATACCGCCGAATGTGATGCGCCCTTGTTGCGGGTCATAGAATCGGGCGCAGAGTTTCAACAGCGTACTCTTTCCGCTGCCCGACGGTCCGACAAGAGCCGTGAGTGAGTTTTGCGGCAGTGTAAGCGACAAGTCGTGAAGCACATCCTTTCCGTCATAGCCGAACGAGACGTGTTCCATGCGGATGTCACCGTTCTCAGGAGCCTTGCGAATGCCCTGCATTTCCGGCTCACGCATCAGCGAGAGGATGCGACCTCCCGCGATGGAGAAATAGCGGAACTCGGCAAAGTTGGTCAGTGCAGAAGTGAGCGGGTCGAACACGCGCGAGCCTACAATGAGGAACAGGACGAAAGTGAGCACGGAAAGCTGACCACCCAGCATGAGATAGACACCGCAAAGCACCATTAGCGTAAGTCCGGCACGGACGAGGGCGATGCTCAGCAACACGAAGGGACCGAGCAATGCTTCCTGACGGATGGCTGCGCGGCGCAGACGGGCGAAAGCATCGCGCAGGCGGACAAAACGCTCGCCAACAAGGTTGTATGCCTTCATCACGCGGATGCCCTGCAGGTATTCCTCTAAACGGTTGCCCGCGTTTATCTTCGCCTCTATTTGTTGCCCACTCAGTTTGTTTTGCGCGTATGTGCTCAGCCAAAGCACAAGCACGGACAGCGGAAGGGCGATGAACATCGCCGTGGCCATGCGCCAGTCTATCCATAACAGCGAGAGGAAAGCGAGCAAGGGCATCACCATGGCTCCCATCAGTTGCGGCAGATAGTGGGAAACGCCAGTCTCGGCCATCGTGAAATCTGTGATAATCATTGAAGACAGGTCGCCGGGGTCGCGATGTGAGAGGAATCCTAACGACAGTCGCCGCAGGTGCTCGGCAAGGGATATGCGCCCGGATGCGCTCATCTCGTATGCGCCTCGGAAGTTGGCACGGTAGGCGGCACGCTCCGCCGCCGCCATCACTCCCATGTATAAGACGAGTACGGCAATGATTGTCCACAGCCTCGTTGTGTCCAGCGGTGTGCCACTGCCGTCGAAACTGCGGAAGATGGTACTGACAGCCTCAATGGAGAGACAGAATGGTACTATGTTCACGAGATTGGCGAGCATCGTGAAACCGACGGGCTTCCGAAGTCGCTCGGTCTGCCCGATTGTAATGTTGTTGATTGCGTTCATATACAGTTCTCCTTTCATTTATGTGATATAATATGTATTTCGTCCTTTTTACGGACTGTTCTGATGGATGAGAATCCTGCTTCAGACAACCGTTCTTCCAAATCTTCTGGAGTATAGACCACCATTCCGTCTATCCGTTCCGTCCACATTTTCCCAAGTTCGGGGTCGCTCGCTTCCAAACTGATAAGGAAACAGCCTCCCTTTCGGAGCACACGCGCTACCTCAGACAACGCTTTGTTTACAGGCGACCAGAAATAGACCGTTTCAAAAGCTGTTACAGCATCAAACGCCCCTTCTTTATATGGCAAGGAACAGACATCCCCTTGTTGTATGAAACATCTTTTATCCAAGTCTTTTGTATTGTACTTTTGGGCGAATGAAACACTTTCTTCTGACAGGTCTATGCCGTAGATGTTTCCTTTCGGGCATAAATTCAATAGACGTTTCAAATTCGCACCACCGCCGCAGCCTATATCAAGCACATTCCATTCCGGCTGCCATTTCACTTGCTTCATGCCACGATTAGCCAAAGATGCATGAAAACAATTCATTCCCCGCAAAATCATCCGTCCCCAAAATCCTTGCGGACAACTTGTGTTTTGCAAGACTTTGTTTAAGAAATTCCTTTTTCCCATATTGCTTTTAATTTTTGTTCAACGTCCAATGGTATGCGCTCGTATAGGCATCCCACATATTTTTATATATGCCCGGCGTGCGGCTCAGTTCCGTGTGCCGTCCCTGTTGCGCCACACGCCCCTCTTTCAGCACGACGATGTTGTCTGCCGACACGATGGACGATAGACGGTGAGCAATGACTATCACCGTCTTGCCTTTCATCAACTTGGCAAGAGCCTGCTGCATGCGGTATTCGTTCTCCGGGTCGGCAAAGGCTGTAGCCTCATCAAGCACCAGTATCGGAGCATTCTTCAGTATGGCACGAGCCACGCAGACACGCTGCGCCTCGCCGCCGGAGAGATAGACGCCATTGTCACCGATGCGCGTCTGATAGCCTTGTGGCAGGCGGCTGATGAAGTCGTGGCATTGTGCGGCACGGGCGGCATCCTCCACCTGCTTTGCCGTCGCATGGGGACAGCCCACAGCAATGTTCTCATAAAGTGTGTCGTAGAAGAGGAACGTGTCCTGAAAGACAAACGACACGAGGCTCATCAGCCGTTCCGTGGCTATCTCCTTGATATTTACCCCGCCAATGCGGATTTCCCCTTCCGTCACATCCCAGAAGCGGGGTATCAGGTTGGCAACGGTCGATTTGCCGCTGCCCGACGGTCCCACGAGGGCGGTTATCGCACCTTGTCTTGCCGCGAACGAGATGTCACGCAAGGCTTCAGTCCGTGTGCCCTCGTCCGTGTTCTCGTATGCAAACGACACGTGCCGGAACTCAATGTCGCAGGTCACGGGCATCTGCGGATGCTTTGACTCCGCCACAGGACATCGGTTCAGGATGCGGTCGATACGCTCCACGCCTTCATCTATCTCCCGTGTGCTGCTGCCGAGATACATCAGCTTATAGACCGGTGATGCCACGCCCGGACCCATGATGATGAAAAACAGCCACACGGCGGCGAGGGCAATGCTTCCGGGAGTGGCCTGCAACAGCATGATGCCGACGGGAAGAATGAACGTGACAACGGAATTAAGCAACACCGTGAACGCAATCATTCCACTCTGATAGGTATCACACACGCGAAGTGCGAATGTCTTGTACGCCTCTATCTCCGCATGGAAGCGACGGAACGATAGAACGCTCTGCCCGAATATCTTCACCACAGGCATACCGCGCACATACTGCACAGCAGAGGCCGACATCTGTTCCTGTGCGTCGAAATAAGCTCTGGTGAACTCCTGTGCTTTCTTGCCCATGAAATTGCCGAACTGCAGGGCGATGCTCAGGGCTATGACCGCAAGGCATACCGCCGCTATCCACCCGGAGAGCGAGAAGAAGATAGCAAACATCACCGCCACCGTGGCGACGACATTCACTATGTCGGGGATGGTGTGGGCGATGAATGTCTCCATTTTCTCAATGTTCTGTTCCATCGTTTTCTTGATGGCTCCCGTTGATGTGTTAGTCAGAAAGCCTAATGGCAACCGTCCAATATGTTCAGAGAGTCTCACACGCATACCGTAGAGAATGTTGAATGCCGCCACATGCGAAGCCATCAGTGAGGCATAAAGCGTCAGCAAGCCGAGGGCGAGGCCTCCGAGCGCAGTCCATCCCAAAAGCTCCATGGTTGCGCCATTGGCTGAAGTCGGTGAACCGCCATGTTCCAGCAGTTTCCGAAGGATTTCATACACAGCCCAATAGGGCACCAGCATACATACGGCACTCGCTGCCGACAACACGCCTGCCACGATGAGCAGTCCCTTGCGCTGTCCCGCTATCTCCATCAGCCGGGACAAGCCTTTCTTTTTCTTTTCTTGTTTCATACTCTGTTGTTATATTTGGTTGATTATATCCATTCTTGCCAATTGGATGAATAATGGACCTTTCGGTTGAGCGAGGGCAGGGAGCTTGCTCACTCTGCCGAGTGTAAGAAAGGTGCGCAAAAGCGAACGATATTCCGAAACGTTCAAAAAAAGAGGAGGGAATCCCTTGACGAGATTTCCTCCTCTTTTTACCAGCCTGAATGCAGGCTGATGCCAAAATCTATCATACTTCGGTTTCATATATGTTCATTATATTCTTCCATCCCTGTATCTCGAAGCGCACGTATTCCTCAACTATCCGACCTATCTCCTGTCTCTGAATGTTGTGCATCAGCATTTCTTCAAACAGTGTGAACATCCATACGGTGTGCAGATGTATGAAGAAATCGGATACCGCGACATTGATTTCCGGGTGTTTTTGCTTGTTGTCGGCGAACCATGCCTTGACCTGCTCGGTAGCCCTGTTGGTGAACTGCTCCCGGAATGTCTCCAACGAAGAACCTTGCGCAAGAAACAACAAGATTCTCATAAGCGTCCTGTACTTGTCAATCAACTGCACATATTCGTTCACACAATCCCTGAAATAAGCCTCCGAGAACATTTCCAAGGCATCCTTGCCACTTTGTCCATGATGCTTTTCCAATAACCGCTTGAACTCATCAGTCACGGGGCGGACTACCGCCTGAAACAGTTCGTCCTTGCCCGCAAAATAGTTATAGACATTGCCCACGCCCATTCCAGCGGCATCGGCAATATCACGCATGGAAGTTTTTAGGAAACCTTTCCTTGCGAATTTGCCTCGGGCCGCTTTCAATATCATTTCCCGTATGTTGCTTTTGAGTGTCTGCATAAGTTAACTCCATATTTTTTTCGGATGCAAAATTACTAAAATCCAATCAGTTACGCAATACCCATAAATAATGATTGAATACAAAGCATCTTATCTCCAGCTATTTACATGGCGAAAAACATGCAACAATGAATGAATAGAGTTTTTGTTCAGCTACTATTGCTCGCGTCCCCTAATCATTTGTTGGTAATTTCGGCTTCACAAGAAAGATGTGCATCAGAATGTTCAGAACTTATAACCATTTGGCAGCATAATCATAACCTCATGCCTCGTTTACGTTTCTTCTTCCTGCGAAGAATCTCCGCCATTTCCTGATTGGCTTCCGCATCGGCGGCGTTGTAGGAAGAACTGCCGTTCAGCAATCCTAATGAGCCGCTGAAAAACTCGCCGTGTCCAGTGGGGGACGGTAACGATGCATTGTGCGCTTCTGAAACATGGTGTTTTGTTTCTTATGCCAGTTCCATTCGCTCCTTGTATCTATTGCACTGCAATGCCGCATTAATCTTGGAATAACTGAAACGCCTGTCCACTTTGGAGCCGTTGAAATGATAGCCGTTCTTGGTGAAGACCACGCCCTGTATTTCGTCCGTCTGCCCTTTGTGCTTGAACCGCACTTCCACGCCCTGCCGATTCAGGTTGGCGACAAGCACGTCCCAATTGCCGCACCTGCCGACCTCGGTTTTGAGGATGTCGTAAAGCTCGTACTTTATCCTGTCCGGCTCTTTCAGCCGCTCACGCTTGACGTTATCCTTGCCGTTTGCAATATGTAGTCCATGTTTCCGCGTAAGTTCCTTGCAGATACGGGTGCTACGCAGCAGCTCGTTCCTGTCAGAAATGGTGTTTCCACAGTGGCGAACGCCCTCAGTTCTTTTTCCGTCAGGTACTCCCTTTCCTTGAAGTCCGGGTAATGGTTTGGAAGCGCAACCGTTGCAATATTCTTCCCATGTCACGTATTTCGGCTGTATGCCAATCGTCGCATTATGGGGCAAATATCACTGACCGTCAGATAAATACCCAAATTCGCTCATTTCTGCGTTTTTAGCGAAGATTTTTACATAAAACCGATGTAACTGCGATAGTACTTACAAGCAACAGCGACTATACTTACAAGGCGCAAAGACGTTACAGAGAGGTCGCCATGATAGTACTGCCGAGGCGTAAAGCGGCTTGTAGCGATTATTGCCTCACTATGGCACAATATTGCCCTTTACCAGGGCAATAATTTGCCATTGCCAGGCACAAAACAATACGTAGGGAGGTTTATAAAAAGCACCACTCTTCTTTTTACTCTTCACTCTTCACCAAATCGGCTGAAACCCCGATAAACACTGGGGTTGCGAGAGGTGAAGAGTGGCGCACTACTCTTCACCACTCTTCACCTTCGGATTGCGCACGGAATTGAAACGGAAGCTCTCCCTGTTCGGTCGGGGGCTGAAACCACGTTTTTTATGTCCCACAGATTCCACAGATTTTCCGGGTGAAGAGTGTGTGAAGAGTAGTGAAGAGTGGCGCGCCACTCTTCACCCGTATAAATCCATTAGATACAAATACTTACACCATTTCCGTGAAGAGTGAAGAGTGTTTTTGAAAGTGGCGTACTATTACGGCGGATTTGAAATCCGGCGTAAATCATTATTCCACAACCACCTATAATATCTTCACGAAAGAAAGTTGGGAAAAAGCTTGCATTCGGCTCAAAAAGACGGTCATCTATTAAGACCCGCCGGAGGCTTAAATGATGGCAGACGCCGGTCATCAATGAAGCCCCCAAAAGGACTAGGGCAGTTTATTTCATCCTCCTGAATACGAAAATACAAAAATAATTTGGAGGTTTCAGGAATTAATCGTAAATTTGCACCAAAATCTTAATAGATTCATAACTAGCTAACTTGTAATTATTAATAATTCAACCAGACAATGAAACAAAAACATTTAATTTGGGGAGCTGCGGTTGCATTGACCTTCCTCTTCAGCGCATCAGCTATTGCACAGCCAAGACACACCAAGAAAAAGGTGAAGAAAGTGGTTGAGGCAAAAGCAGGAGTATGTCCATTTACGGACAAATGGGTAGAAGACGAGACTAAGTTCGCGGATCGCAAAGAAAAAGCCCATGCTACTTTCGTGCCTTATTCTTCTACTGCTTCCATGCAGCAGGACGATTACTACAAATTCCCATGGCTCACTCCTAAGCGTGCCAACTATCTGTTGCTCAACGGCAAGTGGAAGTTCCACTATACTGCCGACTGGAAACAGGGCAAGCCTGAGAAGGATGATTTCTGGGCAGACAACGCCGATGTTTCTTCATGGAAGGAACTCCAGGTGCCTCTGAACTGGGAAATGGCAGGATATGATGTACCTGTATATAATAATGTGGGCTATCCTTTCGAGAACAAACCGCCATTCATCACAGCCTTCAAGGATAACTTCGACAAGAATCCGGTAGGTTCTTATCGCCGTAACTTCAATCTGCCTGAAGGTTGGGAAACCGGAAAGCGTGTGTTCCTGCACTTCGATGGTGCCTGCAGCGCCATCGTGGTTTGGGTAAACGGCAAGTATGCCGGCTATTCACAGGGTGCCAATACAGATGCAGACTTCGATGTTACCAACCTCGTTCGCAAGGGCGACAACAACGTATCGGTTCGCGTTTACCGATGGAGCGACGGTTCTTACCTGGAGGGACAGGATATGTGGCACCTCGGTGGTATTCACCGCGATGTTTATCTCGTAGCTACTCCTAAGACTTTCGTGGCAGACCATTACATCACATCTGCCCTGAACAGCGACTATACATCAGGCAACCTGAATGTTGACCTGACCATCGATAACGCAGCCAAGGAGAAATCTGAGAAGACGCTGGAAATCGAGCTCCTCGACCCTCAGGGCAAGTCTGTTGCCAAGCAGTCTGCTCAGGTAGCGATGACCGCAAAGGATGCTCAGAAGAACTGCCGCCTTACCATCGACAACCTGACCGGTTTGAAGGCCTGGACCTCAGAGCAGCCTAACCTTTATACCGTCATCGTTCGCCAAAAGGCTGGCAACAAGGAAGAGATGGTATTCTCTACCAAATACGGCTTCAGAGAGGTGACTATCAAGGACAAACTGGTTTATATAAATGGCAAGCGAGTATTCTTCAAGGGTGTCAACACCCAGGATATTCACCCGCTCTATGGTCACGCCATCGATGTGGAGACTATGCTTCGCGACGTGATTCTGATGAAACAGGCCAATGTGAACACCGTCCGTACCAGCCACTATCCTCGTCAGGCTAAGATGTATGCGATGTTTGACTACTACGGATTATACTGTATGGATGAGGCTGACGTAGAGTGCCACAACAACCAATCTCTCTCAAACAACCCTACATGGCGCGCAGCCTACGTTGACCGCACAGAACGTATGGTATTGAGAGACCGCAACCATCCTAGCGTAGTACTCTGGTCGCTCGGTAACGAGTCAGGCGGTGGCGACAACTTCCAGGCTACCTACGATAAGGTGAAGGAGCTTTTGCCTGGTCGCGACGCGTGGGTTCACTACGAGGGTTACAATCACGGTGCCAAGTACTCAGACTTCGGTTCAGACATGTATCCAAGAATCGAGGTAGTGAAGAAGCAGATGGATGGCCTACACAACAAGCCATACTTCATCTGTGAATATGCTCACGCAATGGGTCAGGCTGTAGGTAACCTGCAAGAATACTGGGACCTCATCGAGGCAAGTACCGGTATCACCGGTGGCTGCATCTGGGACTGGGTTGACCAGGGTATCTATGATACACGCCGCATCCGCAAGGGGCTTCCTCTGAAGGATCCAAAGACCGGACTCCACTACTACACATCCGGTTACGACTATACCAAGATGAACAACGGCTACAGAGGATTCCAGGGCGACTTCATGAGCAACGGTATCATCACTCCAGGCAGAGAGTGGACAGCCAAGCTCACTGAGGTGAAGTATGTTTACAGAGATGTAAACTTCGAGTCTTTCTACAGCCGCGTACTCACCTTGAAGAACAAGTGCGCATTCACCAACCTGGCAGACATCTATGATCTCAGCTACGAGGTGCTCCGCAATGGTGTATCTGTAGAGAAAAACCAGGTGTCTATCCCATCTGTATTGCCAGGCAAGACCTGCGACATCAACATCCCATACACCACCGCAGTGGATGATAAGGCAGAGTATGTCATCACCTTCCGCCTCGTTCTGAAGAAGGCTACTTCGTGGAGCAAGCAGGGTTATGAGATGGCTCAGCAGCAGTTCAAGCTTTCTGCAGAGAATGCAGGCAGCACATCTGTTGCCGACCCAACCTTCGTACAGAAAGGTCATGGCACTTTGCCAGCTATCCAGGAGAAGGGCAAGCTGAAGGTGAAGGGTAACACCATTACCGGTAATAACTTCAGCATCACATTCGGTGAGGATGGAGCCATTGCCAACTGGACTTATCGCAATACTCAGCTCGTTCAGCCTAATGCAGGTCCTGACTTCAACGGCTTCCGCCGCATCGCTAACGACAACGTGAACCTGGGTGCTACAGGTGGTGTTGCCGAGAACGAGAACAAGGAAGAGGGTGCACTCACCGGTAAGAAGATGATGGTGAAGACTCCTAAGAAGCAGGGCAAGAATGTGGTTGTAGAGACTGCCGTTACCAATGGTAAGGATACACACCAGATTGCTTACATCATCTATCCTAACGGAACCGTGGATATGAAGGTAACTACCAATAATTCTTCCAAGGAAACCCGTAGAATCGGTATTACCATGCAGTTTGCTCCTGGCTTCGAGAACGTGGAGTATTATGCCAAGGGTCCTTGGAGCAACTACCTTGACCGACAGAGAGGTTCGCTGTTAGGTTTGTACAAGACTACCGTGGATGGCATGTTCGAAGAGCAGAGTGCTCCTCAGACCATGGGCGACCGCCAGGGCTTGCGCCAGTTGACACTCGACAACAACAGCACGAAGTTGCAAATCACCACCGAGGGCATGGTAGCCTTCTCGTTGTCTCACTTCGATGATGCCCAGTTCAACTACGACGTATTCTATGGTGGCAAGCATCCTTACGACCTGGTACGCTCTAATCAGATTTTTGCTCACTTCGATTTCTGGCAGCGTGGTATCGGTAACCACAGTTGTGGTGGCGACTCTTGTCTGCCACAGTACATGACTCCAACAGGAGCTCATGAGTTCACCTTGCGCTTCACTCCAATGGCGAAATAAGGAAAAAGAATAAGATATAAAAAAGTGGGTGCTACACGAATTGTTGTAGCACCCACCTTTTTTATATCTTGTCTTATTCTTATGTTTGAATGTTTAGTAATCCTGGATGTAACCCTTGGTAAACATGTCATACGACAGGGCTTCCAGTTCAGCGAGCGTCATGTGCTCCACGGCATGCTCTATCTTGCGAATCAACTCGTCTCGCTTGAAATCGTCGTTATCGCTCAGGCGCGATGTAAATCTATTGCTCATACTCGTTCGTAATTATTTATTATATTATTATCATACGCCTTATGGCTGATTAACCGGATGTTAGGAGGAAGCTTTGGCGCTGCTGTTCCGGCAGTTACCACGTTTTCCACAGATGTGGATAAAGATGTTTCTACCCTGATTTCATCCCATAATCCGGCATCGAGGAAAGCCTGATGGGTGATGGCGCCACCTTCTACTATCAGCGATTGCACCTTATTATTATATAGGTACTGCATCATCTGCTTCAACACCTCTTTCTTACCCTTGGAGAAGTCCAAGCCCTCGAAACAAGGATGATGGCGATCGATGACCAGTCGCATCGGATCCTTTCCGCTCCAATCTCTTACGTTGAGCTGGCTATGGTCACGCTCATCGGTGATTCTACCTACCAGGATGGCGTCGTTCTCGGCACGAAGCTTATGCGAAAGCATCTTGGTAAAAGGCGTAGAAATCGCCATTGCCTGATAATTATTATCCAGAAAGCCATTCGCAGTCTGCGCCCATTTCAGGATGATGTATGGTCGCTGATGGGTATTGAAGGTGATGAAGCGCTTGTTCAGTTCGAGGCATTCCGCCTCTAGAACACCCACCGTTACCTCGATGCCTGCCTCACGAATCTTCCGGATGCCACGACCCTGCACCTTGGCGAAAGGATCCACGCAGCCACAGACACATCTCCTTACACCTTTTCTTACGATAAGGTCGGCACAAGGAGGCGTCTTGCCATAATGAGAACAGGGTTCGAGACTCACATAGATAGTGGCTTGGCTTAACAGATGCTCATCTTCAGGCTTAACTGAAGCAAAGGCATTAACTTCAGCGTGCCCCTCACCACATCTTACATGATAGCCCTCGCCGATGATTCTGCCCTCCTCGCTCACGATGACGGCGCCCACCATCGGATTAGGCTTCGCATTCTGCCTACCGTTCTTAGCCAACTGCAGGCAGCGGCGCATGAACATTTCGTCTATCTCCTGCAGACTAAGCGGTTCGCCCGTCTGCGGATTCAGAAAAGATACTTTATTTTGCTCCATATCCTATTTTTCTTCGTTTTTCTTACTCATTTTCGATAAATTGTCGTACCTTTGCTCTCAAATCAAATTGCAACAAGCAATATCAAATCGCAACAAGCAATATCAAGATGAAAACGTATCAGCAACTTTGGCAATCCCTCACCCCACTTTATGATGCTGGCGAAGCACAGGCTATCGTCCGCACCGTGCTTGATGTGAAGTACGGAATGACTCTGACCGACATAATCTGCGGCAAAGTTAATGAAATATCTGCAGACGAGGAAAGAAAACTGGAAGAAATTATCATAAGACTGCAAAAAGGAGAACCTGTGCAGTATGTTTTGGGCGAAGCCGACTTTGCCGGCAGGACCTTTCACGTGGAGCCAGGCGTGCTGATTCCAAGACCGGAAACCGCAGAACTCTGCCAGTGGATAGAGGAGGATTTTGCCGGAAAATCAATCGTTTCTTCGGGAGATTCTTCAGAAGATTCTCCAGAAGATTCTTCGGGAAATTCTCCTCAGGCGACAGACGACGCTAAGCTGATTCTTGATATTTGCACAGGATCCGGCTGCATTGCCATCACATTAGGACTCAACATTCCTAATTCTGAGGTTACAGGATGGGATATTTCGGAAGATGCCCTCCGAATAGCACAAGGAAATGTGGAAATGATGAAAGCCGGAAATGTCAGAATAGAACATCAGGATGCATTGGCTTTGCCAAAAGCAGCAGAGACTGACAACGAAAAAATGAAGGGCAACGATGATAAAAAGGTTGTGAAGCCCAAAGGGGAAGCAAAGACTCCTTCCACCCAAAAATGGGACCTCATCGTGAGCAATCCTCCTTATATCTGCGAAAAGGAGAAAGCAGATATGGAGAAAAACGTCCTTGATTACGAGCCCGATCTCGCCCTCTTTGTTCCCGATGAAGATCCTCTGAAGTTCTATCGGGCCATCGCCGAGTTCGCCTCATTAGAATTGCGAAGCTGGGGCATGCTCTATTTCGAAATCAACCCTCTTTACGAAAAGGAGACAAGAGAAATGCTCGAAGGATTTGGCTTCAAGGATATAGAAACCAAAGAAGATGCTTTCGGAAAGAAGAGAATGATGCGAGCTATGAAATAGACTATTAGATAAGCGGATTGCAAATCTATCCAGAAAGTCCACCGCCAGGCGTTCCTGCGGATTTGCAATCCGCAGTAAAAAAAGGTTTGACCTATCAAAACCGGAGGATTTGTAATCCTCCCAATAAAACATAAATGCATTATGGAATATTATAACAACTCCAAGCGCCCCAAGAAGCCGATGACTGAGCAGCAGGCACTTCTGAAGCTCACCACTCTCTGCACCCAAGCCGAACATTGCTCGCAGGAAATGCTCGACAAGATGAAGAAGTGGGAACTCCCAGAGGACGCAATCGCCCGAAATATGGAATTCCTGACCCAGAAAAAATTCATCGATGACGAGCGATTCACCCGCTTCTTTATCAACGACAAGATAAAATACAACAAATGGGGCCGCAGAAAAGTGGAACAGGCTCTTTGGATGAAGCACATCCCGAAGGAAATCTCTGACCCAATCTTCGAGGAAATCGAGGACGACATGTATTTGGAAACCCTTCTTCCTCTCCTAAAAAACAAATACAAAACCATCAAAGCCAAAAACGACTACGAACGCTCGATGAAACTCATCCGCTTCGCCCTCGGCAGAGGCTATAGTATGGATGTGATTCACAAATGCATCGACAAAATGAAAGAAGAAGATCTAGGAGACATCGATTTCGAAGACGACTTCTAAAGTATTGAACAGTTCAAAGTAACAATATGAAACTCAGCCTATTAGGAAATATCATAGATTTTCTCTTTCCCCGTTACTGTGCCATCTGCGATGAGCGACTTCTGGGCACAGAGGAGATGCTATGCGCCACCTGTCTCCAGGACCTCCCGATTACCCCAACCTGGGAAGACCCCTACGAGAACAACCTGGCTAAAATGTTCTGGGGGCGCATTCCTGTCGAAAAATGCGTCGCCCTCTTCTATTATCACAGCCACTCCAACCCAAGCTACATCATCTATAAGCTGAAATACCATCATCGTCCCGATGCCGGAAACTATCTGGGAAGACTCATCGCCAGCAAAGGTATCGAATCAGACCTCTTCAAGGATATAGATGCCATCATCCCTATCCCCATCACGAAGTCAAGAAGGAAGACCCGCGGCTATAATCAGAGCGAGGAAATAGCCAGGGGAATACAGGAAAGAACCCATCTCCCCATCATTACAGATGCCATCCGACGAGTAACCTTCACCGGAAGTCAAACCCAAAAGGACAGATGGCAGCGACAGGAAAACGTAAAACATGTATTCCGGTTATCAGATACCTATCACGACAGAGACGGCAAACACCCCATCACCAATCTTGCCGGCAAGCATCTGCTTATCGTCGATGACGTCTGCACCACAGGCGCCACCCTCATCTCCTGCTGCGAAGAACTGCAGAAGGCAGGCAAGATGAAATTCAGCATCGCTACTATAGGATGGGCTGCAGAATAAGCGCCAAATTTCCAGCCAAATTTCTAGCCAACTTCTCAGCTAAGTTTCCCTTCAGCCCCCACCCAGCCCCCACTTTGCAAGCCAATATCACGCACAAGGTATAAAAAATCTATAATAAATGCCCTATTTATATGGATAACTCGTTTTTTTGTAGTACATTTGCAAAGAAATAATAATAATTTAATCCTTATATGATTATGGACAAGTTAAAGAAAGAATTCGCATCTAAGTTATTGAAGGTTAAGGCTATCAAATTGCAGCCTAACGATCCTTTCACTTGGGCTTCTGGCTGGAAGTCTCCTTTCTATTGTGACAACCGCAAGACCCTCTCTTTCCCAGAACTCCGCAACTATGTGAAGCTCGAACTCGTACACGCTATCCTGGAGCAGTTCCCAGAGGCTGACGCTGTTGCAGGTGTAGCTACTGGCGCTATCGCACAGGGTGCATTGGTGGCAGACGAATTGAACTTGCCTTTCGTTTACGTTCGTTCTAAACCAAAGGATCATGGTATGCAGAACCTCATCGAAGGTGAGCTCGATCCTAAGGCTAAGGTTGTTGTTGTAGAGGATTTGATTTCTACAGGCGGCAGCTCACTCAAGGCTGTAGAGGCTCTTCGCAAGAACGGCAACGAGATTGTAGGTATGGTAGCTAGCTACACTTACGGTTTCCCTGTAGCAGAGAAGGCCTTCGCTGATGCTAACGTGAAGTTGGTTACTCTTACAGACTACGAGCACGTGGTAGAAGAGGCTCTCGAGACGGGTTACATCAAGCAGGAAGACGTAGAGTTGCTCCACGAGTGGCGCAAGGACCCAGCTAACTGGAAGAAGTAATTTTTTACCCATCAATAATGAGTACAAGTACATTCGAAAGTAATATCAAACAGATTCCTCACAAGCAGGAATCTGTTTTTAATACTTTGAGCGACCTCAACAACCTGCAGGTGCTCAAAGATCGCTTCGAGCAGGTGAAAGACCAGATTCCTGAGGACAAGAGAAAGGAAATGGAGAAACTCAAAGACCTGAGATTCGACAGCGACAGCATCACTATCAACGCTCCTATGGTGGGCGACCTCAAGATGCGCATCATCGACAGAGATTTTCCCAAAACCATCAAGTTTGAAACAGAGAACAGCCCTATCCCATTCAATTTCTGGATTCAGCTGCTCCCTACAGGAGAATTTTCTTGCAAGATGAAACTCACCATCAAGGCTGAGCTCAATATGTTTATCAAGGGTATGGTGAAGAAGCCATTGCAGGAAGGCATCGAGAAGATTGCAGATGCACTGGCGATGATTCCTTACCAGGATTAAAAATAAAGAAATTATGGCACATAAACTTTGGGAAAAGAACTTTGAAGTAAACAAGGAAATCGAACGATTCACCGTAGGTCGAGACCGTGAGCTCGACCTCTATCTTGCCAAATACGATGTGCTTGGCAGTATGGCACACATCACCATGCTCGAAAGCATCGGACTTTTGGAAAAGGATGAACTTACCCAGCTCCTCGCAGAATTGAAGAATATCTACGCCATCGCCGAGAAAGGCGAGTTTGTTATCGAAGACGGCGTGGAGGATATTCATTCCCAAGTAGAATTGATGCTCACCCAGAAACTGGGCGATATGGGCAAAAAGATTCATTCAGGACGCTCGCGCAATGACCAGGTCTTGGTAGATCTCAAGCTCTTCACCCGTCACGAGTTGAAGGAGATTGTTGATGCGGTCAAGATCCTCTTCGACGAGCTGATCCAGAAGAGCAACCAATATAAGAACGTATTGATGCCTGGCTACACCCACCTGCAGGTGGCTATGCCTTCATCTTTCGGACTCTGGTTTGGCGCTTATGCTGAAGGACTTGCTGACGATATGCTCTTCCTTCAGGCAGCCTACCGCATGACCAACCGCAATCCTCTGGGTAGCGCAGCAGGCTACGGCAGCTCTTTCCCTCTGAACCGTACCATGACAACCGAACTGCTCGGTTTCGACAGCATGGACTATAATGTGGTCTATGCCCAGATGGGTAGAGGAAAGATGGAGCGCAACGTAGCTTTTGCGATGGCTAGCGTGGCAGGAACCTTGGCAAAGATGGCTTTCGATGCCTGCATGTTCAACTGTCAGAACTTCGGCTTCGTGAAGTTGCCTAAGGAGTGTACCACCGGTTCAAGCATCATGCCTCACAAGAAGAACCCAGACGTATTCGAGCTGATTCGTGCCAAGAGCAACAAGCTCCAGAGTTTGCCACAACAGATTATGCTCATCATGAACAACCTGCCTGTGGGTTATTTCCGTGATCTTCAGATTATCAAGGAAGTATTCCTCCCAGCTTTCGACGAGTTGAAAGACTGTCTGCAGATGGCTGCCTACATCATCAACAAGATGGAGGTTAACGAGCACATCCTCGATGATCCTCGTTATGATCCGATGTTCTCTGTTGAGGAAGTAAATCAGCTTGCCGCTAACGGAATGCCTTTCCGTGATGCTTACAAGACTGTGGGATTGGAAATCGAAGCTGGAGAATTCAAGCCAAACAAGGATATCCATCATACCCATGAGGGAAGCATCGGCAATCTCTGCAACGACAAGATCCAGGCACTCATGGAGCAGACTCTCTCTGAGTTCCATTTCGAGCGTATGGAGAATGCAGAAAAGAATCTCTTAAAATAAAGGATATCCCTTGAAATCAAAGAGAATCTTGAAATCAAAGAAATCTCTTAATACATTAGAATCTTTTTGAACTCAATGAAGAAAAAAACATCTATATATAATCATATATATAATAAGGTGTATATATATAATAAGGTGAAGAGAATGGCAGCAAAAGCTGTGCTCTTCACCTTTTTGTGTATCTGTCTCATTCTTTCCTCCTCGCTTCTGGCATCCTGCGATGCAGACAACAGCATCAGCACCCGATACCCATGCCAGTTTATCTTCCGAACCATCTACCATCCAGGAAGCAGCATTGAGACAGCTCTCCAAGGAGCTGGCACCTACACCATGATTAGTGCCAAAAAGATAAATGGTGCCTGGAATATCTACTCCACCCTGAACGATGGCAAGAACCAAACTGAAACCATCGTCCTCTCTACTGCCAAGGAAAATTATGCCAACTATAGCTATCTGGGAGCTGGAAACAACCTGAAGGATGCCACCAAGAATGGGTTCATCCTCGGCACATCCAACTTCAATGGCTATGTAGCATGGGACAGGCAATGCCTGAACTGCATCCTGCAATATGGCGGTACCAACTATCCACTGGAGTGGACAGACAACAGACAATCGGTCATCTGCAACAAGTGTAAAAGAGTATATAGCCTTGAAAACGGTACCATCACAAGCGGTGGACAGGGAAAAGAAGATAAGATGCTGATGCAATATCGGGTAACCTACACAGGTATTGGCAGCGTACTGACAGTAGGAAATTAGGTTTCAACGAGAAAAATGCACCTTTTTGAAGAAAAATGGCGTATTTTTTCTTAAAAGTTGTAAATCTATTTGGTGGAACCGGGAAATTATATTACCTTTGCACTCGCAATTAAGTAACGCGGAAATAGCTCAGTTGGTAGAGCACAACCTTGCCAAGGTTGGGGTCGCGGGTCCGAGTCCCGTTTTCCGCTCCAACTCTAACGTTTACCATGCCGCAATGGTGGAATTGGTAGACACGAGGGACTTAAAATCCCTTGGCCAGTAATGGCTGTGCGGGTTCGAGTCCCGCTCGCGGCACTCCTCCCTTAAAATTTTTCTTATGAAAAAATTTGCATACATCATATTTCTTATTTCATCGATTTTACTAACATCATGTGGTGTCAGTAGTGGTCACTTTAAACTTGAGGGCAAATTTTTAAATATGAATCAAGGTGAATTTTATGTTTATAGCACAGATGGCGGCATGGAAGGCATGGATACCATCAAAGTTGTAGGCGGTAGATTCACATACGAGATGCCCTGCCATGACGATTGTACGCTGATGATCGTTTTCCCAAATTTCTCTGAGCAACCTATCTTCGCTGAATCAGGAGAATCAGTGGAGCTGAAAGGCGATGCTTCCCACTTGAAGGAAATGGAGGTAAAGGGTACCAAGAACAATGAATTGATGACCAAATTCCGCAAATCGATTCTCGGCAATACTCCTCCACAGGAAAAGAAGCAGGCAGAACTCTTCATCGAAGACAACGCAAAGTCGGTAGTAAGCCTCTTTCTCATCAAGAAATACTTCATTGCCACCCCTCAACCAGATTACAAGAAAGCGTTCTCTCTCCTTACTCTGTTGGAGAAAGAACAGCCTAAGAATATTCAGGTAGGTAAACTGAAGCAGCAGATTTCTGCAATGAAAGACGCAGGAATTGGCACCAATTTACCAACTTTCACGTCATACGACACAAAAGGAAAGCTCATCTCCAGCACAGAACTGACCAGTTCACCTGTCGCAGTCATCTATACCTGGGCTACATTCAATTATGACAGTCAGGACATACAGAGAGAGTTGAAGAAGCGCCAACGCTCATCACAAGGCAAACTCAAGCTGATGGGCTTCTGCCTGGATGCAAGCAAGAGCAGCTGCCAGGAGAACATGAAGCGCGACTCTATCAACTGGGCTGTAGTATGCAATGGAGAAATGCTGGAAGACAAGACTTTGAAGAAGTTGGGACTCACTTCGATGCCCGACAACATCATACTTCAAAATGGAAAAATAACAGCCCGAGGCCTTAACAAGCAAGATCTATACAACAAACTAGACCAACTGCTGAAATAATACCGCGAGCTCTAACCTTCTAAAAAAGAGCTTATGTTAGTAAAAACCTATTGCGCAGCAGTCAACGGACTGGAAGTCACGACTGTAACTGTAGAAGTCAGCCTCAACAAAGGTGTAATGTATCACCTTACGGGCTTAGGCGACGAGGCGGTCAGGGAAAGCCGTGACCGCATCGCAGCAGCCATGCAGTATAGCGGCTATAAATTTCCGATAGCCGACATTACCATTAACCTGGCACCCGCCAACCTGCGCAAGGAGGGCAGCAGTTTCGACCTACCTCTAGCCATCGGCATTTTAGGCGCCAATGGCAACATCCCCGAAGATCATCTCAAAGAATACATGATGGTGGGCGAATTGAGCCTTGACGGCACATTGCAACCTATCAAGGGAGCTCTACCTATCGCCATCAAGGCAAGGTCTGAACACTACAAAGGTCTGATTGTACCAGAACAGAACGCCCGGGAAGCTGCCGTTGTGAACAATCTGGAGGTTTATGGAATGAAAAACCTCTTTGATGTTATCCAGTTTCTTGGCGACAAATCATCCCCCACTCCAACCATTGTAGATACTCGTAAGGAGTTTTACGAGAACCAGGTTCATTGCGACTACGATTACGCAGACGTAAAGGGTCAGGAAAACGTGAAGCGTGCCTTGGAAGTAGCCGCTGCCGGCGGTCACAATCTCATCATGGTAGGCCCTCCCGGCTCGGGAAAATCCATGATGGCAAAGCGTCTCCCCTCCATTCTTCCACCCCTTACTCTCTCAGAAAGTCTGGAAACTACCCAGATACATTCTATAGCAGGCAAATTAGCCAAGAACGTATCCCTCATTGCCCAGCGCCCTTTCAGAGCACCTCATCATACCATCTCACAAGTAGCACTGGTAGGTGGAGGAACTTCTCCACAACCCGGCGAAATATCTCTTGCCCATAATGGTGTGCTTTTCTGCGACGAATTGCCAGAGTTCAACAAAACCACCCTGGAAGTTTTGCGCCAACCTCTGGAAGACCGCCACATCAACATCAGCAGAGCCAAATACGCCATTGATTACCCTTGCTCGTTCATGTTTGTAGCAAGCATGAACCCATGTCCTTGCGGCTACTATGGTGACCCTACGCATCATTGTGTCTGTACCCCGGGACAGATACAACGCTACATGAACAAGATTTCCGGTCCGCTACTTGACCGCATCGATATCCAGTGCGAAATCAGTCCTGTACCTTTCAAGGACATCTCCAAGGCAGCCCCAGGAGAACCAAGTGCCAGAATCAGGGAAAGAGTAATCAGAGCCCGAGAAATTCAGGCAGAAAGATTCAAGGATTTCAAGGGAATACACTGTAATGCCCAGATGACGGAGCGTATGATTCACCAATTTGCGGAACCAACAGAGGAAGGAATCAATCTCCTCAGAATGGCAATGGAGAAGCTATCCCTTTCTGCACGTGCCTACAACCGTATCTTAAAAGTTGCCCGTACCATTGCCGACCTTGCCGGAAGCCAACAGGTAGAACCTCAACACCTGGCAGAAGCTATCGGATATCGGACACTAGATAGGGGAGATTGGGCAGAAAGAGGACATTTCTAAGATAATTATCTGCCAGAACACATAAGAAAATCGTCCAAAGAAGGGGTATTTTTTATTGCACAGGGGGTATTTTCTATTAAATATCCCATTTTAAAAACAAAATACACCCCGATAAAATAATTTTTACCCCCTTACAAGCAGAAAAACACGTACCTTTGCAATCGTAAAACAAACGTTATCACAACGTAGGTATAACACAACAAAAAATAAACTTTTAAAATTTCAAGACTATGGATAGTATTTTTAAAATTACAGAAGTTATCAAGAAAGT
>SKEL01000545.1_pt1 | contig 40255 bp, 55 predicted proteins | sample 4826741 | NCBI WGS metagenome assembly SKEL01 (sample SAMN11008810, study PRJNA524170) | human gut metagenome | biome: Human fecal sample; material: Feces; isolation source: fecal sample from pouch patient p33 | host: Homo sapiens | place: Israel: Tel-Aviv | collected 2016-03-22
AACCTTTTCATAGTTATTTGCCCTCTCTCTTTTTTAACATTTCAATAGTATTAAGAACAAAATCTATATCATCTTTTGACATGTCTTTACTAGCATCGAATAGTATGCGTAAATCTGGATTATCTTTAATCGCTTGTGCATATTCTGATACAGATGGATCTAAATAATATGGTTCTTCAATTTCATCTTTTCCATATAGCGTATCAATATTTACATTAAAATAATCAGCTATGGCTTCTAATATTTCAAAACTAGGTTTTCTCCTACCTTGCTCGTACATACCTACTAGACTAGGTGATACATCTATATAGTTTGCCAATTCTTTTTGAGAGATTCCTTTTGATTTTCTTAATTCTATCAACCTTTTAGCAAATGTCATTTTTTACACCGCCTTATATAAATATATACTTCTATGTTTTTATTATCACACAAAGTGAAGAAAATTTCAATAAAAACTACACTTTAAGTGTTGACATATTTTTGATTATGTACTACACTATGAGTGTAGCAAGAAGAGAGGTGATGAAATATTGAATACAGATATTATCGCTACACGATTAGTAGAATTAAGAAATTCAAAAAATTTAACACAAAATGAACTAGCAATTAAAGTTGGTGTAGCACCTACATCGATTGCCATGTATGAAGCAGGGAAGCGAATTCCAAGAGATGAAGTAAAAATTAGATTGGCAAAAGTATTTGGGAAATCAGTGCAGTCAATTTTTTTTGCTAAGTAATTACACTTAGAGTGTAGGAAAGGACAAAATGCTAGTACAAAATCAAAAAGATTTAAGAGTAGCAAATCGAATGTACGGACGAAAACTATCTACATTCGGATATGCTGGTCGAAATGATGAATACGGCCAATACTGGCGAAAACTCATCAAATCAAAATGGCCTAAACGTAATCAATCAAGATGGAATAAGAAAGTCATTCTGTCTTGGGTAAAGTTAGCCAGAACGGCTGACCTCCACGCAAGGAACGAAAAGCGATGGAGAGCCTAGTTTATACAGTATCAGAAGTGGCAAAACTTCTGAAATGCACAGAAACAAGCGTATACAACATGAGGGATAAAGGCACACTTCATCAATTAAAAGGAGTAGCTGGAGTTAGGTTCAGCAAAAAGGAAGTTGAAAGCCTTGTAGGACTTGATGATGAGTATACACCGATAGCGTTTCGGAAAATGAAAGTAGAGGTTGATAGACTGCAACAAGAAAACAATCGTTTGAAAAGTGAAATAAAAAAAATCACTAGCCAAATGCTAGTGATAGTAGGAGAAGAGCTATGAAAAAGTTTATAAACAATAATTTCATCGAAGCCATCGCTTGTGCTGGTGCAAAAATTCGTGAAGATCACTACGAATATGTAGAGAGTATCTTTGATGAAATTACACCTTATGGCTGGGAATGTCATTGTGCTGACGGTCAACGAATGGAAGAAGAAAACACTTCTAATGTACTCCGTAGACATTATGGAAAAGTTGGTTCGCATGATAGAGTATATGGGTTTTGTTATAACCCGATTTAATAGTGATAGCAGGAGAAAAAACTATGAAATTGATTTGGTTGATAAGAACCACCGCATTTTTGATGGTGGCTGGAACGATAGGTTCCGTAGAAATCGATAGAATTGATTTCTATACCGCATTCCTTCAAGTTGCCCTAGGGTTCGCACTACTAATATTGAGTAACTTTTGGGCAAGAGAAATAAAAAAAGCACGCTGAAGCCGTAGGAAAGCAAGCGTGCAAGTAGAGTGAATAGGAAATTACTCTACTTGTATTTTAACACAAGGAGAAATAAATGGAAATTAATTTAACACCGATTGTTAGTCAAAATGAACAAGTATTCAAATGGAACAAAGATGAAATCAAAACATACTTTGAAGAACAATTGGAAAAGTATAAAGGACTTGTAGTAACAGAAGAAAACTACAAGGACATGGTAAGTGCTAAAAATGAAATCGTTAAGTATAGAACAACACTTGATAAATTCTGTAAAGAGAAAAAACGAGAACTCAAAAGACCTATTGAACTGTTTGAGGAAGAAGTAAATGAAGTATTGAAAGTTGTTTACGATGCAGAAAAGCCACTCGCAGAACAAATTAAATACTTTGACGAAAAAGAAGTACAAGCAAAAACAGAAACCATCAACAAGTTTATTGAAAAGATGGTTGAAAAGTATAACGTTCGTGCAGAATATGCGGAACAACTACAACGTGATAAACGCTGGTTAAATAAAACTGCAAAGATGAAAGATATTGAAATCTCTATTGAGGGAATGATGATTGAGATTTCAAAAAGACAACAATCAGATGATGATTATAAACAAATCTTAGCAGAGAAAAAAGGAATGATTGAGTTTGTTGTAGATACTTGCAATCAACAATACGAACTAGCGACACCGATCACATTTAATGAATGTTGGGATGCAGTAAAAGACATGCCACTAGATCAAGCAAGAGAATTAATCAATGCAAAATTTGCTGAACGCAACGAAATGGAAGAGGCTGCACGATCAAGCATCACAAATGAAACAGTTGAAGCAATCGAAGTTGTAGAAACTAAAACTGGTTTTACAGTAACTGTTTATGACTTAACGGAAGATGATGTAAAAGATTTGACTGATTTCTTAGAAATGCGTGGTTACAAGTACAAAGAGGTATAGATGGATAGTAGATATAATGCGGTAAAAACTGTACCGCAATCAGCGTTAAAGGTAATTGACTTTGGGAAGCTTAAAGGTAAGTATGATATTTCTCCTCAATGGAGATGGGAAGTATTAACCGAAACATATGGTATGTGCGGAATTGGTTGGAAATTTGAAATTGTTAGTACTCAACAAGTACCAGTCGAAGAAACCCAAGAAACTATGTTGTATGTATTGGTAAATCTATACATCAAAGATGGTGATGAATGGAGTGAACCAATTCCGGGATATGGTGGAGATTTCCTAATCTACAAAGATAAAAATGGTTTTCACGGCAACGATGAAGCCTTTAAGATGGCCGTTACTGATGCACTAGGTACTGCAGCAAAAATGATTGGTGTAGGTGCTGATGTATATAGAGGATTGCAAGATACAAAAATAAATGCAGCAGCAGAAAAAGAACGAAAGGAAAAAGAATTTGATCCACACAATGCATATGGAATTGTTTTGAAGATGGCAAGTGAACATGGGGTGAGTGCAGAACAAGTAGCACAACAAGCAACTAAAATGTTTGGAATGTGTGTTATCGATAACATTACGAGAGACCAAATGTCTATGCTTTATGACTGGGTAAAAGGTTATGAAGTGGACAACAAATAACATAGAACTGTTACGTTCGCCATTAGGTGTAATGGTAGTAATACCAGCACCACATGACAATGAACTATCGAAACTAGATAAAGACAAAGAATACGTGATTGAAATCAAAAAGAAGTCAAAATCACGCAGTATGAACGCTAATGCTTATTGCTGGGTTCTATGTCAGAAGATAGCGGAAGTCATGAGTTACCATTCGTATATGTCTAAGGAAGATGTATATAGAAAAGCAATCAAAGATTGTGGACATTTCACATATGTTCCAGTCCGTGATGATGCGGTAGAACGCTACATAACGATATGGAAAGCACACGGAATAGGGTGGATAGCCGAAGATGCAGGCGAATGTAAAAGCATCAAAGGCTATCACAACATCATGTGCTACCACGGAAGCAGTATATATACAGTGTCAGAAATGCAACGATTGATAGATTGCCTAGTCGATGAATGTCATCAACTAGGGATACAACTTGAAGATAGTGATTACATACAATCGCTAGTTAAGGAGTGGGGGAATGAACAAACGGAAAAGGGAAGATGATAAACTCTATAAAATCACAAGGCCGAAAGCTATCGAACGAGATAGTATAGATGGCTATCCATGTTGCGTAATATGTGGAGCGCTTGCTACAGAGGTACACCACATATTGCCTAGGGGTAGAGGCGGTACAAGTGAATTAAATAACCTAGCGTGTTTGTGCAGATATTGCCATGAGAACTTAGCACATGGAGTATTTGCCAAAGAAACAAAAAGGAAGCTAGAAGCGATCATTGAAGAAAGGACAAAACGATATGAAGAGAATTGATGTAGTTGAGTTATATGTTATTAAACGTATCGAAAAACTAGAACAAAGTCAAAATGAATACAAATTAAACGCAGCGGAAATCATAGAATTAAAAGATGTGTTAGATGTAATTAAACAAACGCAACCAAAAGCTAAGTGCGTAAGTGTTGGTTAGTGGTTAGCCTATGAGCGACAACAAAAAGTATTACTATCTACGGCTGAAAGATAATTTCTTTGATAGTGATGAGTTGAAGATATTAGAAAGCATGAAAGATGGCTACTTGTACAGTAATATTCTTTTAAAACTCTACCTACGAAGCCTAAAGAATGACGGAAAGTTAGTAGTGAATGAACGTATTCCGTACAACGCAGAAATGCTGGCAAGTGTAACAGGTCATCAAGTAGGCACTATTAAACAAGCGTTATCTATGTTTAAAGAACTTGGACTTATAGAGGTATTAGAAAATGGTGCTATCTATATGTTGGATATTCAAAATTTCATAGGTAAAGGTAGTACTGAAGCTGATAGACAAAGGCTTTATGATAGAAGAATATCTGAGGAACGTAAACAAAATAAACTAACTCAATCAAGAAATCTTGAAGAAATCTGTAAGAAATCTACACCAGAGATAGAGATAGAGTTAGAGAAAGATATAGAGATAGAGAAAGAGATACATAGTAGTGCAAAAAGCACTACAACAAAACGCAAGCGTTTTGAAAAACCTACTCTATCTGAAATTAAAGAATACTGCATTGAAAGAAATAACAATGTAGATGCACAACATTTCTATGACCACTACGAAAGCAATGGCTGGAAAGTAGGGAAGAACTCTATGAAAGATTGGAAAGCAGCAGTTAGAACTTGGGAGAAAAACAACTACAACAAACCTGCAAAGAGCAATAAGCAAAACGCAATAGATGTTGTTAATAAATTGATGCGTGAATATGGGGGTGAAGATGAACAATCAACAACAGATAGTGAAAGCACTATCGATATTACAGCTAGCGTACAGTACTGATATGTCAGTTGAACGTATGAAATTGTACGTAACGATGCTTGGCAATATTAATCCTGTAACGCTGGAACAAGCGGTAGCTAACTTGATTAATAAATGTAAGTTTTTGCCAACGATTGCAGAGATACGTGAAGAATGTACAGCGTTAAGTGCATATGTGAATATGCATGATGAAGTGGAAACTGCACAAACTGCATGGGAGAAAGTAATCAAAGTAGCAGGCACTTATGGTTATGACAATGGAAAGGAGCATTTAGAGGGGATAACCTTACAAGCTGCAAAACCGATATGGTCATCGTTCGACCCTAGAATGGGCCATGAATATAACGAGGCGAGTTGCAGGGCACAGTTTATTAAATGTTACGAGCAATTAATAGATCGTGAGAAACACCGCCAACGCATGGCGAACTCAATCAAGGATAATCACTTGTTATTGAAAGCACGAGAAAAGGCGGAACATGAAAAATCATTGATAAGTGCAGGGCAAAAGCAAATTGAAATGACACGTACAGGAAACTTGGTAGAGGTGGCAAAAGAACCAGTAGATGTAACAGAAATAATCAACAAAAGCAAAATATCTGATAAAGGGAAAGAGTTATTGAAACAAGCAATAGGGGGATAGATGAAACAAAAGCCAAAGGAATTTGAAGTGAGTTGTAAAGTATCGTTCGATGTTAGCTTTACTGTACTAGCAACCAGCGAGGAACAAGCAAGAACAAAGATTGAAAACTTGCTAGAAATTATGCGTGATGAGGCAACAGTCGATTGCCACATTCACCCTAGCTACGATGTATATGTAGATGATTGTAAGGCGGAACTAAACCAGCTTAGTTACTGGTAAGGTGGATAAATGGTAAGCAAAAAACACAAAATGGCAATCCTAATCGAAATACCACTCAATATGGAAACTGAGCAGGAAGCAACAGAGCAAATGTCAATGTTAATGCAAGCGAACGCAAAAGAGTTTGAGTGTATGCATGACATGATAAGAACATACAAAGGCAAGATTAATATTGAAAGGAAATTGATTTAATGAATAGTGTACAAATTCTAGGCAATCTAGCACGTGATCCTGAATTACGTTTTACGAAAACAGGAAGAGCAGTAGCAACTTTCACAGTCGCTGCTACGAATACATATATTGATAGTGCAACTAACGAAACAAAAGAACAAACTGCTTTCATTAATTGCGTAGCATGGGGCAAGACTGGCGAGGCGGTTGGTGCATGTAAGAAAGGAGAAAGGTTACTCGTAAACGGCCGTATTCAAACTCGGTCCTATGAGGATAGCAACGGACAAAAGAGATATGTAACCGAGGTAGTAGCCGATTTTGTTGGTAAAAAGCTAGATGGTGAATTTGATAGTGGTAGTAACTTTGATAGTTTTGAACAACCGCAAAATGAAAATATTCCGTTCTAGGTAGTTGTTTTTTACTTAAATAAAATTATTGCAATAAAAGAGCATATCAAGAAAGGAATTTCAAAATGACAGTACGTGAATTGATTGAGTATTTAGAAAAATGTGACCAAGAACAAGAGTGTTGTATCGATGCAAACAAAACACTTTATGAGATTGAATATGTTGATAATTTGTATGATGGATTTGGAATAAATATTGTTGCTGGATTGGAAAAAGAAGAAGAGGAATAACAATGCTGGTTGAAGATAAAACAAAATATTGCTGGGTAGACGATGAAATAGCAGGTGAACCACAAGGCAGTATTAAAGATGCCATCTTAGATTATGTCGATAATGAATATAACTATGGTGATTTTGATGCTTTAAGTCGAAAAGAATTGTTGCAAACAACAATAGAAATCGGTCATCCATACCGATATGTACCTGAGGTAGATGGTGAACGAGTAATTTGGAATGTGTGTGATTACGATTTAGATGATGAAATCGAAGAATGGTCAGACGATTACATGAAAGATGTTAAAAATGAACACGTGGACGAATTGAGTGATGAACTGTCAAAGGTGTTCCAAGCATGGGAAAAACGGCACGGATACGAAAATCGTTCATATGTGGTTATGGAAACCGAGCAATATCTTATTGGTGATTACGTTAATGAGTAAGCATTTAGAGTACATGAAAATACTAGATGCATGTTGCGGTTCTAAAATGTTTTGGTTCGATAGAGAACATAAAGAAACTGTTTATATGGATAACCGCACATTAGACACAACACTATGTGATGGTAGGAAGTTGATTGTAAAACCTGATGTGATCGCAGATTTCCGCAAGATGCCTTTTGACGATGAAAGTTTTTACCTCGTAGTGTTTGACCCACCACACTTAATAAATGTTGGTGATAAATCGTTCCTAGCATTGAAATATGGGAAGTTAGAACAAACATGGCAAGAGGATATTGAACAAGGCTTGTCAGAGTGTTGGAGAGTATTGAAACCAAATGGAACGATGATTTTTAAGTGGAATGAAGAACAAATCACGCTACCAATGCTTAAAGGGTTATTTCCTAGTGAACCACTATTTGGCCAACGCAGAGGTAAGACGATATGGATTGTGTTTTTTAAAGGAGAATAAAAATATGTACGAATTACAAAAAAAAGCAATCAATGCAGCAAGAACAGTATTGTTTAATGAGTTTGGTTATAACGCTAATGAATTAGCACTTATGGATATGTATGTAGTGTGGTTTTCTAAAACATTACAAAACTGGAAAGCGTTGGTAAGTGGTGTACATATCAAAGAGTATATCGAAGTTACATATAACGGAGATAAACAAGAGATTTATGTTGATGTGTATCAAAAAGCGTGTAATCAATGCTTGAAAGATGGCGGTGATGAAGATTGCTAACAGACAAGAAGAAAAAGAAAGTAAATAGTAAACGAAAAGGTGCAGATGGTGAACGTGAATTTGCTAACCTATGCAAGGAACATGGATTTGATGTTCGTAGAACGCAACAATATTGTGGAAATACAGGTGATGCCAGCGATTGTGTTGGACTACCTAATATCCACATTGAAGTCAAGCGTGTACAAGCATTAAACGTAGACAAAGCAATGGCACAAGCAATTCATGATAGCGAACATAAGAACGTGATGCCAATCGTGGCACACAGAAAAAATAATGCTAAATGGTTAATCACCATGAGGGCGGATGATTGGTTTGAAATGTACAAAGAAAGTGGATTGAGTAATGGCAGTTAATACATCAACATATGGTATTCCACACAATTGCAAGAACTGGCTAGCATTAGCATCGGTGGTGTGGGGTGAACTGGATATAAGCGAAGCTATACATATTGTTACTGACAAAGGCAGAGGATTGCCTACAAAAAGAAGCATACAAGATGAATTTGCATTGACTGATAAAGTAATTTCGTTATGCAAGAAAGGCTTAACGAATAAACAAATTATGGCTGAGTTGAATATATCGAGCAATCGAGTTGTTAGAGCGAAGAATTGGGGAGAATGGAATAATGTTAGTGAAATTATTAAATGAATACGCACAACTACCGACTAGAGGTAGTAAGGATGCAGCTGGATTAGATTTATATTGCCCTTTTCAAATTAAAGTACCTGCTGATAGTCAAAAGAAAATACCATTAGGGATAGCAGTAGAAATACCTAAAGGACATATGGGGTTATTAGTTCCAAGAAGCAGTATGAGCAAAACACCTCTAAGATGTGCAAATAGCGTAGGAATTATCGATGCAGATTATAGAGGAGAATTAAGCATTGCATATGAAAATATATCTTGTAGCGATTACACAATATTTAGAGGTGATCGCATCGCACAATTAATCATCGTACCAATCGCAGTTGTTGATGTAGAAGAAGCACAAACACTCAGCGAAACAGAACGTGGCGATGGTGGATATGGTAGTACTGGTAAATAAAAAAAGACAGTAAATAGATAGAAAAGACAGTAAGTAGACAGTAGAAAGACAGTAAAAGGAGAAAACAAATATGAACAAATTAGTATTAGCAACAATGATTATGGGTGTAATTGGTGGCAATGTGTTTGCAAATGGTGTGGTTACAGGCCCTGTAGAACCTAACACACAAGCACCAGTAGTAAGCGGTTACAATTCTGTAGCCGTAGGGGCAAATACAGTAGTTACAGGCACAAAAACAATTGCAATTGGCCGTGATAATAAAGCAACAGGAAATGATAGCGTTGTAATCGGTGGTGGCAACGGAACAATTGAAGCCGACCAAGCAAGCGTAATTGGATACAACAATTACGTAGGCAACAATAAAGAACAAACTGTATTAGGTGCTAATAATACAGTGGATAACCAAGGTGCAATCGTGGTAGGCACACATAGCGTAGTGCGTGGTATTGATGCGGTAGTCATTGGGAATAATGCATCAGCACCTGTTCAAAATTCCGTAGCGATTGGCACAAACAGTCAAACGGATAACCCTGTAGGTGTTCGACAAGTTGTATTAAATGGGGTAACTCACGTGTTCGCAGGTGAAAGTCCTAATAGCGTAGTATCCTTTGGCAGTAAAAAAAGCGATACATACAGTGGAATTAGTAACTACAATCGACAACTGCACAATGTAAGTGCAGGCCGTGTAGACCCTAGCAGTTTAGATGCCGTTAACGGAAGCCAACTGTTCGCAGCATATGACGAAATTGAAACAAACGGCACACACATTGCGAAACTGCAAAAGGATGTAAATTGTTTAGATAAACGAGTAACACGAAATACTACAAATATCTCTAATTTAACCTCTAAGGTGGATAACGGATTCACAACGATTAATAACACTTTAACAGCTACAAACGAGCGTGTAGGGCAAAATAGCCAAGCCATTTTGAACAATACGGATAGAATTAATAACAACGAAACACGCATTACGGATTTAGAGCGTAATACAGTGGGTCAAATCTCAAATGTGATGCATGAAGTAGCAAAAGCTGGTGCATCTAATGCAGCACTGAGCGCATTGCACTACCTAGGCTACAATTCCGATGATAAATTAACATTTGCAGTAGGCTACGGCCACTACAAAAACGCAAATGATGTGGCCCTCGGTATGTTCTATGCACCAACGGAACACGTTATGTTTAGCTTGGGTGCTACATTAGCCAACAAAATGATTAATGCAGGTGTATCCTTTAGACTTGGTAAGGGTTCTGAATATGAAACTAACCATAAAGGCAAAATCAAACAACTTGAAGAGTTGGTAAATCAATTAGTAGCGGAAGTTGAAGAATTGAAAGCTGGTAAATAAATGTGTATACCGATTAGAACATATACAGGTGATATAGAAAACCTACAAACGAAAACACAAGACTTCAAAGCGATGGCTAATAGGGATGCAAAAGCTAATAGAAATGCATTTGGGTTTATGCAAGAGTTGTTTTTCAATGCGATTATGGGTGTATCGCTAGTAGCTTTAATATTTGGGTTTGTAGTATTGATTAAAGTATTGGTTGGATAGATATAGGCGGTGAAATATCCGCCTTATCACAAGAGGTGAATATGAGAATTTATCACGATATAAAAAGAATAGGGTTACACGATACGACTTATATTTTGCAACGAGCCTTAACATTTGTTTATGAGGATTACTTATTTGAACCTGAAGTATCGTTGGATATGAATAGGTTTATTGTTGTGTACAAGAGAGTAGACATAAAAATATGTATTGAAGTATCGATGTGTGAATTAGAGTATTTAAAAATTACATTAGAAGAATTTGCATTAAGAATAAAGAACAAAATTATATCACAATACAGACATGAACTAGATAAACTCTATAATGGTGCGTTTAAATGATTGGATATAGCGGATATACAGAACATTCTGATTATTACATAGCACCTCATGATACATGGGAAAGTGCGCTTGAATTTCTAAAACAACTGGCTTGTGAAAGTGAAGATGATGAATTTTGCATCGGTGAATTACAAGGGATTTCACAAGATGGCGATATGTTCTTATTAAAAAATATGAAGTGGTACAAATGGAATGAAGATAAAGGAGAATGGGAGCATGAACGATAAACAATTTACAGATGAATTGTTCCGTAGAATGTATGATCTAGGATGCAGAAAAGCGGAAATAGAAAACGGAACAGTATTCTTTTATAAGAATTGTGAACGTATTTCGCAATGGTTAAATAGAGTTGATATAAGAAGTACGTGCTTTACAGAAGAAAACCAACGAATTGATATTGCTGAGTATCTAGGTATCGTTGATTGGTCAAAAGTAGCAGTTGATACACCTATATGGGTTAAACAGAATGAACAAGATGAATGGGAAAAACGACATTTTGCATATTTTAAAGATGAGAGAGTATATGCTTGGTTATGTGGTGCAACATCTTGGAGTGCTGATTATGAGGGCGATACAACCGATTGGAATTTTGCAAAACTAGCAGAGGTGTAAACATATGGCTGAAAATTTAATTACAATTGGAATGATATTAGGTGTTTCGCCTTTTTTAGCAGCGATTTTAAGCGATGCCTTTGATACATTTGAAGAGGGATGTGTGCGAATGCTATTTATACAGGCGATAATTGGTATTGTGTTAATTATCTTTGGTCTTGGGGTTAGGTTAGGTGGTGAGTAATATTTGAATGAACCGACAAAAAGTGAAAAGAGATTAATCAGTAGTGCTAGAAAATACCTTGAGCCTGTAAAGACAGTTGATGAACAAATAAAGTCGATTGCAAAAGAAATAGAGCAACTACGATGCAATATCACATCGATTAGTGCTATTGATTATTCCAAAGATAAAGTGAGCGGTGGCGGTGTTCCTTGCGGATTGGAAAATAGCGTAGCAAGGTTTATTGATACAGAAAAAGAACAACGCAGACGGATTGATGAATTGAGCGAGTACAAGTGCGATGTAATTAACACGATCAATAGCCTAACAGAGGAAATAGGCGGTACGATGTTACGTTATGAATACCTGCTTGGAATGTCAGCCAAACAAGCACATTCGGTTTTTGAGAACCAATTCAACGAAAGACAGGCTATGAGGTACAAAGAAAAAGCATTGATTGAAATAGGCAAGTTGAAATGTCAGTAAATGTCATGAAATGTCATGAAATGTCAGTATATATGTATAAAAACATATAGTAGAATATAAGGTGTAAGAGTTGCCAATGAGCAATTCTAAAAACTAAATAGCAATTGAGGTGCGGTTTTATATTTTGTATTTGAAAATCAACGAGTATTGTTTCTAAGTCATTACAATCTATATTATTTTCTAACTGCACCGCACCTCTTATATTGCATTTTGTAAACTAATACCGCACATATAATCCTTTCCAATATTGCAATAACAACCAACTATACGTTTCATGAGATAAAACCTTAAGCGAAAAAATGTTACATACTACAAACAACTGGCGGTATTAGTTTAGAGAGTGCAATTGCATATTGAAAACTAAAGCTATATGTTCCGTTGGGAACCGAGTGTTGTGCGAGAGTTAGACAGAGTGAGCTAACCATGATTACAATTCATATGCTCGTGTTGGTGAATAACCAACTATATAACTTTGGTTTTGAGTATGCAATAAAAATGAATAAAACTATCACATAATGAGGTATATCCACGGCGATATATCTCATTTTTTGTATAAAGTTATCAAAAGGGGAGAAATGATGACTGATATATTGTGTTGTAAGAGCAAATGCTTGAACAACAAGAAAGGAAAATGCACGGCTAATGTCATTGAATATGACGGCTTGTGTCAAACATACATCACACAGGGGAATGCAAGAAAAAGCACATGCGGTTTGTGTGTTAGATCTAATGGGAAGCTAAAACGGAAAGGTGGTGAAGTACTAAAATGATTAAAGCAATTAAACAATTCATTAAAGACAGAGCGTTATTTAAACGTGCAGCACAAGATTTAGATAACAAAGACTTACAGGCAAAAGCGAAATATGCATTTGAACATCGTGAAGATAACGTATTAAGCATTATTGATTGCCTAGCCATTGTGTGCGGTGTATTGATCATAGTCGGTATTGTGTGGTGCTTAATGTGAATTATCAACCAACGATAAAGAAACTACTCAAAGCATTACAAATGAATGGTAGGCGGTATGTAGTCGATGTAAGGCAATCATGGAGCAAATACGATAAGCCTTGTAAGGTGTATATCGTTAATCGAATGTACACAGAGGAAGAGTACAAACTGACATTTCCTCACAAGTACAAAAAGGGTAAGACCTTTAAACAAGGACAACTCTATAAGAAAGAAAGTGAGTATAGCAGTACTAAGCAACATGAAGTACTGCTATTTTTAGTTAAGACATATAAAGGTGGTGAGTAGCATTGGCGAGTATAAATGAATTAGCACAAAAACTAACTAAGAAAGAACGCATATTCGCTGATGAATACGTTAAGACCACCAACGGAACACAAAGTGCAATTACTGCTGGATATTCAGAAAAGACGGCAAGAAGTAAAGGTAGTCAGTTGTTGACAAAAGTTAACGTGCGCCAATATATAGATGCGGTCATGAACGAACGCAGCAAAAACACAATCGCAACTGCTGATGAAGTATTGGAATACCTAACTAAGGTAATGAATGGTGAAGAAAAAGATGCGTTTGGCTTGGATGCATCGATTGCGGATAGAACTAAAGCAGCCGAGTTGTTGGGCAAACGGCACATGCTATTTACCGATAAGGTGAAACTTGATGCAGAAATAGAGATTGATATATCCGACCGCATGAAGCAAGCAAGGGTGAAATCAGATGAAGTACAACAAGGCACAACTGATTGATGCGTTGGGTTCTTTTACGCATGATCCATTAGGCTTTGTGTATTTCGCATTCCCTTGGGGAGAGAAGAATACCATTCTTGAACGCTTTGATGGGCCTGATAAGTGGCAAATTAAAATCTTGAAAAAGATTGGTAAAGAACTAAAGAAAGGGAAAAGCATTTCTAAAGCAATACAAATTGCGATTGCATCAGGACATGGTATTGGGAAATCAACATTGGTATCATTTTTGATTTTATTTGCTATGGCTACTCACGAAAACACAAGGGGAGTAGTTACGGCTAACACAGAAAAGCAGTTAATATCTAAAACGTGGCCTGAGCTTAATAAATGGTACAACTTATTTATTGGTAAAGAATTATTCACGTATACGGCAACTGCATTGTTTAGTGCTGATAAACGATATGAAAAAACGTGGCGGATAGATGCTATTCCATGGAGCGAAAGTAATCCAGAAGCATTTGCAGGCTTGCATAACCAAGGTAACAGAATACTTATTATATTTGATGAAGCATCAGCTATATCTGATAGTATCTGGGAAGTAACAGAGGGTGCTTTAACAGATAAGGAAACAGAAATTATATGGTGTGCTTTTGGAAATCCTACACGTAATAGTGGCAGATTTAGAGAATGTTTCAGAAAGTATCGTAAATATTGGTACACGGAACAAATTGATAGTCGAACTGTTAAAGTATCAAACAAAGCTAAGTTACAAGAATGGATTGATATACATGGTGAGGATAGCGACTTTGTAAAAGTGCGTGTAAGAGGGATATTCCCTAGTGCATCGGACACACAATTTATATCCGCATCAATTGTTGATGAAGCACAAAAGCGAATGTACAGAGTTGGTGAATTTAATAACCTACCTGTAATTATTGGTGTAGACCCTGCATGGACTGGTGGCGATACACTAGAAATCGTGATGCGTAATGGCTATTCCATGAAATGCTTGGCAACCATTGAAAAGAATGATGATGATATGCGAATGGCTAACCTAATAGCACAGTTTGAAGATGAATACAAAGCTGATGCTGTATTCATTGACCAAGGGTACGGCACTGGTATTTATAGTATTGGTAAGTCGATGGGCCGTAAATGGCGGTTAGTTGCTTTTGGTGGTGCATCGCCTAACAATATGTATCTCAATATGAGAGCGTACATGTGGGGCGAAATGAAAGAGTGGTTAAAAGAGGGCGGTTCAATTCCTAATGAACAAGGATTGTATGATGACCTCGTAGGGCCAGAAGCGATCATCGATAAGAACGGCCGAATACAACTTGAAAGCAAAAAGGACATGAAAGAGCGTGGTTTACCATCACCGAATAAAGGCGATGCATTAGCCTTGACCTTTGCATTTAGGGTCAATAAAAAAGTAAATGGCAATCATAGAAGAGTAGCGAATACAGAGTACAAACCATTTGGGTAAAGGGGGAATGTGAATGTGTATGAAAGCTAAAACACCAAGTGTTACTACACCAGCACATGCACCAGTCGCACAGACTGATGACATGACGCAAAAGAAAGATGAGCAATTGTTCACCGATAAAAAGCGTAAGAAAACTGGTTATGATAGTACAATTTTAGCTAGTGCGTTAAGTCAAGCGACAGGCAAAACAACATTAGGCGGTTAATATGAGTACTATCTTATCAAGCCTAGCAAGGCAACCTACAGAAAAGCCTGTAACTAAACCAAAAGACTACAAGAAAATAAAAGCTAAATTCAATCAGATGTTCACAAATCGTCAAAAATACGTTGAGAAATGGAAGATGATTAGAGATTATCAATTACCATTTCTAGGTGTATTCGATGGTGAACAAGACCAATCGAAACTATATACCGATAAAATCCTTACTGGTATTGCTTGGGAAAGTTGCCAAATATTTGCTAGTGGTGTAATGAGTGGAATGACACCGCCTAGCCGTAAATGGTTTAAGCTAACCATGGAAAATACGGATATGGCAGCAAATAGCGATGTAGCGAAAGTATTAGATGAACGTGAAGAAATACTGTATGCAGTATTTGCAAAATCCAATTTCTACAATGTGGTTCACCAAGTCTATATGGAACTACCATTCGGACAAGCACCGATGTCAATCATGCCTGATGGTAAAGTTGGTGTACGTTTCACATCGTATCCAATCGGTACTTACGCATTAGAATGTAATGCTAATGGTGAGGTTAACACGTTTGGTAGAAAGTACAACATGACTTGCGACCAACTTGTGGAAGAGTTTGGGTACGAGAACTGCACTGAAAAGATTAAAAACGCATACGATGACGGCAAGGGTAATGCATCGACATATACTGTTTGTTGGCTAGTTTGTGAAAACAAAGACCGCAATGGAAAATTAGGTAACAAGAACATGCCTTATTCCTCTATTTACTGGGTTGAGGGGAGTAGAGACGATGAAATCTTGCGACATAGCGGTTATGAAGAATGGCCTATTCCGATTGCACGGCACACCACACATGATCTAAATGGCTATGGTAAAGGTAGTGCATGGTTCGCACAATCTGATGCAATGATGTTGCAAAAGTTGGAACTAGACCGATTAACAGCTATTGAACTCGGTGTAAAACCGCCAATGGCCGTAACATCTGATGTGATTGGTAGTGTATCGCTATTTCCCGGTGGTATAACAGAAGTCGATACAGGCGGTAAAGTTGAACCTATCTTTAATGTAGGTATCAATCTTGATTGGATAATGCAACAAATCATTGAGGTTAAAGACAGTATCAAACGTGCGTATAGTGCTGACTTATTCCTTATGCTCGATAACATGGACAATGGACAAATGACGGCAAGGGAAGTCATGGAACGCACGCAAGAGAAGTTGCAACAATTAGGGCCTGTAGTGGAACGGCTACTATCTGAATTTCTTAATCCGATTATCGAACGTACCTATGCGATATTAGATCGTGCAGGTGTGTTTCCACCAATCGATGAAGCATTGGCGGAAGAGTTAAACGGCCAAGATGTGAAGATAGAATACATTTCACCATTGGCACAGGCACAGAAAGTATCTTCATTAACTTCAATTGAACAGTATTTTGCGTTCCTTATGTCATTAGCACAGGGCAATCCTAACATTCTACAAAAATTCAATTTTGAGGAAGCAGCGGATTATTATGGTGTTAACCTCGGTGTACCTGCAAAAGTAATTGTATCGAATGACGAATATCAAGCTAAGATGGAAGAACAACAACAGGCACAACAAGAACAAGAGGAACAAGCACAAATGATGCAAGCGGCACAATTAGCACCTCAAATGGCTAGTGCAGCTAAACAAGCAACTGATGCAGCAAATGATGGAAACCCTGTAATGCAACAGTTAATGGGAATGGGGTACTAGATGAAACAAAAAAGAGATTATATGCGAGAGCGTGATATTGAAGCGCTAAACCACGTATTGAGTGATGAACTCGGTAGGTGGTTTTTTTATCGCATATTAGACCGAGCAAAACTGAATAGCCAATCATTCACAGGCAACAGTACAACATTCTTTAACGAGGGAATGAGGGCTGTTGCTATTTTGTTACAAAACGACTTAGGAAAAATTGGTGATGGTGTAGAGGGTGTTAAAAAATATCACCTAGCACAAATAGAAAATATTCAGATGCAAAAGTATTTTAAAACGCTTGAAGAGAACGAATTAAAGAAAGGTGAATAACCATGGATGAAAATTTAGAACAAGGCACAAACAATAACACGGATAGTGCAAATGGTGGTACACCACAGGACACGAACACACAAGAACAACAAAGTACGATTTTAGGCGGTGGCGGTGATACTAACACCGACCAACCTGCAGAACCTATTGTGTATGATTTCTCAACTGCATTTGATGGTGGCGAAGTTGACCAAACCATCGCAGATGAGTTTTCAAAAATGCTTAATGGTGTAGGCGCAACGCAAGAGCAAGCGTTACAGATGGCTAAGTTTGGTAATCAATATGCAACTAACCTTGTAACAGCTTACGAAAACCAAAAGCAAGAAGCACTCAATGCACAATACAAAGGTTATGCAGATAACGCTCGTGAGGTATTAGGCGCTAAATTTGATACTACTGTTAGCCAAGCGGCCGCAGGTGTTGAAGCAGTAGAAAAGACAATTCCTAATATCCGTGAAATCCTAGCTGAAAATGGCTTGGGTAATCGTGTAGAAGTAATTCAACTATTCGCACATATCGCTGGTATGGCAAGCGAAGATAGCAATGCAGGGAACAACAGACCTGCAAATAATCAATCTGACGAAGCTATTAGACGGAATATGTATCCGTCCATGTTTAAAGATTAAAGGAGATTAATTAATGGCTACAATTGGAACTAACAATCCTACATTATTGGATTTACAAACTCGTATGGATCCAAATGGTAAAATTGCACAAATCATTGAGCAATTGAACCAAACAAACGAAATCGTTCAAGACATGACAATGATTGAATGTAACGATGGTACATCTAACAAAACAACAGTACGTACTGGATTACCATCCACTACATGGCGCATGTTGTATGGCGGTGTACAACCATCTAAATCCACTACCAAACAAATCACTGATACTTGTGGTATGTTGGAATCATATTCCGAAGTGGATAAAGACTTGGTTAAACTTTCTAATGACCCTGTAGCATTCCGTGCTACAGAAGATGCTGCATTTGTTGAGTCTATGGGTCAAGAAATCGCACGCACACTTTTCTATGGTGATGAAACTACACCTGAGAAATTTATCGGTTTATCCGCACGTTTCAATACATTGGATGTGAAAAAAGCTGATTGCGCTAAAAACATTATTGATGCAGGCGGCACTGCTAACCTTGCCTCTATGTGGCTCGTAGGTTGGGGCCCTCTTACTGTACATGGTATTTATCCACGTGGCAGTCAAGGCGGTTTAGAACAAGAAGATTTGGGCGAAGTAACAGTTACTAAAGCTGATGGTTCTATGTTCCAAGGCTATCGCACACACTTTAAACAAAACATCGGTTTATCTGTGCGTGATTGGAGATATGTAGTACGTATCGCTAATATCGATATGAAATCTATCAAAGAAGATATTTCCGCAGGCCCTAACTTGATTAACTTGATGATCCGTGCAGAAGAAAAAATGCAATCTCTCACAGGATGTCGTCCAGTATGGTACATGAACCAAGAATTGCGTACATTCTTACGCTTGCAAAAGAATAAAGTACATGGTTCTACTATCACAGAAGATATGGAAATGGGTAAAATGGTTACTCGTGCGAATGGTATTCCTGTTCGTAAAATTGATGCATTGCTTTCCACAGAAGCACGTGTTACTGCATAGTAGAGAGGAGAAAATACATGATTATCGATACTTTAAATACATTCCATTGGAAACGTGAATTATCTGGCAATGTCAACTCCGATGTTATGGTTACTAGCGGTGATGCTGACCCTAACTTGTGGTTAGTTGTTCGTGTAGACAAAGCATTAACAGGTACTGCATTGATTAATGTGTACACATCTGATACAGAAAACATTGCTAACCCTGTATTGTTGCATGGTATTACATTACCAGCCAATGCACCAGCTGGGTACGAATATAAAGTGCGCTTGGCAAATGGTGTTAAACGTTATACACGTGCTAATGTCAACAATGCAACGGCTGGTACAATTTCTGTATTCTTGACTAGCGGTATCACTAGCAAATAGGGGGTAACATGGAATACATTGCAAAAGTAACTTTGTATCACAATACAAAGGGTTTAATTGAAGAAGGACAAACAGTAGAACTTACAAAAGAAGAAGTAGCTGAATACGATAAAGATTACTTCAATGATTTGTTTGAAGCTGTAGGCGCAGAAGAAACCGAAGATGGCGAAGAAAAGCCAAAGACTAAATCTAAAGGCAAGAAATCGGAAGAAACTGCAGAATAACAGAATGAGGGGTGCGTATGCATCCCTCTTTTTTACTACAAAGGGGGCAATATGACACCTACTGATATTTGCAACATGGCTTTGTCATTAATCAATGGCGGTAGGATATACGGCCTTGATGAAGAAACAGAAACGGCTAGACAATGTAGATTGCACTATGATGCGACACGCAAAATGCTACTATCTCAATACGAATGGAATTTTGCACGTAAGCGTGAAGAGTGCGTACTATCTGAGCATAAACTAGCTGGCTATGAATTTGTTTATGCGTATCCTGAAAAGTGCATCCGTATACTTGGTGTTATTCCTAAAGGGGAACGATTTAGAACGGATAGGCAAAAGGAATATGATGTATTTAGTTTTGACGATAACACAAAGTACATAGTAAGTGATGTACCGCTTGCGTATATTGATTACGTGTACGATGTGCAAGATATAGATGTATTCAGTCCTGTATTTATCCAAGCGTTAAAGTCTAAAATGGGTTCTGAATTAGCTATGCCATTAACTGGCAACAGTGGATTATTCGACCAATGCTATAAACTCTATCAAGCAGCAACGCAAGAAGCTAAATCGTTGAGTGCAAAAGAACGTAGGCAAGATATGCCATATATTTCTAACTATGTAAAAGCAAGGAGTTGGTAAATATGAAACCAATGTATATATCACAACTTGCATTTACAACAGGTGAGATTTCACCAGATGTATCTAGGCGTTTCGACCTAGATCAATTCAAAAGTGCATTGCTATTAGCAGAAAATGCAGTAATCAGACCTTATGGTGCAGTAGCTAGACGGCAAGGTTCAGAGTATATAGGGCATGTCAAAAACAAAGATAAGTCTACAAGATTGTTTGAGTTTACGGCCGAGAAGAATAAATCATTTCTACTCGAAATAGGAGAGCAGTATATCCGAATATGGCGGAATGGTATTTATACAGGTATTGAATTACAGACACCATTTGAAAGCGATGTAGTCGATAAATTGAACTGCATCCAAAGTGGTGATGTAATGTTCATTTGTAGTGGCAAGTATCCCGTTAAAACGCTATCACGATATAGTGATACAGACTGGAGATTTGATACATATAAACTATCTGAGCAACCATACGGCGAAGTTAACATCGATAAAGAAAGTACTGTAATCTTAAATGGCGATACCTTAACCGCCACAAAAGATATATTCAATGCTGATATGGTTGGTTCAGTTATGCAAATTGAACATTTTGTTAAAGCAGTAAGCACCAGTAAAACTGGCGAAGTAATACAACGTACTGAATATGTTACACGTGAAAGACACGGCGGATATAGTAGACTTGTTGGTGAGGATTACAATAATATCAATTACGATGTAGAACAATTTAGTGCTGATGAGGATTTATCATGGAAATTCACATCACATGGTACATGGAATGGTACAGTTAAAATCCAAATTAGCAATGACAATGGCACTACATGGAAAGATTACAGGGTATATACATCCAACAATGACTACAATGTAACCGACACAGGCAAGGTTACACCTAGTGCTAAATTGAAAGTTGTATCTGATTTAAAAGGCGGTAGCGTTAATGTAGACCTATCATTCTTGCCACATTCTAATTATGGTGTAGTTGAAATTAAAGAATTTGTTGATAGTAAGCACGTTAAAGTAAATGTATTGAATAGCGTTGTAGATAACGAAGCCACCTCTAAATTCAGATTTGGACAATGGGGAAAAGGCCTTGGTTATCCTCGTGTATGCACGTTTTACCAAGATAGGTTTATCCTAGCATCTAGCTTTCAATATCCTAACTACATATGGTTTAGTCGCACAGGTGATTATTCCAACTTTGGTGTAGAAAAGGTAGGCGGTACGATTACAGATGATAGTGCAATCACACTACCTGTAATTAACAGAAAAATGTATGACATTCGACACTTGATACCTGCTAATGACTTATTGATTTTAACCAGTGGCAACGAATGGATTATAGATGGTTCTAAAACTATCACACCTACTAACTGCAATCTACGAACACAAACCCAACGTGGTGCATCTGAATGTGAGCCACAATACATAGGGAATAGATGCGTATACGTACAGGCTAGAGGGTGTGTAGTGCGTGATTTAGGGTACTCATACGAAAGCGATAACTACACAGGGGCTGACTTAACATTATTTGTTAAGCATCTGACAAAGTATAGAAACTTCATTACGAGTGCTTATGCACAAGATCCAGATAGTATCGTTTACTACGTAACAGATGATGGCAATATCGATTGTCTAACATACATTCCTGAACAAAAGGTGTATGCATGGTCGCATTTCACCACTAAAGGTAAATACAAATATGCTGAAAGCGTGGCTGAGGGAGAACAAGATAGCTTGTATGTAATCGTTGAGCGTGATTTCAAAAGCGGTACAGTGATGTGCATAGAACGATTTGAGCCAATGTACAATGCGGATAATAACAACGTGTATATGGATTGTTACATTAGACAAACTAGCACAGAGAATATCAGCACTATTACAGTACCTCATTTGATTGGTGAGGATGTGCAAATCGTTGTAAATGGTAGGGAACGGCCAATTAAGGAAGTACCACCTACGGCAATTATTAATATCGATGGTGAGGCACAAAGCGTAGCTGTTGGTATTAACTACACTACACGATTACGTATTCCGAGCATCGAAATGCAAATACAAGATGGCACATTACAAGGCCGACAATTAACGATGAGTAGGTTATCGATGAACATCTTAAATTCATTTGGCGGTAAAGTCGGAAGAAACTTCAACCATATGGATGATATTTCGCTACCGCCACTCAAGTTATATAGTGGCGATAAGGTATGTATATTGCCAAAATTCGATGGAGTGTACTCAACCGATGCATCTGTATGTATTTTGCACGAAAAACCTTATCCATTTAACCTTTTAAGCGTTACAAGAGAGATAGAAATAGGCGGTGGTTTTCCAAATGTTACAGGACTTTGATATTTGCCCTGTAAGGCACACTTCATTAATTCATGACTTATATATCAACTTACGAGCCATAGACACCTTAGAGGTCAATATAGCGAACCAAAATTTTCCAAATTATGGAAAAAATGATTTTGTAAGGGATATATGTAGTGATGATTATGAAAACCACATTGTAATTGAGAATGATGTACCAATAGCGGTATACGGAATTTCAAAAAAGCCAATCAACGGAATGTACTGCATTTATTTCTTAGGGAATAAGATACTGGATACGAATTTGAAATTACAAAAAGAATTTCTGAAACGAAGTAACGCAATCATAAAAGAGTGGCTATCCACTCATGAATGTTTATTCAATTTCATACATAAGAAAAATAACCGCTCGAAGCGATGGCTTACATCACTAGGGGCGGTTATTCATTCTGATATTACGCATAACGGAATGGAACTATTTACATTGAGAAAGGGGGATGCGAATGTGTAATCCTATTGCATTGATGGCAGGTCAATTGGTTACTACATTATGGGGTCAACACCAACAAACTAAAGCGCAAACTGCAATGTACAATGCACAGGCACAAGCAGCGGAAGCTAATGCACGTATATCTGATAGGAAACAACAGGATATTGCCAATCAAGCACTACAAGAGCGAGATAAGATGGACAATAAAATGCGGTTAATTGCAGGTCAGAATACGGCAGAAGCAGGCGCTACAGGGTTATCCATGAGTGGTACACCATTACAATTAATGGCTAGTAGCTACGATGAATACAACAAGGATATTAACAATTGGGAAACTAACAAAAACAATAGCATCTACAATGAATATCTTAATGGGGTTAATTATCGTAATGAAGCTAGTAGTGCAAGAGCAGCTGCATCTAATGCGAAAACGCAAGGGAGATTGCAAATGCTCGGTACTATCTTGAGTGGTGCATCTAGTATCTATGGGATGAAACAACAATATGCAGGTGGTAAATACACAACTCAATATGGCGGTGATGTAAATGGTGTAACAGAAAGACCAGTTAAAACAGTTAAGAAAGTTTGGACTTTTAACGGCAGGTAACTATGAAATTAGTTAATTATGAACAAAATGAAAGATTGAATACAGTTAATGGTGAGTTTAGACCAACAATCAATGCGGAAGCATATGGTGTTAACCAAAACGGAATTAACACATTTGCAAAAGCATTGGATGATGCATCTAAAACTTGGCTTGAAATCGACAAACAAAAAGATTATATCAATGCTACAAATGCTATTAATGAATTTAATCAAAAAGTAACTGAATTAAAATTTGATAAAGATAAAGGGTTAATGTACCAAAAAGGTATGAATGCGCAAGGGATACTACCTACATACCTTGAAAGTACACAAAAATTCCAAAGCGAACTTGCTGCTAAATATAACTTACGTACAACTGATGCGGTAAACGCTTTCAATAAAGCGGTTGAAACATCAAAAACAAACGATTTAGATGGTATATCTAGGTACATGAGAGGTCAGTACGAGGATGCACTAAGCACAGCCACACAAAATCAAATCAATAACTTGAACAACAATCTGTTACAAACGGGTGATGTTAATCAACAAATGAAAACATTAACATTAACAGGCGATTTAATAGAAGCAACTGGTAAACAATTAGGGCTTGATGATGAACAAATAGCATCTAAAAAACAACAAAACTATGATCTTAATGCTAAAACCTTATTAGATAAAACTGTTGCTGATAATAATTCAGAAACATTGGACAAGCAGTTGACTGCATTAACTGGGCTTGCTAGTGAGAATGTATTAACACCATACAGGAAAATGTACCAACAAATGGGTATAAACAAAATCGCTAACAATGAAAACGATTTCGGCGCAATTCGATTGGCTGCAGGCGATGATGTAAATCGTGGTATGGACATTATGGGTTCACGCATACGTTCGCAAATGGAAGCCAAAAACAAGGAAGCCATGCAATCAGGTATTGGTGCTAATCAACATTTATGGAAATTAGCACAATATGCACATAATAAGTATGGTATCAATACAGAAATTGCATATAGGCAGTTGTATGCAGAGGGAACGCTTGGCGGTGAACTCAGTAGGCTGGCAAAAGAAAATCGTAACTATGCAGGATTAACTCAATCAGAACCTAATGGAGAAGAGAATAAACAACCAGATGGAACGAATTATTACAAAATGTATAATTCCGATGAAGAGTTTGTGGATGATTGGATTGAACACTATATTAAACCGAATGGCGCAGTCAACGCACAGAGCATAGATGAATACGCTGACAAGTTAAAAGCAGGTGGATATTATGGCGCAGATGCAGGACATTATAAAGAATTAATGCGCAATGCACCTATGACTAAAGGCGGTCAACCTGTTTATTCGGAAGATCAGATTGAAAAGGCAGTCAAACAAGGCCGTGAAAATTATAAAGGTTGGCTGACAATGCAAATGAACATCGAAGCCAAGCAAGCTAAAGATAGAATTACTGCAGCTAAAATTGTATATAACCAATTAATAGCAAAAGGCGATTATGTAGGTGCATCATCTTACGCACACGCACAAGCAGCAGGCGCACAGACCGATATGGAAAAGGAAGCGTGGAGCGGTACAGAAGCATCAATGCGACCTAAACTTGATTCCATGTATGAAAAAGGCCTTAAATTGAATGCAAAACAAAAGTTTGAGTTGAAAAAATATGCTGAAACTCATACATACGAAGAAACACTAGCACACGCACAGAGAATGTACCCTGATAAAGTTGTTGATGATAGTTTTGATGGAGTGTTACTAGAAGCGAACGATAACCGATTAAAGGCTAACAAAATTGATTTAACACCTTATGATAGCGAAATACAAAGTGCGTTGCCTGCTGACAAATCATTGCGTTCAAGTTTTGAATATGGTGTTAAACAAGAGATGTTAAGCCGTAAAGCTGACTTTGAAAGCAAACACGGCAGAGCGCCTACAGAAGCAGAAATGCATGATATATTTGAGGGCGCATTGGCAACACAAACATTACGAAGTACGGAAAAACCATATTTCGGTGATGGTGATGATTATAGCGCACCTATTAGCGCGGCAAGCAATAGAGCGATGGGTATTGTCCATGTTGAACCTGTTGGCAACCATTATGTGCGTGTAACATATCAAGATGGCTCGACAAGAGATATTTATGAAAGCGTGTATAACAACATGCAAAGAAGATATAACGATAACGGAGATTAAAAATGGCTAAACAAACACTTGAACAAGAACGGCAGGAAGCACTAGCTGTACAGAATGGCTATGTTAAAACATCACCATCTTTTAGTGCTAGTGCTGGTGTTCAGTCTAAACCTACTGGCGGTTTTACTGAGGTTGGTAATGCAATAGGTGCAGGGATAGATACAACGGCACAAGTAGTTGATAATGCTATTAATGCAATTAAGGCTATTGCAAATACACCACGCACAATGGAAGAAACTAATGCTGATGGTACAACTACATATTATCCGTTTGGTAAAGCTGACAATCCATACCAAGGTTTAGAACCACTAGGACAGGCATTGCAAAAAGTACTTCCTACAAGTGTTGTTAGTAATACGGATAGATTGTTTCTATACAATAATGATACCCTACGTTATAACGAAGCAGTTAGAATGGGGAAAGTATTAGATATTGACCCTGATGTAATTATGCGTGGCGACGATAAAGCATTTGAACGTGCTGATTATTTATCAAGACGAATTGAACGTGGCGCAGTATTACAAGATATATACGATGAATTTCCTGAACTATATAAAGTGAAATATGGTTCACAAGCTGAACAATTACAAGCAATCAACAATCTACAATCAATTCGTGCTACGAAATCTACATTCGATGCAATTCAACAAGGCATTTGGTCTATGAACGATCAGATGAAGTTAGGTGATGTTGGATTTGAATTGGCACATACAAAAGACCCTGAACGTATTAACGAATTAACATCAGAAATGGAACGCTTGCAAAATAACTTGCGTAACTACCGAACACCTGACGGAACTAATCCATTACAAGAAGTATTCGGACAAACGGCAGCACAAGCATACATGATGGGTAAACAAGGCGGTACAGGTGCAATCATAGGCGGTGCAATCGGTGCGGTAATTGGTGGTTTAACTACCGATGGTGTAGGTATAGGCGCAGGTGCAGCAACTGGTGCTAAATGGGGTGGCGGTGCTGACATGGCATATGAAATGTACAAAATGTCATTCGGTAACAAATACCTAGAACTCATTAATAAACGTGATGCAAATGGCAACAAAGTATACTCTAATGATGAAGCCTATAAATACGCTATGACATACGCTGCAGTTGATACAGGTATTGAAATGGCATCTACACGTTTCATGGTTAAAGGCATAGGTAAAGTAGCACCTAAAGCGGTAATGTCAAAAGTATTACAAGGTGCTACAAGTGATACAATCGCAACATTTAATAGGGGCATTGGCACTACTGTTGCACAAATGGCCAAAGCATCTGTTAAGGCTGGCGGTTCTGAATTAGTTGAAGAGGGATTGCAAGACATCAACGAAAAATTCCAACATAACCTATACCGCAATGCTAATGACCCAGAGGGTGTATATTCCGTAGGTGATATGGCAGTAGGTGCAGGCGGTGCAATGCTACAAGCACTACCAGCCGTTATTGGTTTGGGTGCAATCGGTGGCGGTGTGAGTGGTATCCACACTATGAAAGCATTCCATGAATTTCAAAAGCTAACACCCGAAGAACAACAACAAGCCGTGATGGCCGAACAAAATCGAAATGGTACAGCTATCATGCAAGCATTGAAACAAGATGCATCGTCAAATAAAATGGCAAAAGAAAACCCTGAACTGTACGGAAAAATCGTACAAGCACAGGGCGATAATGTAGGGGTATCTACTGCATATGTAAATGTTAATGAAATGGCAGAAACAGAGCAAGGGCAACAAGCTATTAAGAATATGATTGATAGTGGCCTAGTTACTCAAGAGGAAGTATCAAAGAGTATCGAAGCTAATGCAGATATTCCTGTACCAATCGGAAAGTATGCACAATTAAGCGGTGGCTTGACGGAAGAAACTGTAAAGGCACTAGAAGAAAGCACATACTTTACTCGTGGCGGTATGTCTATGAAAACCCTTGAACGTGCAAAAGCGGAAGTGGAAGCATTTAATAATAACCTAGTTGATGCAACAGAAAAGAAAGCACAACGAGTTAAAGAAAGCATTATCCGTGATGAATTTGAAGATGCAAGCGATGTAGATCGTGAAGTACTAGACCAAGTATTTGCTAACCCTACACAGGTTAAGCAAGCATACAATAACTTGTACAAAAATCTAGTGCAAGAGTATCGTGAAAACTACGCAAGCGACTTTGACAATATGGATACTGATATTAAAGAAGCTACGGCAAGCGGTGTAGAGCCACAATGGCTGACTGATTACAAGTCTAACAATGGCGGTAAATCACCACGCACGAATGCAGAACGTAGACGTGCAGCGTACCATTCAAGCGTAGCGAAAGCACAAACTGCATTCGCTGATAATACGGAAGTACTTAACCAAAGCAATATCCATCATGCTGATATGGAACATACGCTACAACAAATTGAAAGCCTTGAGAGATTGCATGATAAGATTTTTACATTAGCAGATAACGATATATCGTTACGGATGCAATTATCCAAGAGTGGCTATGAAGTGTACAACAAAGTAGTTAAAGCGATTGGTGAAAGTACCGATAGAAAACAACGTGAAACGGCAAAAGCTAATGCGTTGTTGATGGCACAACATGCTGATGTAATGGCACAATATATGCGACAAATGGGCAAAGGCGGTTATACCGCTATGGACTATTTGCGTGATAGCGTGCGTATCAAGATGGATGCGGTTTTAGAAAACCAAAAAGGGTATGCACAACAATTGGCAATGCATCAAAAATTACAAGCCGATATAACTCAATGGGGGAAAATATTAAACGATTTACAAAACGGAACGCTTAAACAAGGTGTAAATAAAATAATGTCAGCACCTTTAGTGTTTAGCACAATTAAAGATCCTGACTACAAATTTACAACTGGTGATGTTTATATAACAACGAAAATGCTTAATAAAGTATTTGCCACTAAGCATGCACATAAGTTTGACTTAAATGTTATGAAACAGTTACCTGGTGCGTTATCTAATCCGATTGCAATATTCAAAAACTTTGACCCTGTTGCTAATGCATCGGTAAAAGGTGAAATTGTGGCCGTTGTTGAATTAAGAGATACGCAAAATAACCTTGTTCATGTACCGTTGGTTTTTGATGTTCAAAGCGGAAGAAATAGCTATCAAACTAGGGTTAAAAGTATATTCCCTAGAGTTAATACTACATGGTACTCTAATGCGATAAATAATGGCGATTTGTTATATGTTAATACAAAAAAAATAAACCAACTAACAGTCAATAACGTCCAATCAAGCGGACAAATGAGTGTTAGTTGGTCTAATATTATTAATAGTATACCAAACGAAAATGATTTAGACAAGCTCCGAAAGAAACATAATTATCAGTACTACCAATCCGCATGGCATGGTTCACCACATGATTTTGATACATTTGATTTAGGTGCTATTGGTACTGGTGAGGGTAATCAAGCACATGGTTGGGGATTGTATTTTGCTAAAGATAAAAAAGTATCCAAACTATATAAAGAGGTATTGAGTAAAGAACAAGGCTCTAACAAAAGCAGTTTATTTAAAGTTGAAATACCAAATGAAACAGAGTTATTACCAGAGCAATACCCCATTTCCGGATACGGCCGATATGTAAGAGATAGCTTGAAAAATGGATTGCATAAAATGTCAGATGAACAACTAGAACGTTTTACAAGCCTATTAATTAAATATCATAAAGATTCAATCATTGGTGATAAATGGGTTAATAAATACACGCACTTTATGGATGTAGGGTACATAATATCTGAACTGCACAACAAAAATAAAACAATAAATGACATCAAGAAAATTCAAAAAAGAAATATTGATAGATTTTTAAAGTCAGTAGGCATAGACGAAGATTTAGATACCATAGCTGGCAATGAAGAATTATTGGAAGATGTGTATAAAAAGTTTAGATATGAATTGTATCCACAGTACGAAAAAGAAAAACAGTTAGAACGAGAACATGAAGCAAAAGCGATCTCGAATGTTAAGGCTGATGTATATGGTGCATTAGAGAAAACAAATATTGATGGTAAACAGTTGTATTCGTTTTTATCTCATGCACTTAGTAATGATGAACATTTTAATCTTCATAACGTGAAAAATGCTAAAAAGGCTAGTGAATTTTTAAATAGTATCGGTATAAAAGGCATCTACTACGATGGCGAACAAGACGGACGATGCTATGTAGTGTTCGATGATCAAGCAATCAAAGTTATTGAAAAGTACAACCAATCTATAAATGGCATGACAGAAATCATGAAAGATGGTGAACGCATTATCAGCATTTTCAAAACAGCAGATAGAAGTACATTCTTACACGAAATGGGCCATGTATTCTTTGATGATATTCAAAAACTAGCATCAATGGACAATGCACCTAAACAATTACTTGATGATTGGAACGCACTCAAAGAGTGGAGCGGTTGGGTTGATGGTGAAAACGTAGACAACACCAAAGCACATGAGAAATTCGCAAGAGGCTGGGAAAGCTACTTACGAAGTGGTGAAGCACCAACAAAAGGATTACAACGAGTATTCCGTCAATTCTCTAAATGGTTAACTCGCATTTATCGTAGTGTACAACGTTTAGGCGGTGAAGTACCATCTGACATTAAGGATATAATGGCACGCATGATAGCTACACAAGATGATATTGAAAACTACGCACATGAACAAGCATTAGAGCAATTTGAAAATACAAAATTGTATCAACAGTTAAGCGAAAGCGAACAGGCGCGAGTGCAAGGGTACATTGCTGACATTAAAGAAAAAGCTAAAGAACGTGTAATGCGTAAGTACATGAAAGAGTTAGACAATCGACCTATTAAAGAATGGGAAGAAGTAAAAGACGATGTGCAATCGGAAATCGAAAAACGATTAGCTGATACTTATCCAACGTACAAAGAGCATAGAAAATATGATGCGTTGGGTGATGCTGCATTGGTTAATACTCAATACGGCAACATCGAAAACCTAAAGAAAGCAGAAATAGAAGAAACAGGGGCCACCTTTGAAGATGCTATTAAGCAAGAGATGGAACACGCAAGATCCGAATTTGTTGAGGTCAACAATATCGGAAAATCCAATGAGCAAATAGCGGAAGAAATGCTATTATCTAACCAAGGTCAAATGGCACTTACAGAAGAAGAGGCTAAACTTATTAAGCAATATACTAATAAGGATTTGGCTAACAATTGGCAACTATTGGATAAATTGCAGCGGTTAGACCCTAATAGAGAAAATCTTGATGCGGAACTAGCACCGATTGAAAAGGCAATTACTAAAGCGGAACAAATCAAACAGGATAATGCAAAAGTAGCTAAAGAATTGAACTCTACTTCTAAGGAACTCGACAAAGCCGAAGATAAAATAGAGAAATTGAAAGCACAGTTACAAGAACGCATTAATGCTGTTCGTGCAATCCGTGATGGTGGATTTGGCACTATTCCTAAATACATGAATAAGGCCCGTGCTGAATTAGGTGATTTGACATTGGCACAAGCGAGCCAATATAAGAAATACCAAAATCAAGCAATCAGAGATGGTAAGAATGCAGATAGAGCATTAGCCGTTAATAAGGTAGAGGAAGCATTAGAGCATAAACAATCTCAAATGATGAATCAAGCAAGGGCTAGAGTGGCATTTGAAAATCAACAACGTATCAAGAAATTACGTACTAAATTGTTAGAACAAAATGCACGCATTACTCGTGCGAAAAACCCTGTAATGCTAGACCCTCAATTGCGGTACTTCTATACTCATATGATGTACCAAATGGGGTTGATTAAGCGTGACGGATTGGTGCCTACAGATGGATTTGATGAAACGGTTATTACTAATCGACTTGACCCAGACGCAGGTATAGCAGGATTCAATACATTAATTAGTATGGATGATACTGTAAGCGGTATTTTTAATGCTAAATCACCTCGTACATTCGCTACCTTAACCGTTAATGAATTGAACATGCTCGAAGAATTAATGACTGGCATGTATCAAAACGGACGTAGGGAATATGAGCATAATAGCTTTTTAACCGAAAACGGCAATCCTTTATCTATTGATTATGTAGAACGTGATATCCTTGATAAGGCTATTGAAACATTTGGCGAAGTAGAAGAAAGCACTTTTAACATTGAAAATAGCAAGACTACTAAAAACGCTATATTCAATAAGATGGCTAACTTCGTTGAATCGTTACAACAAACCAAAACCATCTTGCGCCGTTTAGATGGTGGCAAGAGTGGCCCTGCTGAAATGTATATCTACGATACTATTAACCGTGCACGGCAACATTTCAACGAACGTCTTGAAAGTGAAACGATGCGCCTAGCTAAAAACGTAGCATTATATTCTCGTAAGGAACTCTATAAAATCCGTAACGAACGAGGCTATCAAGTAGGGGACGCAAGAAACCTCACTAAAGAGCAAGTTATGGCCCTAGCCTTGAATTGGGGGACAGAACGTAATAGACAACGTGCTATAGAGACCGTAAAAGCCAATGAGGTTGAAATAGAACGACTATTCCAAGACGTACTCGATGATAGGGACTGGGAATTTATTATCCGTGCATGGGAGCAAATCAACTCATTTTATCCAGAACGTAGTGCAGTACAAGAACGCATGACAGGTAATCCATTAAAGAAAGAAGAAGGAATTACATTTAGAATCGGCGGACGTACCATAGAGGGGCAATATTACCCTATAATGTACGACCCTAAGACTAGCGGTAAGTCTTCTGATCATGAAATGGAAGATATAGCACAATCATTCATGAGTAGTAATGCTACCTTTGGTTATGGCATGAGTGCTACTAAATCACGTCTTGATAAGGTGAAAGATAAACAATTGTTATTGTCTTTAGATGTAATACCTCGTGCAATTACAGAAAGCATCAATCACATTACGATGCGTGAGGCGGTTACGGATGTAAATACGTTAATTAATCGTAAAGAATTTGCGGACTATGTTACAAATAAACTCGGTGCTAGTGAGTACCAATACTTGCGCCAATGGGTACGAGACCAATGGACAACGGAAGTATCTCGGTTAACCGAATTTGACAATATGATGCAAACGATTAAGCGTAATATCTCATCTGCTGTTATGGCAGGCAAGGTAAGTGTAGCTATCCAAAACGTGGCGAATATTCCTGTGGCTATGGAACAATTAGGCGCAGCAAGAGTAATGCGTGCGTTATATCGTGCAGGTGTAGGCGTATATGGCCGAGGTTCTGGACGGTATAACGAAACTTATGGATTCGTATTAGGAAAATCCGTAATGCTCCGTGAGCGTGCACAAACACTTGATAAGGATATGCGTAGAGGTTTAGAAATCGGCGGTAAAGGATTTACGATTGATGGTAAATCTGTAGGCGGTTACACAATGGAACAATTAGGCGAGGCCCGTGATGCTATTAATAGTTGGGGTTACAGTCTACTTTCTGAAACGGATCTAATGCTTTCTGTTCCGATTTGGAAAGATGTATACGATGTGGAATATTCTAAACTTGCACAAAAAGAGGGTATATCTTTAGAGTGGGCAGACCAACGAGCAATTGAACTAGCTGATAAGGCTATCATTGATATATTTGGTAGTGGTGATATTAAAGACCAAGCAGGCATACAACGTAACAAAGGGACTATCGCTAATTTTGCGACTACGTTCTACACGTATGCTGGCACACTATGGAATATGCAACTTGACGGATTCTATGCATTTAAAGATAGAGGGGATTTCAAGAAATTCGCTCGTGTAATTTTCTATGACCTATTTATGCAAGCTGTAATCATGGTTATATATAATAATCTCTTTGGTAGCGATGATGACGATGACCCTACAAAAGTAGCTAAGTCATTAACTAAAGAATTTGTAAATCAAAGCGTCATGGGCGTACCGTTCGTGCGTGAGGGTATCACACAAGCTATGAATAGAATGTTAGGCGAAAAGGTATACAATCGTGGAACGTCGCCGTTATCCTATGCGGTAATCGATAAAATCGATGATATATTTACTGCTGTGAATAGTAGTAAAAAGGATTGGACGGACGTAGGACGTGCAGGACTACAATTTACCAATTCTATGACAGGGTTAAGCAATACACTAACCGATGGCGTCATGACAATTGCAAAATACGGTTTAACGGATATAGATGCAGAACTCGAAGATTTGCTATATTCCGTCATCTTTGATAAACGATTGAAATCTAAGAAAGAAAAACAAAAGGAAAAAAAGCAAAATAAATATTGATAAATAAGGACTACTCAATTATGGGTAGTCCTATTTAATTAGAAAAGGAGTATATATGATACCAGAAGTCAAAAAACCTAGTGTAGTTTATCAATGTGATGGAATTAACAAAAAATGGATATGGCCGTATGACTTTTACATGATTGAAGATATAGCCTTAATCATGGTGGATGCAGATGGCACAGAAAGCGTACAAACAGGCAATATCGATTATGACAAAGAAAACAAAACTTTAACATATCCTGCTGATGGTGATCCATTAGACAATACGCACAAGATTATTCTTGAACGTAGAACACCAATCAATCAAGGTACAGATTTACCAGATGAATACCCATACCAAAACATTGAACGAATGGCTGACAAACTAACCCTTATCATGCAAGAAATGCAAGAGAAAATGAATAGGGCTTTATTAATCCGTGTTGGTAGTGATGAGGATGCAACCACAGTTGCACGTAAGATTGTAGATACATCGACAAAGGCAGCAAATGATGCTATCAATGCATACGAAAAAATTAAAGCAGAAAGCGAAACTATCAATGCTAATGCAGAAACAATAAAGACATTAGGCGGTGAAATCACAGAATTAAGCCGTACAGTTGATGATAAATTAGCGACTAGCAATACCGCACTGGATGTATCCAGTGCTAATGTAACAAAGGCAGAAAAGCTAGTAGCGGATGCAAAAGCATACGCAGGACAAACAACAGTTGATAAGCGTGATATTAACGAATTGGTTAGTCAAGCACGCACGTTAAAAACAGACATTGATAATAAACAAACATCAATCGCAAGTAACGCTATTAAGGCATCTGATGCGGCAAAACGTGCAGAAGTCGCAGCAAGTAAAGCCGAGCAAATCGCAGTACCTAATGGCGGTGGATTGATTACAAAAACAGAAGCCGATACAAAGTTTGTACCTAAAGATAGTTTGTACGGCATCGTTTCTGTTAAAGACTTTGGAGCAGTTGGTGATGGTGTAGCCGATGATACCGCAGCGTTTAAACGTGCTAATGATAATCTTAAAAACAAGATACTGTTAATTCCTAATGGCATCTACAAAATCAATGAGCATATCTCATTTGATACTGTTGATAGTGTTATGGATATGGGTACATACAATAACATCAAGCCATTCTATCCTACTGAAACACCAATGTTAAAAGGTGCATCCAACATCGCCTTTGTTAAAAATATCCAATATGGTGATGAGGTTAACCAATGTCAAGGGTTTACATATAATGATAAAAAGAATGTATTCGTACTAGCATGCATCAATGGTGATGGTACAAAACAAAATCTGTATGAACTCAATCCAGATACATTTGAAATCGTAGGCACATATAAGTTTAGCGACCCTGATAAAATGGGCCATTGTAACACTATGTGCTACAACAAATACACAAATAAAATTTACCTTGCCAACGGATTAAAGAATGGTAATAACCTATCTGTATTTAATGCGGATACAATGACATTTGAAAAGACCATCACATTGAATGAGCGTGTATTCAATATCGGATATGATCCTATCACACGAACTTATGTGAGCATTGTACCAATTAGCGGTCAACAACGCTTACGTGAAGTCAACTTGTACAATGATGATTTCAAGAAAATGAAAACATATCAAATTGACTACCAATACGATGATTTCAATAACAATGGGGCATTGATGTTGAACGGATGCATCATGAGTGCAACGCTCGGTAGTTTGGTAGAATGTACACCATTCGGAACAGTTAAACAGATTATCGAAATCAATAGAACTACTGAAATCGAAGATATTGCATATTGTAATGGTAAATTCTATTTTGCAGTATTAACAGAAAAGCCTAGTAAACGGCATCAAGTCGATATTTATGTAGGCAATCCAAACCGAGATTATCAAAACTCAATCAATACGGCTCGATTGGCAAGCCTAGACTATTTAAAACTCACAGGCGGTAATGTAACAGGTTCAATCGTACTCAATAACAATACATTGTTAGAGGGCAAAAAAACCGATGGACATGGTGTGCGTATCGGTAAAGTATCAACATCTGATGCGGTTGAATTGGGAGACCCTAGCGTACCTTTATACCTAACTGGTACTACATTAAAACACTATGACGGCACAGATAGTAGCACAGTATTAACCACTAAACATTATGACACCGCCATTTATAGCAAATCCAAAGCCGATGAAGTCTTTGTTAAAAAAGATGATGCGGGTTCGTTTGGTTTTCCTTATTCTAAATTAGATACCGCAACAGATTGGAATACCCTCACAACGCAAGGGTGCTATGAAATTAATTTTGATGGTGGTGATAACAATCCACCACGTTCGCATAAGCAAGGTATGTTGATTGTATTTAACTTTGGAGGTGGCAAATTAATCGACCACACGCTACATACATTAAACGGCGAAACATATCATCGTACTTTCATGGCTGATAAATGGGGTAGCTGGGGAAGAGTACAAACATCGTTGAATAGCCGTGTTCAATTATGGAGTAACAAAGGTACGATTGAGGTGGGTGTAAATGGCTAATATTACAATAAGTGGTGCTAGTACAGGTTCATTTAATATGACTGATGAAATTCGAGATATAGGGAATAGTAAATATTTAAAAGTTGCAATGAGCGACAAGTCTTATTACGCTAGGTTATCTACAGAAAAGCCATCTGATAATAACATGTTTGTTATCATCGATAATACTAAGTATTATGTACAGCAAAATCCTATATTGTTTGAGCCAATATATTATGAACATGATAACAGTAAATTTGAACAACGATTTACTGTATGGCTACCAAAAGGGAAATATTTGGTTGAGTTTTATACAAAAAGCATATCAACAAGCACGTTTGTTACATCTAGCGGACTAAATGCAACAATTGTTCATATACCTGTTATTGGGAAGCAAGTATCTTTATCTGTAACCAGCGATGGTCAGGTTTTATTTAATCAAAATAAACCACAAGGGAGTAATAAAACTTGGTTTAGATTATCAAGACAGGGAGATTAGTATGATAGAAATCTTTATTCCAATATTTAACGAGGTGTTTAACGTGAGTGAAGCGGTACGCATATCATTGGCTATATTCACAACAGTTATTCTTGTGTTTATAGATACAATTTTACGAGTGCTAGTTGAAGCAAGGAATTACAATCTAGCAACAAAGAGAGAAGTTACAATCAAAAATACTATATTAGCTATCCTATGGAGAGGTTGGGCGGTTGTAGAAATTAACGGAAAACCTAAACGATTTTTAGTAAGTGGCAAGCTACGAGCGGATATGACTAAGAAATTAGTCAAATCCTATCCGTGGCTTTTTTTGTTGGCCTTTATTCTATTAACCTTGCCAGATGTAGAAGTACCAGTATTAGGCCGTGTTGATGTATTCCTATGCACATTGTTGTATTTGATACCTATATTTATCGAATTAGCATCGTGCGTAGAGAACATGATAGAACTCGAATTAGTAGAAACGAGGTGGTTCAAACGTGCGATAGGGCTATTTAAACAAGTGATTGATTTCGTTAAATCGGTAAAGGAAGCGATTAAATGATTGAAAAAATAAGTATACGAGAAGTACTGACAATCATCATATTAGGAACTGTAAATATAACGGCTATCCTATATGGTTACAACGAGTTGGCGATGAGCATATCGTCAGGCTTGGTTGGATACCTAGGCGGACGTGAAAGTAATAGAAAGGAGCAACAAAAATGGAATTAGGCAGATTAAGTGCGGTATATGAAAGTAATGGAGACCCTGCTTGTGTATCAAGTGGGGTTAATGATGCAGGTGGTATTTCTTATGGAACATATCAATTAGCTAGTAATTGCGGTAGCGTTGGTGAATTTCTAGGTTGGGGGTTACGGCAAGGTGGGTACTACACCGACTACGCAAGAGCATTGGTAGATAGTGGCGAAATCAATAGTGATGAGTTTATCGACCAATGGAAAGAACTGGGATCTATTGATAGACAAGGATTTGCAAAAATGCAACATGACTACATCAAGGCTAAATACTATGATGTAGCGTGTAAATTGTTACAAGATAATCTATTCCATGTAGATAAACACTCCGACACATTGAAAGATGTGATATGGAGTAGAACAGTACAATATGGCGTAGGTAATATCATCGATATGTTCAACGATGCATTGAAGTTAATGGAAAAGGCCTTGAATTTAGAATTGCCTAACCTATACGACGTAGATGATAAACGCTTTGATTACGACATCATCGCTTGTATCTATGATGTATGTATGAGTACAGAATGGAACAATAGTGCATTACGTGATAGTTTAAATGAACGTTTCGCCGATGAAAAATTTAGAGCGTTGGAAATGCTACAAAATGAATTAAATGAGGTGTAAGCCATGTTAATTAGTTGGTTAGTACAAACTATCAAGGAACACTACAAAATAGCCATAGCGATTGCCATATGCGTTTTTATCGCTATTGTAGGTGTAGTAATATATCATCACAAACAAAAAGAATTAGAAAAGCCTGTTATTGTTACACAAGAGCAGGCTAAATCACCTACAGAATTGTCAAAAGCAATTCATGTTACTGAACAAGAAGCACAGGAAGTTATTTCTAAAAAGGAAAGAACAAAACCGATAGCGACTTATTACACACAAGCACCTACAGTTGAAGTTGCAGCAGAACAGGTGAAACAGGATATTGCACATAGCAATCCTAACCTACCAAAAGTGGCTACTGAAAAATCTGATAGAACCGCAGTAGTTGCTAACACCGATGAACAAAAAGTCGATGTATATAAAATCAATCTAAACAAAGTACATAAGATAAAAGCTGGTGTTACTTTGATAGATAAACGAGCCTATGAAACTATAGGCTATCAAGCAGGTAAATTTGAAGTGTTAACACATTTCAATGGACAACATTTAGAGGGCGCTAGCGCACTTTACACAGTAAAGGAATGGTGATCTAAATATCTCCGAGTTGCACGGGTTGTAACAATCAACTGTTAATTGACAGTTGAAAAGCATTACTTTATAACTGAAAGGAATAATACAATGGCACAAGTATTTACATTTGAAGGAAAAACACATCAATTCGCAGAAGATATTCAACCAAACAAAGAGGGGTTATATATGGCCACTCTAAAAGATGGCGATAACGTAACGTGCGAAATGTGGTTTGTTAATGGCGAACTACACCGATTAATTGAATTAGACTAAACGTATTAGAGGGTAGCGTAATTGCTACCCTCTTTTTTTTATTTCGTCAAATATTCGTCAAATTCTAATTGTAAAATGTGGTAAAATATGAGAAGTAATATTTACCGCAACTAATATTAATTGCAAGTATAATAATAATTGTGAAATAATTGATAATCCATAGTGAATTGGAGTATAATATATTGATATGTTATGACCATGGAGGAGAAAAACATGAAGCGGGTTCTAGTATCCGTAAAAAGTGTACAACGAGACATAGATGGGCAGGATACCGTGGTGGAATTAATTTCTCCAGGTACTTCACATGAAAAGAACGGAGTCCAATATATTCGCTATGAAGAATCGAGCGTAACAGGTCTTGAAGGGGTTAAGACGACCATCAAGATTTACGAAGATTCCATTGTTCTTTTGCGTACTGGTGCTGTGAATATGCGACATCAATACATTCGCGGTGAGGAACGCCAGTCCACATATGAAACGCCATTAGGCGATCTTCACATGGCCGTAAAAACACATGAATTAACAGTAGACTTTCACAATGGAACGGGTCGTGTTCATCTCGGATATGATATTTCCATAGAAGGTGAATGGCAATTTTATAATCAGTTAGATATAGACGTGCGGGAGGATACAGAGCATGGACATGAAGGAAATCCTGAAATCGGGGATTGAACAGGCATTACAAGAAACGATTAATAGTGGTGGTTTGCCAGCTGGGGAATATCCAGAAATCGTTCTAGAAGTGCCACCTCAAAAGGAATTCGGCGATTTTTCTACGAACATTGCTATGCAATCCGCTCGTGTGGCTCGTCAAAACCCTCGTGCTATTGCAGAGGCATTAATTAGTCATATGGATTTTGATTGGCTTGAACG
>SKEL01000562.1_pt1 | contig 39705 bp, 63 predicted proteins | sample 4826741 | NCBI WGS metagenome assembly SKEL01 (sample SAMN11008810, study PRJNA524170) | human gut metagenome | biome: Human fecal sample; material: Feces; isolation source: fecal sample from pouch patient p33 | host: Homo sapiens | place: Israel: Tel-Aviv | collected 2016-03-22
CAATTATTTTTACTTTATTTTGGTGTACCACAGGTAATACCTTCACTTCAAAATATGAGTGCATTTACTGCGGCATTAATAGGCTTAGGACTTAATGCATCAGCTTACATAGCAGAAATATTAAGATCATCAATAGATGCTATAGATAAAGGGCAAATGGAAGCATGTCTATCATTAGGTATGACAAGGGCTCAAGCTTTAAAAAGAGTAGTTTTACCACAAGCATTTAGAATAGCAATACCTCCTTTAGGTAATATATTTGTAGATACAGTAAAAGGATCTTCATTAGCATTTACTTTAGGAGTTGTAGAATTATTAGCTAAGGCTCAAATGGAGGCGGCAGCTAGCTATAAATTCTTTGAAAGTTATGTGGTGGTTGCAATTATGTACTGGATAATCATAGGCTTCTTTAATTACCTACAAAAGATTTTAGAGAAAAAACTTTCAGTTTATTAAGAGGGGAGGAGAGAAGTTATGATAAAGGTTAAAAATCTTAAAAAGAGTTATAAAAATTTAGAAGTTTTAACAGCATTATTGGTAGGTGGATTAGTTGCAATTTTTACAGTTGTATTCACAGGTTCAGATGATGTAGTAGTTCCAATATTGGTATCAACATTTTCACTAGTATTTTTAATTTTAATGTTCAGTGACAACAAGGAGGATAACTAAAATGAATTTATTACAAGCGTATGAAGTGGTTGACAGTCATTTTTTAGTAGTGAAAGAATCAAATGGTATGACTGCATTAGTAATTGACACAACAAGTGATAAGTCAGTAGCACGATTATTTAATAAGTATAATGAGTTGACAAAGGTATTAAATATAAGTTACAATGAATCATGGGGCGGAATTGAATTAGTAATTGGAGAGGAAGAATAATAATGACAAACTTAGAGCTTATTGAAAAATTAGACAAAGACACGTACAACATGACACAGAACTTTTTGGAAAAAGGTGTAACACAACATGAAATTGATTTATATGTTACAAAAGGTGTTACAATGTATCTAATGCTATTGAAAGAATATGGAGAAAACATTGACAAACACATTGAAAACGGTAAAAATACAATGGAGCGATTAGAAATTACAGGAGGTACTTTATAATGAAAACAGAACGTATTATTGCAATTGATAATATTTTAAGTGAAATGGAAAATGATTTCAGAAGTAAAGGGATTTCACAAGATGACATAGAAAAATATGCAACATACACAGTATTAGCAATGTTAGGTGTATTTTCTCAAAATAATATTGATGTAGAAAAAGCCATTGAACTATTGACAAATATGTTACAAGGTAATAAAAAAGGTGGTTCATTACGTGAAACAAGAAGCTAAATTCAGCAGAAAAGTAGTAGACTATTTGAAAGCTAAAGGAGCAGTAGTAAACGTAAATACGGCAAGCATATATGACCGTGTTGGTCGTGCAGATGTTGAAGCGTGTTATAGTGGTTATTATATCGCTTTAGAGCTTAAAACAGGCAACTACCAGCCAGACCCATTACAGATTAGATATTTACAAGAGGTTAGACACGCTGGCGGATATGGTTTACTATTAAGAGATACTCTTGATGATTTAGAGGACCTATTACTTCACATAGACCAGACAGAAAACTGTGTAGAATATCCATTCACATATGAAGAACCAGATTTACCAGCTATTACTGATGATAAGTTGGAGGTGTGGTATGACTAAGATTGGAAAAATTGAACTATTACCAACGCAAATTGAAGGTATTGAAAAATGGAATACGCACCCTTACGATTTATCAGATGCTGGAACAGGTAAGACATTCACTGCATTAGGTGCCTACTTGCAATCTGGGTGCAGTAAGTTATTAGTTATCTGCTTAGCACCTAAAGTTGCAGACTTTGCAGAAGATGGTGCTTTGATGGATATTGACATTACACCATTAAACAAAGGTACAAAGAAAAATAAAGAGTTGTTAGCTCAATCAGATAAAGTGGCAATCAGTTTTGAATCTGTTTGGCGAATAAATGAATTATTGAAGTGGGTTGATAAAGATACCTTTATCATTATTGATGAAGCGCACAAAGTGGGTGCAATCACTTCTAAGGTTACCAAGTTTGTAATGAAGTTGACAAAGAAAACCAAGTATGTTAGACTGTTAACAGCATCACCAGTAAGTAATGGAAAACTTGAAAATTATTATCCACAATTATATATGCTTAATGTATTCCGCAAACCTAAAAAAGAATTTGAAGAACTATTTGTTATTAAGCAAATGCGCCAGATGGGTTCAATGCGCTTCATGCAGATTGTAGGTTATCAGAACGAACACCTATTACAAGGTATGATAGATAGTGTTGCGGTGCGATTTAAGCGTGACAAAGACTATTTCCCAGAAGATTATGTATTCAAGACTAAAAAGCCAGCTATGTACGCTAAATTGAAAAAGAACCGCATGTATAAAGCTGATAACGGTGAAGTGATTGAATTAGATAATAGTAGTAAACTATTTAACGCAATGCGCTGTGTATCACATGGTTTCTTATTAGGAATCAACAAACAGGTAAGCAAAGAACCATTTGAACGACTGAACCAGATTCTTGAAACACACAATGACGAGCGTGTAGTTATCTTTTATAATTACAATGTAGAACTTGAAATGTTGAAACAAGTATTAGACAAGCTAAAGCGCCCATATAGTCAATATAATGGTGCTAGCAAGGACTTAAAAGCATTTAAAGGTAAAGACAACGGTGTTGTTTTAGCACATTACAAATCAGCTTCAACAGGTATTAATGACTTTGTTATTGCCAATGTGACAATCTATAATTCAATGCCTTTAGAATCAATCAACTATGAACAATCTAAGGCACGCACAGACCGCTATGGTCAAACCAAGAAACCACTTTATTATCACATTGTACCTGAAACACCAACGGAGAAAAAGATTTTTGAAACAGTTACAAACGGAAAAGACTTTACTAATGAAATGATGGAGGATATATTAAAATGAAAAAAGTAAAAACAGTATACGTGACATACATGGAAGGTAGCGAAAGTAAAATTATAGTATTAGCTGAATTTGAACGTATTAGTATTTCAGAACGTTTCTTAGAAATTCGCTACGCTGGTTCAAAATCATTTGTATTAAAATTAGAAAATCTTGTATATTATACAGTTAATTAGTTGACAACTACTATATCATATGATATAGTAGATACATAATGTAAAGGGAGGATAAAAAATGGAACTATTAAGACTTAAAAAGAATGGCAAAGCACCGTTAGTTGCTGGTGCTTTCAATGGTGAAGATAAAGCAGAAGTGAAGAAGTGGGTTGCAGAAGGTGGCAACTATGGTATTTTAACAGGTAAGATTTCAGGTATTGCAGTAATTGATATTGACACACATAATGGTGTTAGTGGTGCTGATAACCTCAAAGAGTTTTGCGAAAAGTATGATATTGAATTACCAGACACTAAAACAGTTATGACACCAAGCGGTGGACTTCACATGTATTACAAGCTACCTGAAAAATATAATGATGTACAATTCATTCAAAACCACAAGGAACTTGAAGGTGTTGACTTCCAAACACATGGACGGTACGTTGTTGGGTGGGGCTCAACAATTGAAGGTGTAAAATATGAAGTGATTGACAATTCACCAATTGCAGACCTACCTCCAAAATGGTTTGATATTTTCACAGATAAAACAATTCAAAAGCAAAACAAAAAACGTGAAAGAAAATGGACTGCAAACTTATTAGGTGATATTATCGCTGGAACTGATGAAGGAGGACGAAACAACTGGATAACGCAAATGATTGGTAAGTTGTTTGCTACAGGCTTAGAACATGAAGAAGTATGGGTGTGGTCACAATATGTAAACCAAATTGGGTGCAACCCACCACTTGACGGAACAGAGTTGAAACGCACCTATGATTCAGTTAAAAAACGAGAAGAACGGAGAATGGCAAAAGATGAATAACATGCATATGTTTAATAAAGAGTTTCCAAATGGTTGGGGCGTTGATGTTAAACACAACCCAAATGGTTTTGGTGATATGTACAGTACAAACTACCCATATTCAGTAATGACATACAAACGTGATGAAGGATTTACAAGTTTTGAAAACATTGAAAAACCAAGTGAAGTGTTCCAATACATTGCAGAAGTACAAAAATGGTAAACAAAAAAAGCCAACTCATACGAGTTGACCTAAGATAGTTGAAGGTGGGAGGAATCACCTTTGCTATAAATATATTATACCATAAAATAAAACTTTTGTGTTGACAAATAAGCGTCAATATGATAGAATAATATTATAAAACATTAGGAGGAATTTAAATGAAATTACATGATGGAATGTTAGTAAAACGCAAAGATAATGGGGCTAAAGGTGTAGCACATCAAATTTCTGGTAATATGTGGAAAGTCAAATACCATGACGGTACACACACATATACCACAGAATCAGCTTTTAAAAATCACTTTGTTATTCCTGAAATAGAAATTAATTTTGATTTAAGCATGGGTGAACCCGAAAAAGAATTTGCAGAAGAATATTGTAAAAAAGATAATGATTTAACCGCTAAAATGTATGAAGCATTAACTGATGGTATTGAACCTAAAACAGATTTAATTGACAAACAAGACCATTACACAAACAATGGAATCCAACCAATTGAAATCATGAAAGCTAACATGACAAAAGAGAAATACCGTGGTTTCCTAGAAGGAAACATTCTAAAATATCCATTGCGTTATGAGGATAAAAACGGACTAGAGGACCTTAAAAAAGCAAAAACATATCTAACTTGGCTGATTGAAGATATTGAAGAAAGAGGGTTGTAATATGGAAAATGTAGAAGTGTTTAATAGACCAATTGGAAATTATAAAACTATACACCTTATCTGTAATGGTAACAAGCATGAGTATTTGGAAGTAACCAAGTTTCCAGATGGAGATATTCTAGCAAGTATTCATACAGAAACACCAGATATTGATGTTATCTTAACAATTGAACAACTAGAAAAGTTATTGGAGGAACTTAAATGATTGAAAAATTTGAACCATTGTTTGAACCGTATGACAGATACGCAGTTTCAAACATGGGATATGTAATAGACCGTGACACAGGTTTAACGGTCTGGAACTCATATGAGGATAACGGCAAACCATACGTGGTCTTAGAAGGCTCACACAATAAGACACGTAAGTTTTTTATTGCTAACTTAGTAGCTGAATCATTTGTACTAAATAAAGACAATCTAGGCTATCTGTATTACAAAGATGGTGATGTTAACAATACACATTGCAACAACCTTGGGTGGGCTATTAACCCACAAGAAGGTAAACAACGTGTTGCACGTCCACTACGTAAAAAAGTAGAGGATAAGCGTCATAAATTAATTATTGAAATTAATAAATGTATTGACAAAGATAAATGGGATACTGCTAAACGACTTGGCAAAGAGTTATGGGAATTAGAAGGCAACCCATGGTCTGAACGCAATACACCATCTCAATATTAGGAGGTAGCAAATGTCATTCAAATGGAACGTACATTACACAGGTAGTAAAGGAAATGCAGTATCAATTTTTAATAACAATCTAGGTATCTTAGTAGACTTTGGGAAACCATATAAATACATTGAGCCATTCTTATATGATGTTCATTTCTTAATTGTAACACACAGACACGGTGACCATTTTAAGCCAGCTGTTTATAAGAAGATTCGTGAAAACTTCCCAAACATTAAAATTTTAGCCAATGAAGAAGTAAGTAACTTAATGTTTGAAAAAGCAAAAATTCCAGCAGATGTTGTTTTTAGTGATAACTTTCAATTTCAAATTGGAACAATGAAATTCACAACTATTCAGAACTATCATGGTGCTGGTGAAGAATTAGTTGACTGCCATGGATTCATTATTGAAGATACAGAAACAGAAGAGGTATTGTTATATGCAACTGATTTAAGCACTACAATAGATTATCAGGAATATTTAGATAAAAACGCTTTACAAGTAGACTACTTTTTGTTAGAATCTAACTATGACCCACAAGTAATTGAATTTTATGAATCAACAAAAGCACACACTGGTTTTGATATTTTTAGTAACGGTTCATATCGTCACTTAGCTTCAACAGAACATAAAGAATTTACAGAAAAGTATTGCAAACCAGATTCAATTGTGGTGCCATTACACCAAAGCGAAACATATTCAACTTTTGAAGGACTATTAAAACGTACTAAAAAAGATGAAAACAGATTGACAATGGAGGACGTGGAAGAATGGAAAAAAAGCAAGAACAAATGAGTTATAAAATGTTACTGATGTTAGACTATGGCTACACTGTAAATGACCTACTAAACACATTAGAGGAACGAACAGACCTAATTAAAATGGGATTCACATTTAACGAGATTTTCAAAGCTAAGTGGCTACGATTGAAAGCGGAGGACGAACCCAATGGAATTTGAAATTGCAATTAAAACCAATGGTGTTCAGTCAATCGAATTTGCAGACTATGAAAAAATACTAAATGACGCGCAGAAGTTGGCTGATAAAATGAAAGAGCAAGAAGTTACAGAAGAAACAATCAAAGAGAATAAAAAACTAGTAGCTACAATCAATAAACGAATTAGAGAGCTAGACACACAACGTAAACTAGTGAAAAGTGAAATCATGACACCTTATGACGAACTAAACGAAAAAATACAGACTTTAAAGGACGTACTAAAGGAAGGTATAGAACATGTCAATGTACAAATTAAAACGTTCAACGAGCAAGAACAAAAAGAACGTACATTACAGATTGAAGAACTTTTCAATAAGTACCAAGCTTCATATAATGCGCCACAATGGCTATCTTTTGATAAGTTCATTGCCAAAAACAGAAGCTTAGTAACTAACAAAGCAACGTCACAAAAGACAATCACACAAGCGGTTGTAATGTACTTTGAACTGTTTAAACAAGACTATTCAGACTTGAAAGAACAGGTAACAGATAAAGATGACCGCATGGCAATACTTATTGCATATTCAAGAAATGGTTTCAATATGAATGAAGCTATTGAAGAATTTAAAGAAATGAAGTCAGAACGTGAACGACTTGAAAAGGAACAACAACGAGTAAGAGAGACAAAAGTTCCTGACATTGTAATTTTAACAGGAAATGAAGATAAAGTTGTTGACAAACCAGTTGAAGTGAGTTATACTTGTATTAAGGTTAAGTCATCAGACTTAGCTAAACTAAAACAATTAGGAATTGAATGGGAGGAAATCAAATGATTATCAAAGAAGATGTATTGCGTTGCACGTATTTTTCAAAGGATTTAAAAGAAGGAAGTATCACATTTAAAAAACTGGTAGAGCGTAGAAATAAACATAATGCGCCAGAATTTGACTTTGATGGTGCTACATTTTATGTTGAAAGTATGGTAGTAGAATATAAAACAAATGAGTTCCACGTTATGAGAGCGGCGCTTGTAACTATGGAGGGTAGCGAAAAATACGCTGGTGGTAGATTCCACCTTGATGTTGACTACAACGCAAATACAATGATATTGGAGGAAATTTAAATGGCTTTATTTGATTGGAAGTTACATGACTTAAATGGAAAGCATGATGTAGAGTTAGTAATTGGTGTAACCTCTATTAGTCAACAATTATGGATTGACGATATAGGGTATGAATTTTATGAGTTCAACATGGTTTCAAATAATGATGAAACCATTATAAAAGGTAGTGTGTATGAAGATGGTGGATTGGAACTAGTAAACGTATTTCTAAATTGTAAAAAGAAATACATTTTGTTTGGAAAATAAGGTACACAAGTTAGGGAAAGTATGTTATACTATTTAAGTAGTAAAAAATAAAAACAAATTATTGGAGGAATTTTATCATGTCAGAAAAAACAAAATTAGTTATCGTGAGTGTAGAGGATTCAGAAATTTCAACAAAATTACAAGTGGCAAAATTAGACTATTCAGAAATGTATGACGCAGTAGCGTACAAACAACAATACAACAAAGACACAGAAGAATGGGAAGATTCAAAAGAAGCAACTAAAAAATATAAAGAAGCACTAGAAGTTGCTGGTGGCTCATTTGAAGAAGATAATGAAATTGAATTATTTGTTGATGAACAATCAGGTAAAGCATACTTTACAGAAGGCTCTGGCTTTATCAAAATTGAGAAACCACTAGTTAGCTTAAAACGTATTAAGAAAGCACCAATTGTTGCAATTCAAGATTCGCCTAAATGTCGCTCCGTAGTGATTGAACATAAAGGTAAACATTACGCATTTAACTTTAATACAGGTGTATGGTTAGAAAAGAAAAAACAATTTATTCCAAACAAAGCAAAAATTGCAAAAGCAAAAGTACGCTTCAACGAAGTATTTGAAGATGTGGGTGTGGATTGGGACAATGCAAAAGAAAAAGCAATTGGACTGGTTGTTGACGTAACAGTTAATAAAAACCAATTAGACACAACAAGCAACGTTGGTTGGTTAGAAGCGTTACCACTTGACCCAGAGGACCAACCAAAACAAAAACCAGTGGTTGAAGGTAATTCAATTGATATTGGTGATGATGATTTACCATTCTAAAATAAGTAAACAAAACCCTTGACTTATGTTAAGGGTTTTGATATTATATACATATAGGAGGGAGTAACAATGAAAAACACATTTAATGTAGGACAATACGTAGAACTTAAAAATGACAATCAGAATGGTATTGGGAACAAAGGTGATAAAGTTTATATCTTAGCTAAAGTATTTAAACCAGTTGATGGTGTAGAACTTATCTGTAGATTCTCTAATGGGTCTACAGAAGGTTTCTTACAACGTGAGTTGAAATTAGCAACAAAAACACTTGACAAAATTGTAGTTGTAAAGTAAAATAATAGTATAAACAAATTGGAGGAATTAAATATATGAAGAACATTGCAGAATTTAAAAAGGCACCAGAACTAGCTGAAAAATTATTGGAGGTATTCAGCAACTTAAAATGTAATTCACGAAGTCTTGACCCAATGCGAGCTGGTCAACATGATGTGGTTGTCATTGAATCTACCAAAAAGTTATCAGCAAAAGGAAAAGAAATGAAAGTAGTTAAAATGCGCTCACTAGAAGATGGTAGGGACGTTACAAGCTACATCATGAAGTTTCGCAAATATGACTGGGATAAATGGAAAAATGTTGAAGTTGGTGACCGTTTACTAATTGACTTGAAATTTAGCAATGGTTTTGCCACAGTCAAACCTATTAGAAGCATTTCAAAAGGCAATGAAACACCATTTAAACCTAGTGAACCATTAACAAAACAAACCATTTTATTATTTGATATTGAGATTTTTAAACATGACAGTTTATTTGTATTTCGTGATTACTTTACCAAAGAATGGTTTATCATTAATAATGACCTTGACGAATTGCGCAAGTTTTACCTTGAATACCGTGATTCAATGTTTATTGGGTATAATAATGCGTCATATGACAACAATGTAATGCGTGGCTATTTACAAGGCAAAAATGCTTATCAGATGTCTAAAACAATTATTGAATCAGATAATAGAGGTCTAGTTTACAAGATGTTTGATAGTCATAAAACACCATTATTTGGAATGGACCTATATCAAGATAACAAAGGTTTTAGCTTAAAAGAACATTCCGCATTTTTAGGTATCAACATTAAAGAAACAGAAGTAGATTTTGACATGGATAGACCATTGACAGATGAAGAAAAAGAGAAAAACATTGCATACTGTATGAATGATGTGTTAGCAACTGAAAAACGTTTTGAACAAAATATTGGTATGTTATTGGCTAAAGCAACCATTGCTTTAATGTTTGATATGGATAAGACAGACCTATTACAAACCAATGCTAACTTAACAGCTAAGTTACTTGGTGCAACTAAACAAGAAGTTAGACCAGACTTGACAGACCCCTTAGAATTAGATAAACGATTAAACATTAATACAAAAGAAATTGCAGAAGCATACTTGAACCATGAGTTTGAACTAAATGAAGATGGCAAATTGAACGTGTCATTAGAGTACACGGACGAAGATGGCTATACAATGATTTTTGGTAGTGGTGGTGTACATGGTGCTAAACCTAGTTATATTCACATTGGAATGTTCCCAATGCGTGACTGGGGTTCACTATATCCAAACACAATGGAACAATTTAATTTACTATCAAGAAATATTCCAAAGGATAAGATTCACCGCTACGGTGATTTACTAAAACAACGTATGGACGCCAAGTATTCAGGTGAAGAAGTGGCAAACATTAAAGGTGTAGAAGTACCAACATATGTAATGATTAACGGTATCAAGTTACCATTGAATACTAAGTTTGGTGCCACTGGTGCGCAGTTTAATGGTTTGTATGACCCAAGAAACCAGTTCTTAGTTTGTGCAACTGGTCAATTGATTATGACAAACATGTATGAATTAATTAAAGGTAAAGCACAGTTTATTCAATCAAATACGGACGCACACGCATATATTCCAAACAGTGAAGCAGATGATAAAGCTATTGATGAAGCATTAGATGAATTTGCTAACAAGATTGGACTTACACTAGATAAAGACATGTTCCGTGAAATTTGGCAAAAAGATGTAAATAATTATATTGCAGTACAACCAAATGGAAAAGTAAAAGTAAAAGGCGCTATTGGCTTAACAGGTGGCATGAAAGTGTCAAAAGCGATTGTATCTAATGCGTTCATTAATTATCTAGTGGCTGGTAAAGATTATAAAGACTTTATCAATGAATGTAATGAACTAAGACAGTTTCAAATTATTACTAAAACAGGTTGGACCTTTGATAGAACGGTTGCACGTGATAGTGAAGGTAATGAGTTCAACGCACAAAAGGTTAACCGTGTGTTCGCAGTAAAAGATAAAACAAATGCAGTAGAATTGTTTAAGGTCAAAGAAGGTCAATTATTAGATATTGAAGCTGATGAATTTAAGGATAACATTTCATATACAAAAGGATTGGCAAACGCACCAGAATACTACACAATCAGTAATGAAGCAATTGGCGAAGGTATTACAATTGATGAAGTTGACAAACAATACTATATTGACCAAGTGGAAGATACTCTTGAACTATGGTTTGGTGAGAACTGGAAAGAACGTATTGAACAAGCGCACCATGAACGAGAATTACAAGGGTTCAAACCAGTGGAAGTAAAAAATTATATTGATTAAAGTGTTGACAACCTCCCTTTAACATGGTATACTTAGTTCATAAGTTAAAGGGAGGAAGCAATTATGAAAGTATTTGAATATGAATCACCTGACTTTAAAACAGTAAAGGAAATGAACAAATACAAGAAAGAACTAATGAACGAATTGTGTGATACATTAGGTGTTGAACGTGGTTCATTCAGATTACAACAAGGAAACATTGTGTTGCATGGTTTATCAAATGATGTTCATATTCCTTTGACATCAAGAATAAGTGATTTTCCAGAACGTATAAGATTAAAAGGTTACGAATCTTACAAATTAAAAACCAGATTGGGATATAACTAGGAGGAATTTAAATGATTACAGTATATACTAAAAACAATTGCATGCCTTGCAAAATGACAAAACGAAAACTACAAGAGTTAGGTGTTAACTATAAAGAAATTAATGTAGATGAAAATTTGGAAGCATTAGAATTTTTAATGGAATGTGGGTTTCGTTCTTTACCAGTTGTGTTCAATAATGATGGACCTATTGTAATTGGTGGATATGCACCAAATATCTTGGAAACCATTGTTTCATAGGATCATTCTAAGCACGTTTCAGATTAAAAGTAAGGTGATTATGCATTAAAACGCAAATAAAGACACCCAATATAGGGTGTCTTTTGTGTTTTATTGATATAATAAAGTGTTTTTGTTTTCAGTGAATAACCAAATGAACTCTTCTGGTAACTGTACATGAGATAATGTATAACCACCGTAAGGTGTTTGCTCTTGCACTACACCTACAGAATTAACTTGGAAATTGAAGTAATCACCTACAGAAAGAACTTGGTCTTTGGTTGGTTGCCCAGTAGCTGGGTTTACTTTATCAACAACACTAACTGGAATACCGTTATCAGTCCAATTAAAGTCAATTTTACCTAAATGTTCGTTATAGATTTGCCACATTCCGTTTACATATTCCAACCCATCAACTCTATAGTTAAAACGTTGTTTTTGAGGTGTTACACTTGGTTTAGATGGTTTGTTAGGTGTTGCTGGGTTTGACGGCTTAGAATCACCCTGAACGCCATTTGCTAAGTCTTTAGCAAGTTGTGCTTTACTGATTCCCATTTCTGCTAAGTAACCATATGGGTCTGTGTGGTCACCCCATACATAATCTGATACCCATTTATGAGAGATAACACCTTTTTCCCAAACAGAAGAACCTTGGTCAAGTGTCATAGGAATACCAAACTTTTTACCCATGTCTCTTGTATAATCAATGTACGCTTTATAGTTCTTTTTGAATAACTCTTTATCATGTGTGTGTTGTAACTCAATTTGAATAGGTGCGTATGGGTTTGCATTACCAGCACCCCATGAAATATTGCCCTCTGGTGCAATCTTATAAACAATACCACCGTCACCAATGATAGCTGTTGTATGTGCGTTAAACCAGTTATTTTTCATGTACGTTGCTTCATTTCTTCCTGTGGCACGTTCATTAGCAGTTTCATGTAAGATAATCTTATTAGGTACTGCAACCTGTCCTGAACCTTCCCAAGGGCTTAAATTGAACTCATTATTAACTTCATATGCGTTAGCTGTTTGCATTCCAGCAAACAAACCAATGGTTGCTAATGCACCAAATAAAATACCTTTTAATTTCATACTTATTTGTCCTCCTTATTATCTTTGATACCTTTCGTGGTTGGGTCTATAACTACTCCCAAAATACTTAACACAACGAATACCGCATTAACCACATCAATTAGTTGTTGGCTCAACCCAGTTAGGTTTGATAAGTCCAATCCAAAAATATTTCCCACAACTTGAATCAGAACAATTACTGCTGGAATTAAAGCAATCCAGAACGCTTTGTTTTTGATACGTGTTTTCCAATCCATTTTTAACACTCTCCTTATAATATAGTTATAATAGCACCAATAACAGCAACAATGATTGCTCCTGATACTGTGCGTGTTAGCCAAGTTAAACGGTCATTTATACTAGCAATGTCTTTCTCATTTTGAATTGAACGGTGATGGGTTTCACTCAATAAATTATTATTTGCCTTTAATTCATTTTTCAAATCTGGAATACCTTCTAAATTTGATTCAATTCTAGCTAGTTGCACTTTTATTTCCATAAAGTCCTTATCTTCCATGCCTACATCTCCCTATCTTATTATAATCACCGCCTTTCAGCTACTATTATAGTATAGCATTTAAATAAGGGAAATAGTGTGCTTCACAGGACGATTCTAAGCGTTTTTCAGATTAAAAGTAAGGTGATTATGCATTAAAACGCAAATAAAAACACCTCTAAAAAGAGGTGTTTTTAACTATAGTAAATCAGCAAGCAATGCTTCTAATTTTGCTAGTCTTTCAGCCATTTCTTCCTTAGATGGTTCTGGTGGTTTATTGGCTTCTTCATATAAAAACTTTTGGAAATCATTATCTGTATTTCTCGTCAATTCTTTACCATCATAATAGTAATTATGAAAGTCAATCAATCCACCTTGCATAGAGTTTGCTTCTGTTATATCAATGTCACATTTGATATAATCCTCATAAGCTTCTGTAGTATATCCTGTTAAGAAACCTACTTTATCTGGTATCCAAATTTCCATTGTTTTACATCCTTTCTATACTGAAAATACACCTGTCAATACCCATTTAGCACCATTATCTTGTGCATTTTCTGCACGTCCTTTTATCTGTGTTTTACTAACATATACATATTTGAATATAGTATCATTTGCACCAGCACCAGTTGAAGCACCTTGTAGTCGCATTACAATACCTTTACCATTATTGTAAGTACCATGTGCTTTTGGAACTAGGTAGTACGTATAGTCCCAAGTATCTGGTGTTGATGTTGATGTGTTATAGGGTTGCCACATAAACAACCAACCTATTGCAACTTCATCCATGGTAAGTGTTGGTGTAATTATATCATTTGCACCAACCCAAGATGCTCCACTGTATAATCTGCGAGCTGTATTTGCGTATTGCATTACTAATTCAGCAGTTAAGAAACCACTGTTACCTTGTGCATCTAGTAATGACAACCCTGCTGGTGTAAGGCTTGCGTATTGGTTTACTGAACTGTCAGTATTTAGTACACGTGCGTCAAACCCTTGTGAAAACAACCTTGTTGAACCTGTTCTGTTTGTTGTTAAGTTCTTGTATTCAATTTCCATTTCACCGCCAGCAACTGTTGATACACCTTCTAATTGTTCACCAGCTACTGTTGCTTTAAATGTATTCAAAAATTCAGAACCATTGATTGTAGAACCGTTCATTGCGATAGCGTTTAATGTTTCAATGTTTAAAACAGCTTGGTCAATTGTCTGTTCAACCCATTCTGTTTTTAAATCGTCCCAAACCTTATAAGAAGCTATTTTAGGGTTTTCTTTTACCTCACGTGTTTCGTAGTCACCTAACCTAGCTATGGTTGGTTGTGGTACAGTCCCATCAACCACCCACCACATATCACCCTGTTTAGGGTTTACTGGTGGTTCTTCTTGAACAAATACACGTGGTATACTTCTAACCTTATTATTTATTTGGTCCGCTAGTTTTCTTAAATCATCATTAATGCCTGATTCTAAAACAACGAAATCACTTAGTTGTGCTTCAACACTGTCTGTTGTATAATCATACTTCAATTCTTGAACACGTGATTTTAGATATAACTTTTCGTTTTCATCTACTAACTTAATATAGTCACCAACTTGTAAATTGTAAGGTATGTTGGCAATGTCAACTTCATAGGCAACCAGTGGTTTTCCATAATCTTTTAGATGTTTAACTGCATAGTCACGCAACTTGTTTTGTGCTGTTGTTTCAAACTCTAATTGTTGTTGAAAATAGTTTGATTCGTTGTGCGTTCTTGACCAGTGCTTAACGTTCTCTTTGTCGTAAATATACCCAGTTGCCTTATCTAAGTAAAAACGACCATTAGGGTCTACCCAGTTATACCCAACTAAGTCAACAGGTTCTTCTTTACCTTCTGGAATACCACCAATTGGTTTTATTGCATTAACCAGTTGGTAAATATCTTCTTTAGTAGTTATTGAGTTAATATCTTTATTAACATAAAGTGTGTGTACTTCATCTGTACCACGCTTCTTCTTAATATCAATATACCTACCTGTTAATTCATTACCTTTAAATGTAAACCTAAAATCAAGTTCTGCATTATCAAATTGGGTTGCTACTGATTGAATACGTTCCAAAGTTGTTGCTCCTGAATCCCATTCTAATGCTCTAGTTAGTCCAGATATTTCATTTATACCAACTTTGAAACCACTGCTTGATGTAAATATTTCAATATAGTATTTAATAGGAAATGCTTTTGTTTCCTTGTGTTTACCAACATGTTGGTTTAAAAGGTCTAGTGAAGCGTCTTCTAATTCCATACTGCGTGTTTGTGTCAATGGATTGTGTGTTGATTCTAAAATTGTCATCCATTCGTGTTTACCATTTAAGTCTTTATACAAAACGTAGTTACCAACTTTGAATACATCTTTAGCAAGTGCGCTTGTTTCTGGTGTAAATGATACATCTAGGCTCATGCGTCTACTTGCAGTTGCTAAACTTATTGTATCCTCTGTTGATGTTACTTTGAATTGAGTACCACCACTGGTTGATACAATATCTAGTAACTTAAATGTCCTATCTGTAATGTAAAAGTCCATACTATTACCTCCTAAATATTTATATACTCATTATAACACAAAAACAAAGGGGTGTAAACCCCTTTGTATCTTATAGATATGTTTGTTCTAAAATGCAATTCACTTCTGGTTGTAGCGCCCATGATGAATAGAAAGGTAGTATTTCATGTTCTCCTACATCAAGTCTAAATGCTTCCCACTGATTACCAACAACATTCAGTTCATTATTGATAGCACCATTGATGTATACATTACGTGAGTACGTGTCTAATTCTACTAAGTCACCATCTTTGTAATAGTTGCGTACATCTTTTATGTGCTTAACGTTTAACCATCTTAGTTTGGCGTCTGTTACCATTACTTGGTTTGCTCTAAAGTTACTATACTGTTTAAACCAGAAACCAAACTTGTCTAAATTAGACTTGTCAGAAACATTGTATGTGAAAATGTAGTTGTCACCTACCACAACATTATCATATTTATTTATTCCTTTGATACTTGCTAAGCGCCATTTTATATAGGTTTCAGTACGTTCAATGTTTATTTCTAGCTTAGTATTACCAAACTTCTTCTTGTCTAATGTGTACTCATGTACCTTTTCACCCATGTACCAACATTCCATAATTGTATGGTTTGTACTGTATAGTGAATCTCTAAATAATGTATTGATTACTGGGTTTCCAGCGGTATCACCAATCATAAACTCTAAATGTGCCATTGGTGGATTGTCTTTATAGTTTGTAAAAATGAAACGTATATTAGCAACAAACGCAGATGTTCTATCATTTGTAGATGGTGCAGTTATTGGTACAACTGCGGTTGGTCCATGCCAAACATCTGTTTTTTCACCAGTGAAGTTTGGTACTACGGAATCAACGTCTTTTGTCATATTCAGTGTTCCGTCAACTAAGTTTGGTGTATCTGGATTACCTAGATAATTAGGATATATGCTGATGAAACCACTGTTCTGCACCATGTTCTCTGGTAGGTTTGGACCCCAAAAGTCTAACCATTGTACTGTTTCTGTTCTTGTCTGTTCTGTATAGTCAACTTCTTCTGGGTTACCAAACTGTAAAATATCACCATTTTTGTTAACTAACCCAACCATTCCATTTTCACCATTCATTTTAAATGAAAAGCGCGGATAGGCTTTGTATGTTCCGTTGTTTACAACTTTTAATTCTTTTCTTAATTCAATTAATGATTTTTGATAAGTCATTGGTGCCTTAGTGTCAAGCGCAAACATTGGTTCACATATATCACCGCTCACATGGTCACCATACAAACCAAAGTTCATTGATAATCCAGTTGTTTCAGGACTTTTGATAGTTATTGTTTTGAAGTACAATGTCCAGTCTTTTACCTCATTAGGCATTTGAATAACATGTGTATATGTTTTTCTAATTGGATTGTCTGCCCATTCAATTAAAATTAGCTCTGCTGTTTTATCTGGTCTTACTTCATTATCTACTACGTTGATACGCACATTAGCTTGAAAGCCAACTGTTTGACCTACCTTTAAATCTAGGTTCATACGTCTATTGTATGCGTCATAGAAAAACCATGCTTGGTGTGGTGTGCTGTTGTCTGTATAGTATGCTGGTATGCCAGCGGTGAAGTCACAACTTAATACATTTTGACCAAAGCGCTGTTCTGGTGAAAGTTGCGCCCATGGTTTATAGTATTGGTCTTTGCGTTCAAAATTTGAATCTAATACCATATTACTATTTTTAGTTGTTACATTATTAAAGTTTGAAGCTTCAACTTGATGGGCAAGTGCATCTGGAACATCAAAGGTTAATGTAAAAGGTGTGTACTTTGTGTCTGTAGCGTCATACTCTTCTGTCCCTGTGAATATTGCGTTAAAATATCTATCTGGCATTTGGTCCAATATAAGTCGTTTTGGTTCGTCTGAATTGATGATTTTAACTAATTCATCTTTAGTTTCTGATACAGTCATGCCACTGTTGTCTGATATAATGAAACCATCAATTGATATTGCGTATTCACCTAATCTAGTATTTCTGAAATGTTTACCGTCAGTATTTCCAACTGTGTAAAAATCATTATCTTTTGACAGAAAAGGTACATTTACTTTTGCTATCTGAAACAGGTGGCTTGTTTCTTTACCGTCAAATGTAAAGCTTCTCAAAAAGTCATAGTTTTGTGCCATTTTCATTCTCCTTTATAATTTACTATACTAGTATTATAACACAAAAGACAACCCTTGTACAGGGGTTGTCTTAATGTTTTAAATATAACCTAAGTTACGTCTGTTGTTACGTTGCTGTGTATTATTTAGGTTGTTAAGTTCCTTGTTAAGCTTCTTACCGTCTAATAACACATCTGTATTTTTTGCTAAGATAGCTTGTAACAATTCGTTCTGTTGTTGCATTAAAGCAACCACTGTTGCTAAGTCTGTTGATGTTCCTTGCTTAGGTGTGTTACGTTCTTCCTTCACTCCTAACGCTTGTTTAGCTTGGTTAAGCAATGCCATTGCTCTTCCTCGTTTAGCTGGTTCAGTTGGAATGATAAATTCTGGATAACCATTTTCAGCAAGTTTTGCAATTTGTGGACCTTTTGCAATACCACCATTATAATAACCTCTAATGCGTCCACCAGATGGACCCCAACCAGATTTTCCATAAGGTAAGTCTTGACGCCAGTTAGTGTTGTTAAAGAATGCTAGTAATTGGTCATAACCTGAATAAATGTTACCATGTCCTTTTACCTTGTATGCGTCAAACGTTTGCGGGATATATTGAAGCAAACCACGTGCTGGGTTTCCACTTGCGGTGTTGACGTCCCATACTGCTGAACTTTGAACAATCTTTTCATTACCACCTGATTCACGTTGAATCTGTGCTAAGATACCATTGATTTCACTTTCACTAGCATTTGCGCCCATTTCTTTGGAAGCTTTGATGACTAATGAACGCCAGTTACCATCTACAGGACCACTAACACGTTCTTCCTCTTCTTTCTTTTTGAATAAGGCTTTAACTTTTTCAGCAAATGCAGTTGTAGCTTTTGTTCCTAAACCTTTTGCCATGTCTAATGCTACGTGTGTTAGACCACCTAAGTCCATTGCACCCATAATTGCATTTCGTGCTAAGTCTAACGGATTCCCTACCCAGTCCATAATATCACCAATGGTTTGTTTTACCTTGTTAATACCATTACCAACAAATGACTTGGTATTGTCCCACATATTGCGAACTCCGTCCATGAAACCAGTTCCTTTTTTATAGAATGGAATGCGCCCTTTTTGTCCTAATACCATTGATGTTTCTTTGGCATTTAGCACTTGTGTACCAGCTGGTGCATTCATCATAACGTTTCTACCTTTTGGAATCATTGCTTGACCGTTTGGTGCGATTACCATTTCAGCACCACCACCGTCATTTACTACCATAGGTCCGCCTATGTGACCGTCAGTACCGCTTGCATATTGTGGTACGTCCCATTTAGGAATTTGAGGTGCGCCAAACTTTTCTAACACCCAGTTAGCACCGCCAATGATACCATTTACTGGACCACCAATTGCACTTAATACCTTATTGAAAATACCTTTAAATGCACCAGTAACATGACCAGCACCCCTGCTGATTGCACCGCCTAAACGTTCTGGTAAACTAGTAAACCAACGTACAATAGTGTCAATTCCACCGCTAAATGTGTTTTTAATCCCCTTCCAAAGAGATGATATAGTTCCTGAAACATTACTTCTAAGGTCACGTGCAATGCGTGTTACATTACTGAACCAACCTGAAACAGCACCATTTACATTTGATATACCACCTTTAAAGAAGTTTTTAACAGCTTCCCACATTCCAGAAATTGAACCTTTAAATGTTGCGCCAAAACCTTTTACACCTTTTAATATTTTACCAAAGAATGAAAGATTTATCCAGTTCCAAATTACTTGGATAGCACCCCAAACTAATTGTTTGATACCGTCCCAAATTAATTTCCAATCACCGTTGAAAATACCTTTAAAGATTTTTGTTGCCCCTTCAATTACATTGAAGAAACCTTCAATCAAACCAACTACTGAATCAACAAACATCATTACAATATCAATTGCAATTTTAAAAATTGGTGTTAATAATTCTAACCACTTTTTAAGTGCATTCATTATTGCTTGTCCGTTCTCGTTCCACCACTTAGTCACCTTATCAAAAACAGCACCTAACCTATCTCCAAGTTCTTGAAGCTTAGGCATGATGTAAGGTATTAAGTCATCAGCAATATACTTAATCACAACACCCATAATGTCGCCCGCAACCTTGAAAGATGTACCAAGATATTGCGTTAACTTTTCAAGAATTGGTTGTGCAAACTCCCACATTTTTTGCAACGCTGGTTGTACCATTGGTAGAATTTTCTTGGTGAAGTTTGTGATACCGTCTGCCATTCCACCAAACATTGGGTTCAATGAGATACCAATTTCATTTCCTAATGCTTTTAATGCTGATTTAAAGGCGTCCATTCCAGTTGTGTTGCTCATTGCGTTGTTCATTGCGTCTTGTGCGCCTTCTACATTATCATATGCCATTGATGTATTGTTTAATGACTTGATAACATTTAAGCTGTTATCTTCACCTAATGCGGACCAGATTGTACCAGCTTTATTCAGTGCTTCATATTGGTTTTCCATACCGCCAAAGTCGCTAATCATTGAACGAATAACGTCCGCTTGTGTTGCTCCACCTTGTTGCCATTGTCTAAACAGTTCTTGTGTTTGACCGCTGAACATACCTATGTTGTCCTCAAAACGACCATCTGTTAATGAAATAGCCATTTCTTTGATTAAGTCATTTACTTTGTCTAAGTTGTACGCTCCACCATCTAAACCACTTTGTAACATGTCAAAGGTTTGTTCTGCTGTGAAACCAGCTTGACCAAAAATCTGTGAGTATTCAGCCATGTTGTCGCCTAGTTCGTCTGTTTGGTCAAGTCCCATTTGTGCGCCACGTGCCATCAAGTCCCAAGCTTTGTCTGCGTCAATACCAAAGTTGGTCATCATTTTACCAATACCACGAATAGTCTCGTTTACGTCTGCACCTGTATTTTTAGAAAATGCAATTGCATTGCGTGTCATGCGTTGTAGCATGTCATCATCCATGCCTTCTGCACCCATTACATTTTGAACACGTATCATTGCTTCTGCTACTTCGTTGATGTCGTCTGAATAGCCTTCTGCAACTAATTGGTTAGCTAACCTTGAAACGGCTTGGGCGCTTTCTGCGTCCCAATCAAACGCACCTTTGAATTTGTCAACCGCTTCAATACCAGCATTAATATTTTCAACAACTTCTGTAACAGCGTCACTAATCATATCAATTGCTTTAGTAGCTACCGCCATACCAACACCAGCAACTAAACCTTGTAGTCCTTTACTTGCTAATCCTAAACCTTCACTAGTTTCACCACTTGACTTACCTAGTTCTTGCATTCCTTTAGATACTGAATCTAGTTCGCTGTCTGTGTTGTTTAATTGCTTTTTGAATCCTTGTAACTCTTGTTCAGCTTTGCTGACTTCTGTTGAATTTTTACCAAACTTTTGCGTTAATTGTTTGATTGCGTTTTCTTGACCAGCAATAGCCTGTTTAGTTAGGTCAGATTGACGTTTTAAACCAGCTTGTTTTGTTTCCAAAGCACCCATTTTGTCGCCAGCTTTATCCATTGCGTTGGCTTGTGTTTGGAAGTCTTTTGCGTTATCTTTAATTTCTTGACCTAGTTTGTCTAAACCATTCTCAAACTTGATAACATCAGCTGTAGTTTTTTGCAAATCTTTTTGCATTCCGTTGTATTTGGCACTAGCATTGTTTAACTGTGTTGTTAGTGTTTTAACTTGGTTTGATTCTTCACCATATTTTGCAATAGCGTCTTGACGTTTCTTACTTAGTAGCTCCACTTTCTTACCTTGTAAGTCAGTAGCTGTTGCTAAGTCTTTTTCTTTTTGTTGCAATTTCTCAATACTTTGTCCTGATTTATCAAACACTGATAAATTGGCTTTCATTGCTGATTCTTGCTGTTTAATTGACTTGTTTAATTTGTCTAATGTATTAATGGTCTGGTCTACACCGTCAACACCAATACCAAACTTCATATTGCCAATAACCTTATCTACCATTATTCAATCTCTCCTTTTGCTTTTGCTAGGTCTGTTGGTGATAGGACAGTGCCAAAAAATGCTAATGGGTCTTGTTTCTCTTCTTTTTTCTCTTTAGTATTATCACTGAATAATTCCAATAAAAGAAGGTAGTCAGCTTCGCTAACATCATTAACGGTCCAACCACCTTCCATGTATGAATTATATAATTTATTTAGTGATTCTAAAGATTCGTCCCAGTTAACTTCTACACCGTCCTCTAGGCTTCCTTTGAATCATCAACCCCCATGATAGTTCCTAAGATGTTTTCTAAAACGTCTACTAAGTCATCAGATTCAATTGAGTTTTCAATTGCTTCAAATGTAACTTCTGGGTGTTCAAAGATTTCAACTAATAATACAATCATTGAATCTAACAATTCTAATTGGTCAACTTCTACACCATTAGCCATGTCTTTTTGTACGTTTTCCATATCACGGTAATACTTCATAATACTACGCATTGTCTTAACTTTGACACCTTTTTTTGTAATTTTGCGGTTTTTTCCGTCAATAATTAAGTTAATACTGAATGATTTTGTTTGTTTTGCCATATTTATTCCTCCAAATAATTTTATTTACTATAGTTATTATAGCATTAAAAGTAATGGTTGTGGGTGTTGGTGAAACCAGTGTAATAAAAAAGAAGAGCCGTTAAGCTCTTCTAAGTCAATTCAATTGTTACACTTGTATCAGCTGGTGTCACCTGCCCTACCACAGGTGGCGTACTAGGGCAATGGATTAATGTTGTTTACTTTGTCAACAAACTTATCAAGTGTTAATGTTTCGCTTGAAACAGCACTCATGTATGCAAAGCCACGTGAATCTGTTACAAATGAACCTTCAATTGTTTCTGTGTTTGGTTCTGTACCACCAGATTCTGTTGTATTCAATGCGATTTCTGGGTGGCTGAAACGTCCTTTAACTAAACCAAAGTACATTTCTTTACCGTCTGCACCGTCTGCGACAAATACTGCTGATACGTAAGGCGCTTCTGTATCTTCACCAACGATTGCAATACCATCTTCACCACGTTCAATACCTAAAATTTTCTCATAAACGTTGTCTTTATACAAGTCAAATACGTTTAATGAAGCTGTTAACTCTCCAACTCCTTTAGCTGATACCCAAATTGGAACGTTTGACGCATAAACGGTTGTTTGTTCTGCTGAAATTCCTTGAATTGATGCTTCAATAGTACCGCCACCGCTTTTATCAATTGTGTATTTATCAACCCCAGAACCTTCTTTTTTAGGTACGCTGATAATAGCTTTCTTAAAACCTACTACTGCCATAATTGTTTCTCTCCTTTAGTGTTTATATTTTCTTACTAGAATAATTATATCATTAATCAACTGGTTTTAGGGTGTCACTTAGACAACTCTTTGTGTGATTACGTAACGCTTCACAATGCGACTTGCTCCCTCTAGGTCTGGTTCATATGTCTGTGTACTAAATGAACATTGTACGTTGTCAGCACGCATAGTCTTATCAATTGCTAGATAGTATTTATCCAACATTGTCAAATCTTCAACCCACAAATCAACTTGGATATAGGTTGTATAATAATTTGGGTCTGCACTTGCGTATGCGTGATAGTCCATGTCTAGCTCTGTGATTCTACCTACTGGCAACTTAGGAAGTGATACAAACTCATTTGGTACTTCGTTAGTAAACCAGTTGACTTCTGGGTGTGCTTCATTAAGTGTCTGTGCCACTTGTAAAATAGGTAATGTCATTTTAGAAACGCCTCCTCCATTGCTTTTATAATTACCTTTTCTATTTCGTCTTGAACTTCTTTAATAGTCTTTTCAATGAAATGTTGCGGTCTTTGTGTCATTGTTCCTAATTCTGTAAAGTGAACACGCCACGAAACTTGGTCATTATACCCAATCAACACTTCGTGTTTACCTTTACTTGCTTTTGTCATTGCTGTATTTTTCTGCATATGTTCACGCTTGTACATCTGGTCTTTTCTACTATACTTTTTACCGTTCCAATATGGTGTGCGTTTAGCAAGCTCTTGCTCTCCTATTTCACCAGCTTTGTTCAGTGCTTTTGCTGTGATACTATCTGCATTTTTGCCAATCTTTATAAGTGCGTTGTATGCGTCTGAAAAGTCAGCATAATTCTGCTTACTCATTTCTTAACCCTCTTACATACTAATGTTGTGAAGTCACGGTCATAGCTACCTTCTAAAATGGATACTATTTCATAGTTAACACCTTTATATACAACACGCATATCATTTTGTAATTGGAAACGCTGTTCATAACGCACAACAAAATTAGTTGTATCCTCTAATGCAGTACCATATGTTTCTTTAAAATCTCTGAAATACTGTTGTTTTACACTACACCATATAGTTGCTTTATCAACCCACGTTGTTACCCATTCAAATTTATCGTTTTTAGCTGTTGTTTTCTCTTGAATAGTGATTTTCTGATTAAGATGTTGTGTTGGTATCGCCATCAGATAGCCCCCTTAATTGCCAAATAAATGCCTGAATAGTGAACGGTACATCTTGTTGCAGTGCGCTGGTTGCTGGAACGCGGTTTTCATACCAAAGAGAAACCAACATGAACTGGCAAGTCTTAAAGCGTACATCATTTGGAACTGTTTTAACCTCAATAGCACCTAAGATAAACATTGAGCTTGTATCAATTAACGTCTGAATATAAACATCATCTGCATCATAGTCTAAACGTAAATTGTTTTTTACCTCTTCTAATGTTAACATTATCATACCTCCTTAGTTAAAAAGAGGGCTAAGCCCTCTTTTATTATCCAGCTGTTGCGGTTGTAGTGAATGCTGGTACATCTACTTTGCTAGATTCTGGCTTACCATCTTCAATAGCTGTTACTTGAAAATCACCTTTACTATATGGTGTTTCTGCTGTTAAACCAGTGATTGTTACTGGTGATGGTTGTTCACTCACAATCTTTTCACCTGTTTTCTTGTATACGTTAAATACTTTAGCCATAATTTACACTCTCCTTTTATATTTTAAAAAGAGGTAAGGCGTATGCCCCACCTCTTAGTGTTTACGATAATTCAATTGTTACACTTGTATCAGCTGGTGTCACCTGCCCTACCACAGGTGGCGTACTAGGGTGCTGGTGTTAGTGTAATGAATTTTCCAGCCGCTGGGTCTACTACTTTAGCGTCAAAACGCATGAAGATTGCTAAGTATTGACCGTAAATTTCATGGTCAATCCAACGAGCTGTTGTTTCAGCACGATTGAAGAAAGTTGCAAAGGCTACTGGGTCGCCTAAGAATGCTACTTTATCACCTTTGTTACCTAACATTTCATCTTTCAACACTGTTACTGGAACACCAAACAATGATTTACCAGACTGTGCTGTAATGTCAGTTTGTAATAAGTAACGTCCTTCACCGTCTTTCATGATGTCAACTGCGTTGTAGAATGATTGAGTAACAATTAATTCTAAACCGTAAGCTGGGTCGAAACCAGTGTTAATCTGTGTTTTGATGTCATCTAATGAAGTTGCTGGTACTGCTGTAGCTGTTTTTAACAAGTTAGCTAAAACAAAGTTAGTTGTGTTTAAGCCTTGACGTTGTACTGAATCAGCAATAATTCCAGCTAAGTCGTCCGCTGAATCATCTAATGATTCTTGTGATACAACAATTTGACCACGGTAAGTTGATACGTTGTAAGGAACTTCTTCAAATTCAGGTTTTGCCAATGCTGGGTTTTTTGCCAACTCTTCAACTGTTACCATTTTTGCAGTAGTTGATTTCAAGATTGGGTATTTACCCCCAGATGTTTTAACTTTGATGCTGTTCACTTTATTACGTAAGTCAACAACTGTGTCTGGTAATTTACGTGCTTTTGTGATAATATCTTCTGGGATAATTGCTTCTGCGTCTGTTGATTTAACTTGTCCGTCATCAACCGCACGTGTTTCGTTAAATGATTTTACGCTAGTTGATTTTGAAGTTACGTAGTCTAAAAACGCACGTTGTTCTGTTACTGGCTCTGCTAACTCTTTACCATTGATTTTTACTTTCTCCATGTCAATATCTTCTCCTTTTGCGTTCTCAATTGAACGTTCTTCTTTTTTTGGTTCTTCCTTTGGTTTGTCTTTGACTTCGTCTTTAGGTTCGTCCTTTGGTTCTTCTTTAGGCTCTTCCTTTTTGACTTCGTCTTTAGGTACTTCTGTTTTATCTTCTGCACGTTCTTCGTTTTCAGCTGGTGTTTTATCTTTCAAAGCTTCTAACTGTTCAATAACTTTTTTAGCTTCGTCAAGTTTACCTTCTGCCAACAAAGATTTTGCTTGCGCTTCTAACTCTGCCTTGTTCATGCTGTAAACTCCTTTACATATTATTTTCTTACTAAAGATAGTATATCATGAACAAGGTGAGTTGTGGGCGTTACTCTTACAAGGTTGCTAGTCTTAGTTGTAATTCTAGTTTGCGTTTTTCCATTTCGTTAACTTCCATGTTTTCAAGTGAGCGTTTAGCTACTGCAACATCCGTGTCATCATATGCTGGGATTGAAACCAGTGAGATTTCAGCTAATGTATTGATTTTTTTGATAGTTCTAACTGGCTTACCATCTCTCCGTTCCCATTCATCTTCTGCAACCGTAAAGCCAAATGAACATTGACTAAGGTCACCACGTTTTACAAGTTCCATCACGTCATTTCCAAGTGTTGTATTTGGTAACTCACAACGGAATTTCAAACCCACTTCATCAACTGATAATTGAAGTGTACCGCTCTTTGTTCTTCCAAGTAAGTTGCCTGAATCGTGATTTAAAAATAATTTTACATCTTCCATATTAACGTCGTCCAATGCTCTTGCGTCAATAGTTTCAATAAAACCACCTAGGTCCTTTGATGGTTTATTGAATTTTAATGCGTAACCTTCAACAACATTGTTGTCATTCACAAACTCATGCAGTTGTCTAATTTCCAGTTGCGTCTGTTTCATTCTCGTACACTTCCTTTTCTGTGTTCTCTGTTTTAACTGTTGTTTCGCCATCTTCTAACGGTTCATACCCATAATATGCACGAACTTCGTTTTCTTTGATAGTTGATAGTAATTCTTTGCTTGCTTTTCCACTAAATAATTGTTTGCGTCTGTCATCTAATGTATCGTTCATTAGACTTGAAAAGTCCATTTCTAAAACATTACCTGTTTTAATTGCGATTTCGTCACAGATTGCAGATTCATATTGACTAATTGTTGACGCAATATAGATGTCATTTTGTCCGCTATCAGTTGAGTTTACTAATTCCATACCAAAGCGGTTCAATGGAATACCTAAAACTTTTGCAATTTGTTGCGTACTGAATTTGTTTGATTGAATCAATTTCAAAATATCAGTATTCATTTTGTATTCTGTGAAGTCTGTTGCTTCATCTAAAACGATAACGCCATTACTATTTGTGCTTCCACCGTTAGCTCTTTCAAAATCCTCACGAATTTTCTTTTTGGTTGCGTTGTCTACATAACCTTTTTTAAGTTTTAAGATTCCGCCACCGAAAACACCGTTAGCAAAGAACTTGGATAAAATCTTGTTGCCGTTTGTTTGCATTCCGATTTCGTCACGTAAAGACAATAAAGGACTGCGACCAATGAAACCATCTACAACTGAAATTCTAAAGTGTAAAATGTCACGTGGTTCACATTTTAACATGTGGTTACCATAATCTAACGTTACATCATAGCGCCATTCACCTGTTGTCATATCTTGAATTAGGTTCACTTGGTCTGCTGTTACAAACTCTAATGACTTAATTGGTGAGTTATAATCATTCTCTTTTTCTCTGTGAATGATTGCGTATGAGTTACCATAAAGAATTAGCTGTGCAACTGTTGCATACATGAATGTATAATGACTTTGTTTTTCATGTGGTCGCTTGTTGATTAGTTGTAAAAAACTTTGGTCTGCGTGTTCATCTGGAACTTTTCTGAATAGTGATTTACCAATATCACCACCAATGATATTTACACCTGTGAACACGTCTGAATTTTGTAATGCTCGTTCACCTGTCAAATATCCTAAGTTATCCATTCCGCTTTCAATATAATCAATAAAATTCTTCTCTGCTTTAGTCTGTGGTGCAATAAATACGCCCATTTAACTATTCACCTTCTTTCAATTCTAGGTATAATATTACTGCTGGTACTAATAATGATACTCCTAATGCTACTAAACCAGCTACAATACTAACAAAAAACATGCTTGTTACAAGTGCTAATACTCCTAAAACGTAAAATAGCACTACATAAATTACTGGATTTTTCATATTAAACCCTCCTATACACCTTATTTTAACACAAAACATATAAAAAAAGAGTGGTGTTTAGCCACTCTATACCCCAAAGCCAAATGTACCTTGTTCTAACATGTTTTCAAAACTTGAATATCCAAAGTCATAATACATTGCTTCACTCATTGCATTTATTAAAGCGTCCAATGAATCAATCTTGTTGCGATTCATTTTCTTTTCAATTGCTATGTTGTCCGCAAACTCTTTCATATACGCATTATATATCGCTGTATTAAGTAGTGGGTTGTTTTGATGTATTATATCACCTTTGTATATTGCGTCCCTTAGATACTTAGTAGGAGCGTTTAAATACTGTATACGTTGCGGTACTTCAATTAGATACCGTTCGCCGAAAACTTCCGCTAATCTCAAGACTGATTGTGACGCTTGGTGACCATCATAGAAAATACCTTGTAGGTCCAAGTCATATGTTTCAACAAAATCAACTATCCAGTCGCACATGTCCGCATGGTCAATCAATCCTGATTCTAACTTACTAATTGAAACGATACCTTCATTTTCATATTGGCGATATGGTATTTTGTCCTCTTGGATTTTCTTTTCAATACCTCCAATTGATGAAATGAAACCATGGGTGTTTACGAGTAGCTTCTCTTCTTCTGCAATTGGTATAATCCAGCTAACCGCCGTTATATCTTTTGTGCGTGATAAGTCCATTCCAATAAATACAGGCCGTTTTCTAATATCATATTCTTTTGTTGCTTTGATTGCGTCCCAGCTTTCTTTATCCATGAAACTATCTTGTGAAGCTTGTACCCAGAAGTTCATTTCTTTAGTTAGCCAACCACTCATGTCTCCTTTTGCCTTGTACTCTGCCAATGAATTAACCTTATGTTCGTACATGGTTTCATACAATTGTGTATTCTCAAACAGTGGGTTTGATTTTATCCAATTGGCTTGGTCGTCAACTTCGCTGATACTATCCATTTCCCAACATAAAGCAAGGTATGCGTCTGCTTCAACTTCTTCGTTTAATAGCTTAGTTATAAATGGATATTCTATGCTGTGCATTGGTCCATTAAGATTTTTAGTTGTTGTGCTGATAATCAAAATCAAACCTTGTGGTTGTTGTGACTGTGAACTTTCTAATACCTCAATTAATGCTGTGCTTTTTGCTTCTCCGTATTCATCTAATACACCGCAAAGTACGTCTAGTCCATCTAAACTATCTGCGTCACTTGCTAAAGGTTTAACAGTTGATTCATCTTCTAAATGTTCAATGTCATATTTGTTTACCTTAGTAATTTTACGCACACTATCACTTGAATTTCTCAATGCTTTAAGCTGTGATTTTAACATACGGAATACAATTCCAGCTTGTTCTTTAGTATTTGCGCCAGCTACAATCTGTCTTGAAGCTTTTGGATATTGTCCTAAGATAAACTCATACAATGAGATACCAGCAACCAGGATTGATTTACCGTTTTTACGTGCTAAACTGATATATACTTTTCTGAATCTGCGCATTTTATTACTCTTTTTGCGCCAACCATAGATTAATGCTACAATAAACTTCTGGAACTTAGCTAGTTTATTTGTCTTACGTGTCTTAGGGTCTGGTAGCATTTCAATAAATGCCACTGGTTCATATGTTTCTTTTGGGTCGTAATAGTATGGATAAGCTGGGTCTTTTGATTTTTCTAAGTCTTTCTCATGACGTCTAATTGCTTGCTTGATTTTATTACCTATTGGTATTTGATTATCTCTTATATAATTGATGTAGTCAGCTACAAAATCTATATTATTCATATGTATACCTCCTTGTTTCTATTATAGCACAAATAAAAAGACTTAGGTCATGAGTTTATCCAAAGGGGATAACAAACTTACCTAATGTGTACAGTTAATGTTCAACCCTTATAGGTGGCTGGACACCATTCTTAAATGATTAAGTGTTGTTATGCGGTTGGCGGACCTTCCGCATACGGACTGCCTCACAACACTTAATAGAGTTTTGCTCACTTGGTTAAGGAGGTAAGAGCATTCCTTTTTGTGTTGATTGCTACCCATCTCATGATAGCCCTTCTAATTAGGTTTTCACACCTATGGTTGCGCCACTGTTAAGCATAGTGGTTGCGACTCCTACTATTATTTTACTTAGTTAAGCCCGTAGGCGGGAGTGAGCTGCAACCCAAGCCCACTAATATTTTTGCCCCATGCGTTGCACATTGCTAAGAGGTGTTATGGGTTCTTGTAAATACATTATACCACAAAATGTTAACCTTGTGCGCGCATTTTTAATAAAGCCCCTAAGGGGTCTTTGCTTTCGTCCTCTACTTCTTTTGGTGCTACCAGTTTTAATCTTGAATTGATAGTTAAACCTAAGTCATTTGTTGCGCTTTTTAGTTCCTTTGAGTAAGAGTTCATAGCCGTTACTTTAGGGTTTAGCTTTCCGTCTTCTGTCAAAGGTCCTTCATATGCAACTTGTTCAGCCATTTCTGAATATAGGTAACTATAATTACAATACCTAACCATTGCTTGTTGGTCAAGTTCTGAAATTGGTAGGTCACCAATAAAGTGTGAGATACGTTCCCACTCATGATAAGCTTGTTGCAACAACCCAGCTGGATAATATGAAAAGTCTAAAGGTTCGTAATTATATAACTTTTCTTCTTCCTTTTGGCGTTGGTGTTGTTGCTCTTGTGTAAGGTTGCCAACTTGGGCATTTAATAATTTTCTAGGTCTACCCATTTTTATTCACCACCTTTTGCCCAACTCTTCCTATTTCTGTTTTGGTCTGATACTGATTTCCATTCTAGGTTACTTGCTTTGTTGTTATGTCTGTTGCGGTCTTTGTGGTCTACTGTGTGTCCGTCTTGTTTACCTTTTACAAATGCTTCCGCAACTAAGATGTGAACTCGTTTACCAGTTCTTTGACCGTTCTTATATAGGTCTACATTCAAATATCCATTATCTTTTGCGTATGGCTTTAGTGGCTTTTTAGTTGTTCCGTCATTGTATGCGACATTACCATATGATGAAATTAAGTATCCATCATATCCATTTATTTTGGACCACTGTTCACTCATTATACCACATCCTTATATTTAAAGGTGTACCCTTTCAATGTTTTCTTTGTTCCGTTTTTATTTAACTTTTTTAGTGCTTGTGTTATGTTTGTTGGTATCAATCCCAATGTTTTTGCGCATTCTTTTGTTGATTTAAACTCACGGTGTATACCATCTTTGGTTGCTATGATTGGTATACTCATTGTTTCTATTTGTCTTTGTGTTCTTGTTCCATAATTTACATTGTATTTAGTTGAACACCATTCAAGATTGGAAACCATGTTGTTTGTTTTATCTTCGTCAATATGGTTTACATCTTCATAGTTATTTGGATTATCTAAGAAGTGTAATGCAACTAGTCTGTGTATGCTAAAATACTTTTTAGATAGTTTGATGTGTAAGTATCCGCTATAATGTTTAGTTGGTTTCAATAATTTTGGGTTGCTTGTTTTAAAACTCATAACTCTGCCTAAATTACTAACCTGATATAAACCTTCATATCCTTTAATATCTTTCCATTCTTCAATCATAATTGAATACCTCCTATATAATATGTAATAGTATAACACATTATATAATAGGTGTCAACTATACAACTTCAATAATTTCATAATGGCGATTCTTACCACCTAACTTAGTTTTGACATCTTTAAAAATAGCCCGATTTTTTATTATAAAATCTATCTGCTTCAGTCTGTGATTTAAATGCTCTAGTTTGTTGTGTGCGTAAATCTTTTACCATAATAGGTTTCGGAGCTGGCATAGGGCTTTGTCACCTACCTTTCATTATATATTTTAGTTTAAGAGAAAAGTCCCTAACAATATTATAGCACAAAAGCTGTTGTTTGAGAAACCAGGTTTTGTGCTGTTTATGAGGGAAGAAATTCGTATTAGTGAGATTATGAAACAATGCATGAAACGTTTGATATTATTGAAAAGAAACCAGTTTTGAATCGTTTTTTACGAGGGAAAAAGGCTGTTTTGAAACTTCGTTTTTAGAATTCTGTGTGAAAAGAAGGAATCTCCGATTGTAGCCGCCAAAATATTGACGGGGGGCATTAAAATTTTCAGCTACCCTCCCCTCGCTTTTGACGCTATAGCCCTTGAAATTATTTCTGGCTAGCCCTACCTGCATTTTTAAAGGAATGAGCGTGGTCCTCTTTGTTGTGACAGGATTGACAAATTGATTCTAAATTATTAATATCTAAACGTTTTTCCCAACCAATTGGTGTACGTATTTCCTCCACATGGTGGACGATAGTGGCAAGCGTCTTGGTGTGGTCATTGCGTTCACATACTTCACACATTGGATTGATACTTAACTTGTATTGTCTTAATCTTTTCCATTCACTTGACTGGTAGAACTCTGCATACCTTTTGTTCTGTGGATTAGTGCGCACATACTTGTTGTATTGCGTGGCAGTATTACCTTTGTGCTTATCACAATACACCTCTGGTTGCTTTACATATTCTCTACATAAAGCAACCTTGCACTTCTTATACATTAGAATGAGTATATGTCTTTCTTAGTTACTGTATCATTAAAGGTATATGATGTCAAGTGATGTGGTGTTGGTTCAGTGATAGATGGTTGTGTACTATCATATACATTCCCTTCACTATCTAATGGTTCTACTGCATTGTTAACATATGTGGCTAGTGTACCCTCTAGTGTTCTGATGTATGCCACTAGGTCCACCTTGTTACTCTTTAATAACTGTTTATCTGTCTTGTTTGATAGTTTGTGTTGCATTACTTATCACCTCGTTTAGTTGCTTTGAATAGTACACTAAATACAATATTAACAATAACTAACCATGCAATTACTGTGTGACCTGTTGCAAACAATACGCCTACAATTACCCATAGGATATAGATGTTAAGTGCTAACAAACCAAGTACCAAGATACTTGCTAATACAATCCCAATGATGTTTCCTACTTCTTTATTCATTATGATTCCTCCTATTTGTTTTACTTTACTTCTATATTATAGCATACTTATTTGTAGTTTAGGGAATAGATTAATCATTGATAACCAATGAATTGTTCTTCATGTGTTCTTGATGTTCTCGAAGTGTTCTCTGTTTAAGTAACCAGTTGTCCCAATGAAGAACACCTATAAACGTTGATAAACCAATATTCTTAGCGTATTTTATTATAAGTGTTCTCTGTGTTCTTCATATATTCTACTCTATCTGTAGAAAAATATATAATATAAATATAATTCTGGTAGGTGAGTAGTAAAAACACCTCCAATCGAGAACACATTGGTTCAATACCTTGTGGCTCTAAGGCTGAACACTGTTCTTCAATGAAGAACACAATCGAGAACACTTCATACTGGTTTCATTATTTTTAAATTAATTTGAACAAAAGTGTTGACAAACCAATCAACATGGTTTAGTATAGTAAATGTAAACAACAACTAAGGAGGAAACAAAATGAAATTAAGAGAAATGATTAACATTATCAACAATGACCTAAAAATCACACTGGTTTTCGCAACAAAAGCACCACTAACTTTTGAAATGGAATCACGTGGACGATACATTGAATATGGACCATCATATAAAACATTAGTCAAATATCTTGACAATGAAGTCATTGGGATGTATATTATAGACAACAAACATATCCAACTACTGATTAAGGAGGAAGAATAATGAAAGAATTTTATACATTTAAAGTAAGCAGAAATGAAGCAGGTATGGCAATGGATAACGCAATGAAAGTTGTACATGGTGTTGATTTTGAAATTGATTCTAAATTTGATGCAATGAACAAATTAAAAGAAGCAACAGTACAGGCATGGCTAACACCTAAACAAGTAAATAAAGTGATAAACGAACTATACAGCCATAAGGGTATTAACCTAACACAATACATTAACCACAAAAACACAATTTTCGTATCTTTTTTATAAAACACTTGACAAACTACAAAAATAATTGTAAGATGGTTTCATAAGGAGGAAAAAGAAATGACAAACTATGTAGAGATTACAAAATTGATGGAGTACACACCAGATGAAGAAGTTATTGAGATTGGTAAAAAATATAAAGTGTTATACCCAACTTTGAGTGGTGTATATATTTACGCAAGTAAAGCACAACCAAAATATTTTATTTACAACAACCAATTCAAATACTCATTTGAATCAAATAAGGAGGAAAAAGAAATGAAAAAATATGCTAAAATTACAAAATACGCTGGTTTGATTGACACTGACAAAGAAAATGGATTAGAAATTGGTAAAGAATATGAAATTGTAAAATTTAGTAGTGTTTCAGAAGATTGTTACGTTTATTTAAATGACAAAAAACCAGAGTATTTCATTTCAGAAACGCAATACGAATTGGTAGAAAAAGAAGAAGAACCTACCTTGAAAGCAAGTGTAGACTTGAAGTCTGTTATCCAAGCTAAAGTTGATGAACTTAGAAATGAAGCAGAACACTTATTCAAAAAACGTGACCGTTTGGAGCAACACGGAATTAACTTAAACAAAAAGGCACAAAAACTTAAAGAAGTTATTGAAACTATCAAAGAATTTGAATAAAACACTTGACACCTACTATATCTGATGGTATAGTAGGTGTATAAGATAAAGGAGGAAAACAACATGGCAGTATTTGGTTTAGTATTTGTAACAATTGGAATCTGGGGAACTTACAACATTATCAAGTATATTGAGGACTAGGAGGAACAAGAATGAAAGAATATGAAGTTTTATGGCGCACAAGATACGATACACTTGTGGAGGTAAGACATGTAACTGCGAATAGTCATGCTAGTGCAGCTATGAAAATTTTAGATGAATCAGGTTTTAGACCAGAACAAATTGAAATCATACGAGTGGAGGAAGCATAATGACAACCAAAACAAACTATCATATTTGCTTAACAAACAATGAGTATTTCAACTTATACACAGAAGAACCAATTCTTGTAATGTATGAAAAAGCGGTTGAAAATGATGAAAAATTATTGAAGTTAGACAAACCAGAAGATATTGAAATTGATGGAGAAATGCAACCCACATTTATCACCATTCCACTTGATTCAATCCTATATGTATTGGAGGACGCTAAATGAAGAAAGATGTAGGTACGTTTTGGAAATTTGAAAATGATTCATGGTACTTTTTTATTATTGGTAGCTTTGAAAATGAAATTAGTGTATGTGCAATTGACAATTCAAATAATCAAATTAGTTTCATAATGATGAATCACGAACAAACAGTTGACTTTGTACCAAGTGATAATTTTGAAATGAATAACTACCTGATTGAGGTGATGGGAAAACATGAGTGATTCAGTGAAGGTTATTGGCTCAATTTGGGCTTCAACTGATGGTCTAAATATCTACAGAATTGATGTAATTGACACACGTGGGTATTTTATCACGTTATTAGATAATGAAATAAACATGGTTTCTAAAGCATGGATACACAAGCAAGCTACAATGTGTGATATGAAAGCAAGTAAAGCACAAAAACAACAATTTGAGGAGGAAACAAAATGACAGTAGAAGAGTTACTTTATTCAATTGAAAATGATATTGACACATGTTATATCTTTAAAGGTGTTGACGTTGTAAAAACAGCAGATATACACACTGACAACAAAGAATTAAAAGAATATTTTGATTGTAAAGTAAAGTCTTTCCATTTAGAACCAATTGATGAAGATTACGCAGGAATAATTTATAATTTAAATATCACACTTGAGGAGGAAACAAAATGAGAGTTGACATGTACACAGAACGTTACTACGAATTTGAAGAGCCATACAATGGGGCTACAGTAACTATCGTATTAAAAAACGGTGTACCACAAATGTACGAATATGAATATAAAGATGTACACAACACTTTAGCATACAAATTTAGTTGGCTATACAATGTTAAGTACATTGGAGATATTGTAAATGTATGGAATGAAAAAAGATTATTGAAAAAACTAGATGAGGTGGAAAAATGAGTAGAATGAGTAATATTAGCGCAATTGAACATGTTTTAGAAATGATTGAATGTTATGACGAAAACGCAGAACACAACCCAGCTGACATGCGACATATCCAAGGTATAATTTTAGGACTTAGAATGGGAGATGTTATTACTATGGAACAATCAAGTGAATTACGTGAACGATTACATGATGTTTATAAATTTCATAAGGAGGAAGCAAAATGAGTAAATTTGAAGCATTTATGATGGCATGTATCGCAGTAGCTATGTTAATAGTATTTGGTCTAATAGTATTTTGTATTATAATGATTTTATCTGTAATGAAACCAATTGGCTGGATTGTACTAGGTATCGTTGCACTAGTAACATTAGTGTTATGGGTTGGTATATACCAATATGACAAACACATTCTAAAATAAATATGCTATGATAAGGGAGAAAGTTAAATAAAATAGTTGACTTTCTCTTTTTTACATGCTATATTAATGTCATAAGATATTAGGAGGAATAACAATGGTAAATGAATTACAAAAAGTTGAATATGACCAACCAGTTGAATTAAGTTTTATCAGCACGCTTGAAAAGACTTTGACACCTAGCAAGCAATATATCAAGGCATTGTCAGAATATGAGAAGGACCACAAGGAGTGGGAAGTAGATTTCAAAAATGGAGATGCGGCTAAGAATGCAGAACCACAACGACCAGAACCAAGTTATGATGGCTTAAACGCAGAAGCCTTGGCAGTTCACATGGCTAAGGTATTACCAGTGCATGCAAGCTCTACAATTGGTTTACCAGTGGTTTATAATCATGACACAAAAATCTATGAGGTATCAGAGGATAATTTAGAAGCTAGATTATGGCAAAAGCTTTACAATGAGTTCATGATGGTATACACACCGCATTATGCAGAAAATGCAAAGGTTGCTAACCAATTTAGAAATGCAGTGCAAAGAATGGCAAAAAATGCACTTGCTTCTGGTGCTAACCTACCATTTAATGACAAAATGGACCCAAATAAAATAGCCTTTAAAAATGGCACATATCGTTTTAAAGAGGACACACTAAAACCAACTGTGAAAGAGGACTACCAAACAACGAGAATTGAATATGATTATATTGATAATCCTAAACATAATATCGTTGCTGAATGGATTGAGTACATTTTAGAAGAGGACGCAAAAACACTATTTCAATTGATTGGGCGTATTTTCTACCGTAACCAAGACCCACAAGCAATGGTATTCGCAACTGGTGAAGGTAGTAACGGTAAATCACACGTAATGGCATTTATTGAGGACCTAGTAGGTAAATCAAACACAAGTCATGCAACACTCGCTAGCTTGTCAGGTAATAATGACAAATTCGCAAGCTCTCAATTATTTGGTAAAATGGTAAACATTGAAACAGATATGCCAGCACAACACATTAAACAAACAGGCACACTGAAAACATTATCAGGTAATGACGTTATGAGTGCAGAATATAAAGGTATTAACAAGTTCACATTTACGAACTACGCACTAATGATTTTCACAACTAATAACATGCCTACATTTTCAGACACTTCACATGGTTTCTTACGTCGTATTATCACACTACCATTTAACAAGACCATGGGTAGAGATAATCCAACTGATTCAATGTGGCTAGAACGTTCAAAGAACTTCACATATGAAGAAAAGTCAGAGTTTATCAGTTATTGTTTACAACAATATAGAAACGTATTATTTGGGCTAAATGGAGAAACCAAAGGACACTTCTGGACCAGTGATAATGCAAATAAATTACGTGACGCATTTATCCAAGGAAATGACACAATGGCTAACTTTATTGATATGAACGAAATTGAGTTCGTGGAAGATGAAAACTCATTTATCCCAACAAACGAATTATTAGAAGCATATAACGATATGTTAGTTAATGAAGGACTAATGACCGTTTCAGCTCGTAAGTTTGTGCCAGAACTACAACGCAAATCGCAGAACATTGTATTAAACAGAGTTAAAAAACGAGTTAATGGTAGACCACAGTATGTGTTAACCAATATTAAATGGGCTAACAACTTTACTGAAACAGATAATATTTTTTAAAATAATTTAAAGAAAGTTGACTAAAACAGTTGACTTTCTTTTTTTCGCATGATATACTTAGTTCATAAGTTAAGAGGAGGAATTAAACAATGACAACTAAAGAAAAATACGAAAACAAATTACAAAAATTAAACGAAAGATTTGACAAATTAAAAGCTGAAATGATTGAAGCATACGACAAAGGAGATAACGAAAAAGGACATAGACTAAACGACAGACTAGAAAACATGTTAGATGTGATTTTACTAACTGAAATGGTATTAGATACTTTTAAATAAAATCAGAAAAGGGTTGACAAGTTCAGCCCCTACTGATATACTTAGTACATAAGTTAATAGGAGGAAACAAAAATGATGAAAAAACTAAACAACCTATCATATTTAGATGGAGTAGACATTTACAAATATCTCACCAAGACACATGGTAAGAAAAACGTAGAACGCAAATTACGCAAACATACAACTGACATTTACTTATTTGGAAAATACTTTGACACATACGACAATGAGGGAGAAGCCCAAGGTTACAAATTAGTAGCAGTAAATTAAAGGGAGGATATAAGATGGACTTTCAAATTGGAACAGTAAAGAAAACGCAAGGACAAGTAAAGAAACACGCTTCACAGTTTACACATAAGGAAGAAGAACAAGTATATAAAGCTAGAGAGCGTGTAAAAAACTTATGGTTAAAGCGTGGTATCAAGATTGGTTTTCACTTACAAGATAAAATCAGAAATGGTGAAACTAAATTTTCATATGAAATGACAATGAAAACCATGTTGAGTAGTACAATTGTAGAGTATAACGAAACAGGTGCAGACAAGCGTATTTTACTACGTTCACACTATTCAAAAAACAACGAAGTACAGTGTATTGTTGTGTCACTATTAAGTGGTAAAGTAATTACAAGCTACCTAAACAAGGTAGATGACGTTCACAAGACACTTGACCCAAGACGGTATGACAAAAATTTAAAAATTAATTTACCAAAACACTTGACAAAATAAAAACAATCATTTATACTAAGTATATAATCAATTAGGAGGAATAAGTAAATGAAACATAAAGGATTAATTATTGGATTGGCAGTAGGATTAAGTTTTTCAGGAAGTACAGCAATGTTGGCAAACAACTTAAACAAGCAGAAATTGAATGAAGCTAAACAAGAATTACACTTATATAAAGAATTGAACGAACGTCAACAAGATATTATTTTAGAATATAAAGTTTTATCCTGACAAGGAGTAGATGTTTTTACATGTCCTCTACCTTGTACTTCATAATTTACTGC
>SKEL01000564.1_pt1 | contig 39671 bp, 49 predicted proteins | sample 4826741 | NCBI WGS metagenome assembly SKEL01 (sample SAMN11008810, study PRJNA524170) | human gut metagenome | biome: Human fecal sample; material: Feces; isolation source: fecal sample from pouch patient p33 | host: Homo sapiens | place: Israel: Tel-Aviv | collected 2016-03-22
CGCAGGCGACTACAACTTCTGATGACACTGAAAGAGAAACTGGAGGCTTACTCTATAGTTTCTCCTTCTGGCTGCTGGGAGTGGCAACGCTCCCGGCTACCTTCTGGCTATGGTAGAATCTCAATAGGACACCAGAAACTGGACTATGCGCATCGGGTATCTTACCGAGAGCACGTTGGTCCCATACCTGATGGACTTCTGGTTCGCCATAAATGTGACAACCCTTGCTGCTGTAACCCGGAGCATCTTGAAGTCGGGACTCAGGCAGACAACATGCAGGATTGCGTGAAGCGGGGACGTCTCTCGAAACCGCCAGTATTCAAAGGAGAAGCTAATCACAAGACTAAGCTGACCGAGGAAGACGTAAAGTTCATCCTGAAGTCTGACGAAAGTTCTACCGACCTAGCCAAGAGATTCGGCGTTACCCCGCAAGCTATAGCGTGGAGACGAAAGAATGGCTAAATGGTCAGCATCACGAGGACATGCAGTCGGGGCGTATCGCTCTGGACTGGAGGCAAAGAACCAAGAGTGGCTGGAGAAGAACGGAGTTAAGGCTGACTATGAGATGTTCTACCTTAACTATGTAATCCCAGAGTCGACTCATAAATATACGTGCGACTTTATTCTACCAAACGGTATCATGGTGGAAACAAAAGGAATTTTTGACTCAGAGGACCGGAAGAAGCACCTATTGATTAAAGAACAGCACCCAGAGTTAGACATCCGGTTCGTGTTCTCAAGTTCCCGCTCCAAGTTATACAAAGGGTCTCCGACCACGTATGGCGCATGGTGCGAAAAGAACGGCTATAAGTATGCCGATAAGTTCATACCGGTTGAGTGGCTTCGAGAGGCGACTGTACGTCTGCCTTCAGGTATACTCATCCCCAAGAAGAAAGGAGCTAAGAAATGAGAAAGAAGTTTAAACTGTTAGTAGATACGTGTGGCTGGCCTTGTGGGACTATCGTTACCCAGTGTGAGAAGGCCCCCAAGACCGAGATAGGAATGACTCTAGTTGAGTGCCAGACTCCAGGCACCCACAAACACGGGTCTAAAGGCTACAATACGCAACCTGAGGGAATGTGGGGAGCGTGGGTCTGTACTGAACGCCTTGAAGAAATCAAGCCGGAAGAGAAACTCACTGGTGTACAGACCACTCAAGTCCTGCCAGCTTCGAGCGTACCGCCTGTGACTGTGAAGCGTGAAGTCCTGACCATCGACAAGATTGGTGTAGGCCAGACGTTCATCGTCCACGGTAAACCTGAAGAAGTGTACGTGAAGATTAGTAACTCTCACGTCTTCAACCATAAGTTGCTCCAGATGCACACCACGGATGCTAACCGTTTCCAGCGTCATCTGAACCTCGTAGCTGTAGAGCTGGTGGTGTACGATGGTGAGTAAAGTGCAGTTCAACCCACGGTCCCGTACTGACGCTATCTTCGTTCACTGTTCGGCTACCAAGCCAGAGATGGACATCGGGGTAGATACCATCCGTATGTGGCACAAGCAGCAAGGCTGGCTGGACGTAGGATACCACTTTATCATCAAGCGTGATGGTACAGTAGAGGAAGGCCGAGATGAGATGGCTGTAGGCTCTCACGTTAAGGGCTACAACCACAACTCTATTGGTGTCTGCCTTGTAGGCGGTATCGACGATAAAGGTAAGTTCGACGCTAACTTTACGCCAGCCCAAATGCAATCTCTTCGCTCACTGCTGGTCACGCTGCTGGCTAAGTACGAAGGCGCTGTGCTTCGCGCGCATCATGAGGTCGCTCCGAAGGCATGTCCTAGTTTCAATCTGAAACGCTGGTGGGAGAAGAATGAACTTGTTACATCCGACCATGAGTGATTTACGCATAGACCCATCAAGTCCTTCTGGTATCTCCAAAGGTGATAGACCCATTGGGTGGATTCACAAAGGAAGATACTGGAGGATGCGGATAAATGGTAAATCGGTGATGTGTCATGTGGTGATAATGGAACTCAAAACAGGAGAACCTATTCCAGAAGGACTGGAAGTTGACCACATAAACAGGAACGGGTTAGACAATTCCATTGAGAACCTTCGCCTAGTTGACCGCCAAACCAATGTCTGCAATACCGGATGTCGTAAGGACTCAAAGACAGGAGTCAAAGGTGTTAGCTACCGAGAAGGCAGGCTAAAGCCTTATTCCGCCCACAAACAGCGTAATGGTATTCGAAAGTGTAAATCGTTCGAGATTATTGAGGAAGCTGTAAAGTGGCTCGATAATTAATTGAACTCACTAAAGGGAGACCACAACGGTTTCCCCTTTGTTCACATTTATGATTAAGGAGTGACCAATGTCATACGCTGACCAAGACGACGAGAGTGTCTTTCTGTATCACACCCAGTGTCCAGACTGTGGGTCCTCGGATGCCAATGGTGTTTACTCAGACGGCCATCAATTTTGTTTCTCCTGTGACCCTTCAGTCGCATGGAAGAACGGAGACATGGAGTTGACCGAGGGATACACACCCTCAGGAGGTAGAAAGCAAGTGAGCAATCTGTTAACGTTCGGTGAGAACGCTGGACGATATGTCCCACTACCAGCCCGTAGTCTCAGCATGGAGATATGCAAGAAGTACAGCTACTGGGTGGGTAACATGGGCGGCAAGATGGTTCAGGTCGCTGATTATTACGACAGGTCCGGGACCAAGGTAGGGCAGAAAGTCCGAGACGCTGAGAAGAACTTCACGGCTATCGGTAGCGTCAAGTCTGACATGCTGTTCGGCTCTCAGCTCTGGAACGGTGGCAAGAAGATAGTCATCACCGAGGGTGAGATAGACGCTCTGTCTGTGGCTCAGGTGCAGGACGGTAAGTATCCAGTGGTATCACTTCCGTTAGGCTCCAAGTCTGCGAAGAAAGCGATGGCTGCGAACCTTGAGTACCTCGACCAGTTCGAAGAGATTATCCTGATGTTCGACATGGATGAACCGGGTCGTCAGGCCATTGAGGATGCAGCTCCAGTCTTACCAGCAGGTAAGGTTAAGGTTGCGTTCATCAACGGGTACAAAGACGCAAACGCTGCACTTCAGGCAAAGGACTTCAAGGCCATCACCGATGCTATCTGGAACGCTAAACCTTTCGTCCCGGCTGGTGTGGTATCAGCGGCAAGTCTGAAGGACCGCACACGAGAGGCAATGCTTAAGGCAGAGACTGAAGGTCTCATGTTCTCGTCATGCACAACACTCAACGCGATGACACTAGGTGCGCGAGCTGGTGAGCTTATCATGGTGACTTCAGGGTCAGGCATGGGTAAGTCTACCTTCGTCCGTCAGCTCCTCTTAGAGTGGGGCAGAGGTGGTAAGCGCGTTGGCATGGCTATGCTTGAAGAGGCTGTAGAGGAAACAGTTCAGGACCTTATGGGTCTGGACAATAACGTCCGTCTACGCCAGAGCAAGGAACTGAAGCAAGCCATCTTAGAGGATGGACGGTTCGACGAATGGTATGACAAGCTGTTCGGAGATGATAAGTTCCACCTGTACGATTCATTCGCAGAGTCAGAGGAAGACACCTTGTTCGCTAAGTTAGGCTATATGGTGGATGGTCTCGACTGTGACGTAATACTGCTTGACCACATCTCAATCGTTGTGTCGGGCATGGAAGATAACTCGGATGAACGTAAGACCATTGACCGAATCATGACTCGTCTCAAGAAGTTTGCGAAGACGAAGGGCGTGGTTGTCGTTGTCATATGTCACCTAAAGAACCCAGAAAAAGGTAAATCGCATGAAGAAGGACGACCTGTTTCAATCACTGACCTACGTGGCTCTGGTGCTCTCCGTCAACTGTCTGATACTATCATCGCCCTTGAGCGAAACCAGCAAGGTGATACTCCTAATATTGTTCAACTTCGTCTGCTCAAGTGTCGTTTTACGGGTGACACTGGAGTGGCAGGACACCTCGAGTACAACAAGGAGACCGGGTGGCTTGAACCGATTAGCTTCACTGGCAGCAGCGGAGAAGAGGATAGCGGCTCGTGGGAAGATACCGACTTCTAAGGAGGAGTACATTGCTAAGAAAACTTAAAGCTCGATACCATCGGTTCATGTACAGATGGTGGAGCGACGAAGCAACCTGCCTGTCCAACATTCTGGGAGACCAGAGGTTCGACTCTAAGGCATGGAAGAAAGCTAACCGTAAGTTTATGTACCACTTCTTGCGTACGGACTACTAAGCTATCACTGTAGGATAGACTCAAGGTCATTCATTTCGAGTGGCCTTTATGATTAGACTATAGGAGACATTATGATTGACTGTATTGAGTGGACCCTAGCGATTGGAGGTGCTACATGGATTTAAGTAACGTTTATGGCTCCGACATCGAGACCAACGGTCTCCTTGACACCGTGTCCCAGTTCCATTGTGGGGTATTGATTAATGCTGAGTCGAATGAGACCCTTAAGTATGGGGTAGCGCCGATGGTCGGTATAGTTGGTGGCTTCAAAGAGTATGTACAGAAGGTGGAAGAGATTGCCGCATCACCTGATGGTATGTTGGTCTTCCATAACGGTATCAACTATGACGTCCCGGCTATTGACAAGCTGAAGCGTCTGTACTTTGGGAAACGATTTAACTTCCCGAAACACAAGATGATTGATACCTTGGTGCTGGGCCGCTTGATGTATCCTAACATTAAGTTCTCAGACATGGGAGCGGTTAAGGCTGGTCGTCTGCCGCCTAAGATGATGGGACGTCAGTCTCTTGAGGCTTGGGGCTATCGTCTCGGTGAGATGAAGGGTGAGTACAAACACGATTACGTTGCCAAGTGCAAGGCTGAGGGTATCGAATATAAGGCTGGGGACGAATGGTTGTTCCCATCTCAGGAGATGCTGGACTATAACGTTCAGGACGTTGTGGTCACACTGGCGTTGTTCAAGAAGTTCCTGACTGACAAGTATTACTTCCAGTCTGAACAGTTCGCTTTCGAACAGATTTATGCGTTGCGTCTGGAACATGATGCTGCGTGGACCTGTGCGAAGATGGAGCGTAACGGCTATCCGATGAACACCGAGATGGTCGAAGGCTTATATCGTGAACTCACCGTCAAACGTGCGGAGTTGCTGGACAAGCTGCGTTCGACTTTCGGTAGCTGGTACGCACCAAAGGGAGGCAAGGAGTTCTTCAGACACCCACGGACAGGTAAGGACCTTCCGAAGTATCCGAGAGTCGTGTATCCTAAGGTCGGTGGCATCTTTAATAAGCCGAAGAACAAAGCTCAACGCTTAGGTCTTGAACCTTGTGAACGCGATACGAGAGACACGATGGAAGGAGCACCATTCACGCCAATCACTTACGTTGAGTTTAATCCGGGAAGCGGAGACCACTTAGCGAAAGTCTTGATGGAGCGTGGTTGGGAGCCTGTGGACTTCACTGACACTGGGAAACCTGTAGTCGATGACGAGACGTTAGAACATGTTAAGTTACCAGACGCAGAGGCTCAGGCTTGCGTAGAGCTGGTCCGTGAATATCTGGTGGTCCAGAAGCGCATCGGTCAGGCTGCTGAAGGTAAGAACGCATGGTTGAAACTTGTAGGGCCAGACGGACGTATGCACGGTTCAATCAACCCATGCGGTGCAGTAACTGGACGTGCGACCCATAGTTCACCAAACATGGCTCAGGTCCCAGCTAACGGTGCTCCGTATGGTGAGACTTGCCGTGGTGCTTTCGGTGCAGCGTGGAACAAGAAGGACGGTAAGCCAGACCCTTGGATTCAAGTAGGTGTGGATGCTTCTGGTCTTGAGCTTCGTTGTCTTGGGAACCGAGCGGCTCCGTTTGATGGTGGTGCATATGCGAAGACTGTAGTCGAAGGTGACATCCACTGGGCCAACGCAGTCAACGCTGGGTTAGCACCTAACGTCCCACGCGATAAGTCGAGCCACGACCATGATGCTTTCCGTAACAACGCTAAGACGTTCATCTATGCGTTCCTGTATGGTGCAGGGGCCGCTAAGATTGGACTGATAGTCGGAGGGGGTAAGAAGGAAGGTTCAGCTCTCATGAAGAAATTCATTGAGGGTACACCAGCCATCAAGGACCTAAGGGAAGCTGTGAGTAATACGTTAATCTCCGAGTCCAAGTGGGTAGATGGTGAGAACATCGTGAAGTGGAAACGACGCTGGCTGAAGGGTCTGGACGGTCGCCGCATTCACATCCGGTCCCCACACTCAGCACTTAACGCCTTACTTCAAGGTGATGGTGCGGTGGTCTGTAAGCACTGGATTGTTGAGACTGAACGTATGCTCGAGGAGGCCGGGTATATCCACGGATGGGATGGAGACTTTGCGTACATGGCATGGGTGCATTAACATCATGGTGCACATTAAATCTGGTGAACTCGGTGAACTCCTAATGGGACAATACCGAGCCAAGCCATAGGGAGGATGTATGAGAGGCAAGAAGTTAATTCTTGAGGCCACTGAGACTGGCTGCATAATCCCTACGTCACATAAATTGAATCAGGATGGATACTTCCGAAAGAGGACTAACGGTGTCCTTGAGATGTATCATAGAACTGTATGGATTAAAGCCAATGGTCCAATACCTGAAGGTTTCGAAGTAGACCACATGTGTCGTTCTCAGCCGCCTGTGGGTGGATTAGAGAGTGGAAGGCGTAGAGACTATCCGAAAGGAGTAGGGCCGTTGGTGAGATTCCCACGTAACCCGAAGCGCCAGACAGTCACCTCAAAGACTGATGATATAGTCCGACACTTCCAGTAATGGGAGAATACAGAAAGGATGAGTTACAGATTGCTTGTCGTACTCAAGAAATAGCAGAACGTACAGTAGAAATTGCTCAACTTGCTATGCGTAAGGTGGGTGAGTTCTATAACTTTAAATGTGTCCTTGATACCGAAGGTAAGATTGGACCAACGTGGAAGGAGTGTCATTGATGAAGACTTACACCGAACAGGAGGTCAAAGACCTTATGCGTACAGCGTGGTGGTGTGGGCACGAGGAGTCTCGTTATAGTCCAAACCTCAGTGGCTCGTGCAGCCGCGACGTTCGTGAAATTCTGAAAGACCATAACGAAGAAGAAGGAGAAAGCTAATGGCTATGACCAAACGTATGCGAGTTTCGTTCTCGCTGGGTGCTGTGTTGTCAACTGAAAACTTGGAGAGCTCCAAGAAGACTCTCTGCGAGCTGAGCCGTAAGGTCCTCAACGGAGAGAAGACCACTGGTTTTGAGCGTAAGATGGTAGAGGTTGGTGTGACTGAAGGTCTTGAAGCTGTAGTCGAACTTGTCCTCAAGAAAGTTATCGTCGAGGGGCTGAAAGAAGACCTGAGAGATTACGGTGACCAGCCGAGCTTTGGTAACTTCCGGGTGGAGTTCGAACGATGAGTGAATACTTACGGGTCCTAGCGGCCCTTAAGTCCTGCCCGAAGACCTTTCAGTCCAACTATGTGCGCAACAACGCTGCACTTGTGGCTGAGGCTGCGAGTCGTGGACATCTAAGCTGCCTGTCTATGGATGGGCGTAACAACGGTGCGTGGGAGATTACCGCTGCTGGCACCAAGTTCCTGAACCAACACGGAGGCTGCCTGTGAGCGAAAAGAAAATAGCTCTGGTGCTGGATGGTGATTACCTAGTGTTCTCATCTATGGCTGCGGCTGAGGATGAGACCGATTGGGGCGATGATATTTATACTCTGATTTGTGACCACGCCAAGGCTCGTCGTATCCTTGAGAACACAATCGCTGAAATAGTTAAGAAGCGCAAGGCGTGGAAAGACGCTAAGATTGTGATGTGCTTTACTGACGATAACAACTGGCGTAAGGACGTCCTGCCTACCTATAAGGCCAACCGTAAAGGTTCTCGCAAGCCTGTAGGTTACAAGAAGTTCGTAGCCGAAGTGATGGCTGACCCACGGTTCAACAGCTTCCTGCGTCCTACGCTTGAAGGCGATGACTGTATGGGTATCATCGGGACCAGACCTCAGATTGTTGGCTGTGACCATGCGGTGCTGGTATCCTGCGATAAGGACTTTAAGACCATCCCGAACTGTGAGTTCTTCTGGTTAACCACTGGTGAAATTCTGAGTCATACGACTGCTGAGGCAGACTACTGGCACATGGAGCAAACCATCAAGGGTGACACTACAGATGGCTACGGTGGCATTCCGGGGATGGGTGAGGATACCACTCGTGCGTTCCTTGACGAGCCGTACTACTTCGTGCAGGAGAGCCGTGAGCTTAAGACTGGCAAGAACAAAGGCCAGATTAAGACTGAGTGGAAGAAGTATCCAAAGCGTGAAGACATGACGCTGTGGGACTGCATGGTGACTCTGGCTGCTAAAGCTGGAATGACTGAGGAGGAACTTCTGGTCCAAGCTCAGGTAGCTCGTATTTGCCGAGCCTCCGACTACGACCCTAAGTCCAAGGAGGTCATCCTGTGGACACCATCCATGTAATTTACTGGGCCGGACTTCTGGCCCTTTACTGCATGTACAAGTGGTTCGGGTCGAACAACCGTCCTAAACACTGAGTCTAACCGATAGTCATATCCTATCAATCCAACAGTCATCCATAGGTGAAACACTAAACTATCACTATAGGGACTTTAGGACCTAAGATATGACTATAAGATAGACTTTAGTCTTAACTTAAAGAGGAGATTCAAGATGGCGCTTAATTCTATTGAAAACGTTGTTAAGCAGTTACAGGAAGAAAGACTTGATGTCCCGAACATCTCCCAGTCTGCCATCCAGTTCCTTCACGTACTGTTCAACGCAAGCTACGCTGAGAAGATGGGAGCTATCAGTCTCCTCAAGCAGCAAGGCTACAGCGATGCGTTCATTGCCGGGTTCATCAAGGGTCTCCAGTATTGCTCTGACACTCTCGACTCTGCGATTGCTATGCGTCGTGAGCTGAAAGATACCGTTCAGTTCGATTAACTGTAGGAGGGACTATGTGTTTCAGTCCAAAGATTAGCACTCCGAAGCCTTCGGTCCAAGCACCTGAACCAGCACCTCTGAGTGAGGAAGTTGCGTCAGTTGACATCGGGGCTGAAGCGGATGTGGACACCAACGAGACCAAAGGTATCAAAGACCTTAAGGTTAAGAGGGAGTCTGCACCTAAAGATAAATCGTCAGTGAGTCGCGCTATGCGAGCCTCCGGCGTCAACATGGGGTAAGACAATGCTACCATATCTCAACTCACGCGAAGGTCGCCACATGTGCGCCTGTCGCCTCTGGGAAGACGGGCAGTCTAACTTCAAGTCATTCGAGGACTTCAAGGCTCATACCTACCGTATGGCTGACGAGTTCGACGGTGAAGAGTACACAATCTACGATGTCTCAGGTCAACCAGTAGCGTATCTCTACATGCTGGCTACCGCATCTTGGCACCGACCGACTCCCGGTCTTGACCTTTCAATCGTCGCTATTCGCCGTGACTCGCAGTCCTCCCGCAAGGTTCTTGAGACTGTCAGACACATCATAGACGAAGAGTGCAAGCTTTGGGGTCTTGGCTGGTATTCTCGTGTCAAGCATGTTTCCGGTTCGGTAGACATCGTAACAACTAAGTGCGTTAGCACGAACAAGGAGATTAACCGTGGGTAAGTCAATCAGTAAGGCTTTCAAGAAAGTGGTGAGTGGTGCGTTAGGGACCGTTGGTCTTGGCTCTAATGATGCGCCTAAGGTTGTTGAGGCTCAGACCCCAGCAGCAGCACCAGTGGAAGTACCGAATGAACAAGTGGAAGATGTGGATACCGAAGCGACTGCATCTGACGAGAGGAAAGTGAAGCGTTCCGGTAAGCGTAGCCTTCAGGTCTCTCGCACCTCTGGTGGCGGTATTTCTTTATAGGAGGCATGTAGATGGCTGAACGTGAAGGATTTGCCGCTGAAGGCGCGAAGTCAGTTTATGATAGATTGAAGAACGGACGACAGCCTTACGAGACCCGCGCACAGAACTGCGCTGCCGTGACCATCCCGTCACTGTTTCCTAAGGAGTCAGATAACTCCTCTACGGAATATGTTACGCCGTGGCAAGCTGTGGGTGCTCGCTGCTTGAACAACTTGGCTGCAAAGCTGATGTTGGCATTATTCCCTCAGTCACCGTGGATGCGACTTACAGTCTCAGAATATGAGGCCAAGACCTTGAGTCAGGACACAGAGGCTGCTGCTCGCGTTGACGAAGGGCTGGCTATGGTCGAGCGTGTGTTGATGGCCTACATGGAGACTAACAGTTTCCGTGTCCCATTGTTCGAGGCTTTGAAGCAGCTTATCGTCTCCGGTAACTGTCTGCTCTACATTCCAGAGCCTGAACAGGGAACCTACAGTCCTATGCGAATGTACCGCTTAGTGTCCTACGTTGTTCAACGTGATGCTTTCGGTAACATCTTACAGATTGTGACTCTCGACAAGGTAGCGTTTAGTGCTCTACCGGAAGACGTAAAGTCTCAACTCAACGCAGACGACTATGAGCCTGACACAGAGCTTGAAGTGTATACGCACATCTACCGTCAGGACGACGAGTATCTGCGTTACGAGGAAGTGGAAGGCATTGAGGTGACAGGGACCGATGGTTCATATCCTCTGACTGCATGTCCATACATCCCGGTACGAATGGTTCGACTGGATGGTGAAGACTACGGTCGTTCTTACTGCGAGGAGTATCTGGGAGACCTGAACTCGCTGGAGACGATTACAGAAGCTATCACCAAAATGGCTAAGGTAGCCTCCAAGGTGGTGGGCCTAGTTAACCCGAACGGTATCACGCAACCTCGACGTCTGAACAAGGCGGCTACAGGTGAGTTCGTGGCTGGTCGCGTTGAGGACATCAACTTCCTGCAACTGACGAAAGGTCAGGACTTTACGATTGCTAAGTCGGTGGCTGACGCTATCGAGCAACGTTTAGGCTGGGCCTTCCTTCTTAATAGTGCTGTTCAGCGTAATGCCGAGCGGGTTACTGCTGAAGAGATTCGTTATGTTGCTGGCGAACTGGAGGCGACCTTAGGTGGCGTGTACTCAGTACAATCCCAAGAGCTTCAGTTACCCATCGTCCGTGTGCTGATGAACCAACTTCAGTCTGCTGGCATGATTCCTGACCTTCCGAAAGAAGCGGTAGAGCCTACTGTCTCCACTGGTCTGGAAGCTCTGGGCCGTGGTCAGGACTTAGAGAAGCTAACTCAGGCAGTCAACATGATGACCGGGCTACAGCCTCTGCAACAGGACCCAGACATTAACTTGCCGACCCTGAAGCTGCGACTGCTGAATGCCTTAGGCATTGACACCGCTGGCCTACTACTGACTCAGGACGAGAAGTTGCAACGTATGGCTGAACAATCTGCTCAAGGAGCTGTGGTCAACGGTGCGTCTGCTGCTGGTGCTAACATGGGTGCTGCTGTAGGTCAGGGAGCTGGTGAGGACATGGCTCAAGCCTAAACTATCACTATAGGAACTTAGACAAGATTCACAAAAGCATTAGGCCGGGTGAGACTCCCGGTCGGTTCCTATCATCAACTTAAAGGAGAATGACTCAATGTCTCAATCAGTTTATGCCGAGTTTGGCGTTAGCTCTAATGCAATCACTGGTTCCGTTGAGGACCTTAACGAACACCAGAAGTCTATGCTTGAACAGGACGTAGCTGTTCGTGATGGTGACGACGCTATTACCTTCAAGCAACTGGAAGCCGAAAACGCAGAGGCTGCCGAAGAAGACGAGAACGTCGAAGAGACTGAAGGTGAAGAAGACCACGAGTCCGATGACGAAGAGTCTGAGACCGATGGTGAACAACCTGAGTTCATCGAACTGGGTGATGCACCTAAAGAGCTGACCGAAAGTGTCACCGCTCTGGATGAAAACGAAGCTGCATTCGACGACATGGTGTCTTCTGCTGTGGAAGCTGGCAAGGTCACTGCTGATGAAATTACCGCTATCAAGGCTGAATACGCCAAGGACGGTAAGCTGTCTGACGCATCCTACGCTAAGTTGCAGGAAGCAGGTTACACCAAGCGTTTCGTAGATTCGTTTGTCCGTGGTCAGGAAGCTCTGGCTGAACAGTATGCTGCTGGTGTGGTTCGCTACGCTGGGGGTGCTGAACAGTTTAATCGCATCCTGTCACACCTTGAGTCCAACGACCCGTCAACTCGTGAAGCACTGGAAGCTGCCATCGTTCGTAAGGACATTGCGACTACCAAAGCTCTACTGAATCTGGCTGGCAAGACTCTGGGTAAAGCTGTAGGCGTTAAACCTCAGCGTACCATCACCACTCAGGCTAAACCTGTGGTCGCACCTAGGGCTCCTCAGACAGAAGCATTCAGCTCCAAGGCTGACATGATTAAGGCTATGAGTGACCCGCGATACCTGAGGGACGCTAAGTACACGATGGAAGTTCGCGCTAAGGTAGCTGCCTCAAGCCTGTAATTGACTAAACTATCACTATAGGGAGACTAAGAGATACTCTGAAAGGAAGAGACTCAAGGTTCCCCTATTACTTCAGTCCATACGGATTGGGCATACAGTAAGTAATAAACTTATCTTTCAATTGAATAGGAGAATTATCATATGGCAAACGTTCCGGGTCAGAAAATTGGTACAGACCAAGGTAAAGGCAAATCTAGCTCCGACGCTCTGGCGTTGTTCCTTAAGGTATTTGCTGGTGAAGTCCTGACCGCATTCACTCGCCGCTCTGTAACTGCCGACAAGCATATTGTCCGTACCATTCAGAACGGTAAGTCTGCTCAGTTCCCGGTCATGGGTCGCACCTCTGGTGTGTATCTGGCTCCGGGTGAGCGACTGTCCGATAAGCGCAAAGGTATCAAACATACCGAGAAAGTGATTACCATTGATGGTCTGCTGACTGCCGATGTGATGATTTTCGACATTGAAGACGCGATGAACCACTATGACGTGGCTGGCGAGTATTCCAACCAGTTAGGTGAAGCGCTGGCTATCGCTGCTGATGGTGCGGTTCTGGCTGAAATGGCTATCTTGTGTAACCTACCTGCCGCTTCCAACGAGAACATCGCTGGTCTGGGCACTGCGTCCGTACTGGAAGTTGGTAAGAAAGCAGACCTCGCCACCCCGGCTAAACTGGGTGAAGCAATCATTGGTCAGTTGACCATTGCTCGTGCGAAGCTGACCTCTAACTACGTTCCTGCTGGCGACCGTTACTTCTACACAACGCCTGATAACTACTCTGCAATCCTCGCGGCTCTGATGCCGAACGCTGCTAACTATGCTGCGCTGATTGACCCAGAGACTGGCAACATCCGTAACGTGATGGGCTTCGTTGTTGTTGAAGTTCCGCATCTGGTACAGGGTGGTGCTGGTGAGACTCGTGGTGACGATGGTATCACTATCGCTTCCGGTCAGAAACACGCATTCCCTGCGACTGCTACTGGCGACGTTAAAGTTGCTATGGACAACGTTGTGGGTCTGTTCTCTCACCGTTCTGCTGTTGGTACTGTGAAGCTGCGTGACTTGGCGCTGGAACGTGACCGTGACGTCGATGCTCAGGGCGACCTGATTGTTGGTAAGTATGCTATGGGTCACGGTGGTCTGCGTCCAGAAGCAGCGGGCGCACTGGTTTTCAGCCCAGCGGCGTAAGCACCTTTAGCCAACCTAACGTCGCTACAGTAGCGGCTGCACCTGAAGGGGAGACTCTAACTCCTCAACAGAAAGCTGCGCGTACTCGTGCTGCGAACAGGGCCGCTAAACTGGCTGAGTCCAACAACTAATTGAAACCCCTTGGGTGCCTTCGGGTGCTTGAGGGGTTTTTTTGCTTAAAGTGAGAGGAGACTTATGGCTCAATACATTCCACTGAATGCTAACGATGACTTGGATGCCATCAACGATATGTTAGCAGCTATCGGTGAACCAGCAGTCCTACAGCTTGACGAGGGTAACGCTGATGTCTCGAATGCTCAACGTATCCTGCATCGTGTCAATCGTCAGGTCCAAGCTAAAGGCTGGAACTTTAACATCAACGAAGCTGCTGTCCTGACGCCTGATGTCCAAGACAATAGGATTCGATTCCTGCCGTCTTATCTTAGGGTCATGACTGCTGGTGCTACCAGTTACTACAGCAACATGGGTGGCTATCTCTATGACCTGTCCACTCAGTCCATGATCTTCACTGGTCCAATTACAGTCGAGATGGTGGAGATGAAACCATTCGCTGAGATGCCTGTGGTATTCCGTGACTACATCGTGACCAAGGCAAGCCGTGAGTTCAACGCTAAGTTCTTCGGTAGCCCAGAGTCTGAACTGTATCTTCGTGAGCAGGAAGCAGAACTCTACCAGCAGGTGATGGAGTACGAGATGGACACTGGTCGTTACAACATGATGTCTGACATCGGGAGGGACTAATGGCCTATCATGACCTGAAGATTGACCCTGAGTTCTTTGTGCCTGTGAGCTTAGGTCTAAAGACCGCTGAGCTGAGAATAAACGACAGGGACTATAAGGTTGGCGACTGGCTAATCCTGCGCGAGTGGCAGAACGGCTACACAGGGCAGCAGGTAGCACGAAAGGTCGTTCACATAGCTGAGGTAGACTTCGTGTCTCCCGGATACGTTCTAATGAGCATCATCTAAAGGAGGGCTTATGCCACTTTACACACAAAGTATCAAGAACCTAAAGGGTGGCATGAGCCAACAGCCTGACATCCTCAGGTTCCAAGACCAAGGGGCACTTCAGGTAAACGCTTGGTCATCTGAAAGCGAGGGGCTACAGAAGCGCCCACCTACAGTCTGGAAACGTCGAGTGGCTAACGAGGATGACATCCCTGATAACTCTAAGTTCCACCTGATTAACCGTGACGAGAACGAGCAATACTACGTTGTGTTCACCGGCCAGAAGATAAAAGTATTCGGACTTGATGGAACAGAATACGTTGTCAACGGAGGGTCAACCTACCTGTCGTCCACAAACCCTCAGGCAGACTTCAGGGTAGTGACGGTTGCAGACTATACGTTCATCGTCAACAGACGTGTAGTTGTTTCAGCAGGTACAGCGGTTAGCCACCCCGGTTATGACATGAAGCATCGCGCTCTGATTAACCTACGTGGTGGACAATACGGGCGCACCCTTACCGTCTCAATTAATGGTGGACCAACTGTATCACATGTCCTTCCGAATGGTAGTAATGCTGAGACTGACCCTCCAAAGGTAGATGCCCAGAACATAGGCTTCGAGCTTCGAGCACTTCTGGTAGCAGCGTATCCTACCTACACGTTCAACTTAGGGTCTGGATACATTGAGATTGTTCCGCCTGATGGTACCAACATTAGCAGCGTGGAGACAGCGGATGGTTATTCTAACCAGTTAATCAACGCAGTGTTGGACACCGTACAGAGTGTGAGTAAGTTACCACTAGCGGCACCTGACGGCTACATTATCCGAATCCAAGGTGAGACGAACAGTTCTGCCGACGAATACTTCGTAAGGTATGATGCCTCTCGTAAGACTTGGCGGGAGACTGTGGAGCCTGGAGTGGTAACTGGTCTGGAACCGGGGACTATGCCCCATGGTCTAATCAGAAAGTCTGACGGGAGCTTTGACTTTACGACTCTGGACTGGGCAGGACGTGGCGCAGGAAATGATGATACTAACCCTATGCCTAGCTTTGTGGGCGGGACTATCAATGACGTGTTCTTCTACCGGAACAGACTGGGATTCCTGTCTTCCGAGAACATCATCCTGTCACGCTCAGCCAGCTACTTCTCGTTCTTCCCTAAGAGTGTAGCAACATTAAGTGATGACGACCCCATTGATGTAGCCGTGAGTCACCCACGAATCTCAATCCTGAAGTATGCCGTACCGTTCAGTGAACAGCTCCTTCTGTGGTCTGACGAGGTTCAGTTCGTGATGACAAGCTCTGGGGTACTTACCTCAAAGTCCATCCAGCTTGACGTAGGCTCAGAGTTCGCTGTAAGCGATGATGCCCGACCTTACGCTGTTGGACGCTCTGTCTTCTTTAGTGCTCCTCGTGGGACGTTCACCAGCATCAACCGATACTTTGCGATGGCTGATGTAACGGACGTTAAGGACGCTGACGATGTGACTGGGCACGTATTATCACTCATCCCTAACGGAGTGTTCGATATACAAGGATCCTCGACTGAGAACTTCATAGCAGTGACTACCAGCGGTGAAAGGTCCAAGGTCTACATATACAAGTTCCTGTTCAAGGAGGGCGTGCAGCTTCAGGCATCTTGGGGCATCTGGGACTTTGGCGAGTACGGAGACTGTAAGGTTCTGGCGACTGCTTGTATCGGGTCCACCATGTATCTGGTTCGTAAGTCAACCAAGGGTATTGACTTTGAGCATCTGACCTTCATCAAGGACTCCACGGATATTCAAGGCGAGCCTTATCGTATTCACGCTGATGCCAAGGTTGACTACATCATTCCAGCCAGTGGTTACGACATACAGAAGAACCAGACAACGTTCGACATCACTCAGGCATACGGTAAGATTCCAGCCAACGGTCTCTACCAGATTGTCGCCGCTGACGGTCGCTGTATACGACTCCCAGAGCAGGACTTCATGTTTGAGCCTAAAGTAGTTATCAATGGTAACTGGGGAGGACTGAGGGTCTTCATAGGCCGCGTCTTCAAGATGACCTATGAGTTCTCTAAGTTCCTCATCAAGCAGGAGGACCAGAACGGTACGCAGACTGTGGACACAGGGCGTCTACAGCTTCGCAGGGCATGGATTAACTATCAGGATACAGGTGCTATGATACTGAAGGTTAAGACTCCAGCGCGTGAGTTTGAGAACACTCTCAACGGCTATAAGCTGGGCCAGCAGACCATCGGGTCTGTGAGCATCGGGTCCGGGCAGTTTAGGTTCCCTATGAACGGTGACGCAACCCACACGACTCTGACACTAGAGTCCGACTATCCTACCCCAGTGTCCATCGTAGGGTGTGGCTGGGAGGCTTCATACGCTCGTAAAGCGAAAGCTATCTAACTTACTGATTGGCCTATAGATTCACCTTAACTATCACTATAGGGACTATAGGCCCTTTAAGTTATAATACTTTAAGAGGAGACTTTATGTATATTCGTAAAGCTACAGAACCGGATGTCCACTACTTTCTGTGTCATCTTTCAGCAGATGACGTTAAGGAGTGCAAAGCAAGCTACGGGTCAACCGTGGGTCTCTCTGAAAGACTGCTTAAGCATCTAACTCCGTCATCTGTGGTCTTAACTAACGGTGTTGGAGAAGTGTTTGCCTATGGCGGGAACCAAGGTGATAACGTATGGTTCTTGACTTCAGGTCTTGTCTACAAGCTGAGACCTAAAGAGAAGCGAGAGTTCATAAAGCGTATCTCTGAGTACAGGGACTTAATGTTAGACCAATACGGGACCATCTGGAACTACGTGTGGTCAGGCAATAAGTCTCACATTAAATTCTTGAAGTTACTAGGCGCTAGGTTTCACGATGATTGGACTATAAGCCCGGTAACTGGTGAGCGTTTTCAATTATTCACAATCTCTAAGGAGGACGTATGACGAAGGTCTGTACAGTCTGTAAGGTGCATGGTATTCTGTGCCACACCTGCAACATTAAGCTAACACGTCGAAACTATCCGTCTAACTGTGATAATTTTGACGAGAAGGCTGCCGAGTATCTGGCTGGTAGCCAGAGGGGGGATTAGAAAATTTGCGAGCCAACTAGCATAGGAATAGGCATGGGTATCATGTCTGTAGCCGGGGCCACTATGTCCACATCTCAACAGGCCAAAGCTGAGGGTGCTGCTATCGACGCTCAGAACCGTCAGGCTCAGGAGATGGTTAAGCAGATGAACTACTCTGACGCCAACCTAAAGATGCAGGAGCGAGACCTGAAGGAACAGCAGATGGCTGAACTGACAGAGGCCACTCTCAACGGTATCCGCAATCAGGGTATGGTCAGAGCTGCGGTAGCTGAGTCAGGTCTGGAAGGTAACTCTATGGACAGGATTGAACGTCAGGTCAAAGGAGATACAGTCAAGGAGCGAGCAGGGATTACCGAAAGTTACAACCGTGACTATGCGGCTATCTTCGGGAACCGTATCGCCAACATTGAGAACACCAAGTCTGCTATCCGTGGTCAAGGTAAAATCATCAAGACCAGCCCACTGGCTCATGCACTTAATGTTGCTAACGCCGGGATGCAGGGGTACATTGCTGGTGAGTCAATCTCTGGGGCATCAAGCTCTGGTGGGTCTGCACCGATTAGTGCTGCTAAAGGCACACCTACAGGTCATAGCTAAGAGGAGGACTAATGGCTAGTAATATTGAATCAGCTCTGGCTAATCGGACTATGGGTCGTGGCAGAGCGCCGGGTAAAACTATCGCTGTCAACTATCAAGCAGCCAACGTACAGGCTCCGACTGGTGACTCCGGTCTGGCCCGTGCGTTAACCAACTTCGTTGAGTCTGGGACTGGATTGTACAAGCAGTTCAAAGACGAGGAGAAGACCAGAGCTGATGAGCGGTCTAACGAGATTATCCGTAAGCTGACACCTCAGCAAAGACGTGAGGCTATCCAGAACGGCACACTGCTGTATCAGGACGACCCTTACGCTATGGAATCACTTCGAGTCAAGACGGGCCGTAACGCTGCCTTTGCGGTGGATGACGAGATTAACGTTAAGATTCAGAACGGTGAGTTCCGTACACGTCAGGACATGGAAGAGTATCGCCACCAGCGACTTCAGGACGCCGCTAAGTCCTATGCTGAAGAGGCGGGTATTAACCCTACCGATGAGTTCTTCCAGCGAGGGTTCAACGATAACATCACAGACCGTAACATCGCTATCTACGGGTCTTTCAATAAGTATTTCAGCAAGCAGTCTGAAGAGACAGCAATGTTGAACACTCGTATTGAGATGAACTCATTCCTGAACGATGGCGACCTGATGCGTTCACCTGAGTCTGGTAAGACCTTCATGGCCTACCTTCGTGATGGGCTTACTACTGCTGCTATCCCTTCGGACCAGCGAGCACGGGAGGTCATTACCCAGACGGTCCGTGACGCAATCCAGAAGTCCGGCGGCTCAAACTTCCTACAGCAAGTGCGAGGAGAGCGAATCACCCTTAACGGTGTGGATGCTACAGTCGAAGAGATTGTAGGCCCTGACGTCTTCAATGCTGCTATTGTGGAGGCACAAGGTACTGAGTACAAGCTGGTGGCTAAGTATCAGGAAGACTTATCGTTAGGCGTTCAGTCTGCGATTCTTCAGGACGACCCAACCATCGGTCTTGCCCAGATTCAGAAACTCAAGGAGCAGAACAACCTGCTTCAACCGGGTGAAGAACTCACTCCCCAGCGTCAGATGCTTATTAATGCCGAAGCCAGCCTTCTTGAAGCGGTCAAGCGTAAGTCTGCCGAACAGGCGAAGGAGAACACTAAGTTAATCCAGACTCAGAACAAGCAACTGGTCATTGACCAAGTGTATCAGCGACGTCTGGCTGGGGACAACGTGTCCACCAACTATGAGGACCTTCCGGTCTCTGACGCTACAGGTGAGTTCAAGCGTTCAGATATGAACAACTACGCTATGGGTAAACTCCAGCAGATTGACCAGATGGACATCCCGCAAGCTGCGAAGGATGCTCAGAAGGTGGCATTGTTAAGAGCTGACACTAACAACGGTCCGTTCCGTAATGCCTTCCAGACGCTGACTCAGGACGCTGCTGGTGAGTGGCAAGCTGCGGTCATCCGTGGACAGTACGACCCAGACAAGATGAAACGCTTCGAGTCTCTTCGTCGTGCCTACACTCAGGACCCTTCAAGTTTTGCCGCTCTGTACCCTGACCAAGCTCAGTTGTTCTCTACGTTCGACCAGATGGACAAGATGGGTCTGGACCCTCAGACGATGATTGAAGCTGATAAGCAAGCTGCAAGTCAAAGCCGTGAGATGCGCATGGAGTCAGACAAGGCGTGGCAGGAGTTGAAGAACGACTCCCGGAATAAGGACCTTTCGCGTCTTCCTACGTCTCTGGACGCGAGTGCTCGTAAGGTCTGGGACTCATGGTACTATCGTACAGGGAACGCTGACGCCGCAACTCAGCAGACTCAACGCTGGCTGAATGAGAACACCGTGACTTTCAGTGATGAAGGTCAGGATGGTAAGTCCATCGGCATGGTTTCCAAACACCAGCTTATGGTCGGGGATAACCCAGAGTCATGGCAGGTGGGTCGCGACATTATCGATACTGCTCGTCAGCAGCTCATTAAGGCCAACCCTTGGGTAGTGAACTCTCAGTTGTCCGTTGTTGAACAGAACGGCTCTATCTTCCTCCAAGACGCTACAGGTACTATTCGTATTCGCTACGATAAAGAACTTGTAGGTAAACTCTACCGCGAACAACAGCAGAAGGCACAAGATGCCGCATATGCTCAGGCAGAACGTGACGCTAACAAGCGAGCGCGTATCGTCGGGACTAAAGCTGCTGGTGACAAACGTCGAGCTGACCGAGAGGCCGGAATCGAGAAGCGCGGTGGGATGTACAATGACGTCTCATTGGAGGGTATCGCAAACGTACTAATTGGTAAGGAGTAAACATGGCAACGCGTGGAGTAAGGAACTCAAACCCTGGGAACCTCCGTAAGTCCAAAGACCAATGGGAAGGTGCTATAGGTGATGATGGTGAATTCGTTATCTTCGACAGTCCTGAATCTGGGGTCCGAGCATTAGCGAAAAACCTTCAAAGCTACGGTCGCCAAGGCTATGACTCAATCGAGAAGATTATCAACCGATGGGCACCTCCTAATGAGAACGACACTAAGTCCTACATCGACTCAGTGGTGGCTGCGACTGGTATTCCAGCTACCCAGAGTCTAGACCTCTCGAACCCGGACACCCTGTCTTCTCTGGCGCAAGCTATCAGCTTCCATGAGACAGGCTCCCGGTACGACCCTGAAGTCTATCAGCAGGGAGTCGCAAGAGCACTCAACGGTATCAGCCCAAAGACTCCACCAGTAAGCGCTAACGTATTTGACGCACTCACGGAAGGACTCAAGGCTAAACCTAAAGTAGCTCTTGGTGAGAACCTTCCGACCGCTGCTGGTCTGAACATTGAGGGTCAAGCACCTGAGGCTCCCAACGAGTCTTTCGGAGAGATGTTCTATAAGTCAACTGGCGAGACGCTGGACCAACGGGCTAACCGCTCTACGTGGTTCGGTTTCGGTGCGGCTACAGAAGCTGAAGTGAAGAACTCTATGGTCGGCGTGGCTATCCGCGCTGGTCAGACTGAGGACTCACTGGATGTCATTGGCGATGTGTTCAACCCAACCCGATGGAACAACCATAAGTGGACTAGTGAAGAGTTGGACCAGATTCGTAACGCTGGGGTTCTGCCTCAGTATTACGGAGTCATTACTGGTGGTTCTCCTCAGAACCTGACCGAGCTTATTAACTTGGCGCTTGAGAACCAGAAGTTGGACCAAGAGAAGGCCAAGGCTGGGACTGGTGCTCAGCTAGCCGCTGGTGTGATTGGCGCTGGTGTGGATCCTCTGACCTACGTTCCTATCGCTGGACAGGTGGGTAAAGGAGGTAAACTGGTCAACAAGATGTTCACCGTGGCGGCTCAATCTGGAGCGCTGGCTGGTGTGTCTGAGATGGCCCGTACCTCAGTGGCCGGTGGTGATGCTCATGTGGCTGAAGCTATCCTTGGTGGTGCTCTCTTCGGTGGTGGCATGACTGCTATCGCTGATGGACTAGGCAGAGCCTTAGGACGCAACACTAATGAGTTTGCGGGTCCAGCTACACGTCTGGAAGCTCGTGAGACTGCTCGTAACGTTGATGGTCAGGACCTGTCTCGTCTACCTATTCAGGAAGGTGAGCAGACCTTCAGTCATCAAGGTGTTAAGTTCGCAGACGTTCCGAACGAGCCGGGTAGTGTACGACTGGAAGATGGTTCAATCCTGATTGGTGAGAACCTTCTGAACCCTAAGACACGTCAAGTCTTTGACGAAGTGATTGAGCCGGAACGTGCCGCTGCTGGTGTGAACCTTGGTGGGCTTACCGAGATTGGCCTGAAGCTGCTTCGGTCTGAGAACCCTGAGATTCGTGGAATAGCTGCTGACTTAGTACGTTCACCGACTGGTATGCAGTCTGGGGCCTCAGGTAAAATCGGGACAACTGCGTCAGACGTGTTCGAGAGACTTCGTGCTGTGGACCATCGGTTCTACAACGACATCGACGATGCGGTTACTGAGGCGCTCAAGGACCCGTACTTCCAGACAGCATTCTGGCGAGACTCTGGAGCATTCCGTCAGGACATCTACCAACGTGTGTCTATGGCTATCGAAGATGGTAGCGGGAACCTGAAGGCTGAACTGACTCCGGGAGAACTGAAAGTCTACGACCTGCTGAAGAACCAGTTTGACGCCAAGCGTGAGATGATGGAGAACCCAGCGATGTTTGGTCGTCCAGACGCTCAGTCTATCTTTCCGGGTAGTCGCTTCAAGGGAACCTACGTCCCGCATGTGTATAGCAACCATATGAAGGAGCTGTACATCAAGGAGCTTGGAAGTCCAGAGGCACTACAGGAGGCCATCAAGAAGTCATGGTTGACCAGCTATGCGTCTCGACCTGAAGTCAAGAAACGCGTGGACGAGGCACTCTTAGAGGCTGACCCTACGTTGACTCCAGAAGGACTTGCGGCTGCGGTCGATAAGTACGCCAACGATAAGGCTTACGGTATCTCTCACACCGAGCAGTTCGAACGTTCATCCGTAATGGAAGAGAACATCAACGGTCTGGTTGGTCTGGAGAACAACAGCTTCCTTGAGGCTCGTAACCTGTTCGATAGCGATATGTCAATCGTTCTTCCTAACGGTCAGACCTTCAGTGTCAACAACCTGCGTGAGTGGGACATGGACAAGATTGTCCCGGCATACAACCGTCGAGTTAATGGCGACATTTCTATCATGGCTGGTACAGGCAAGACCACGAAGGACATGAAGGACTTGGTTGAGACCATGATGAACAAGGCTGGTGATGACGGCAAGTTGAAAGGTGAGATATCTACCCTACGTGACACCCTGAAGATTCTCACTGGTCGTGCTCGACGTGACGGTGCTGATGATGCAGCCCTCGCTACCGTGGTGCGAACAATGACAGACCTATCGTTCTTCGCTAAGAATGCCTACATGGGTGTTCAGAACTTAACGGAGATTGGCGGTATGTTGGCTCGTGGTAACGTCCGTGCGATGCTGCATGGAGTCCCGATGTTCCGTGACCTAGCCTTCCGTAACAAGAAGGTAGGGGCCTCAGAGATTAAGGACCTGCACAATGTCATCTTCGGTAAGGAACTGGACGACTCAATCCGTCCGTCTAAACAGGATGTCATTGACCGTCTGCGAGCATACAGTGACTTGAGTAAACCAACAGCCACAGCTCTAGGGACTGCCAAGTATTACACTGGTGAACTTGCAGTACGCTCTCCGTTCACTAAAGTCCTCAACGGTACGACCAACTACCTGTTAGATGCTGGACGTCAAGGATTCCTGTCTGACATCGTTGAGCATAGCCTGACTGGTAGTAAGCGTAAGTTCGATGACCGCTGGCTGAAGACAGCTGGTATCTCCGACGAGCAGTGGAAGGGCATTAAGTCCCTAATCCGTGAGTCAGTGACTCGTGGTCCAGACGGGAAGTACACCATCAAGGATAAGAAGGCGTTTAGTCAGGACCCAAGGGCTATGGACCTGTGGCGTATGGGTGACACCATCGCTGACGAAACGTTACTCCGTCCTCATAAGCTGTCCAACATGGACGCCAAGGCTTATGGTCCTAGCGCTAAGGCTGTCCTTCAGTTTAAGAACTTCGTCATCAAGTCCATCAATGGGCGAACCATGAGAACCTTCTATAACGCCACGAAGAACAACCGAGCGATGGACGCAGCACTGTCCACTGTGATATCTATGGGCCTGGCTGGTATCTACTACATGGCTCAGGCTCACGTAAAGGCATACGCTATGCAGGACGGTCGAGACCGTGAATACCTAAAGCAAGCTCTGGACCCGACGATGATTGGCTATGCGGCTCTGTCCCGTAGTTCACATCTGGGTGGACTACTTGGGGTAGCTAACATTCTGGGTGGCATCGCTGGGTACGAGGACACTAAGATGCTCCGTTCGTCTATCCTCCCGCGTTCGCCCACAGAGAAGCCTGAACGTGCCATCGCATATGGTGCGGCTACAAGTGACCCTGTGATGAATGTCGTCGGTAACTTCTTGGAGCAGGTCCCTGCTTTCGGCTATGCTGCTAACGTTGGTGCTACGGCGTACAACTTGGCTGGCTACCTCAAGGCTGATACTCGTGTCAACGAGCGAGACTACATGACCGGGATATATAACACGTTCCGTGAACTGGTCCCGAACGACCCGATTACCCAGAAGTTGCTGCTTGGAACGTTTGAGGAGCAAGGTATCCACATCAAAGACTAAACTATCACTATAGGAAACGGGAGGCTTAGGTCTCCTCTATTTCAACTTAAGGAGGCATAATGTCAGGCACATTAACTCAATTCCCAACAGGGGCTACACAGTATAAAATTAACTTTGAGTATCTGGCCCGAGCCTTCGTGGTCGTGACTTTGGTCAACTCTTCTGATAACTCACAGAACAAGGTGCTTGTTGCTGGTAACGACTACACGTTCCTTAATCCTACGACAATCTATGTCACTGCTAACCAAGCTGGTTACGACATTGTGCAGATTCACCGTGAGACTACTACAGAACTTATCGTTGACTTCCGTGATGGCTCAGTCCTGACTGCGAGTGATTTAACTAACGCTGAGCTTCAGGCTGTCCATATCGCAGAAGAGGGTAAGGACCAGACTATTGAACGGGGTCGACAATATGCTGAAGCTGCTGGAAAGGAATATGAGAACGCTAAGGCTGAGCGCGAAGCTATTGAGGACATTGTTTCAACTTCTGGCTGGGACTCTAAGTTGCGTTCTGACTTAGCAGGGGCCGATGGATACACATTAGTGCCTACTGTTGCACCTAAGAACTCAGTAACAAGAGTGCCCATTACGACGTTCCCTTCGTATAATAATTCAGCTATTGAGCAAGCAATGTACGACTCAGTGCAGACTCTGGGATATGCATACATCCCCGGCCTAGGTGCAGAATACACTAAGTATACAATCTCAAACACTATATCACCCGCAGTAGATTTAACAGGTGCACGCGTGATTGTAGACGATATGGTCTGGATAGATTCAAACTATGACAACTACTCATTCTTTAAATCGTTAAACTTTGAGGGCAAGTGTAAGTTTACTTTCAGAAACGGATTGTTTGGGATGACTGGTGGTGAGGTTGAAGCCTTACCTAACGTCGGACGCCTAAATGAATCTCCAGTATCCATCTCTCCTATATCGTTCGATGATACGTATGTACGTATTCTACAGAGTGACCTAGATACTTTCTCCACCGGGGTTAAAGGAGCTTCTAATGATTACGCCTGTGAGTTTTCAGTTGAAGCTGGTAAATATACTGGATTGTTTACCGGAATCAATATTGGTGAGACGATAACAGGGCACATAGGCTCAGCGCACGGACAGGCAAAAGCTGAATCTACAGGCGTCTTACTCCGTGGGGAACTGGGATGGATTCTCTTCGACGGCTTTAGTAATGGGAGCGAGTGGCGTTACAGGGTTAAGAAGAAAGGCGAATCAATGGTAAATGGTGCGTCAATTTCCGTACCCGAGTCTGGAATGCTTAAATCATACTCTCCGTCCAATGCCACAGTTGGTATTAGCCTTACAGCAGCGGACAGATTCAACTTTATTGTCAACGGGGTAAGTTTAACCACAACATTCACATCACTAGTAGGAGCCATTTATGAGATAGGCTTCGTGAGTTCGAACCAAACTACTATGATGCAGAGGGTAACAGGCCTGAATCTCTACGCATCAAAGCGAGGAGTCTTTGGACATGCGCCTCTTCATATCTTGATACGTGGAGATTCTACCGCAGAAGGCTTCATCTCTACTTTTGACAAGTATCTACCGGGTCTTCTCGACGGCTCCATGGGTACACGCAGTTTATCAATTACTAACAAGGCTATTGCGGGTACGTTCATGCGTCAGCAGCTTGACGACCTTAAGGCTGAAGGCGCTGGACAGGCGTATATGGTAATCATGGTTGGTGGAACTAATGAAGGGCAAGCTGACTACAGCCCTGACGCGTTCGGCGCAATGGTTAAGGAGTTTGCTGATTGGTGCATTTCTAATGGTAGAGTTCCTGTCTGGGTTGAGCCTTGGATGTGGTATTCGAAGACATTCGTAGGAGGAGCAGGCCAAGACTCTAGTAACTACGAGAATGCTGCCCAATTGCGAGAGGCAGGTAAAAGGGCCATGGCTTCTTATGGAGACCTAGGTATATGCGTTCCGACGACACACATACTCCCCGCTCCTATGCCTGAATACGTAACGTCTGGTGTTGCTCCGCTATTACGTGATGACATTCACCAAGATGAGTTAGGGTATAAACTTTATGCCGAAGCCATTGCGTCCGCGATAGTAGGATGGTCGTCAAAGGTATCGTCTAGACCGCGTGCAGCATGGAGCGAATGGTCTCGCAATACAGCTTCACTAACGTACCCATCCATCGTAACCACTAATAGTATTAACGTATCTATGGACATCACTGGTTTCTCAAATGGACAGGTTGTACTTAACCTACCACGAGGATGCCGTCCAGTGGTTACTACGGTAGCTGCTATAACACACACTACTGATAACATCAGCTATGCTGCTGGTTTCGCTCTAATAACTCCTAATGGCGACGTGACTGTGCAGGGGCTGACGTCGACAGAAGGTCGCATAACTATTGTAGCAAATTGGTAAATAACTGGAGGCCTTATGATTGAGTTAGACTTCAAGAATGAAGTTCTTAAGGCCTCCCCTATCGTTGGGACCGCTGCGGCTGATGGTGCCAGTCGGTTCTTCTTTGGACTCACACTGAACGAATGGTTCTACGTTGCAGCTATTGCGTACACCGTTGTCCAGATTGGTGTGCTGGTTTACAAAACGATTAAAGGGGGAGGAAAGTCATGACACAAATGGACTTAGAGAAGTTCCTGTTAATGCTAGATACTGAACGTGCTCGACTCATGCTGCAAGACCTGCGGGATGACTCAAAGCGTTCGCCTCAGCTTTACAACGCCATTGAGAAGCTGCTGGCTCGTCACAACTTTGTGTTAAGCAAGGTGTCTGTGGACGAGAAGACGCTGGCTGATATGGAGGCCCTGAACGCAGAGTATGATAAGGTGCTTTCAGCGACCGAGGATAACGACACCGGGTATGGTGTACAATAAGTGTTAGACTCAAGGTCATCGACAGGTGGCCTTTATGATTAACACTAGGAGGGTTTATGAACAAGATAATGGAACGCAGGGCGACCTATTACAAGCAGGTCTACAAGGTTGAGTTGCATAGCCTAATTGAGATTCTCAAAGAGCAGGGAGGGTGTGAGATATGTGGAAAGAGTATCTCGTTCGAAGGCTCAAAGGTAACGGCTCGCGTAGACCACTGCCACTCTACTGGGGCTATACGTGGTATTATATGTAATAGGTGTAATCAGGCACTTGGTATGTTTGGAGATAACGTAGAGGGCATCTACAAGCTCTTGGCGTACCTAGGCAAATAGGAGGGCAACTATGCTCGAATTTTTAAAGAGAGCGGCTCCGTGGTTACTTGCAGCAGTGATGTTTGCTGGTGGCTACCACACCGCTAACACTAAGTGGGAGGCTAAGGTCAATGCAGAATACACCTCGAATCTTAAGGCATCGGAGGATACAAGGCTTGCTGTCCAAGCTGAAGTCAACAAAGTGTCCAAACAGTTTCAGGACGAGATGTCCTCGCTGGAAGGCAGCACTGACAGGATTATTGCTGACCTTCAGTCTGACAATAAGCGGTTGCGCATCAAAGTCAACACCTCAGGTCTCACCGAGTCAGATATCAGTCGATGCTTCCCTAATGGTAGAGTCGAACTACACCCAGAAACTTCTAAAAGTCTTATCCGAATAACTCAGGAGGCAGACCTTAAAGAGAAGGCGCTTCAGAACACAATAAGGAGGCTACAAGGTGTTAAGTGATTACTACAAAGTGGAGGGACTCTATGTCTAAGAAAACACCAGCTGAAAGACAGGCTGAAATGACCCAGAGGATGAAGGCGGACTTTGTGTTCTTTCTCTTTGTCCTGTGGAAAGCCCTATCACTTCCTTCCCCTACCCGATGCCAGATTGACATTGCTCGAAAGGTATCTAATGGGGGCAACCGCCGATTCATCCTTCAGGCTTTTCGAGGCGTGGGTAAGTCGTTCCTCCTATGTGCCTTCGTTGTCTGGAAGTTATGGAACAACCCAGACTTGAAGTTCATGATTGTGTCGGCCTCAAAGGAACGAGCTGATGCTAACTCCATCTTCATCAAGCGAATCATCGACCTCATGCCTCAGCTTCAGGAACTCAAACCTAAGCAGGGACAGCGAGATGCGGTTATCAGCTTCGACGTTGGACCAGCCAAGCCAGACCACTCACCTTCGGTTAAGTCCGTTGGTATCACTGGTCAGTTGACTGGTAGTCGTGCTGACATCCTGATTGCCGATGACGTGGAGGTTCCGAACAACTCAGCGACTCAGGCCGCACGAGACCGTCTGTCAGAGCTTGTGAAAGAGTTCGACGCTATCCTAAAGCCGGGAGGTACAATCATCTATCTGGGTACTCCTCAGAACGAGATGACCTTGTATCGTGAGCTGGAAGGCCGTGGGTACACCACTACTATCTGGCCCGCTCGTTATCCACGCGACAGGAAGGACTGGCAGTCTTATGGCGACCGTCTGGCACCGATGCTTCAGGCAGAGCTGGAAGAGGACCCTGAGTCCTTCTACTGGCGTCCAACCGATGAAATACGATTCGATGATACGGACCTGAAGGAACGTGAGCTGTCCTATGGTAAAGCTGGTTTCGCTCTACAGTTCATGCTTAACCCGAACCTGAGTGATGCTGAGAAGTACCCTCTGAAGCTCCGTGACCTTATCGTAGCAGACTTGGACCCAGAGTCCAGCCCAATGGTCTACCAATGGCTGCCAAACCCTCAGAACAAGCGTGAGGACGTTCCTAACGTTGGACTCATGGGTGACTCATACCACACGTATCAGACTGTAGGTTCTGCCTTCAGTTCGTACACCCAGAAGATTCTGGTCATTGACCCTAGTGGTCGTGGTAAGGATGAAACTGGATATGCGGTATTGTACCAGCTCAACGGCTACATCTTCGCTATGGAAGTTGGCGGTATGCGTGGTGGTTATGAAGACTCTACGCTTGAAGCCTTGGCTAAGATTGGCCGTAAGTGGAAGGTCAACGAATACGTCATTGAGGGTAACTTCGGTGATGGTATGTACCTTGAGCTATTCAAGCCTGTAGCTGCCCGTATCCATCCTGCGTCTGTAACTGAAGTGAAGAGTAAGGGTCAGAAAGAACTCCGCATCTGTGACGTTCTGGAGCCTATCATGGGGTCTCACCGACTTATCGTTAACGCTGCTGCTATCGTCCAAGACTACCAGTCGGCCTCTGATAAGGATGGTGTTCGTAACCCTATCTACTCTCTCTTCTACCAGATGACACGTATCTCTCGTGAACGTGGGGCCTTGGCACACGATGACCGACTTGATGCGCTGGCTATCGGTGTACAGTTCTTCGTTGAGTCTATGGCTAAGGATGCCAACAAAGGTGAACGTGAAGTCACTGAGGAGTGGCTGGAGGAACAGATGGAGAACCCACGGAAAGGCTTCGAGTCCATCCACACTGAGTTCTGGGACAATGGGGTCCGGGTAACTCACAATACGGACGACGAGATGGGACTAGGGTCCTACGTTACGTTCCACTAAATAAGGAGGTATTATGGCGAAGGTGAAGGACATCGACAGGGTGTCCCTCTTCGACCACTATGCGTATGTTGACGGACAGTTGGTGTGCAGGAAGCCTTATGGCAGCTCGAAGAAGACTCCTGGTGAACCTATGGGATTCTCTGTCCACCCTTCCGGATACGCCATAGTGAAGGTGCTTGGAAGTCGTTACAGGCGCTCTCGCATCATCTACAGCCTAGCTGTGGGTCGAATACCTAAGGGTATGCTGGTAGACCACATCAATGGTGATAGGCTGGACGATAGACCTGAGAACTACAGGCTGGTCACTGAGCTGGAGAACCGATGGAACTCAGCGGGTGGCGAGACTAATGGTCTCCCTAAGGGTATCAGCTTCTTCAAGCCAACAGGCAAGTATCGTGCTCAGCTTCGGGTTCAGGGTAAGTGTTTCACTAAGACTTCGGATTCCATAGAGGAACTAGAGGTATGGCTGGATGCTCTACGCACAGAGAAGCACAAGGAATACGCAGTAAACCGACGGTCACCTACGCGAGATAGGACCTACAGAAACCGTAAGTAAAATCAACAGGTTAACTAAACTATCACTATAGGGATGGGGGGACCGGGGGGACCTTACTATATGCCGACCAAAAGTTAGCATATATAAGGTAGACCCTAAGTCTCCCTAGTGTTAACACACCTATGCAGACTTTATGCAAGACCTTAGGAGGCAGACTCCGAGTTCTTACCTAAGGATTGCACCGATGGAAGGAGGGTGATATTAATCATAATCCCTCCAATACAGATAGTCACCGACCATAGATACAGGAGGTATGTAGCATATGGCAAAGACCAAAGCTGTACTTAAAGCTCTGGCGACCAATCGAGCTACATACAGGTTTCTTGCTGCTGTTCTACTTGCTGCTGGCGTTACTGCTGGAAGTCAGTGGGTCGGGTGGGTCGAGACTCTCGTATGCTCTCTGGTCTCTCAGTGTCATTAACGCCGTAATGGTAACAATCAACGAACGTAAGACCTAAGGTCAGTTCATAGCTGACGCTACTCTACTGACCTTAGCTACTGTAGTCAAGGACTTTAGGTAACACCTTAAGAGAAGCTCACTTAGGGTCATCCTACTTATTGGTCTATCCTAGTGTCGCCTGACCTACGGTCCTTGACCTACAGTGGCTGCCACTTACAGTAGTGACGATGAGTTTTGGACCAAAAGTTTGAGACCACATCTCATAGTTCAAGAACCTCAAGTCTCCCCATAGGCCCTCTTTAAGTCCAGACCAAAGGCCTACCCCAGTCTATCATAAGGTTGGACCGATGGTAGAGACGTTAGGTCAACGATAGGTCTAGGCTATGGCTTAAGGAGGAGACGATAGGTAGGGACTATGGGCTGTCTATGAGTCTCTATCTGTATAGTGTTATAGTATAACATTACGTCCTACACCTACAGTCTCACTAACCTACAGTCTCACTAACCTACAGTCTCACTAACCTACAGTCTCACTAACCTACAGTCTCACTAACCTACAGTCTCACTAACCTACAGTCTCAACCATAAGACACCATCACCTACAGTCAGAGACCTACGGCTAATAGACACAAGGATATAGACTTAAGGTCTAAGACATGTTAGTCAAAGACTATATCCTCTTAGTCACTATGGGGCCGACGATAGCTCAATCAATATTATTTCAGATTACCTATTGACTCTAAGTCTCGACTATGGCTTAATAGCTTCCGTCAACACGACACGGCAACAACCGGATAGTGAAGACGCCGGGTCATCCCGGTTAAGTAGACAGCCTGATAAGTCATACGAACAACAGGCAGATGACAGAAAGTAGTTGACAAGTAGTACAGACTTAAAGTAGTATGTACCACATCTAGCAACGAGCTAGCACATCGAAACAACGGTGACGACCACACTAAATGGTCTACCTGAAGTCCTCTGACTGAAGGGAATGCTCTTTAACAATCTGGATAAACTCTTAATGTGCGCCGATAGCGACTAACTACAGGGTCTTTGAGTCTACATCTGAAGGCCCTGACTGATAGCCACTAACTTAAAGGATGGACACTATGAAACACTTAAGCACAATCACTAATCACAATGAAGTATTCGTGAACACTAAAGGTTATGCGTGGATTCAGCTTAAAGAGATGACAGGAGCGCGTCACCGTGTGGTAGTGCGCAAGGTCTCAAGCAAGCCGTTCAGCAACTACAGCGTAGATACTGTGCGTATAGACAACGAGACCTACCTGATAGACTCGCAGATAACCGTGAGTCCTACAGCGGGCGTCTCAGCTCCTTATTTCGCTAACTGAGAGTGATTAACTACAGGTCGTTAGCTTATAGCGGCCTGACTGATAGTCACTAACTAAAGGATAAACAAGATGGTACCTTATGGTCTCTGCCAGCACCACGTCACCTACGCCCGGCTTATGGTCGCGACCGGGCAGTTAAACCACGATGCGGCTATGCGTCACCTGAAAGAGCTCTACGAAGTACGAAAACATATGCACGACAGTTTGCACGCTGAGTGATAGACGAGAGGTCATCGACTGATAGGTGGCCTCAAAGATTACCACTTACATTGATAGGAGTTAACTATGAGTACTGCAATCATCTGGACTATCTCAGGCTTCGTAGCGTGGGGAATGTTTACTCTGGTCAGCAAGCTTCCGGTCCTGACTCAACTCTTCTGGGGTTTATGACTATGAGTCCTGCACTATTGATAGCCATAGGCTATGGACTTACAGCCTACGTGCTGGTGAGAGACATCAACAAAGCACGTAAAGTCTACAAATTCAACTATGTACGTCTGGGCCGCTGGACTGTACGTCAACCTAACGGACGATTCATGCGCAACTTAGCGAACGTCTGGGATATAGCAACACTTGGGAGCAAACTGTAATGAACAAGTCTTACGGGATTAATCTGGTACACTCTATGGACGCAGAAATGAATATGTTAAGCCTACTGGCTACCGGGTATCGTCACGGAACGTCAAGTCACACCATTCGTCAACAGCAGGAGCGAGACCGTGTACTTCAGGCACGACTACGGGCTGAGGGCCATAAGTCCGAACTGATGTGTCTGGCGTATGGTGGACGACCAATCACTGACGACGGTAAACTTTTAGTCTCAGGCTGGAAGGCGATAGACCAACGGTCAACCATCAAGCATACGACTCAGGGTGACTTCAGTCATCTTCACACTAACCCACTGATATGCAAGTGATTCTGACTTAACTATCACTATAGGACTAAAGGTCTAAGACTCCAAGTGAAAGACCAAAGAGACTTTAAGTGAAAGACTAATAACAAAGGACTTTAAGTATGAGCGTCATCTCTATTGACAAACACGACTTCTCTGATGTGTCGAACGCCATTGAGCCGTTTAACCTGCTGGCTGACCACTACGGGCAAGACCTTGCAGTCAAACAGCTTCAGCTTGAGCATGAGGCATACACTGAAGGTGAGCGACGTTTCATCAAGAATCTTGAGCGCCAGACCGAGCGCGGGGAACTGGCAGACAATCAGGTCGCCAAGCCTCTTATGCAGACTCTTGTTCCTAAGATTGCTCAAGCCGTCAAGGAGTGGCACGAAGGCCCAGACGGGAAGCTGTCAACCTCTCGTCCGAGCGTAGCGTTCACCATGTTGAGCACTGAAGAGAAGGCCGTTAAAGACCGTTCTCTGCGCATATCCTGTGAGCCTGCTGCGGTCATCATACTGAAGGTCATACTCTCCAAGCTGGTCAAGCCTGAAGGGATACCGATTACACCGATGGCCTCCGCGATAGGTCGCACACTTGAGGACGAAATCCGCTTCGGTCGCATCCGTGACAAGGAGAAGGAGCATTTCAAGAAGGCGATAGCTGATAACCTGAACAAGCGTGCCGGGGCATCATACAAGAAGGCATACATGCAAGCGGTTGAGACATCCATGCTGGAGCAGGGTCAACTGGAAGATGCGTGGGGAACTTGGAGTCCGACCGAGGCTGTCCACGTTGGAATCAAGATGCTGGAGATTGTCATTCAGTCAACACAACTGGTCGAGCTTAAGCGTTACGGTGCTGGCAATGCAGCGGCTGATGTCGAGATGGTCCACCTGTCAGACTTCTGGGTCAAGAAGATGGCACAACGAGGCTTCAGCCTTGCGGGTATAGCTCCAGTCTACCAGCCTTGCGTCGTTCCACCGAAGCAGTGGACTGGTGTCATAGGAGGTGGGTACTGGGCCAAAGGACGCAGACCACTACCACTGATTCGATTAGGGTCTAAGTCTGCGGTAGCACGTTACGAAGACGTGTACATGCCTGAAGTCTATGATGCTGTGAATATCATCCAGAATACACCTTGGAAAGTTAACAAGAAGGTGCTGGAAGTGGTGAACATGGTCGAGAAGCTGAACAACACGCCTATTGACGACATCCCTCAGATGGAGCCACTGAAGCCTGAAGACTATGCGGGTGAGACTGAAGAGGAACTCAAGGCATGGAAGAAGGCTGCTGCTGGTATCTACCGCCGCGAGAAGGCCCGACAGTCGCGCAGATTATCACTGAGCTTTATCGTCAACCAAGCGAACAAGTTCTCTCAGTTCAAGGCCATCTGGTTTCCATACAACATGGACTGGCGCGGTCGAGTCTACGCTGTACCGATGTTCAACCCCCAAGGTAACGACATGCAGAAGGGTCTCCTGACTCTGGCAGTAGGTAAGCCTATTGGTGCCGATGGTTTCAAATGGCTGAAGGTCCACGGTGCAAACTGCGCGGGTGTTGATAAAGTCACCTTCGAGGAGCGCATCAAGTGGGTGGAAGATAACCACGACAACATCATGGCTACCGCTAAGGCACCGATGGATAGCATTGAGTGGTGGGGCAAGTTAGACTCTCCGTTCTGCTTCCTTGCGTTCTGCTTCGAGTATGCTGGCGTAATGCACCACGGATTGTCTTACTCCTGCTCGCTGCCGATAGCGTTCGATGGGTCATGCTCTGGGATTCAACACTTTAGCGCGATGCTTCGTGATCACATTGGTGGACATGCAGTAAACCTGACGCCTTCCGGTAAGGTCCAAGACATCTACCGCATCGTGTCTGACCGCATTGAGGAGGAGCTTAAAGTCCTGCTGGTTAACGGCACGGATAACGAGATGGTCACTCACGAGGATAAGAAAACTGGTGAGATTACCGAACGTATCAAGCTGGGGACACGAGAGCTGGCCCGGCAGTGGCTGACTTACGGTATGTCACGCAAGGTCACTAAGCGTTCAGTCATGACTCTGGCCTACGGGTCGAAAGAGTATGGCTTCGCAGACCAAGTGTACGAGGACATCGTGATGCCAGCGATTGACTCAGGGTCTGGCGCTATGTTCACCGAGCCAAGCCAAGCATCTCGCTTCATGGCTAAGATGATTTGGGAAGCTGTGAGCGTGACCGTAGTTGCTGCGGTAGACGCTATGAAGTGGCTTCAAGGCGCTGCCAAGCTGCTGGCTGCTGAAGTGAAGGACAAGAAGACTGGAGAAATCCTGAAGCCTTGTCTTCCGGTACACTGGGTCACACCTGACGGTTTCCCGGTCTGGCAGGAATATCGCAAGAAGGATACAACGCGTCTGAACTTGATGTTCTTAGGGTTATTCAACCTTCAACCTACGGTCAACAAGGGCACGAAGAAAGAGCTGGACAAGCACAAGCAGGAGTCAGGCATTAGCCCGAACTTCGTCCACTCACAAGATGGAAGCCACCTCCGCAAGACTGTAGTCCACACTCACCGCAAGTATGGCGTGATGTCATTCGCAGTGATTCACGATAGCTTCGGGACCATACCCGCTGACGCTGAGTATCTGTTTCGTGGCGTCCGCGAGACGATGGTCGAGACCTACCGCGACAACGATGTGCTGCTTGACTTCTATGAGCAGTTTGAATACCAGCTTCATGAGAGCCAGCGAGACAAGATGCCAGAGCTTCCGAAGAAAGGTAACCTGAATATCGAAGACATCTTGTCTTCAGACTTTGCATTCGCTTAACAGGAGAGAGAGAGTTATGAAATTTGCACACAAGCAGACTGGCGTTAAGGGTGGGACTCAAATCGTGACCGTAACAGAACACAACGGCAGGGGTCTGGTGAAGACCACGGTCATTCCTACCGAGATGTCAAAGCAGCTTAACGTCCCGTTCAAGTGGCTAGTTAAGCAGGTGGAACAGACGCACGAGCAAGTCCTTAAAGAGGCGGCAACCAAATGACAGACCTACAGTTGCTGGCCCTGTGGCTGGGAGCACTCGCAGTATTCACTTTAATCCAACTCAGAAGAGGTTAACCCTAAACTATCACTATAGGATTAGACTCAAGGTCATGACTCAAAGTCGTGGCCTTCATGATTAACCCTAAATAAACACTACTGGAGATTTAACCGTATGTATCAGAACACTATCAACTTCGAGCGCATCCGTGAACGTCAGCAGACTGAAGGTTACATTCCGAAGGGCCATAACGCTCATGACTCCGAGGCAACTAAAGGTCGCAAGTTGAATAAAGTAAGGAGGGATCGCAGTGAGAAGCGTCATTTCTGTCAGTGATAGATTCTGGAATAAAGTGGACAAGTCTGGAGAATGTTGGGAATGGACTGCTTCGAGATTTACTAATGGATACGGGCAGTTTACGATAAATGGAAGACCAATAGGGTCACATAGATTCGCCTACATGGACACCTATGGGCCTATACCTAAAGACTTATTGGTAAGGCATACTTGCGACAACAGACTTTGTTGTAATCCTTCACATTTATTGTTGGGTACACCACAAGATAATATGAACGATAAAGTCGAACGTGGTAGACAGTACAGACCTGAGAGGAAGTATGCTGAGGCTATGATGGTGGGCCTCAAGTATAAGGAGGCAAAAGAACTGTTCGGAATAAGCGAGACACATTTCTATAGGTTGAAAGGAGCAAAGCATAATGACAACTATCAAAACTAACCCACATCGCGCTGTAGACTACTCTGAGTCTGGCGTTAAGAAAGCTCTGGAAGCTGCCGGGTCACTGGAAGCCGAAGTGAAGTATGACGGTGTGCGGCTAAACCTCACTGTCCTGCGTGAAGGTGAGACCTACTGGCTGAGTCGTGAGTCTAAACCGCTGCCAGCACTGGAGTGGATGAACTCTGAGTTAGGCAATGCGTGGACCCAATCTGACTGGCGATGGTTCCTGCGTCAAGCTGGCTACGAAGGTGTGGGCTTGATGATTGACGGCGAGGTCATGGTCAAAGGTGTAGACTTCAACACCTCCTCAGGTCTAATTCGAACGAAGTGGCTAAAGCCGAGCAACGAAGAGTTCGCTGAATGTTATCCGGGACGCGGCAAGAAGGTCCCGTTCTGGGTCGCGAGGTCACGACTTCAGGTTGTGGTTTACGGTGTCGTCGACATGACAACCATTGCTGACCCGAAAACCGAAGGTCCTATCCATAGCGTAACCCGCCTGAAGGCCGAAGCTATCGTCCCTCTCCTTCAGAAATACTTCCCGGAAATCGACTGGGTTCTGTCTGAGTCACACACGGTCTTTGACCTTGAATCGCTCAACTCCCTGTACGAAGAGAAGCGTCTGGAAGGACATGAGGGTCTGGTAGTCAAGGACCCACTGGGCAAATACAAGCGTGGCAAGAAGTCAGGCATGTGGAAGATGAAGCCAAGTGAAGAAGCAGATGGTCACGTTGTTCGCCCGGTGTGGGGAACAGAGGGTCTAGCCAACGAAGGTCTAGTAATTGGTTTCGACGTTATGCTTGAGAACGGGATGGAGGTCTCCGCAACTAACATTAGTCGCGCCCTTATGTCCGAGTTCACGGAGAACGTTAAGTCAGACCCTGACTATTACAAAGGGTGGGCTTGCCAGATTACCTACATGGAGGAGACACCAGAGGGCTCATTGCGACATCCCTCGTTCGACCAATGGCGTGGGACTGAGGACAATCCTACAGTCAAGATTTAAAGTGGACGAAAGGTATCCTTGAGAGATTCAGTATGATGTCAACCCAGTGGTCTTCGCGGACTGCTGGGTTTCTTTGCTTGTGCTAGCAATCTATCGTCTGGGCCACCAGCTAGACCCTAAGCTATCACTATAGGACAACCATCAACAACCTAAGGAGACGCTATGTCTAAGAACTTAATGTTCAACCGTTATACCGATACCTTCCACCTGTCCAACAACCCATTCGCTTGCATTAAGCGCAACGAGAAGCTGGGCTACTTCGGGAAGGCCGTTAAGTTATCACCTACAGTCTTCGCTCTGATTACTCCGGGTAAAGCTGAAGAGGCTCGCCAGAAGCGTGAAGCTAGTGTACCTGTGGTATACACCAAGTGGCCTCGCGTTCGTCTATTCATTGAGTACGTGAAGGAGGTGGTAAATGGCTAAGCACAAGGAGTGGTGCCGCTCGGTCCTTAGCTTTGGTTCGTGCGACTGCGGTGCTGTTACCAGCATCATCGCCGAGTGTAGTAAAGATGATGGGGTGCGTAAGCCCTCTCACTATCAGGTCTTTGACGGCGTGGAGTCCATTGAGATTATCGCCCGGTCAATGACAGTGAGTGAGTTCCGTGGGTTCTGCATGGGTAACGTCCTGAAGTATCGACTCCGAGCTGGTAAGAAGTCAGAGCTGGCTACTATGGAGAAGGACCTGAACAAAGCAGCCTTCTATCAGGAGCTGTTCGACCTGCATAAAGGTAAGTGCCATGCTACCGAGTGAGTGGGCTGAGAGAAAATTTGAGGAGACAGGTAACGTAGATTACCTTCAGCTCTACAACTTATGGAAGGAGCGCGGTTTATGACTGAGGTTGAGAAGAAGTACATCGTGGAGCTTGAGGGTAGCGTTCAGTCCTTCGAGGTTCCGATGTACGCAAAGTCTCTTGAAGAGGCTACCCTGAAGTCCCAAGAGTATGAGGACGCTGGGTTTGTGGTTGGACGGATTCGTCCTGAGACCTAAACTATCACTGTAGGACAGACGTCCAGTTCGTAACTTTTAAATTAGGAGATTTACACCGATGGCTAAAGAGCAACTGAAGACTTTCACCACTCCGGTAGCTGGTATCGTTGAGCCTTACGCATGGCTGAACAAAGCAGACACCAAGTTTAATGAGCGTGGTGAACATAAGGTTAACCTGACTTTCAGTCTGGATGACCCGAAGGTCCGTAAGATGATTGATGTCTTACAGAAGATTCACGACGATGCGTATGCGAAAGCACTCGCAGACCACGAGAAGAACCCGCCTCAGGTTCAGCGTGGCAAGAAGCCTATCGAGCCGCGTGAAGGTGATATGCCGTGGATTGAGAATGGTGATGGTACTGTTACCCTGAAGTTTAAATGCTTTGCGTCTTACCTGAAAGACGGCAAGTCCGAGCCTATCGTATTACGGTTCTACGACACCGATGCTAAACTCATCCGTGACGTCCCGAATATTGGCTCTGGGTCTAAGCTGAAAGTCAAGTTTAAAGTCCTGCCGTTCAAGTGGAACGCTGCGACTGGTGCAAGCGTTAAGCTACAGCTTGAGTCCTGCCTTCTGGTAGAACTGAAGGAGTGGAAAGGTGATGGTGCTGGTGGTGATGGTGGCTGGGGTGATGATGAAGACCTTGGTACTGGCTACAAAGCGCCAACCGATGGTGACTTCGGTGGTGATGACTTCGGGTCTGAAGATGATGGTCAGGACGATGGTCAGAACAACGCAGGCGACTACAACTTCTGATGACACTGAAAGAGAAACTGGAGGCTTACTCTATAGTTTCTCCTTCTGGCTGCTGGGAGTGGCAACGCTCCCGGCTACCTTCTGGCTATGGTAGAATCTCAATAG
>SKEL01000575.1_pt1 | contig 39338 bp, 39 predicted proteins | sample 4826741 | NCBI WGS metagenome assembly SKEL01 (sample SAMN11008810, study PRJNA524170) | human gut metagenome | biome: Human fecal sample; material: Feces; isolation source: fecal sample from pouch patient p33 | host: Homo sapiens | place: Israel: Tel-Aviv | collected 2016-03-22
GTGGTGACAAACAGAAAATCGTCAATCAGCTTGCCGTCCGGCGATACCGCCTGCGCCCGCACACCGGCGGGCCAGGGCTGGAGATCGCTTAACGAAAGCCGGGGACAATACTTTTGCACCAGCCGCAAATAGCCGCTTTTGCACAGCGAGTTTTTCATCTCGCCCAGTCCTGAGCGTAGATGGTTTTGCAGCACCCGGCGAATCCCCGACGAGCCTAAAATCTCCAGCGTGTCACTAAACGAGAAATCGCGCTTGCGATAGCCTTCGCGTTTAAAAGCCAGCACCGCGTTTGGCCCGACGGTCACGCTGCCATCGATCATGCGGGTGAGATGCACGCCCAAAAATGGCATCGCGGGGTCGGGAATGGGGTAAATCAGGTGGTTAACAATCTGGTTATGCTCCGGCGCAAGGCGGAAATACTCGCCACGGAACGGGCAGATAATAAAGCCCGGTTCGAGGCTGAGCATTTTCACCAGCCGGTCAGCCATCAGCCCGGAACAGCTAATCAGCGTCGATGCTTCATATTCACCGCCCTGACGGGTACGTATCACCACGCCGTTTTTATGCTCACTGAGGGCGCTGACTTCGGCGTTATGAATAATCTCGCCGCCTCTGGCCTGGAAGATTTTTGCCATCGCCGCCGTCACTTCGCGATAGCTGACAATGCCGCTGGACGGCACAAAAATGCCGCCGAGCCCGGTGATATTCGGTTCGCGCTCGCGCAGCTCCTCGGCGTTTAACCACTCGCGCTCGATACCGTTCGCCGCCGTGCGTTCCCACAACGCGCGCATCCGTTCCATTTCGAGTTCAGAGGTGGCGACCAGCATCTTGCCGCAGTTGTCATAGCGAATGCCGTTTTGATCGCAAAAGGCTTTGGTGGCGCGGTTCCCCGCCAGGCAAAACTGCGCCTTTAGGCTGCCGGGCGTGTAATAGACCCCGGCATGGATCACGCCGCTGTTGTGACCCGTCTGGTGACAGGCCGGGCCGGACTCTTTTTCCAGCAACGCAATGCGGGCATCCGGATAGACATCAATCAGTTGCATGGCGGTCGACATGCCGATGATGCCGCCGCCAATAATCACAAAATCATACATCCGCTCAATTCCTTTGCGCTTACTGATGCGTCTGGTAGTGGTTAGTGGCGTAAGCGAAATAGCCACGCTGACGCATCAGTTCACGGCGCAGATCCGGGTGCGGAGTAAAGCGGTCGCGACCGTGCAGCCAGAACAGGTTGTTTATCAACAGGAATTTGCCAACGGGAACGGGTACAGAAAGAATGCCTTGGCTGGTTTCAATGGCATCGGAAAGCTCGCTCAACCACACGCCTTCTTCAAAATCTTTTGGCTGGACGAACTGGTCGATATAACGCATCACCGGGCGACCCTGTTGATCAACGTCGAACACTGGATGGAAAACATCTTTGCTGACGTTTTTGCTCGGCGGCGCGGCAAAGCGCATCGGGCGACGCGCCAGCGGGTGGCGGAAATAGTGGTCCAGATGTTCCCAGTCATCGAGATGCAGCAGCAACGAATTTCCACCCTGCATGTTCTGCTCGTCGATTTTCATCATCAGCACATAGTCGGTGATCTCTTCGACGTAGGTGCCGTCGTTGTGCAGCTCCATTACGCGGTGCGGCTGACGCAGATAGCTGTCTGAGTTATCGACATTTTTCACCACGAATCGCGCGTAATACTGACCGCTCATCGCATCGAAATTTGAGCGACCAATCAGATGCGCTACCGCCGTTGCCAGCTTCACCATCTCATCCGCTTGCTTCACATCATCGACACCCACCGCATTGATCAACAGCGCACCTTCAGCACGGTTTAGCAGGGTCTTCAACAGCAATGGTTGCAGCTGGTTCGCACACAAATCGTCAAGAATTTTGCCTACCCGAAAACGCAGAAAAGATTTGTACTCCAGCGCCTGCACGGGCCATTCGGCAACCTGTTCGAGAAACTGTTTGGTCGTCTGTTCGGTGAAGGTGAGTTCCAGCAGGCGCGGGGATTGCGCCGACGGGGTGAGGGTGAATCCGCTATAGTCCTGGCCTGAATCGACAGCGTTGTTTTGTACGGCGGTCAGTGCATTCATCAGAAGCGATCCTCTTATGAGATGTAGGGTGACATGGCGATGCTCATTTCGTAGCCATAATCTAAAAATATCTACATTTCTGAAAAATGCGCACAAATGCGCCATATTGTTTTCTTATTGTGATCAAAAGCAACAAATTGGTAACATTTAACGTAGGGTATTAAGGCAAAGTGAGACAGGAAATGAATAACTAAAGCAACAGGTTAGGGGGGGATTACCATCAGAGAACAGATTATCTGGTCGATAAAAAACGGTAAATGGCTTCACTGCAAAATGACCGTTAGTAAACTAAACATATTATCTGCCCCGTTTTAGCGGGGCAGATATAACATTAAATTACAAATAGAGATAGTTCGGCGGTTCTCCAGTTTTCCCTAAAAGAAGAGCGCTACGCCCAGGAATATTGATATTTAGAGTTCCGCCTCTAAGCGTAAATGCTTTACCAGGGGGGATAATTTTTCGGGTATTATTAATAATAATGTTAACGCTATTACTCCCCATGTTTTTATATATTCCAGGTTGCAATTTGTTAGGCCAGGTACCTTCAACTTCTTCGTTTCCTTTATTTATTATAACTAGTCCATCATGAGGAGAGTGATTAATGTTCACAGAATCCCCACGACTAAAGGCCAGAACGTTTTTAGTTGCAAATACCCCTCAAATGCGCTCCATATTCCTGCTTTATCTATATATAATGCGTGGAATTCATTGTAGAGCTGCTGATAGGTAGAGCAACCTTTATTAAGCCACGCCTCACCGCCGACACGAGTGGACCCATCATCATTTTTAATCTCAGTCGTTGATTTTAATACCTGACCATCCCAGTAAACTAAAGGCCTGCTGAACGGGAGAGCGGCCATATATGCCATTGCTAATTGTTCATCTTGCTGATGGTTAAATAAAAAGTCATTGAAAAGATTACCATTGTTAGGGAAATCGTGGTTGATGTTAATCAATATCCGTCTTTCTGATGGGATGCTTGAGATTGTGGAGCCCGGTTTTGATGCAAGAGTTTGGAGATCGCCACCGAATGAAAAGGCTTTTATCGTCTTCATGAGCAATGAAAAATCAATGGCGCTTAAATCATCTCTTTCATAAAGCAGCGATGACATTTGTTGTTCATCTAACGGACAAGTTACCAGGTATTCCATGTAATTCATAACAGCTTTTTTTTGATATTTTGGATTAAATAAATTTGTATTGTGCAACCGCTCATTATAATTTTTAAGCGGTGGGGTTATCGACCTCTCTATTTGTTCATGTTTTGAGTGTTTTGCTGCATCATAACGTAAACCTCGTACGCCATATTTTCGCATTTCACGAACGTATTGATTTTGCAACATAATAACCTGGTCACTTTTGGGTGTTGTTTTAGGCATTCCATTTAAACGCTTTTCTTTTAATGCATGGAGGTTTTCCCATTCATCCTTAGAAATATTATCTTTACTTGCTTCGAAGTCTTTTGCAGTGAGATGTATATCTTCTGGATGGATTTGGTCACGTTCTTTTGTTACTGGATCTATAATAAAGGGAATCAAGACCTGACCTTGCCAATAGCCAGGGATACCACTTTCTATATCTTTACTGATCTTCGCTCGTATATCGGCAGAGGGATAATCCAGATCATTTTTACCACTACCCCCGATTCCCATAAAGTTAAATGTATAATCAGGGATGATATCGATACCAAATTTTTTGGCATCTTTAACCAATGCGATAAAATCCTGCAAATCTCCCATTGGATTATGAATAGTACAAAGATCTTCGGGTTGATAAGCGTGAAACCAGTAACCTTTTTCTTCTTCGGGAGTTTCTGGTCCGTCGGCGCGGAAAGTGGTTACGGGAGGGATTTGTATATACCCATAATGACAACGTGCAAACTCAGATATATTTTTCCTGATTTGTTGATAGGTGGCATTAAAAGCATGAAGAATCGCTTCGCCAGGTTTTTTGGGGGTGATGATTTCACATTGTGATTTCTGAACAGCAGTAAGAGATTTACGCTCAAGTGTTTGCCGTAGATGTTCTGGATTGATTAATATTTTAAATGTTTCTTGCTGGCCGGTAGGTGACGTTACGTTAATATTATATACATCAGCTGCCAGTTCATAGTCAGGAATGTTAATAGCATATGCAACATACTTATCTTTTGGGGACGGTTTGTCAGATATAATGTGAGTAAAATGTTCAGCTGGACCATACTGATGAACACCGCTGTTATCACCTCTTTCAACCATTGTATCTCGTTGATAAACCCATGTTTTTCCTTCTCCTATCCTGTCTGGCGCTGTAATGCTACGCTGTGCTGCTTTATTCAACTCTCGGTAAGTTGTATCTGGAAAAAGGGAAATTTTATAATCGTTTTTTAACAGATCATTAATAACTTTTTCTGCGTGAAAAGTTGATATAATTTCTCTGTCTTTTAAATCCTGAGGATAAACTCCACAAGAATTAATAATATTTGTTATACAGTTTAGATATTCTAATGTATTTAATTTGGAATTTAGATCCCCGTCAGTAATGTTCCATGATAACAATGTGGGGTTGCCGATAGGTAAATTTCTTGGTCCTGGTTTTATAGAAAACATAATAAAGTTCCTCTAATGGTAGAGTAATATGGTGTATACGGAAACATAAAAATGTTTAATTGTTGTGAAAGTAATTGCAAACAGATGTCCTACTTTTATCCAATATTTATATGGAAAAGGATAATGCTTAAATCTGTTTTTTTAATTATCGATGTGGTCTGGAGAGGCAACTGTCAAAAATCGCTCATACGAAACTAATGATTAGCAGAATAAGATCTATGAAAGAATATATTGCTATATGAAGTTTATTTTTATGGCGTGAAAAGTAACAGATATCATAATGATGCGAAAACTCTTCAGTTAATGTAATAAAGTTATATTATTAGATACAAAATCATTACAAACTATCATTGAATCGATGGTAACTATAAATAGTGCTAAGTATTAGCATTTGCTTGTTGACTGAGAGTATCGACTTTGTGAATGGAAGTGGTGTCGGGTTTTATGTCGCAGGTAATGACGACCCAGGATGAATGAGAACGCATAAAAATCTGTTATTTACATCATAAGATCATCATGTTTATTGCGTGGTATATAAGTATTGTTATTGCATACTCAAGGCCCTTTAGCTCAGTGGTTAGAGCAGACGACTCATAATCGCTTGGTCGCTGGTTCAAGTCCAGCAGGGGCCACCAAATTTTAGCTTTATAATCATATAATTAAGCCACTCTAGCGAGTGGCTTTTTTGTTATCTTGTTTTCGAGTGGCGATGAAATGGCGGTTGATTTTTTACCACCACTTTCATGAGCACATAAAAAAACCCGCGCGCGGCGGGTCTTTAGAGAAAACTAATCAGAGCCACAATGGCCGCTGACCACTCACCGACGGGTGAGGTGGCGCCGGAATTATTGTTCCCGGTGTAACGATAAAACGTTCTACAGACTCCATCGTTACGAATGTGCAACTGCAATTAATATTCGTACATTGATGGTAACGCTCTTTAGTATTCTCGCTAAGATAGCGACTGGTACGAGCATGCGCTGCATGCTGGCATTTTGGACAATGGAACATGCCACCCCCACACATTCACAAAAAGTGAATTAATAATACTCAGTTATTCACCATTTGAGAACCATTTTCTTCCGACTCATATTCTATGCCAGAAAGCATAACCTCGAGATCTACAGCCGTCGTGAAGCCATTCCCGCCGAGATTATGGGTCACCTTACTGATTATCCATGACTGGTCGTCTATGACGCTTTTGAAGCCCGAGACCCTGACCGGCATTTCGGGATAAATATCTTCCCGACCATTTGCCAGCATGATTGAGAACTCCGCAACGCCGCGCTGTAATTTATCCCACTTCGCCTGAGCCGCGCGCATCGCTTGCGCCTTTGTCGCGTAAATGGTCGTCAGTGCGAAAACGTTGTCAGCCTCACCGGCCATATATTCACCCTCGCGGGCTTCCTGCTCTTTCTTCTTTTTCGCTGCGGTTTTACTGCTCACGACTTTTGCTTTCGGGTGCTGTAGCGCCCGGAGGTGCTGCTCTTTGGGCTTGCGCTTCAGCTTCACCGCTTGCTTTTGTTTCGCCGGTTTTGGGTCTTTGGTGTGCAGCCATTTAGCTGTTACGCCGGTGTAAGCGCCACGGTCAGCAATAGCAAACTGATGCCGGTCGCCGTCACTGCGCTGAATGGTAATCTGAGGGATAGCTTTTCCGCTGGCCGTCGTACCACTTCCCGCTTTGAGCATCAACAATTTACCCGCTTTGACCGATACCGCGCCGCCGTTGCGTTCCGCGAGGCGAGTCAGGAAAACAGCGTCGGATTCCTGCGACTGGTCGATATGCGGAATTTTTATCCCGGCAAGAGAATCCGCGACGCTGGCCGTTAATTTATTCCGGGCGGCTATCGCGCTGACAATAGCGCCGAGCGTGGTGTCGTGCCATGATTCCTCGCGGCGTGAATTGAGCGTTCCGCGAAAATCAGCGCTACGGGCGCGAATGGTCACCGTATCTGGCGCCCCCCGGTGCTCCACCTCATCGACAGTAAATCGCCCCTTACCAACGAGCGCGAAACCTTTCCAGCCGAGATACAGTGACAGCACCGCGCCGCGAATCGGCAGCGCGACAAGCCCGTCAGAATCATCGAGCTCAATGTCGAGCTGGTCAGCTTCAAAGCCCCGGTTATCCGTCATCGAGAGATTAATCAGCCGGTCGCTGATATTGCCGGTGATATCTTTGCTTTCCAGTGTCAGCATAAAATCGGGCGTCAGTGTGGCCCCCGCGCCGGTGATAATATTCAGCATGATTAAGCCCCCACCTTAGACAGCAGATCACCCGCTTTACCGACCAGACTCTCGGCCTGTTTTCCGATATCGCCATAGACCGCCGTGAGCGACTCATCGACACGGGTCAGTGACAGAGTAAAGCTGATTTTTCGTGGCGACCCGTCCTCAAAAAATACCGTGCCGGTCTCCGAGACATTGCTGACAATAAACATCCCGTAAATCCAGCCCGAGCCAGAAATAAGCGGCCATGCTCGTCCCTGCTCGGCCATCGCATAAAGCGTCAGCATCGAAAACTTGCCGCCGGTCAGCTCAGGATACAGGTCACCGCTCAGGGTGATTTTGTCCTCTCCTTCACCGAGATACTGAAAAGCATCACGTTTCCCGATGCGGGAGTTTGACGCCCAGCTATAATCCGCGCTGCGCTGCATACTCTGATAGGGCAACGTCTGACGCATAAAAACAAACATACCTAATGCCAGCATCATAATCGGTCTCCTTAGTCATGCATCATGCTTGCGCGGGCTTTGGCGCGTTTCTCACGCTCATATTTTTCTAAGGCATCCTGCAAATCATTACCTAACCGACCGCCCGGCATACCGTTGCCCGGCACGTTGATTTGATAGGTTGGCCGACTCTGGTCGATGTAGGTTTTACCGGCGGGTGCCGTAACTGGCTGATAGCTGTTGTAAGAGCTGATAGCCGGGCTGTAACCGCTCTGCGTCGCCGCACTGGCTTTCGCCGCGGTCTGGTCAAGCGAGCTGGATTCTTTGTTGATAATCCCGAGCTTTTCCAGCACCCAGTCAATCCCGCTTCGCAGCTTGTTAAAGGCATTAAGCGGCATCAGCAAAGCATCAGCCAGCGCCTGACCGAACATGACACCGACGTTACGGCAACTGTTTAACGTGTCCTGAGTCGCTTTTACCGGCGCTATCAGGTCTTTAAACCACTGCCAGACACCGCGAAGTTTCTCGCTGAGGCCGTCAAAGACGGGTGCCAGCGGCGCGAACATTTCCCCGACCGGCGCAAAGGCGCTCATCAGCCCCTCGATAACACCACCGAAAAAGGCGCTGACAGGCTCCCAGTATTTGCGAATAAGCAGCGCGCCAGCGACAACCACCGCCGCAACGGCCACGACCGGCCATGTAATCGCACCGATAGCGGCGATAACCCCGCCACTGATTGTCGTAAAGACAGCACCAAGTGCGCCAGCAGCAGCGATGATGGCGTTAATACCGATAATAACCGGCCACGCAACAAGGCCGATTGCCCCTATAACCCCCACAACACCGATAGCCGCCGCTGAAATAACCCCAAGCGTCGTCGCCAGTGATTTATTTTTTTGTATCCAGCCATCAAGTTTTAAAACATACCCGGTCGCCGTTTGTACCAGCTTACGCAAGGATGACTCTTGCTGGTCAAACAGGTCTGTTCCGACCGCCTCATAAGCTGACTGGAACTCTTTAAAGTCGCCGCCGAGGTTGTCCTGCATGACCTTGACAAGCTCAGCCGTTTTACCGTCAGATGCTTTAAGCGTGGCGGTAAGCTGGTCCAGCTTACCGTTTGAGGCTGCAGTCATTAATACAGCAGCAGCTGAGCTTGCCTCTTCACCGAATATGGTTTTCATGTATTCAGCGCGCTGACCGGTACCGAGATTATTTTTCTCAAAGCTCCGCTGCATTTCTTTCAGGATGGTAAATATTGGGCGCGTGTTCCCCTTACCATCAGCCGTTTTTACGCCGAGCTCTTTAATAGCGTCATACGCTTTTCCCGTAGGAGCCTGTAGGCGACTTAACACAGCGCGGCTCCCCGTACCCGCCATCGAACCTGTAATTTTGGCGTCATGCAGTGCGCCGACCATTGCGGCTGTTTCTTCGATACTGACCCCAGCATTTTTCGCCACCGGCGCGGCATAGGTCAGCGCATCACTCAGGCCGTCAAAGTCGGCGGCGGTTTTGTTCATCGTCATCGACAGAACATCACCGATATGGGCGACCTTATCGTTTGAGAGCTGGAATGCAGAGCGCATCCCCATCAATAACCCGGCGTTCTCTTCCATCGTTCGACGGTTTGCGAGCGCCATATCAAGCGTCACTGGCGTAGCCGCCTGAATAGCAGCGGTATCACCACCGGCTTTTGCAATAATAATCTGAGCACCGGCAGCATCATCAGCCGACGCGGCTGTGTTATCACCGAGTTGACGCGCCTGTTTGCGAAGAGCCACCATATCAGCTGAATCTTTTTCGACGCCGAGAACAGCCTGAAGCTCAGAGTTTTTCTGAGCAAAATCATAACCGGGTTTCATTAGTGCAACACCGGCGAGAGTACCTGTTGTTGCCATACCTACCCCGGCAGCGCCCATCGAGGCGGCATTCCCTGCCAGAGCCTTCCCTGCCTGATAGCGTTTTTGTACTGCTCTCAGTTTCGCCTGTTGCGCGCTGACGCGCGCCAGTGCTTCACGCTGGCGGTTAAGCTGTGCGGTCGTTTCGCTGATATTATTTTTCAGGCGATTTTCATCATTCGTCAGGTTGCGGGTATTAATCCCCGCTTTACCGAGCTCCGCCTGTTGCCGCTTAACAGACTGCGTGAGGCTGTTATATTTCGTCTGCAACCCATCAGCCGCGCGTTTCGCTGACTCCAGCACTCTGGCCTGTGCCGCTGTTGGCCGTTCCGTGTTTTTAAACTGCACCGCCAGCGCTTCAGCTTCCTGTTTTGCTTTTTCCAGTGACTGGCCGGTTACCGCCAGTTGCGCACTGGTTTTACGAAAACCGTCTATTTTCGATGCCTGACCATTCAAATCACGCAGGGATTGCTGAGTCATGCGGAGATCACCAGACAGCGATTTACTCGCCGTCTGGATCGCTTTAAAGGGTCGTGTCGCCTGGTCGACAGCTTTCAGCAGCACTTCGAGTTTGAGGTTATTACTCATTCGTGTTTCCGCTTCGCTGTAGCGCTTTTTCGCGCCAGTTGACGAGCTCGGTCAGGCTCATGGGATAAAGGTCTGATGGCGACCAGTGAAAAATTACCGCTATGTCAGCCATCAGGTCATCGACCGAGAGTTTTTTCGGGAAGGTTACGCCGCCGAACTCGGTGACAAAAAACCGACCACCTTACCGGCAAACGACAGCAGGTCGGGCAGCTCCAGCGCGGCGGCTTCCTGCTCGGTCAGCGACGGCATGGTCATGCGTGGCAGAACTTTAATCAGCGCATCGACGTCAGAGTTTGCGACAGATGCCAGGCTGACGCCGCGAAGGGTTCCGGCACACGGCTTTAACAGGGTGACATCGGAAATTACCTGCTCGCCGCGCTTGATGGGTTTAATCAGAGTGACGATATTTTCGTTAGTTTTTTCCATGATATATCTCGTTAAATTCAGGTTTCAGGATGCCCGGCCAGCCATGCTGACCGGGACAATAATTACAGGCCGATATTCTGTCGGTGTGCCTCGAGCATGTCGGTACCGTTCACCATTTCGACGAGGTTCACGGTGTCAATTTCGACCATATCTTTACCGTTGAGGGTCAGCTTGTAGTACGAGCACTCGAGCGAGATTTTCGACTCCGTGTCTTCGCCCTGTTTGGCTTCGCCGAGGTCGATTTCTTTCTGACGGCCACGGAGAACAACCTCAACCGGCACGGTCTCGCCGGTGTCATCACGCTGGTAAGACCCGGCAAAACGTAGCGGCACGGAGGCCGTACCGGTGGCGGCATATAACGACCAGACAGCATCATCAGGAAAACCGCCGAGCGAGATTTCAGCCGACAGCGCATCGTCATCGAGGCCAAGGTCAACCGAGGCTGAGCCATTCATCCCGCCGCCGCGATACCTCTCGAGCTTTCGGGTTAATTTTGGCAGCGTGACGGACTGCACGACGCCGAGATAACTCACCCCGTCGATAAACAGGTTCATGAGTTTGAGCTTGCGCGGTAATGCCATTTGTCAGGCTCCTTATTTGCTGTTGACGGATGAGATGAGATTCGCCAGATATTTATCGGTGATGCGCTGGCGTAAGGTCAGGTGTTCGAGTGGCGGGACCGGCGTATAGTCATAATCGATAAACAGCTTCCCGGCCTTCAGGGATTCTTTGCTGTTGGCCTCTTCGTCAAACCAGCACGTCGCATCGATGATGTAACCACCGCTTTTCAGTTCGCGGAATTTCGCGTTAATACCGTCGATAATGTCGCGAATCAGTGTCGCGGTAATGGGCTTATCGTTCGCCCACATATGCCCCTCGGCCATTGTGTCGGCGATGACCTGTGCCGTGCGGGTGTAATTCTCAAACTGAAACAGCGGGTCATCGGAGCAATTACGGTTACCCCAGAAGCGGAAACCATCGGCACGAATCAGCGTGGTAACACCGGCCTCATTCAGCAGGTCAGCATCGGTGCCTTTTTCCTGCAAATCCCAGAAGACGGATGCGCTGATACCGGTGACCTCATTGACGCCGACGTTTGACAGGGTTTTGTGCCAGCCGGTGTCATTGTCAATTTTGGCGCGCAGACCCAGCGCGATGGCGGTCGCGTAGCTGGTCGTTGTGGCGCTGGTCGCGGTATCCCATCCGAGGAATTCAGGCCAGATAATCATGAGTTCACGTGCGCTGAAATTCTCACGATAGGCAATGACGTCAGAAATGGTTTTACAGCCCCACGCGCTGACATAGGCGAAAGCGCGCAGTTTCTGAGCCACGGAGACAAGCGAGGTCGCCACTTCCTGAGTATCGTGACCCGGCACACCGAGAATACGGGGCTTCACGCCGGTGACCGCTTTTGCCGTTAACAGTGCTTTCAGCCCGGTGTATTTGCCGTTCTCATCCGTGGTGCCGATGATGTTCGAAATGGTTTGCGCCTGTGCCTCTTCGCCTTCGCCGGTACCCTCTGCGACACGCACGACAACAACAACCGGTTTTGACTGGTTAGCGATGAGCTGTAGGGATTTTGCCAGGGTACCTTTAGTACCGGCTTTTGCGATGGCGCTTTGTGGGTTGGTAATCAGCACCGGCTCATTGAGCGGAAATGCCCCGGCGTCAGCATCGCTGGCTGTACAGACCATACCAACGACCGCTGTTGATACCGTCGAGATTGTGCGGGTGCCGTCGTTAATTTCGACGACCTCGACACCGTGATGATAATCACTCATCCGTTTAACTCCGTTAGTTGGGGTGAGTGATATTGTCGGGTGTACATTTACAGGGGGCTATTTGTCAGGGTTCTGCGAACGCTGACACAACAGATGAGAAGAATAAAAAGCGAGCTTATGCCCGCCTTGCCTTACTCATACTTAACCGGCCACTCGATATCCGGTGCTTTGGAGATGTCAACGCGCATAAGTAATACCCGGTATTTTTTCCACTCAGCTAAGGCGTTAATTTCTTCTGCGCTGGCAATTCCAGAATCAACAGCATCCTGTCGCCAGCAAATCTCAGACTCTGCTTCGGTGCGTAATTCGCGTTGCATTTGCCCAGCCTGAGCGACCAGTTGTTTTGCAGACAGGGCTGGGATATCAACCCATACAGGATAACCATTTTTATCCGTCCCGAGCATTTTCTCTTTTGGTGGATACTGGCTATAAACAGCCATGACCTCATCGCTCACACTGGCGGCATTCTCCGGCCACGCTCCGGCAGAAATATATGCTTCTTTAAGTGCTTCCGGATAAAAAACACCCTGATAAAATTTATTCATAAATACCCCACAGCAAAAAAACAACAGTCTTCCAACGAGCCGGCTGGGGCCCAGTTTTGAATACTAATTTGAGAACGATTAGCCAGCCGAACATTCATCGCCTGACTGTAACCCGTTGTTCCCCGACATCCCATTGCCCACAGGCCACCAGTTGGGAAAGCATAAGGCAGGTTGTAGATAGCATCTTCTCCTCCGCGTGTCTGAATGGTTCCCCATTGCAGCATTATCTTCACTGGGTTATCTGTGGTTGCAAGACAGGGAATGTATAAATAGCCATTTCCACTGGCGTAAAAAGTGAAATGTGATGCGCTCAATACCTGGTCCTTTCCAGTGCCCATTGACGCCAGCGCGGCCGAGCCAAGCTGCAGGGCATTCCTGAAAGCAGCCACATTAGAAATATCAGCGCCATTAGCTGATTTCTGCATCGCACCGGCAGCTTTATTTATCGTGTCTAAGAGACCGAGATTCTGTAAAAATAACGCCACATTGGGAATATCTGCGCCATTACGTTCTTTCGCCAGACGTGCATTCGCATTATCCATCACTATTTTTACTGCTTTCAGTGTGGCAGCTATCAGTTCACTTTCGCTTGAAACACTATTACTAAGCCGCACAAATCCCTTTTCATCTAGCGTGGCGTCAGGGTGATTACGTGACCGCTCATGTGTGCGTAGCAAACTGTCAGCATAGGCTTTTACCTCGATAACCTTGTCGTCGACATACTGGCGCGTTGACAGCACGACCGACGGGTCGATTTTTAAGGTGATTGCCGACGTGCTCGAGACAACAAGAATCATGCGAATGGTCTGCGTTCGACCGCTCCCCTCGGCCAGTAACGGCTTGTAGGTTTCCGGGCAGTTGGCGACAGCAATCAAAATGCCATCTTCATCATAAAGACCGATTTCACGGATGAAAAAACCGCCCTCATTTTCCGGGATAATTTGCTCGGCAATAATCTGACCGGCGTCGTTAGCATCCACGCTCAGTGAATTAATCGGCGCGATGCGGGTCTGGTTAATGAGTTTTGTCTGAGCCGGGTCAGGCGTCGGCAACGTGCCGTTACCATCACCAACAGCCATTTGTGTGATATTAAGTTTTGTACCGAGCATGGTCGCGTTTGCCAGTCGCACCGCGCCCTGATTGGTCAGGATGGCAAAATATTTTGTTGTCATGCGCTTACTCGCAGGTTATCAATCAGATGAATGGCCGAAGCCGGATAAAACTCACCACCGACGACAATTTCCCCGGCGGCATAGGGATAAACGGTTAACAGGTCGCCGTCATAGCAGCTTGCGCCCACATAAGCGCGCCCAGTGGTGCTCAGGCTGATAGCTAGCCCGGTCAGGTGTCGGCTTGCCGGTTTTGCCCCTTCTATCAGGCGCTCGAGTTCGAGGTACATCTCATCGGTGATACCGGTCTCGAGTACGCCAACAACAAGCCGGAAAGTTCCGGGCTCTTCGTTGAGTTCCCACCACTCCTTAACCTCAATCAGATAGCCCAGCGGCTCCACCACGCGCCGTAAGGCGGCGATAGTGCCTTTGTGGGCATGGATGAAAAACGCCGAGGCGATGACGCTGCGTTTTGTCGCCTCCGGCCAGTTCTCATCCCACCGGTCAACCGAAAACGCCCACGCCAGATAGGGCAGCAGCCGCACCGGGCAGGTGCGCCAGTTCCACAATGTGCGAAGCGGAACCGGCACACGCTCGATATCTGCGGCCGCGCGGGCGGCGGCAACCTCCAGCACCGACGAGCCAACGGGCAACAGCCGGTTATCACTCATCAGCACCCCCGTCAGCGATGCGGTATTCGGTGCAACAGGATGCCTGGTATTTACTGAGCACAATGTCAGCCAGTGGCGCGGCCAGTTCGACACGCTGTACACCTTCAACGTGCAGGGCGGCATAGATGGCCGACTGGCGAATGTCGCGACCCAGTCGCTGTTGTGCGCTGATGTATGCCTTCAGTTTTTCCTCTGCGGCCTGACGGATTGGCTCGGCCTCCGGCCCCGGATAAAAATACAGCGTGGCGTCAATCTGATACGGCACGATTTCAGCACTCTGCACCGTCACCCTGTCGCCAACCGGGCGCACCTCTTCAGCATTTAGTGCTTTTTCAACGATGGTCAGAAGTTCATCGGATGCGGTGCCATCATCCTCGCGTGACAGTACGGTGATGGTCACACAGGCCGGTGACGGGCTGACAACCGAGATATCAGCGACCCGACCGTCGGCGCTGCGCCCGTGGTATTCATATGCGCCGACCGGACCAGCCACGCTGAGCCCTTCATAAGCCTGTTGTGCGCGTAACCGTAAATCGGCATCAGATTCCATGACGGCGGGTGTTGGCGGGATAGTGCTGTCATCGGCTGGCGTCACAATCTGTCGCCCGGTGTTGTTGTTTCCGGCCATCACATCGAGGTCGTTATTACTCGCGTAAGCCAGTGTGCAGCTTTTCGCCGCATCGTTCACACGCTGACGCCAGATAACCTCCCGATAGGCGTTTTCCTCCAGATACTTCACCAGTGGATCAGACTCAAGGGCGAGAGTTCGCGCAACAGCGTCCTGTTGTTCTTCAGGGTAAAGCGAGACCAGCGTCGCTTTGCGTTCCGCGAGAATAGTTTCAAAATCCAGCGTTTCTACCACGTCAGGCGCGGGGAGCTGGCTCAGGTCGATGGTTGGCATAAATTCAACTCACAGGAATAGTCAGTGACAGGGTTTTGCCGGTGTCCCGGGTCTCGCCGGTCAGCTCAACAATCATCTGACCGTTAAACTGACGTTCGACCGTCAGCGAGCTGATGCTGATGCGCGGCTCCCACTTCAGCAGCGCCATATAACAGGCGCACATAATTTGCAGCCTCAGCGCGTCGGTCTGCGGCATATCAATCAGGGAGAACAGCAGCGAGCCATAATCGCGGCGCATCACGCGAGAGCCGACTGGCGTTCGCAAAATATCGCCACAGCTCTGACGGATGTGATCGGCGTCAGTGATGGCGAGCCCGGTCTCCCTGTTCATACCGATATAACGGGTCGTCATTTCGTGCCCTCCGTCCAGGCTCCACCCCTTTGCACACCGCCGTGACCGTGGTTGTCGACCTGAACGCCGTTTGATTTAAACGTACCGTCGATGTGTTCGATGTTTCCGCGCATGGTGCCGCCTTGTTGCACCTCAAGCGTCGCCGTCGTCAGTTTGTTGGTGCAGACCACTTCCGGGGTTTCGAGGGTGATGCGGGTCTCGGCTTTCACCGTCACCAGCGGTACCGTCGCGGTGATGGAATCCGACGCCGTAACATCTGCGGTTTTAATGCCGCTCACAGTCAGTGCGCCGGTCTCCGGCTCGTACTCGATAACAGCCCCATCAGGAAAGGTGATGTGAAATGCATCAGCCGATGCCGACGGCCCGGGGTGGTCATCGGAGAAAATACCGGGCAACACAAAAGCGGTGTCGAGCTCACCACCGACGGCCAGCAGTAAAACCTGCTCACCCGCAGACGGAGCCCACCAGACACGTGAGCGACCGGCGCGCGTAGTCAGCCACTGAAGCCAGTCGGTAACAATGCCGCCAGTCTGGACGCGACAGCGCCCGTCATCGAGGTCAACTTCGACGACGACGCCGGTGCGTATCAGGTTGCGAAGGAGGCGTGAAATTTCTTGTATACGTGATAATGTTGTCATAGACGTTAGAGTGCTAAATTTACCTACGAATGCCAAAGGCTAGGGGCTGTACCTTCGCTAGCACAACTTGTAGGCGGTTTTTATCGATATAAGTCTAAAAAAATGGATACAAAAAATGGGAAACTCCAAACGCATTGCTTTTAGAATAGTTATTACGCTCAACAACAACTCAGCAACCGTCGTACCTGAATGTCATAATTTAAAATATAAGTTCTCCAGAAATCACACTGACAAACTAGAAATCACTGGAGATACCATCACAATATCCGGTAGCCGTTCTGGAAAGCCTAATTTCGATGAAATATTCACCAATAATCAAAGCGAGGTTTATTTTCAGGTAATTAAATCATATATTTATTACTGCGTCGCGAATGGCAACATATTTAAAATATTGAAAATAGAATGTCATAATAACGACGACGCCATCGATAAAGTATACTCTGGTGATGAGATACGAAATCTCAACGTGTCAAACAATGCACCAAATATAAGAAAGATAAACAAGGCAAAAGCGGCAATAATTTTTGAGGCCACGCCTGAAAGTAATAAATACCTGTACGCTATGAGCACATTAATCCGTTCACTTTGTAGTGACGACAATAACGACATTTTCGAAAAAATATGGAAGTCCTATAACTCAATTTACCGAGTCATCAGCAATGAAAAGCAAGAGGTTGAATGTCTTAATGAAATGGGGAGGGAGATAATAAGCAACCCTGCAAACTACCCTCTTTCTGTAAATGCCGCTCAAGCCATTTCGGGTAATGATATATCGGATTCCACTCGGTGGTGGAGGATGTTAGAGAATAAATTCATCATACGAGGAAATAAAAAAACTCGAGAAAATAATTTCTCTACCTTCCTTACTCAATATCAAGACTTTCGATTAAATGAAGTATCTCAGAGGAACGTTGATATTGAAAAAAACTTTTGGACCAACTCCAACCTAAAAACCACAACAATAAATGACATTGCAAATAAAATAAATAACAACCAAAGAAATGATGCCGAAGTAGTTGATGCAATTTGTAATCATTACGCCTACTTCCTTAGAAATAAAACCCTGCATGGAGATCAAACAGATCATTCTTTCAGGTTCATACCCTATAACAAAGAAGAGAAAACATTGAAATTCACCTCGAATATTTTGTTTTTACTGGTGTGCGACCTGATAAATAGCCACACACTCCAGACAAGTTAAATTGATTAGATATCGAAGCCCTTGGCTATTATAACTTCAATAATAGCCAAGTCGTCACTCTGGAAACCTAACAATGGTCGGGCATCATACTGTACCGGCGTACTGTTTCGCCCGGGCTTATCCTTGAGGCCGTACTGATGCACATTCGCCATCCGTTGTACTTTACCGGTAAATTCCACGACCGCCGCGTCATTCCCCGCCGTAGCTTTCATAAAGCGACTGGTGCGGAGTTTGGCGAACATTTCCCGCTTAACCCGGCCTTTTTTGGCTTTTACCGGCTGGCGTTTTCGGGCGGCGTAAGGTGTCCCGTCCGGGGCTTTCTGCGTTTTAATCCGGCGCTGTTGACGGGCTCGCAGGGTCTTCGCGATATCTGCGGCCATTCTGCGACGGGCAGCAGGTGACAGCGCCGCTATCAGCCCCGCGAGCTTATCGTCAAAGGGTTTAAAGTCATTCATGCAAGCGACTCACGAGCTCACCGTTAACATACAGTTCAACTGGCCGGGTAACGGGCTCCGGCGGCTGCGGCTCTTCAGCCTGTTCGACGTGGAGCTTATCCCCCTGCTCTTTAACGATAGTGCGCTCGGTCAGCATCAGGCTGATACTGATATCGGTGCTGTCGTTGTCGTTGATATCGGCAAAATAGGTGAATCCCTTTTTACGCCCTTCATCGGTCGTCATAATGTCAGCCTGATGGATGCGCAACCATGCCTGAATCGGGACGAGTAACAGCTCGATATCATCCGTGAAATCGGTCACCACCACATTAAGCGTGTACCGGTTCTCAAACGACAGCGACGTCGCCAGCGTCGAGGCAAGATTCCCGTTGTCGATAAAGACACGCATCATATCGGGGTTTCGTGCCAGCACCGGCACAGCGTCAGTTAAGGCTTTTCGCAGACTCTTCGGCTTGTACATCGATTCTATCCTGACAGTTTTTTATTGTTCTGACCTGAAGCGCACAGCGCTCGAGGGCGCTTTCGAGCTGGCGTATATCCGCGCTCAGGTCGCCATTGGTGGTCGGGTCACTTCCCGGCATCGGGCAAAGACTGACCCTCGGGCATGCGTTGTAAACAATCACCGGCGTCGGCACAGGCGGCGCGCTGGTGCAACCGGCGCACAGCATCAGGCAAATCAGCGCTATACCAGCGGCGAAGTTGTTCGTTTTCATTGAGTAACCTCGTAATGGTCTGTTCCCGGCGTTGCGCCCGCGCTCCGGCATCGATGAGCTCACCGCGCAGTAAGACCTGAGCGGTCTCATTTTCCTCACGGATACGGGAGGCCGTTTTAAGCTGGCTTTTCAGCATGGTAATCACCGTTTTTTGTTCACCGGCGACTTTATTCGCCCGCTCAAAGGAACGGGTCAGACTGGTGTTTTCGTGCCGCATCCAGAGCAGCCCGGCCACGGCCAGCACTAACAACACGACTATCGTTTTCATTTCGCCCCCTTCAGGCAGTAAGTACGCTCGCGAAAGCGGCGGTTTTCGAGCCCGGTATTACGCTCACCATTCACAAACACCCAGCGGGTAAGCTGGTCACAGGCCTGCCACCATTGCCGGTGTTTCAGGTGATACACCAGCGTCGAGCGACAGGCCGCGCCGGTGCCGACGTTAAAAGCGAAGCTGACCAGCGCGTCATAGACGGCGGGTGGCATGTCCACCGGCACACAGACCGCGAGTCGTTTCTCGACGTTCAGCACGTCGGCGACCAGATTCGCGGCGGCTTCCTTCTCGGTGATATCCCGTTTCGGTACCACCCCGGCAGTGTGGCCGATGCCTGACGTCCACACACCCGCGCTGCACTGGTAAGGACGCAACCGGCACCCCTCGAGGTCGGCAATCAGCGCGAGCCCCTCCGGCGAGGTGTGAAGCAAACGAAAATCAGGCACCAGTGCCGCCAGCGCCAGCACGACGGCCACACTGCAACGTTTAACGAATGAGCCCACGAATAACCCCCTTATCAATCCCCATCGAGACGAGATAGCGGTATTTCTTTCGCTGGTACCAGAAGTTAACCAGCGCGGTAAAAATGGCGCAGCTTCCCCCGACATAAAGCGCGAGCCGTTCCGGTGTCTGCGTACCGAAATACGCCAGCACCACTGACAGCCAGTAGGTCAGAAAGGTTGTGATTTTATCCACAGTCAGTCCCATAAATTCACGGTCTCCGATACCGGTGCGGCGTCGACTTCAGGCAGACTGACCGCCGTGCCATGTGGCAGGACGACACCCAGCTCGGCGAGCCCCGGATTAGCCAGCAATACCGCCTCGACCACACCTTCAGTACGCCCGTAATGGCGCTGACATAACGTGTCGAGCGTGTCGCCCTGATGCGCGATGACGTTCATCAGATTTGCCCCACGATGCAGCGCGCTTTGTCCTGGATGCGGGCAACCGACCAGCGCATGTCACGCCACATTTCATCGATGGTGTCATCGATGCTGTCGGCCTTTTTGTCACCTTTGGCGCTGGCATCAACGCCCCGGTAACGCTCGTACAGCGTCGCGGTCGTCATCGAGCAAACAGCGTTGAAGTAGTGAAAAACCCGCACACTTTCGCCGTCGAGTTCATCCGTCGGCACATCCTCAAGTCGCGCGTAACCGGCGGCGAGCTGAAGGTCGCGCCAGTCGGTTAACTCGGCGTTGGTCTCGGCCATCGCGGTTTTAATCGCCCGGCGCAGACGCACCGGCGTCACAGTCTGCTCGAGGCGCATTTCTTCGCGCATGCGCTTCGGGTCAACATCCGGGAAAAAAGCCGTGTTTTTAATCACCGGCTCGTCGACCGGCACCGGCGGGATGACCATCGGGTCGCGCTGTTGCGCCGGGTTATTCATCACAATCATGGTCATGAGTACCTCAGTAAATAGGTGGGCGGTGGACGCCGGTCGCAGTTACGGTGAATCACCGACATTGACCAGCGTGCCGCCCGGCGCGGGGCGCGTTCTGTTAACCGGCGACTTTCTTCGGGCGTCCCCGCCCTCGTTTCACCGGTGAATCTTGTTTTTTCGCGGGTGCCTTTTTCGCGGCTTTCGGCGCCGTTTTTTTGACGGCGACCGGTTTCGGGTTCAGCTCACGAGTGAGGGTCTCAATGTCTTTTCTTACCCCGGCGTGGGTGTCGAGCTGTAAGGCGCGTTGCAGGTGCGCCAGTGCATCAGGAAGCTGACCGGCATCACGCAGGGTCAGACCGGTGACCTTATGCAGTCGGGCGCGCACTTCGTCAGGCATATCGGCGGCATCGGTCAGCCCGATGACCTCGAGCAGTTGTGCAGCGTCGACCGGCTCACCGCCGATACGGGCGCGGAGAGCCGCGAGCGCGACCTCTTCGGCCAGCATGTAAGGCGCGGGGCGGGAATGGTTTTCCGGCATCGACAGGCCAAAACGCAGGGCATAGCGCGCAATCTCAACAGCGCCGGTGATATCCCCCGCATCCAGACGCCAGAGCATCACCGTCATCAGAATGTCATCCTGTGCGCCGGTGCCGCTTTCCAGTACGCCAGCGACCCACGGCAGGTACAGCGGGAGTAATTCGCGTTTTTTATCCGCTTTGCGCTCTTTAGAACGAATGGCTGATAGCGTCCTGCGGTCTGCGGCCAGCTTGACGAGCATTTGCTCGTAAGGTGAGGCATGACGCAGCGGGGCGTTATCCCGCTGCGATGCCCTGACAGCCGAGACCCGCATCGCGTGACGCTGTGCGGGGGTTGCCATCGGTTATGCCTCCTTGCCGTCAGTGGTGCCAATTTCAGCCGGTGCGCTGCCTGTCAGAGACTGCATCGCCTTGACCATTGCCGCCGCAAAGACTTCCGCGCTCACTGGTTCAGAGGTGGCGGGTTCTTCCGGCTCGAGAATCTCGATATTTTCAATCAGGCACCCGGCCTCGTAGTCCTCGATAACGAAATCGACTTTGACCTGTTCGTAGTTTTCCACCTGGTCGAGTTTTGGATTTTCGACGATGTGGCGGCGGTGACCGTCCTCGTACAGATAAATCGAAATGTTATCCAGCGTGGTAATGAAAACGCTGTTTGCCGGGAAGAACGGCGCGCGCACCGCCTGAAGCTGACCGATGGTTTTCTGGCTGATAATCAGCTCACCGGCGAGCTGTTCGCTGTTTGCCTGGAATTTGTTAATCATCGGGAAGTATTTGTCGGTCAGGATACGGCGACCACAGATGACAACCATTTCCGGGTTCTCGCGGTGAATTTCCGCGACCAGCGACTCGAAAGCATCCATGACCAGCGCGTCGAGGTTGGCGTAATGCCCCCCTTTACCCACTTTGATGGTGTTCGAAATTACGGTGCCGTCAGCGTCGGTGACGCTGGACATCACGCGCTCAGGCGCGTCATTGCGGTATTTCTGCAACCAGCCGACAGCCACATCCTGAAGTAACGGGTTTTTGCTACGGTCAGACGTCGCCGCCCGGCTCACGCCGTTAAAGCCGATGGTGATGTAATCCAGCGCCTGACGCTTGATGATGGCGTTGCGAATGCGAATCTGAAAATCCTGAAAACGCGCCCACAGGTCGAGTTTGTTGTACTTCAGGTGATAGTCGAAGTTCACCGGGTGACAGAAATAGCGGTACGCATCCATTTTCGCGAAATCAGCGGTTTTACGCTCGACGCCGCCGTCGGTGTCAGCGGTGCTGGCAATGGAGCCGGTCACATCGATGCCGACCTTCTCTTCAGTCAGCTCGCCAACGGTCACCATGTTGATGAGCTTCAGGAAGCTGGACGACTGCTGGATTTTGTCAAACAGGGTCTGCGTCACCGACGGCTCGACGGTGAATTTTTTGTCGAGGTCGCTGGTCGCGATGCCGTTCAGCTCGGCGATACGGCTCAGGTACTGATTGAATTTAAAACGGGTCTCTTTACGCATGAGTTTTGTATTCCTTCGGGGTTAGCAGTCGGTCAGCGTGGAGCCAGACGAATCACCGTCGCCACCGGCGCTTAACTTGCGGCGCGGCTGCGTTTTGTCTTCGGTGTGCTCCAGCGTGGTTTTGATAGTGCTGAATTGCTGCGAGGTGGCGTCGGCCTGTTCAGCCAGCGCTTTTTTGACGTCGGCGAGTTCGGTTTCAATGGCACTGAAACGCACCTCAGCGCTTTCGCCGCCGGTCTGCACCCGTTCGGCAATGGCGGTCACGGCTTCATGTACATCACCGAAACGCGCATCGTCGTCAGTCTGTTTACGGCTGAAGATGCCTTTCACGGTGTCGCTGAGTTTGGTCAGCAGGGTGTCGGGCAGGTCTTCGAATTCCAGCTCGGCAAGGGTTGCCACTGAGAACAGGTCGCCCGGCTGGTCTTTCTTCCCGGCCAGTGGGTTTTGTTGTGCGCGGGAACAGAATTGCAGGTACTCGGTACCGAGGCTCGCCGGGTCGTCGGTTACCGCCAGCCCGATGAGGTGACATTTGCCGGTGTTGGCAAAGTTCGGGCGAATTTCCATCGAGGTGTAAACTTTCTGGCCTTTCGCCAGCATCGCGAGCAGGTTGTCGAGCGGGGCAATTTTGCCGAACAGCGCCAGCTTGCCGTTGAGCGCCGAATCGTCGTCAATCACTTCTGCTTTCACTTCCGTGACGTCGCCATAGCGGCAAAACGGGCTGTCGGGAATAACGCTGCGGATATGCTCGAGGTTAATGCGACAGCCGTAGACGCGCGGGTCAAAGCCGTCGGCCATTTCCTGAATATCGGTCGCACTGATGACGCGACCGTCGCAGGTGTCACCCTCGACGCCGATGCGAAACCATTTCGAAATTTTTTTAGCCATGAATCAGGTGTCCTGAGTTGGGTTATCGGGTCGGATGTAGTTTCCCGACTCCCTCCCTCGCCAGCCACCGGTTACAGAAGTGCAACCCCTGACACAACAGGGGGTTAGCGATTCATCCCCCCTGAATCTTTAGCCTTGCCGTGTACTCATCACAGTGAGGTTTTATGACCACTACCAACGACACATCACTACTCAGCGACCCGCGACGACAGGCCGCGCTTTTGTTCTGGCAGGGCTATTCCGTGCCACAAATCGCGGAGCAGTTACAGGTCAAGCGCCCTACGGTGCAGAGCTGGAAACAGCGTGATAAATGGGAAGAAACCGCCCCGTTAAACCGGGTCGAGTTCACGCTCGAGGCGCGGCTGATTCAGCTCTATGCCAAGCCTGACCTGACGGCTCACGACTTTAAGGTCGCAGATTTTCTGGCGCGCCAGATGGAGCGCCTCGCGCGGGTAAACCGCTACGGCCAGACCGGCAACGAAGCGGATTTAAACCCGAACGTGGCCAACCGCAACAAAGGGGAAAAGAAGAAGCCGAAAAAGAACTTTTTCAGCGAAGAGGCTATCGGGAAACTCGAAGAGATTTTCCTCGAACAGTCTTTCGACTATCAGCTCGAGTGGTGGCGCGCGGGGCTGGCGCACCGCATCAGGCACATTCTGAAATCGCGACAGATTGGCGCGACGTTCTATTTTGCACGTGAGGCACTGTTACAGGCACTGAAGACCGGCCACAACCAGATATTTTTGTCGGCCAGTAAGACGCAAGCCTATGTATTCCGTAAATACATTATCGCCTTTGCCCGACAGGCTGGCGTCGAGCTTACCGGCGACCCGATTGTGCTCGGCAACAATGGCGCGGAGCTGATGTTTCTCGGTACCAATGCCAACACGGCACAGAGTCACAACGGTGACCTGTATGTAGACGAAATTTTCTGGATCCCCAACTTTCAGAAACTGAAGCGCGTCGCTGGGGGCATGTCGTCACAGGAGCATTTACGCACGACCTATTTTTCGACCCCCTCATCGCTGGCGCACGGCGCTTACCCGTTCTGGTCGGGTGAGCAGTTCAACAAGGGGCGCTCAGACAAGAGCGAGCGCGTCGATATCGATATCAGCCACGCCGCACTCGCAAAGGGCGTCGCCTGTCCTGACGGCCAGTGGCGGCAGATTGTCACCATCGAGGACGCACTCGCCAAAGGGTGCACCCTGTTCAACATCGATACGCTGAAGCGCGAGAACAGTGTCGATGAGTTCCGCAACCTGTTTATGTGCGAGTTCGTCGACGATAAAGCGTCGGTATTCCCGTTCGAAGAGCTACAGCGTTGCATGGTCGACAGCCTCGAGAAATGGGAGGACTACGCGCCATTCGCCGACCGGCCATTCGGTCACCGCCCGGTGTGGATTGGCTACGACCCGTCATTACGTGGCGACAGCGCCGGGTGCGTCGTTATCGCGCCGCCGGTCGTTGCCGGTGGCAAATTCCGCATCCTCGAGCGCCACCAGTGGAAAGGGATGGACTTCGCTCAACAGGCCGAATCCATTCGCGAGCTCACGCAGAAATATACCGTGGAATATATCGGCATCGATGCGACCGGGCTCGGTCAGGGCGTCTTCCAGCTCGTGCGCTCGTTCTACCCGGCAGCGCGGGAAATCCGCTACACGCCGGAAATGAAAACCGCGATGGTGCTCAAAGCCAAAGACACCATTCGCCGGGGTTGCCTCGAGTACGACGTCAGCACGACCGATATCACGCAGTCGTTTATGTCAATCCGCAAAACCATGACCAGCAGTGGTCGCAGCTCGACCTATGAGGCCAGCCGCACCGAGGAGGCCAGTCACGCCGATCTCGCCTGGGCAACCATGCACGTATTAATCAATGAGCCGTTAACCGCCGCCACCGGTGAGCAGTCATCCAGCATCATGGAGTGGAACTAATGAGCAAAAAACGCAACAAGCGCCAGCAGCCGCCGCGCCCCCCAAACCACACCGCCGCACCGGCGCAGAGCATGGAAGCATTCACCTTTGGTGAGCCAACGCCGGTACTCGACCGCCGCGATATTCTCGATTATGTCGAGTGTATCGATAACGGCCAGTGGTACGAGCCGCCGGTGAGTTTCTCCGGGCTGGCGAAAAGTATGCGCGCCGCCGTGCACCACAGCTCACCGATTTACGTGAAGCGTAACATTCTGGTGTCGACCTACATCCCGCACCCGCTGTTATCCCGTCAGGACTTCACCCGGTTCGCACTCGACTATCTGGTGTTTGGCAATGCGTTTATCGAAGAGCGTCGCGGCCTGACCGGCAAGCCGTTAAAACTGGAAACCTCACCGGCGAAATACACCCGCCGTGGCATCGAGGATGACGTGTACTGGTATATTCAGTCCTACACGCAGCCGCACCAGTTCGCGCCCGGCTCCGTCTTCCACCTGCTCGAGCCCGATATTAATCAGGAGCTTTACGGGATGCCGGAATACCTGAGCGCGCTCAATTCAGCCTGGCTGAATGAATCGGCGACCCTGTTCCGTCGCAAGTATTACCAGAACGGCGCGCATGCGGGTTACATCATGTATGTGACCGACGCCGCGCAAAGCAGCACCGACGTCGAGGCACTGCGAAAGGCGATGCGCGACTCAAAAGGACTCGGCAATTTTAAGAATCTGTTTTTTTACGCGCCGAATGGTAAAGCAGACGGAATTAAAATTGTGCCACTGAGCGAAGTCGCCACGAAGGATGACTTTTTTAATATCAAGAAAGTCAGCGCCGCTGACCTGCTTGACGCACACCGCATCCCATTCCAGCTTATGGGCGGTAAGCCAGAGAACGTCGGCTCAGTGGGTGACGTTGAGAAGGTGGCAAAGGTCTTTGTGCGTAACGAGCTGACCCCGCTACAGGCACGGTTCATGGAGTTGAACGAGTGGGCGGGTGAAGAAATTATCCGCTTCGAAAAATATAGCCTCGGCGACGACGAGTAACCCCACCCACAGCCGCCCGTCGTGGCGGCTTTACCCCCACCGCACACAACGCCTCAGCGCCACGACACGCCGTCGCCGTTTCGCTTCACCTCGTAACTCACCCACTACAACAACAACGCCACAGCGACGCGCCCAGGCGCTGAATAAATAAATTAAATACCACGCTCAGCGCGCAATGCTATCCCCGCCACGCCTGCCCGCTTTAAGGGTCGGTTTTAATGCAGTTGCATGACCACTCTGGATCTGCGCCAGCTCTGGCATTACACGTCCAGAACTAGCAAGCCTTGCGAAGGCAAAACCATGCTTCTTATACATGCACAGCTAAAAACAGAAAATAACATAAAAAAACCGGCATCAAGATGCCGGTTTAGTTCATATCATATCATGCTTGCACTTCTGGCCTATAAATGTGCTGAAAATACTATTAAGTAAAACATCCATGATCATCGTTCTGCTGAAGCCCTGTTTAATTAGCTTTATCAAGGCGTCCCCCCACCACCATCCGCTTGTAATTTATTGCGAACAACTTAAGTTTTTCAGGGAACTTTGACGCCAAAATTATTGACTTTCTGTCTACATATGAATAAAAGGGCATTGATATCAAAATAGTTATCATCGAAGTTAAGATAAATGTAACAAACGCACCAACGGACGGCGACGCAATGTTTTTGTAAACCCAAAAACCAACTATAGATATAACAAATGGATGAAGCAAGTATATTGAAAATGACAACCTCCCAATAAACAAGACTACATTTTTGCTCATCCCCCTTAAACATCTCCCATTCACAAAGACAGAAGCAATAATCAAAAAAGAACCAAGCGATATTGTAAACTCTGGCCATTGTATTAATATATCGCATTGAAACTGAAGGTAGAGGTAAAATTCAACCAGATCTTTATACGCAGTGCTCGCCGGTGCATACCCAACAAGATAAAGGCCAATAAACAACATAAGAAGCGATACAAGCTTTCTTAACCGTCCATTATTTTCACTTATCTCGAAAGTTGATAAAAACACACCAGAAAGGAAAAGCCCATAATAAATTATATTAATACTACCAGACAAAAACATACAAACAAATGAAATAAATGACAACCAGCGAAGAATGGTCTTGTTCTCACCAAACAGAGATATAAATCCGTATACCAATATAGAACCAAAAAACTCAATACTAATAGTCCACAGAACATAGTTATACTTTATATTACCAAAAAGCATAGCGCCAAATGAAGCATCCCATATGGCTGACACTATATTCCCATCAAAACTAAACGCAGTCATTAACGGCATTGATGCAGCGGGGCTATCCTTATCCGGAAAAAAGCCCAACAACATTATAAAATAGCAAATAATCACAGATGCTGCTACGGGAACCCCAAGCCTAATGTATCTCTTCAATGCTGATGCTTGTATATAGCGTATTTCGTTATTATTTTTTTGGCAACTCAGTGACAAAACCAACCCGCTCAAAACAAAGAATAAGCTAACAGCAGATCCCCCCTTATAGAAAAAAGTAAAAGGGCTATTAAATAAATTTTCTTGCCACTTGCTATCAAACATACTGCCAGAATGCACCGAAGGTATAAACATTAAAAATGAATGCGATAAAACGACAGCCATGGCTGCCACACCTCTTATCCCATCAAAGATTTTTACATTATTTCTCTCATTATCACTCATGCAAAAAACCTTTTATAATAAAAAATGTCATTTCGATTAACGTATTGGTTATTATTGTGTTATAACTGACAACCAACCTTAAAAAAACGCGGCATTATAGCACCTTAAGCCTGTTGTATGAATATCATTATTGTTTTGACAGGAAGAGTTCCGTTTACGCCCCACCTAACCTTCGGAGCACTGAGTAGTGCTCCCAATGAGGTTGGAATAAGGGGAGATTCAAAAAATAGCTGACCATTCTATGCAAGCAACCCAACTACCAGCATACAACTTGTTTTTTCTCGCAACTTACTCAGCCTTTGTTAATCGTTCTTCAGCATGGGTTGCAGAGAAAACTAGTGAAAAGGAGTTATTTTTCATCAAGTTGCCTCTCACTATTTCTGCAATCAAATTCAATGCGATTTCACGGTCTCTTTCCTTACAAGTCCCTTCAGCCGTTAGACGCGCAATCATTTCGACTCGCTCAATCATAACGTGCTCACTTAATTCTCTATCCACACAACCTCCACAACGAGATACTGTATAAACATACAGTAACACGTATTGATAAAAAATGTGAAGGAAAAAAACCAATAAATACACTGTATGTGCATGATATGGATGAATATTAACGGTTATATTTTCATTGCCAGTTCAGTTAAAACCGCAACGCGATTGAGGATTTCTGTAGCCTTGGTCTGATGTTCCTTAGCTCTATCTTGATGCGATGGCGCTGCGGAAAATATTTCGCCTTTGGCCGTTCCGCGTAACCATTTACCATCAAAACAACTTTTACCACCGACCATCAGGTGCAGGGCTTCGCCCCGGCTGATAACGATGCCAGTTGTCAGATGTATCTCGTCGATAATTTTCGCTAAAACTACGTTTTGCTCATTCGTTCCGTGAATGAATTTTCGCCGTATTTGTGGTTTTTGCTTCCTGAGTCGGTTTGTCAGCTCTCGTCTTTCACGTCGACTCAAGGGTTTTGATAAATCGAGTTCCGGTGGATCGCTTTCGCTTCCCGTATAGTTATTGACAGAACTCCGAGAGGGCGCAGGAGCGCCCTTAACGTCAACGGCCAAATCAACTACACGCTTCGGCACAATTTTCCACTGCGTTAGCCGGGTTAAAATCGGGGCGCCAGAGCCTACAGAGGAATCGTACACGCCACGGATGCAGACGGTTTCCTCACCATACAGGTTAAACTCGGCGCGCGGTTCATACAGCGTGCGCACCTGCAAGTCATCACGACGGACAAACGGACCACCCTGCGCATTGACATATCCAGCCCAATCACCGGCATCAGCGGCGTCATGAACGGCGGCAAATTCAATACTCAGGCCGTGCGCGGTTTCGGTATCAGCGAGACGACGCAACTCACGGTAGACCGTCACAGGCGCACCGCCGATAAACTGAAATTGTCGGATGTGCCAGCGCGCCGCCCATGCTGATACAGCGGGGGCAGTCTCTTTTAGGAGCTCACCACTTTCGTCATCGGTTTCACCATCGAGAGCATAGCCGTCGATATTTTTGGAAATGTATTTAGCGACATAGCCGGTAGCGCTGCCCTTTTCCGCGTCAATGGCCTCGGCATGAAAACGCGCTTTTTTGGCTTTATCGCTTCTCAGTTCATGGCGGTCTTCCTCCCACGCATAATCACGGATGATGAGACGCACACTCTCGACGTCTTCCGGCAACATGAACATAAGCATGTGCCAGTGCGGCGTTCCGTCGTGATGAGGCTCAGCAACACGGATGCCGAAAATGCGGATTTCTTCCCGGTGTAGCTTGGCGCGTATGCGTGCCCAAAGACCGGTTAGATAGCTCTGCGTGTCCGAAGGGCTGGCACCGTTCCATTTGCTATTACGGTAGCCCGCTTTAGTCGTGGCGTGATATTTAGACGGTGCGGTTAAAGTGTAAAACTCACCGACATAACCGAGCTCATTGCAGATATTTTCAAACCCACGGATGCGGGTCATCAGCTCGCAGCGGCGTATTGCAGGGTTAGCAACCGAACCATCGTATTTTTCAATCAGACTGATGCGGTTGCCGTCTTCGTCTTCGAGCTCCAGTCCTTTAAGAAATTCGCGCGTGCGGCGTTTCTGCTCGCGCCAGTCAGTCACGCAGTTTTTACTCGCGTAGGCGTGCTTTTTCTTACTGACGTTGCCAACAGCAATTTGTAGATGTTCGCGCCATGCAGACGCAATGCGACGTAAACGACCACGCCACCAAACCTCATTAAACATGCGCATTACTGCCGGTGCGATTTCATCCTCACCAAAATATTTTTTAGTCACACGCTCCCATTTCGGCGGTGTAACGTTGAATTGCAGGGAAATAAAACCGGCGCGCATGTACCAGGCGTACAGCGTTTTGAGTTCGCTAAATCCGGTGTCATCAATATCAGCCAGTTCAGCACGAATGAAATTAGCGATATCAGCGGCAAGCAGGTCAATATCAGCGCGCGACATATCCGGGAGGCGGTTAAATCTGGCGACCATATTGACCATGCGTGACGCCAGATATTGCTTAAGCTGGGTATCAAAATGACCATCGAAAACAGAGGCTGATACATTGCTGTTGATGCCCGAGCACTCATATTTTTTTGCGACGAGTTCAAGACGTGGCAATGCCTTTTTGCAGAAGCTGATTAAAAAGGCATTGGCTCGTTGACTGCCCTGATTTTGCTCCAGTACCGCAGCGGTACGATAAACATCAAAGCGCACACACTCTGGCTGGAGAGAAAGCACCGTTCTCGCATGCAGCAAAGCCGCGAACATACGGTCGCGGCGATGCTGTTGGTCATAGGTAAGATATGGGCTGGCTAATGCCGACCGTGGGGCATTCCACGGAAACGCGTAAACTACACCCGTCATTTATTCTTCCGTGTCAGTATGATGCACATAATAGCTCCCTCAGCTTTGCTGCAAGAATTTCAATAGCGTATTCATTAGGGAAGAGAGAGATTGAAAGAATTACCCAATTAGTTCCAAATTGGATGTAATCTCTTACTGGTAAAATATGAGTTATTTCGACCAGCACTACTTTTGAGGTGCATTCATTACGAAACTCATTCAATAAAAGGTAATCACCACAACGGAAATTACGGTCATCTACTCGCAGTTCTGCTTTTTTTGTTCCATCGCATACTGCTTCGAAATGTTCAGTAGTTATCTTTAAACAATGAATAGTTCTCATACTGAACCTCCGATGTAATGTTTGCCTTTCAGTTCGGCAATCTCTTGACATGTGACACAGCACTGCACACCTGGAATTGCGCGGCGACGGGCTGACGGGATTGGCAGATCGCAATCAATACAGTGAAGCCGAGAAATACCCGTTTTTTTATTGCGAGCATTACTGATATGCCGTTCGCGGTCTTCCTGCTCACGTTGTTGTGCAAAATCCATTGCGTCGGCCATTAGTGCAGCTCCTGTGATTCATTCTCAAAGCGGATGGCTTCACGGCGCAGTAGTTCGGCCGCTTCGGTACCGCTCATCCCCTCTTTGGTGATATGGATAGCCAGCGCCTCAAGACGGATTGAAACGGCGAGAGCACGGTCTTTACGCTCCTCTTTTTTTGCATCGGTCAGCAATACGGCCAGCGCTTCGGCATCAGCCTTTAAACTACGGGACTCGGTATTACGCATAATTAACTCTCCTGATTTCGGGCAATAAGAAGCCCGGCGGGTTTACGCCAAGTAATTACGTTTAATTAATTAACTATATCCAAATACAACAGCAGGTTTGCTTTTTAACTGTTTGATGATTTCGGCCTTTAATCCATCTTTAAATTCTTTGCAGCAATCCCACTCAGGGTCAACGCGAAGTATCGCGCCGTCACGGGTTTTAATTTCAAAACCTTCATCCATATTTGGAATCATTGCACCTAAAACAATCCTTAATTCATCGCGTGACATGTTTCACCCCTTTAATAACAAAGTGGACAATACGAATAATTAAAAAACCTGACGATTTTGGCGACTTTGTTTTCAGTCCTTTTAATAATTCGGACTGTGAGCTACTTGGATGCCAGCGCTTGCCGTTCTTACCTGCGATCCAGCCGTGGCCGTAATGCATGCCAGGGCTTTGCTTAACAAGCAGAGACGCGAATGACGGTTCACTTTTCAGCATACGTACCTCAAATCAGACCAAACGATGCGCCAATACCGCTCATGGTATCGACCACGCTAGACATAGCAGGATTAGTCTGCAGACGCGCATGCAGCGCCAGAGCCGACAATGACAACATGCGAATACCAGAGTTAACGCTTTCAATCATGTTGTGCTTACGGGCAGTGGTCAGACGCTCATCAGATACCGCACCGCTCGCCAGTTCGCCGAGTTCACGCATTGCGCGCATGACATAAGACTGCAATTTGTCTTTAGCCAACTCATTAACCGGTACGCATGGCAGGCAATGAATCTGCGCAAGAAAACCATCAACGAGGGTTGAGTCTTCTGTCAGGTCAGTCAGTAGCCACAATTCAGGCGGCGTAAACTGGTGAGGCTGTTCCGGGTTGAGCTTGTTGCGTAACGTCTGAACATTCATACCCGCGCGCTCGGCCAGCTTCGCCATATTGTGACGCTGCGCAAAAGCCCGGCACGCTTCGTCATAGTGGGGATGTTTGGAAATCTGAAAATCAAACATGTTGCATCCTTACAATTCACATAAAGTGAATTAAGCGCCGATGACGAGTTGAAAACGGGAATGACCCAACGCCTTACGCAACTGCTCTTCTTTCCAGCGGGCGTAATAAATACGAATTGGGCCGCCTGCTTTCTTGCAGCCTTTACGTATGGTGCGGGGTTCAATTGGTACACAAGGGTTGTCGCCGGTTGTCCAGCGGTAAGCGGTGCGTTCAGAAACACCCTCAAGCTCTGCAAATTGTTGCAGAGTAACGATAGGTGCAGGCACTTTGATGATTGCGATTTCAGAAGCCATGTTGCATGATTCCCATTTTGACAATGTTTGTAATCAATGGCCTCTGTTTGCCAACTTCTGCCACTGATTGCCCGAATTAGCAACGATACTAATACTCGATTGAGTATTAGTAAATACCCAAAGGAATAAATTTTGATACTTGATACTCAGGTGAATAACGACGAGTTACTGGATAGAATCTGTCAAGTATATGGTTTTACTCAAAAAATCCAGCTAGCCCGGCATTTCAATATTGCCGCCAGTTCCCTACAAAACCGCTACACGCGAGGCACTGTTTCTTATGATTTCGCCGTACAGTGCGCATTAGAAACCGGGGCAAGCCTACTATGGCTTCTTACGGGGCAAGGCTCTCAATATGACGGCAAACAGTCTCCAACGGATCCGAAAACGATAGACGCCTTCACTCTTAGTGATGGAAAGCTCGAAGAAAATTCACCATTGAGTATTGATGCTGGTTTCTTTAGTAAGCAAATGTCAAAAGGTATTGCTGTTCGCGCCGATGGAAAGCTGCACTTTATAGAACAAGATGCCTCACTTTCTGATGGCCTTTGGTTGGTTGATATTGAGGGGGCTACCAGCATCAGAGAATTGACGCTCCTACCCGGTAAAAAGTTACACGTTGCTGGCGGCAAAGTACCGTTTGAGTGCGGGATAGATGAGATAAAAACGATTGGCCGTGTAGTGGGTGTATACAGCGAGGTTAATTGATGACTGTCCGTAAAAATCCGGCTGGCGGTTGGATTTGTGAGCTCTACCCAAACGGTGCAAAAGGCAAACGTATCAGAAAGAAATTCGCTACTAAAGGCGAGGCGCTGGCGTTTGAGCAGTACACCGTTCAAAACCCGTGGCAGGAAGAAAAGGAAGACAGGCGCACGTTAAAAGAGTTGGTTGATTCATGGTATAGCGCTCATGGCATTACACTGAAAGACGGCTTGAAACGCCAGCTAGCCATGCACCATGCTTTTGAGTGTATGGGCGAACCACTTACACGCGATTTCGATGCGCAGATGTTTTCCCGCTACCGAGAAAAACGGTTAAAAGGCGAGTACGCCCGTTCAAACAGAGTGAAAGAGGTATCGCCTCGCACGCTTAATCTTGAGCTGGCCTACTTCCGGGCTGTGTTCAATGAGCTAAACCGCCTCGGAGAATGGAAGGGTGAAAACCCACTGAAAAACATGCGCCCATTCCGCACAGAAGAAATGGAAATGGCCTGGCTGACTCACGACCAGATTTCGCTACTGCTCGGAGAGTGTAAACGGCATGACCACCCTGATTTAGAAACTGTGGTAAGAATTTGTCTCGCCACTGGCGCACGGTGGTCTGAGGCCGAGAACCTGAGAAAAAGCCAGCTTGCGAAATACAAAATCACATACACCAACACGAAAGGCAGAAAAAACCGCACCGTTCCAATTAGCAAAGAGCTCTATGATTCTCTGCCTGATGATAAAAAAGGCAGGTTGTTTAGTGATTGTTATGGCGCGTTCCGGTCTGCGCTGGAAAGAACAGGCATCGAATTACCGGCAGGGCAACTTACCCATGTTTTACGCCACACCTTCGCCAGTCACTTTATGATGAATGGTGGTAATATTCTGGTCTTGCAGCGCGTGCTCGGTCATACCGACATCAAAATGACAATGCGTTACGCACATTTCGCCCCAGACCATCTGGAGGATGCAGTAAGGCTAAACCCACTGAACAACAACAGAGATTAGCCCCATTAAGTCATTTGCCGAGCATCTCTCTTAAATCTTGAGCCCAATGCGTATCGTCAGATTGGATCGTTCCTTCAACATCAGTAAGCAGTTTTTGCTCAAGAATTGTCTCGGCATTTCGACTCTGGCTAAAGTATCTTACCGTTTCGGCAAAGTCCCAATTCTCATCTGCAAGCAGGCGCGGCTGGAAAGAATGACAGTAGATTGCAGCTATATCTTTACCCATAAAGTCAAAATCAGAAATCAATTCGCAAATTTTCATATCACGTGCAAATTCGATCTGAGGGCCATGCAAGGTTTCATATCCAATATGAATTATTGTTGATTCTCCAATCGGAGCCTGCTTTACAGCCTGAACAAGTACCCTTTTTATATCTTTTGCCTTTTTATCGACAGACTCATCAGCGAGACAAATCCATTTTGCGCAGAAAGGCATTTCTATCTCATCAATGAATACATTTATTGTACTAAGTTCATCATTGCTAAAAGTGCATAACTTTGCGTTGCAAACCATTGTATAACTTCCAAACGGGTCATACTGGTCATCTAATAAGGAATTTAATTGAGGAGAAGGATATTTCACATGCCACTTTCTTAAGTGGTTATCCACCCGTTCCATATCAATTAAGTTAGCCTGAACCAAAATATCATCGCTCTCACATACTGCAATCTTACCTTTCACAAGATGATCAGAGCCGTAAATTTTTGCTACAGCACCGAGAAACACATCGATACGCGTTTTTACTATTTCAGTTTTGAAAATCACATCAAAAAAAACTGGCTTATGGTATCGAGTAATCAATGGTCGAGCCATTTCCCACCGCTTCAACCACTCCGCCCTTTCTTCTTCTGAGTACTGAGTCACCTTTGCTAATCGCTTGCACTCAACATAAAAAATATCAGTGCCTTTAACAACTTTGAGGTCTGGTGTTTTATGAGCTCCTGTTTCTGGAATGAACTCAACTTCCCAGCCATTTTTCAAATAGCAGATAGCCACAACCAACTCAAACAAAATGGAATCAGGCTGGTTGATTGTCTTAACAAGCAAGTCATTTAATTTGGATTCAATACCTTTGACCTGCTTCAACTTTTCGCTATGTTCACCGATAACTGCGAAAAAATGCCAAATTCTTGACGACTGAGCTGGCTCATCTACTGTTGGGCGATCAGCCAAAGATTCAACTAAGTACAAATACCATGCAATCCAGTCATCATAGAATGCCAGGCGTGCATCTTTCTCATGGAAAGAAACGTCAGATTTTCCTGTGAAAAGGCGCTCCGACATTTCGCGGAAGTAAGCCAAAACCGCCCCACGACGCTCAACCCATTTATCTTCACCCATTACATCAATAAACCAACGGTATGCTGTTTTTATCTCTTTGACTAATGGTGCATCATGTCTATGATTGAAGCGTTCAAAAAATGCAGCATACTCATCTTCAACACTCTGATTTTTGGTATTTTTTTCACCCATCGTGATTCCACCTAGCTTATGCGGTTTATGCATTCAAGATTAACTAACTTGCATGTTATCATTTTTGATATCAGGCAAGTGTTAGTCACGCTATAAAGGCTAGGTTGCCGTTTAAAGGCAATATGATAAGTGGCGATAAAGTGGCGGTAGAAATGGCTGATAATGTCTAATCACTGGCAAACGCTGGCCATTTATGTCAATGATAAATAAAGCAAACTATTGATTTTCGGTTGTTCAGGTAGGAACTCATAATCGCCTGGTCGCTGGTTCAAGTCCAGCAAGGGCCACCAAATCATTATTCACGTATCAGGAAGAGTTAAGGTTACAAGGGGGACTCGATGGCGGTCAATATTTCACGACTAACGCCATTTTAAAGAAGCAGTGCGGTAGGTAGTTTCGAATGAGGGCTGGTGTTTTGGTACGTGGCACGCCACTGCAATGTATTTATCCATCAGTACTCATTCAAAAGTACCTGGAAAAAATGCCCGCTATGCCAAGCGGGCAAATTGCTTACATGTGGAATTAAGTAATTAACGATAAAGCCAGAGTATTATCATTTATCATGCCTCTTCATTTAATCAGGTTAATTACTCAAATCACTGAACTATTCTCTGTTCGCTCACTGATGATAAGTGAAGTGTCACAACCACGATTTGTATGTGGACCAATGCCGTAGAGTAAGGATGAAATGTCTCTGCCACGCCTTAAACATCTACTACTGACTAGAACCGCCGTCGAATGCAGAAGAGTCTTGTGAGCATTACAGGAGTCTGGCTTTGGTCATTAATCAACGCTATTTAGATATAAATTTCTAACACTCAAAAAACGATTCTCACGAATAAATTATAACGGGTGGTTTTTATCATACAGTGAAATAACCTTTTGTTTATTAAATTTAACATTCCTGTGCTAAATTAATTAAAAGTGCCATGTATAGCATATGAAGCTGTTAATGCCAGCAATTGTCTCAAATGAGCGATTTTTTATAGTGACAAACAATAATAACATTAAAAATAGCCATGTAGACATTAACTGAGGAATAGACAATGTTAGTTAGTAAAAGCAACGAAATTAACACTAGCACATTTATAAATAGTGGAAGTTGTAATGAAAGAAAATCTTCTAAATCCATGGAGTTACTAGCTTATAGTATTATAAAATTAATTTGTAAAGAAGCTGCCTCAGGGACGTATAACGGTGCTCTTGAAATTTTACAAAAAATGATGTCTGAATGTAAATATCATGAAGGCAATGCTTTTGTCATTATGGGAGCCGGAGAACAATTAAAACGTATTAAATATGATGCTAATGAAAATAAATTAAAAGTATACAACGTACACTTTGATAATAATCAAGAGTTAGTTGCTGATGGTGAGCCTGACGTAGTATTTTTAAAAAAAACGGTGTGGGAAGACCTTCTCGTTAAACTAAAGCTGGAGAACAAAGAAAATGCGGTTTCTGAAATTAACCTGTCATCTAATAAAAATAATGTTGATCAGTTTATTGAATGCGCTAAGAGAAATGAACAGACCCTATTCGGCAATATAAGAAAAAGTGATTTTCATGTTGCTTCACTTCAGCCAGGTAGAACGCGTAGTGTTATTTCAGAAACGCCGCCAAATGACTGTATGGAATCACATAATTTATATGAAAACCACACAGATACGGTTTCAACTGTAACTAAAAATTCTCAGCAAGTTAAAGGTCACTATGGAGATAAGTTGAAAGAAATGCAGTTGTTCCTCAACCAGATGAGCAATGCACTTCAACAGGATTCATCTTTGTTAGAGTCAAAGGAACACACCATAGATATTCAAGAAAAAACGAATAAGTTTGTGCAGCATTTTCAGCGGGTATTATTTGATAAAAATGGAAGGTCATCAGAGTTTCTACTTAATTTTTATGAGTGTTGCTATAAGTTTTTACCAAGAGCGCAGCCTCAAGATAAAATCGATAGCTATAATTCAGCACTGCAAGCTTTTTCCATCTTTTGTTCATCTACGTTGACACATAATAATGTAGGGTTTAATTTCAAATTATTTCCAGAAGTCAAGCTGTCTGGAGGAGAGCTTGAAACGGTATTCAAATACAAAAATGGTAATTTTGTCTGGGAGATAGCCAGAATTAAAATTACTCTCCCAAAAGAAGAGGGTGGTTTATATAATTTACGTGGATTGGATTTTAAGGGATGCTTCTTTTCTGGACAGAACTTCAGTAACTATGATATTCAATATGTGAACTGGGGAACGTCATTGTTTGATCTTGATACTCCATGTATTTTTAATGCGCCTGCTTACAACAAGAGTAATGAAAAATCATTAGAACGCGTCAGCGAAAACGGTTTAAGTGGAGTCTTGTCTGATCGTAATAAAAAAATAAAACTAATCACGGGTGTGGCACCATTCGATGATATTTTATTTATGGATGATGACTTTGATGATAACTCCCCTGATGATGGTCCCGTTGAGAATAGTCCTGTTGTGAATAGTCCCCTTGTATGAAGTTCTAAAAGTAGTTTTCAATGATAAATAAATGGCTATTTTTACGAAGAGATAATAACGTAGATTGAAACAATATGTATTATTGATTAAGTAAATGGGGTTATTCTTCACACTACATCCATTTTAGTGTCACTACCAAAGAAAAAGGGGCTACGTTTTCATGTAACCCCTTGATTTATTTGGTGGGCTAGCAGTGACTGAATTGGTGCTGTAATTGGTTGAAATATTTCATCTAATGTCTGGTTCAACTTTCCTTAGCTGCCTGAAAGTTTTTTTGATATTACCCAGCAATAACAGCGTTACGGTGTACCACGCCTGACTGATGAACTGCGTGCTCAGAGTTACCACTTCAGCGCATAACCGTGGCAGCAGACCCGGACTGAAAAACTGCTCAGGACATTATCGGCAGGGTACGCACTGCTAGTCTGTAAACTGAACCGACTGGGGCGCAGTATGTGGCATCTTGTCGTGCTGTTGGAGGAGCTGTGCAAACGTGGTATTAACTTTCGTGCTCTGGCCCAATCTATATTTCCCCAACAATGGGGGGACGAATGCTGTAAAAGTAAAACAATCTGCGATCTCAAAGTTATTGTGTGATTTTTATGTGAGCAGAAGATATTCATCAGAAACGATTATGTAAATCATTTTATTTTTCCGACGGCTTCAATGTCGAAAGAAAAGAATACGCCGTATTTCCTGAAAAGATTGACTTTTTTATCCAATCATCCTTCAGCACAATGTCTTAAAAAAATGCCTCATTCTTATGCGGAATATCATCATTTCATCATGATGTCTTTGATGAGCGGTGAACACAATACACTTGCGCTGTCTCTTCAGGATGAATCCCCTGGTCTGGTGCCTGTGGGCTGATG
>SKEL01000584.1_pt1 | contig 39016 bp, 45 predicted proteins | sample 4826741 | NCBI WGS metagenome assembly SKEL01 (sample SAMN11008810, study PRJNA524170) | human gut metagenome | biome: Human fecal sample; material: Feces; isolation source: fecal sample from pouch patient p33 | host: Homo sapiens | place: Israel: Tel-Aviv | collected 2016-03-22
CAGAGCGCTTCCAAAGGATTCAAGTGACAGTTGCGTTGCTTTTTGACGATAAACCATGATCAATTCCTCCGATAGGTCAGCGATAAGTGCAAGGGTAAATCCCAAAGCATAGGCATTTCGGGCAAATGAGGCTTGCACTTATTATACGCTTAACTATTGGTAAAGCCTATTATGAAAACACTTTTAGAGTTTTTCACCATTCACTATTTAGGGATATCAACTGAAAAATTTCATAGTGTTGCCAAATTAGAGGGCTGCTACGAAGCTTGAAGAAGAAAAACTGTTTCAAAAAAAGCTAGGTATCTTGTATGTCGTGATGGGTAAAAAAAGACCGAAGCAGTTTGTTTTTTCCAGATAACACTGTTATGATCAAGACAATCGTTGAGATAACACTGTTATTTTGAAAGGAGATGAGAGAATGGCCGACAGAAAAATCGATACAGACCAGCGAATTATGGAAAAAGCTATCAGCATGATTACGGAACATGGGGAAAAATCACTTTCATTACGAAAATTAGCAAAAGGAATCGGATTAACCACGGGTGCATTTTATACGCACTTCTCTACTAAAGAAGAATTACTTCAAGCGGTGACGGTTCTTTTATCACGTCAGGAACAATCACGGATGGCAAAGAAGCTGCAAACAGTTCGTGAACCCGAAGAACAACTGCTTACTGTTGCTTCGATTTTACTTCGACAATTTAAAAATGAACCCAATTTGATGCATTTTCTATTTTTCAATCCGATTGCGCGCAATGTCCTGAAAGTTGATAGCGGAGAGTTTGCATTTTACGATCAAATGATGCAAATGGTGGAAGCAGTGATTCAAAAACGTCACCTGAGCGTACAACCCAAAGATTTATTTATTCAGTTGTGGGCATTTATTCAAGGTTATGGTCTGTTACTTGATAGTGATGTAACAGAATACGATGCGGTATTGGTGCGCGAAACACTTCTGCGCTTATTGGAGGCATAAAAATGTCAAAATTTGCAATTGTTTACTGTCATCCATATGACAAAAGTTTCAACCACGCGATTTTGCTGGCAGTTTGTCAAAACTTATCGAATCGCGCTATTGGTTATACGATTCTAGATTTATACCATGACGGATTTCAGCCAACTTATGATCAAGAAGAACTAAGCTTATTTCATTCTGGGCAGACACACGATCCTCTCGTTAAAAAGTATTTGAATACCTTAAAGGAAGTCGATGGCCTTATCATTGTGACGCCGGTTTGGTGGAACGATATACCCGCGATGCTAAAAGGCTTTATCGATAAAGTTATGAAGGAAGGTCCGGGGTTAAGTCATGTGGTTACTAAGCGTGGTGTTAAGGGATTGCTCACCAATCTGAAGCATGTTTATGTACTAACAACGTCAACCTCGCCAACTTTTTACTTGCGCCTTTTTTGTGGCAATGCTTTGCAAGGGGTTTTTATAAAACATACTTTGAGACAACTCGGAATCAGGCGTGCTCATTGGCAGAACTTTGGTAATATCACGCATTCATCGCTAAAACAGCGCCAGAAATACTTGGAATACGTGACTGAGGAGACGATTAAATATTGAGTTTTACAAAAGACGGCTTAGCATTATCAATTTGACAAGTTCACTTAAAGCACTTTTTGAAACCACAACATCGATACTTAAAATAATTGCTTCCCAAAGTTTGTTGATTTTGTTATACTTGAACTTGTGTTTTGGAGAGTTGGCAGAGTGGTAATGCAACGGACTCGAAATCCGTCGAACCGGCTAATACCGGCGCGCAGGTTCAAATCCTGTACTCTCCTTATAAGATAAGTTCATTTTTATGCGTTACGCTGGGCTTAAGTCTGACGTAACGCTTTTTAATTTCTTACTTGATAAAATTACTTGTTAAGAAAATCAGAGTTACTAACCTTTGTATAAACAGGCGCTGTCTGTCGTGCAATGATTTCCGCAAACTTGTATAATACAGGTACTGCTAAAGCAAGGGATGATCGACACTTGAAAGTTTCCATTAAAAAAGTACCAGCACTTTATGATTTACTTTATGGTGTGTTTGCACTTGTCATGTTGATTGCGGCTGTCATTACGACATTGCCAAAGGGGTTTTCATTCACCGGCGTGGGAGCGACATTGATGTCTTGGGCGAACCATCTGTGGTGGCTGACAATTCCAGGTATTATTTTTCATCTATTATCGTATTTTTCCAGTCATAATCAGCGATTGTTGCTAGTCGGCAATCTTGTCGGGATCTGTGCGTTTATTGCTTTTATTTTAATTCCGAACTACAGTGTCTTTGCGCTAATCGGTTTGTTTGTTGCCATGGTGTTCGTGCTGGCAGGGGCGAATCGCGCTCAACGCATGCGTAAAGATTCGGAGGTGTCATGATGCCTTGGTTGAAGCATAAAAAGGATGACGAACCCGAAGTTGGCATTGGTGACCATGATTTCAGCCAGTTTGTCAAAAATGCTCGTCGTGATCCGCAACGATTTAAAGCGGTGCAATCCGTTTTTGATCGACTTAAGCGGAGTCCACGAAAAGATAACAAGCGTTCAATTAAACGTTAAGCTAAAGTCTTGCTGAGAAGCAGGACTTTTTTTGAGCGCGAGCCAGCCCGGTTTCTGGGCTGGCGCGCGCGTTATGGAGACGCTGCCAGCTTTCTGGCAATTGCTGACATGAAGGCCATCGTCACTTTTTGAGGCCATCTAAATGAAACTGATGTTATTGTGTTTTTATCTTACACACATGACATTTTTGTCACGAATTAAGAAAAATATAAAGACATCACAAATTATTGAGCGGTTTTAATTGATTCGGCATAATATGTTTAACGAAAAGGAGTGATGATTCGATGAAAAAAGTGGTTGGTGTAGTTGGCGTACTCGTGCTGATCGTTATTGGCTTTTTCGGCTATCAATATTGGAATGGTACGTACAATGGTGTTGAAGCTTATGCCTTGGTGACTGAGGGTAAGAAAGAGGCCTCGAAAAATGAAGATGGCTCACTTTACAAGGTCAATGGGAAGCAATACTACACCTATGAATACGAATTAAAATGGGTGACGAAGGATGGTCAGACTCGGAACTTAGGCTATTCATCTGAAGAATCAGCTAATCCCAAGGCTTTAACACCTGGCAGTTACGTGAAGGCCAAGGTAGCACAAAAACGGGTGCTGACAACACCTCAACCGATTTCGAAGCAGGCACTTCCGCAAACAGTTAAGGCAAAATTAAAATAGATCCTTTGCGTCATAAAAGAGGCGGCCAAACTGCACTTTACATTGTGCAATTTTATCCGCCTCTCTTTTTATGCTTCAGTCGGTAATTTAAGTGCGCCGTCTTCAGCAAGCTTGCTTAAAATGCGATAAAGCAGCTCTTCGGAAAATTCGCGTGATTCTGCCAGCAAATAACTGTAAGTATCGGCAACACCGGGATCAGGTACCCTTGCCAGCCACTTTTGCAGTCGTTCATTGACTTTATCATCGGTGTAAAGTTCAGAAACCAGTGCGTCGGTTTGTTGGCTGATGAGTGCTCGCAATGCCAAGTTTTCTGCCATGTTCAGCTTCCTTTCTAATTGATTACTATTATACCTAGCCACAATTTTTAGGCAAAGCCTTTTCGCCTCTTTGCATTCGGCGGCACCTAGGCTAATATAATAAGCATGATATTACCTTGGTTAGAAACCCAGTCGACGCTAGATTCTGCGCGGCAACTGTTGGGCATGAAATTAAGTTTAGGCGCTTGTAGCGGTTTGATTGTTGAAACCGAAGCTTATCTTGGTGCGCGCGATCAGGCTGCCCACGCATTTAACCATCGCCATACCACGCGTAACCATAGCCTTTTTCTGGCGGCTGGTACCGTTTATGTTTATCGAATGCGACAATACTGCTTGTTGAACATTGTGACTCAGCCGGTTGATGTCCCAGAGTGTATTTTAATTCGGGCACTGGAACCGATCAGTGGACTGGCGACCATGCAGACTCGCCGCAAGCAAATAGGCATCGGCTTAACCAACGGACCGGGCAAATTATGCCAAGCACTAGCGATTGATAAGCAGCTCGACGGCACTGTGTTGAATCAGAGCGGGCTGAGCTTGGCACCGACTGATCATCGTCCCCGTAACATTGCCGTTGGACCGCGAATCGGTATTCCTAACAAGGAGCCGTGGACAAGCGCCCCACTGCGGTTTTACGTTGCTGGTAATCCGTTTGTTTCCAAAATACCGCGGCGTGATCAGGATTTAGAAATGAGAGGATGGCAATCATGAGCCAAATGAATATGTTAGATGCAATTGGTGACAAAATGGACCAATTAGATTTTGACGGCGATCTTAGCCTGAACTGGGATAAGGACGCGCATGTGATTGAACTCGAAATCACGATGACGGCTGAAAGTGAATCCGGCGTTGAAGTGGAAGACCAAACGGGAACAACCGTTGATGATGGCCCGGTTACCTATCAGGATGCCATTCTTTTTTATGACGAAACGCGGCTGCACGGTGCCGACTATGCAGATGATTATCTGGCTATTTTTGGATTTAACGGCAAAAAAGGGATTGACGTGGCGACTGTTAATGCTTTGTTCATTTATTTACAGGACCTGCTTGATGACGGGCAAAGCGACTTGATGGATTTCGTGGATGGCACTTCCGATGACGATACATTTGCCTTGAATTTCGATGAAGCGCGGTATGAAGCGATTTTGGCTGAACAGCCCGATGCCGATAATCGGATCTTTTTGCCGTATCCTAAGTATTAATCATTTTTACGAACGCAAAAAGATATTGATAGGTTAAAAAACGAAGCTAGCTTTTTATTTTAATTGTATTAGGAGACCATATGAATAACGATTGGACTGCATTGACAGTGACGACTTCCACTGAAGCGGTTGAAGCTGTGAGCAACATTTTGATGGAGGCCGGCGCGGTAGGCATTCAGATTAAGGATGCGGCCGACTTCAAAAAAGAGACGATTGATGCACATGGTACTTGGTTTGATCCGGCGACCATTCCGCATTTGGCAACCGGTGCACAGGTCATCGGCTATTTTGAACCAGCTACGTCATTAATTGAAAAGCGGGATCATCTTGCGTCACAAGTTAAAGCACTGGCGCAATTCGGATTGGATCCGGGTGCGGCAACAGTAACACTGGCTGACGTGCGCCAACAGGATTGGGCGGACGTTTGGAAAAAGTATTATCATCCGTTGCGTGTTTCGCGCTTCTTAACGATTGTGCCTAAATGGGAGCACTATACACCGCAGCAGCCTGATGAGTTGGTGTTGACACTGGATCCGGGAATGGCGTTTGGAACCGGCACTCACCCGACTACGCAATTAATGTTGTCACTACTGGAATCATTGGTACGCGGCGGCGAAACAATGATTGATGTCGGAACCGGTTCAGGCATCTTGGCTATTGCGGCTGAACGGTTGGGTGTCAGCCAGATCCTAGCAACCGATGTCGATGAGATTGCCGTCAAAAATGCCCAAGCTAACATTGCCTTAAATCCCGTTAGTCACATTACCGTGAAGGCTAACGATTTACTGCAAGGACTAACGGTTTCGGCTGACTTGATTGTCGCTAACATTTTGGCCGAAGTCTTAGTACCATTGATTCCGCAAGTACCGTCACGGCTAAACCCGCATGGCCATTTTTTGCTGGCAGGGATTATTGCCGAGAAGGCCGACTTGATTCGGCAAACGTTGCAGGATAATGGCTTTACCATTGCGCAACGCCGGGATGCAGTCGGTTGGGTAGCATTTGATGCGGTATTGAAAGCTTAACGATAACTTGTTTGCCAGCATAGAAAAGGGGAGCGTGCGTGCAGCGATTTTTTACCGAACATCTTTTACATAGCCAACAAACCGTCACATTGGAACCGGCGATTGCTAAACATGCGATTAAAGTGTTGCGTTATGATGTCGGTGCTGTTTTTGAATTGGCTGATCCTAAGCACCGGGTTTATCAGGCTAAGGTTCAGACAACCGATCCGCTGACGGTTGAGATTGGCCCGGAGATTACCAAAAATGTGGAGTTACCCATCGCGGTTGAGGTTGTTTGCGGCGTCAGCAAAGGCGATAAAGCTGAGTGGATTGTCCAAAAGGCGACGGAATTAGGCGCGGCCAAAATCGGCTTTTTCAATGCTCAATGGGGAACTGCTCGGTGGCCGGCTGAGCGGATTGCTAAAAAAATGGATCGGCTTGCAACGATCGCCCAAAATGCGGCTGAGCAAAGTCATCGTAATTTAGTCCCGGAAGTCACGATGTATGCTAAGCTGAGTGATGTAGGGGACGATGCAGCCGTTAAGTTAGTGGCTTATGAAGAAAGTGCCAAGAAAGGCGAACATGCAGCTTTGGTTTCGGCTTTAGTGCCGCATCCTGCTTCATTATGTGTTGTTTTTGGACCAGAAGGCGGCATATCGCCAGCTGAATTAGCCTTATTGCAAGCACGCGGGTTTACGCCAGCCGGTCTTGGCCCGCGGATCTTACGTACCGAAACGGCGCCGCTATATTTGCTTAGTGCCGTTTCGGTTCTCACTGAGCTTGCTTAAACTAAAACTGAATTGATTATAAAGGAGACTAGCGCTGATGAGTCGTGTCATGAATTGGGTTAAAGTACCTCGCAATAAGGTTGTTTGTTGGAGTGTACTTATAACTTTGATCTTCCCATGGGTATTTCCATTGTTCCATATTAGTACCGCCGTCCGGGTAGGGGTTCTGTTCATTTTAATTAACATGCTAAGCGCTTTGTGGATAGGCCGAACGATTCGACGGCATCATTTAAGCTGGTGGTGGCTGTTCGTCTTGCCAGTGCTGTTTACTTTAATGGTCTTTTTACGTTACAAATGGTATGCCTACTTCTTTGCACCGATTTATCTTCTGCTCGGCGTCTTGGCGATGGCAAAGGACTAGCATTTTGTCAGAGAATCGTTATAATTTAAGGGTAGTCTAAGAAAAGTTGTACCAAGCTGTGTATCAGTCTTCTTGCGCTGAGACTCAGCCATTATGCGCGAACTGACGCGATTAATGAAGCGTAACGAAGCGGCGATAAGCGTGTTGTCCCGATTAAGTCGGAACAGAACGTTTATCGCCCTTCTCATAATATCAGCGCAATATGCCGCTATGAGCGGAAAATTCAATACGACGCGATCACTGGCGAAGAAGTTGATTGGAAGGACTTCTACCCGCGCTGGCTCGCGCTCAGGAGGGGAATACCATGGCCGAAGAAGTTGAACTTACCCAGCCGGATGTCATGAAGTTGTGTAAAGCTTACATGAACCCTGAACACTTGGCATTCGTTGAAAAGGCCTATAAGTTTGCCGCTTATGTTCATAAAGATCAAGTTCGCAAGTCCGGCGAGCCTTATATTATTCATCCCATTCAGGTAGCGGGGATTCTTGCCGAATTAAAAATGGATCCTGAAACAGTGGCTTCCGGCTACCTGCATGACGTTGTGGAAGATACAAATATCACGCTGGGCGATATTGAAGAAGTGTTTGGCCATGATGTTGCGGTCATTGTTGATGGGGTGACGAAGCTTAGCAAAGTGACCTATGTTGCCCATAAGGATGAGCTAGCTGAAAACCATCGAAAAATGTTGCTGGCGATGGCAAAAGACTTACGTGTCATTATGGTGAAACTGGCAGACCGCCTACACAATATGCGCACACTTCAACATTTACGCCCGGATAAACAGCGGCGGATTGCCAATGAAACCCTGGAGATTTATGCGCCACTAGCCGACCGCTTAGGGATTAGCACCATCAAATGGGAACTTGAAGACCTATCGCTGCGTTATCTTAACCCGCAACAGTACTATCGAATTGCACACTTAATGAACAGTAAGCGCACCGAACGTGAAGCTTATATCCAAGAAGCAATCGAAGAAATCAAAAAGGCCTTAGCGGATCTGCATATTAAATATGAAATCTATGGCCGCCCAAAACACATCTATTCCATTTATAAAAAAATGCGCGACAAGCATAAACAGTTTGACGAACTGTATGATTTGTTGGCAATCCGGGTCATCACCGAAACGATTAAGGATTGCTATGCGGTTTTAGGTGCAATCCATACTAAGTGGAAGCCAATGCCAGGCCGGTTTAAGGATTACATTGCGATGCCGAAAGCCAACTTATATCAAAGTATTCATACGACCGTTATCGGACCGATGGGCAAGCCGCTAGAAGTCCAGATTCGTACCGAAGAAATGCATCACGTGGCTGAATACGGGGTTGCAGCACACTGGGCTTACAAAGAAGGCCAGACCAGTAAAGTCCAGTACGATAAAGCCGGCAAAAAATTGGATATCTTCCGCGAAATTCTTGAGCTACAGGATGAAAGTAGCGATGCCGCCGACTTCATGGAAAGTGTTAAAGGCGATATTTTCACCGATCGCGTTTACGTCTTTACCCCAAAAGGTGATGTCTACGAGCTTCCAAAAGGCAGTAATCCGCTTGATTTTGGCTATTTAATTCATACGGAAGTCGGCAATCATACTGTTGGCGCCAAAGTGAATGGCAAAATTGTGCCGCTTAATTACGTGTTAAAAAATGGCGACATCGTGGAAATGCTGACGGCTAGCGGCAGTGCGCCTAGCCGTGATTGGATCAAACTGGTGTACACCTCGCGCGCCCGTAACAAGATCAAGCGTTATTTTAAGCAGGCCGATAAAAGCGAAAACGCTGAAAAAGGCCGTGATATGCTTGAACATGAGCTACAAGAGGAAGGCTATGTACCAAAAGATTTTATGACCAAGGAAAACATGACCGGACTCATGCAGCGTCTGAACTTTCAAACCGAAGACGAATTAATGAGTTCGATTGGTTACGGGGAATATACGCCTAAAGTTATTGCTAACCGGCTAACCGAAAAGTTCCGTCATGCAAAGGCTGAAAAGGATCGTAAGGCCAAAGAAGCTGCCATTTTATCTAAGAACCAGAAAGTCACAACCGTTTCCAGTGAGAAACATCAGCCACAAACCCATTCCGAAGATGGTGTGGTGATTGAAGGTGTCGATAATCTGCTGGTTCATTTAGCAAAGTGCTGCATGCCTGTACCTGGGGATGCAATTGTCGGCTATGTGACGAAAGGCCGTGGGGTCACAGTTCATCGCGCGGATTGCCCAAATGTTCAAAGTTCACGGGAAATGTCGGGTCGTTTGATTGACGTTCGCTGGGAAAACGAAGCGGTACAAAAGCAGCTCTTTAATACGGATCTTGAAATTTACGGTTACAATCGCAGTGGGCTGTTAAATGATGTCTTACAGGTCCTTAATGCCCAAACTAAGGCCTTGAACAACATCAATGGCCGGGTTGATCACGATAAAATGGCTGATATCCACGTCAAAGTCGGCGTCCGCAACCTTGCCCATTTGGATAAATTAATGGATGCTGTTAAAAATGTTCCGGATATTTATGAAGTGAAGCGGGCAAATGGGTGATGACCGTTTTATTTAGACAGCACGGGTGATCAGAAAGACACAGATCTCAATGATCACGATCCGGTGCTGTCTTTTTATGCCAGCAGCATTCACAAACAAGATTTGATAAATAAAGGAGAAAAGTATATGCGCGCAGTGGTACAACGCAGCCTTGCAGCTAAAGTTACGATTGCCGGTCAGACAGTCGGTGCCATTGATCATGGGTTTGTGGTTTTACTTGGTGTCGGGCCTGAAGACACATCAGCAGATAGTGACTATCTCGCCGAAAAAATCAGTAAATTGCGGGTTTTCAGCGATGATGCCGGCAAAATGAACTTGGCACTAGCAGATGTCGGCGGGCAAGTCCTATCAATATCGCAATTCACACTGTATGCAGACACACGTCACGGTAATCGCCCCAGCTTTACGGGTGCTGCCAAGCCGGCTTTAGGGGAACAACTTTATGACGCCTTTAATGCCAAGCTTCGTGATTTAGGCGTGATGGTCGCAACTGGCGAATTTGGTGGCGATATGCAGGTGAGTCTTACTAATGATGGTCCGGTGACGATTTTATTTGATACGGAGGCGAAGTAATGTTAGTTAACGCAATTTGGGATTTTGACGGCACTTTGTATGATTCTTATCCCGGGATGATGAAGGCGTTAGCGGCGTTGGTAACGGCTAATGGCGGTCAGATTGAACCAAAGACGCTCTATCGCCAAGTGAAAGAAACATCAATCAAACAATTTTTAACCTGCTTTGGGCAACAAGTAGGTCGATCCGTTGCTGACTTAGAGGCGGATTATCATCAGCGGGCACGGGCGTATCTTCAGGATATTCATCCATATCCTGAAGCGCTGGCTGTATTGAAAGCCATCAAAGCTCAAGGTGGACACAATCTGCTTTTAACGCATCGTGATCGTAGTGCCTGGGAAATTTTGGCTCACGATCAAGCTGACACCTTATTTCTTGGCGGGGTGGATGCCGATTTGAAGTTACCGCGTAAGCCAGCACCTGATGCGATTCAATATTTACTTCGGCGCTTCCAACTCAATCCCGCGGTAACGGCGATGATAGGTGATCGCTCGCTTGATGTGGATGCCGGTATCAACGCTGATGTTAAAACGATCTACTTTAATGTGGACGGCCTCAATGCAGCACCACAGGCAGATTATCAAGTCGATCATTTAATTGAAATTCCGCCGTTGTTCCGCAAGTAAAAAATTCAAATAAAGAGCCGCTCAATCAGCAATTTTTCATGCCTGATTGAGCGGCTCTTTATATTCGATTTGCGCTTTTGCCGCGGCAAACTTTCCGCCGATTATTGATGATGACCGGCTTTAAAGTAAGCATTTAAACCGTTAACAATATCCGTCGCAATTTTAGATTGATATGTTGGGTTTTTAATATACTTAAAGTCTTTGTCGTTATTGATATAACCCATTTCATTCAGAATCGCCGGCTGTTTATTATCGCGCAGAACTTCATAGTTACCAAATGCAACCCCACGATTTTCTAGTGGTAAGTCATCAAAAGCGTTGTTAACCGCCTTAGCCAAGGCGAGATCCTTTTTGCTGCTGTAGTAGTAAGTGGTGAACCCGGAGGCTGAGTTTTTGGACGGGCTGGAGTCAAAATGGAAGGAGATAAACGCGTCGGCATGGGCATTGTTAGCGGTTGTCGGACGTGGCGCAAGGTCGACAAAGGTGTCAGTTGTCCGCGTCATGATAACGTTAGCACCGGCAGCCCGCAAAGCATTGGCAACGAGTTCGGCCGTTTTCAGGGTATAAGTTTTTTCGTAATCATGATTATTGTTAGCCGGCGCACCCGTGTCTGTACCACCATGTCCGGGATCCAGAACAATCGTGGCTTCGGATAGTTTCGTTGCCGCTTTTTGGGTTTGACCATTATTCGGGGCGGTGACGGTCCAGCTGGCAACATAACCCGATTTGCCATCAGGGGCAGTGACTTGATACCAATCGTCTTGTTGTTTGGTGACGGTCAATTCAGTGCCTTTATCGAGCTTTTCGACGGATGGAGCATTGATACCCGCCGCATTGCGCAAGTTAGTTATGGTATTGGTGGTAACTTTCAATGCGGCTCCGCTTTTGGCTTGCGTAAGATTGGCTTGGGCAGGTTGCGCCAGATTAGTTGTCTGACCAGTGAGCTGGACACTGCTGCTAGTGATCCATGCCGCCGTATTATTATAGGCAATCTGGGTCCAATCGCCTTCTTGATACACAACCTTGACACTATCACCGGCATTGAGCGTTCCTAACTGCTTGGCATCCTGGCTGGCATATTCGCGAACGTTAACCGGTTGATTCACCGTGGCAACTTTCGCACTCGTGGTCGCGGCTTCGCTTTGATCGACTAACCATGAAGCAACCCAACCGATTTTATTGCCGGCAAGGCGCACTTGATACCAGGAATTTTTGGAACCGATAATGGTCAATTCATTGCCGGATTTCACCTGACCCATGATGCCATATGCCAAGCCGGGACCTAGCCGAACATTGACGCTCTCGGCTTTGACTGTCATGTATTGGGTGTTGGCCATCACACTGGTTGTTGCGGCACCAACGCCAAACAATAGCGCCAATAAGATCACCAGCGGCCATTTCTTAAGTTGTCCGATATGTTTCATGACAAAGCCCCACCATTCTGAAAAATCGTTATGTTTATTATAGCAAACCCGCTGGCAAAAGGGTGGGGAAGAAAAGCGACCTGATGCTTAATTCGTAGTTTTCAAAGCGGTGGTAATGCGCTGACGGATCGCATCATGCTGGCTGGGCTCATATTGGTACTGGGGATCACCCCAATAACTCGGGTCATACAACCATACTGGCTTGGCCAAACGTTCCGGCGCCTCCGACTGGTAGCGCGGGAAGACATGGGCATGTAAAAAATGATCCGTATTGCCCAGAATGTCGTAATTGACGCGTAATGGTTCACACGCCGTCAAAATGCCATCGCCTAAAGTTGCCATGCTTTGCAAAAATAGACTTTGTTCTCTTTTAGACAGCTCATTTAAACTGCCGACTTCGCGTTTTGGCAGTAATACGCTGTAGCCCGGTAGAAACTGGACATCGCCAAAAACTGCAAAGCCGCCGGGAAGTTCGGCCATGACCATTGGATTTTGGCCATCCAAGGCCGCTTGAATGCGATCATCTTGCCACAAAACGCTCACTCCTCATCAAATACTCATGTTCTTACCCATAAAGTCAGCTTACACCTGCTGATTTTTGGAAACAATGACAATTGGGCTCTTTCACCACTAACAGCAGAAAATCAGACTTTGGTAGGAGCCTGGATTAGAACCTTTGAATGATGATAGGATTATTGTTAGATTATAATATTAGAGACAGGAGGTTGGTTCAATGAGATTATACATAGAAAACATTCATAAGCATTTCGGGAAAAAGCAGGTTTTAAATGGCATGACGGCAACGCTTGAGTCAGGTGGTGTTATCGGACTCATGGGCCCAAACGGAGCGGGAAAATCAACGTTGCTTAAAGTATTGACCACTCAGCTAAAACCCGATGCAGGTTCCATCCAACTTGATCATGTTGATGTGGTAGCCCATCCCGGAAAGTTACGCCAGGTATTGGGCTATTTGCCTCAACAAGTCCCTTACCAACCAAATGTGACCGCGTTGGATTACCTACGTTACATTGCGGCTTTAAAAGGCATTAAGCCCCAAGACGCTGATCAGCAGATAATAAATCTGTTTGCAACCCTGCATCTGGATCCCAAAAATCCGACGCGGCTGCGGGATTATTCCGGTGGTATGCGGCAACGAGTGGGATTGACCGCCAGTTTGCTAGGTGATCCCCAAATTATCATGGTTGATGAACCCACCGTGGGCTTAGATCCGGTCGAGCGGATTGCAGTACGTAACCTGTTAAGCACGTTGGCCCAAAATCGCATCGTCCTGATCGCAACCCACATCATTCAAGATGTCGAGGCCATTGCAAGTCGCCTGCTCATCGTCAAAGACGGCCAGTTTCAATTTCAGGGAACGCCAGCAGATTTTCTCCAAAAAGCCGCCGGACACGTTTGGGAGTATGTTCTCCCGCGTAGTGCTGCGTTGCCGAGTAGTCCTAATATCAGCAACATGCAAGAGCAAGCTGACGGCATTCATGTGCGGCAGATAGCTAAAACGGCGCCAGTCAGCGGTGCTCAAAATGTCACACCAAGTTTGGAAGACGCTACCTTAGCCAACTTTGAAGCTAAGGCGGTGACCGATGCATGATGCATATGATCTTAACCGACTATCGGCAACGTTCGCGCCAATTTTCTTTTCGGCTATTGGCAGTTTTCGCCGTGTTTTCGGCAGTGTTGCTTGCACCGCGGCAAACCGGGAGTTTTCGGGTTTTGGTTTTGGATCCGCATTACTTTGCTCAGGCGAATAACCCGACGTGGGCACCGGTCGGGGTTGTGGCGGTCTTGACGTTTTTCTTTCCCTTCATTGGCTTGGTACTGGCACGGCAAGGCATGAGTCAGGATCGGGAAAGCGGCATTTTGTCGGCTTTGTTAACCGGACCGTTTAAAAAAATCCGGTATGTCGCCGGAGAGTTTCTGACAAATTGCCTTTTGCTGCTAACGATCTTGGTTTTCGTGATGATGGGCACATTAGCTATGATGGTCATTCAATACCCTGGTCAAGGCCTTCACATAAGTCAATTTATCGCGACTTTTGCCATACTCATTCCCGGCGTAGGGTTGATCAGTGCCTTGGCTGTGATCAGTGAAACGATTCCCGGTTTACGCGGTCGGTTCGGTACAAGCATTTTGATTATGCTACTCTTCATCGGTTATGCCATGATGATTGAGGCAAAATGGTATGCACAAGTAATCGACTTTTCCGGCATCGTTTTGTTACAAGCATTATTCAAGCAATCGGCACTTGAATCGGGCCACCGTTTGACGAGCATGATGATTTTAGGGGGCAATGACCATCTGAGTCGTGCCGGTACCCATGATTTAGTCTTTCAGCCATTGACGTTAACCTCAACACAATGGTTATGTATCGGTGGTTCAGTCCTATTAAGTTTAATGCTGGTTGGTTTGGCTGGCTTATTCTTGGAGCGGCGGCCTTTAGCACGAAGAATGACTCACCAACGTTCTGCTTTACGGATAACTTTGCCTGAGGCGGATGCTAATGAGGCTATCTTTAATGCGGTTTCGATTCAGCACTTCAGTTGGCCGGCATTATGGCGTCAAGCAATGAAACAATTGCTGGCATCTCGTTCAGTCGGTTGGTGGTTGATTCTTGCTGGCTTATGGATCGCCAACTGGCTCGCACCGACCTCAAGTCTTCGGAGTACGCTTTTACCAATCACGTATTTATGGGCCTTATTATTTTTCAGCCAATTAGGATGGCCGGAACAGCGAAACGGTTTAGCTACCTGGCTGACGACCATCAATTTTGCCGAAAAGCGACATTTAAACGTGACATTGCTGGTAGCAGGCTGTTTTTCAATTCTGTTAGCGTTGCCGACCTGTATACGGCTTGGGGTCACGGCCTGGCCGTTGCTAAGTTGGGCGTTGATGTTACCCGTTGTGGCGATGTTGCTTGGGTTTGTTACCAAGACCGGACAGTGGACGCAATTGATCGTAACCGTGCTGTTGTTCTTTGTCGTCGCGGGTCTCAGCGGTATTTTACCAGTCGCAACCACAGCAACCGGTATTCTGACCGGTGTCGGCTATCTGATGATTGGCGCTGCAAGTTTGGTTGGGTTAGAGCTAGCTGTTTAGTCAGTAAGTTACGAAAAGCGTTCCTGCCCCGCTAGAAAAACTAAATGCATCACTTCAAAAATCTAGCCGTACGCCGTTGACAAAACTTTCTGCAAACCGTATGCTTTAACCAATAACTAAGACCTGTGACGGAGTAGGATAGATCAATTTTAAGCGACCCGGAGATGGTGAAAGCCGGGACCGATCGAAAAGACACTCCTGAGGTGATCAAGTTCCGGAACGCCACCGTTATGGCAAAGTAAAACACAAGGTGGTACCGTGTCCGCACCCTTCGAGCAATCGAGGGGTGCATTTTTTTAGAGCGCGAACAGGAGCGCTTAGAAACCGGAACATAAGTGGCCTTGAACCCAAATGGCTGGGTTTTAGCCATTTGGGTTCAAGGTCCTTATATGGAGGTTTCTGCGACTGTGAGCGCGTTTTCGCAGCAGTATCAGCGAATGTGTCATACATACTCGCCTGCCGAGCCCAACAAGCATCACAACGATCTACCACCAAGTTTCCGAACACCCTCAATCACCATCCATCACAGTCTTAAGACTACAGGAGGCACCTCATGAATTATCAACGTCCAAAAGGCACAGCCGATATTTTACCTGGCCAAAGTGAACGTTGGCAGCAGGTTGAAGCTGTTGCCCGCAAAATTTTTGCCCAATACCAGTACCGCGAAATCCGCACCCCGATTTTTGAAAATGTTGACGTTTTTTCGCGCAGTGTAGGCGATACCAGTGATATTGTGACCAAAGAAATGTACACCTTCGAAGACAAAGGCGATCGCATGATGGCATTGCGCCCAGAAGGTACTGCCGGCGTGGTTCGGGCCTATGTTGAAAACAAACTGTACGGACCTGAATACGCGAAGCCATACAAGGTCTACTATATGGGTCCGATGTTTCGCTATGAACGTCCGCAAAGTGGCCGCCAACGCCAATTCCATCAAATCGGCGTCGAAGCTTTTGGGAGTGATTCGCCGGTTTTAGATGCAGAAACACTAGCGTTAGCAAAACAGTTGCTAGAAGCGTTAGGCGCCAAACACCTTAAGTTTGTGATTAATTCTTTGGGCGATCCGGCAACGCGCAAGGCTTTTCATGCGGCATTGGTCGACTATCTGACGCCGTTTAAAGATGAACTTTCAGAAGATTCCAAAGTTCGGCTGGTTAAAAATCCGCTTCGTATTCTTGATAGCAAAGACAAACATGACCAGGAAATAGTAGCGGATGCGCCGTCGATTCTTGATTATTTGACTCCGGAAGCGCAACAGCATTTTGATCGGGTTAAAAGTCTGCTCACAGGTTTAGGCATTGAATTTGAAGTGGATGCGACAATGGTTCGCGGCTTGGATTATTACAATCACACCATTTTTGAAGTGATGTCGGATGATAAGGTCTTTGGCGGCGGGTATACCACGATCTTGGCAGGCGGACGGTATAACGGCTTGGTTGAGGAACTTGGCGGGCCGGAAACCCCCGGGATCGGATTTGCCATGGGGGTTGAGCGCTTGATGTTACTCATGCAAGGTGACCAGCAGCCGGTACAGCCGGATGCCTACATCGTCACCATCGACCAAGGTGCGGATCAGGAAGCTTTACAGATGTTAACCGCGCTTCGGCAACAAGGCTTTACAGGTGAGATGGATTACATGGGCCGTAAAGCCAAGGGACAGTTCAAAGCTGCCAACAAAGCCAACGCGAAATTAGTGTTGACGATCGGGGAAAGCGAACGAGAAGCGGGAACCGTGCAAGTTAAAAATATGGCGACCGGCCAGCAGAAGGCCTTTCCTCAAGCCGATGTATTGGCAGACTTTAGTAAAATTTATACACAAGTAACGGAGGCAAAATAATATGAGTAAACGCACCTGTTATGCCGGTGACGTCAATACCGACTATCTTGATCAGGAAGTCACACTAAAAGGATGGGTACAAAAGCGGCGCAGTTTAGGTAGCTTGATCTTTATTGACTTGCGTGACCGTGAAGGCATTGTTCAACTAGTCTTTTCCGAAGCAATTGATCGTGATGCACTGACAGTAGCTAATTCGGTACGTTCCGAATATGTCGTTGAAGTTCAAGGCGTCGTAAAAAAGCGTAAACCACAAGCGGTAAATCCGGAAATGAAGACCGGTGATATTGAAGTTGAAGTGCACGATATCACAATTTTGAACAAAGCCAAGACGCCGCCATTTTATATTGAAGACAACGTGGCCGTTACTGAAGAAACCAAGTTAAAGTATCGCTATCTTGATTTACGTCGCCCGGAAATGCAAAAGAACATTTTCACCCGCGCTCATATCATGCGGAGTGTGCATCACTATTTGGATGACAATGGTTTTATTGACGTCGAAACGCCGACTTTGACGGCTAGCACGCCAGAAGGGGCCCGGGACTATCTGGTGCCATCGCGGGTGTACCCAGGCAGTTTTTACGCCTTGCCGCAATCCCCACAGCTGTTCAAGCAATTATTGATGGGAGCCGGATTTGATCGGTATTATCAGATTGCGCGCTGCTTCCGTGATGAAGACTTGCGTGGCGATCGGCAACCGGAGTTTACGCAGATTGACCTTGAAACCAGCTTCCTTTCCGCTGAAGAAATTCAGGATATCACGGAAGGCTTAATCGCGCAGGTGATGCACGATGTTAAAGGGATTGACGTTGACTTACCGTTTCAGCGGATCACCTGGCAAGAAGCGATGGACAAGTATGGATCTGACAAGCCTGATTTGCGGTTTGACATGCAGATTCAAGATGTTTCTGATTTGGTGAAAGACTCAGACTTCAAGGTGTTTGCCGGAGCGGTTCAAAATGGCGGCCAGGTTCGCGCCATTGTATTGCCTGGCGGGGCAGCCAAGTATTCGCGCAAAATGATCGACGCCCAACAAGATTACATTAAACGTTTTGGTGCTAAGGGTCTGGCTTGGTTGAAGGTAACAGACGATGGCATTAGCGGACCGATTGCGAAGTTCTTTGGTGATGGCGCAGCATTAACTCAGGCTGTGGGTGCCCACACTGGCGATTTAGTCTTGTTTGTAGCCGATAAAGCAAAAGTCGTCGCTGATGCCTTGGGTTATCTCAGAACCCATTTTGGTCACGATCTCGGCTTGATTGATGAAAAGGAATTCCGATTCTGCTGGGTGGTTGACTGGCCGCTGTTTGAATATGATGAAGGCATTCAACGCTGGGTTCCGGCGCACCATCCATTTACGATGCCAAATGAAGAGGACGTGCATTTGCTCGACACCGATCCGCACGCGGCACATGCGCAAAGTTATGATATTGTACTGAATGGTTATGAACTAGGCGGTGGATCAATTCGTATTCACAACCGCGACATTCAGGAAAAAATGCTCAAGGCACTTGGCTTCACCCCTGAGCGTGCGCAAAAGAGTTTCGGCTTCCTGCTCAACGCGCTTGATTACGGTTTTCCGCCGCATGGTGGTTTGGCAATCGGGCTGGATCGGTTTACCATGTTGCTGACGGGTCGCGACAATATTCGTGATGTCATTGCCTTTCCGAAGAACAGTAAGGCCAGCGAACCAATGACAAGTGCACCATCTCCGGTAGCTGACATTCAGCTTAAAGATTTAGGGATTGAAGTTCGCCCTGATGTTGATCCGGAAAAAGAACACGAAGGCGACGAGAACCTAACCGAGTAAATGGATACTTTTAACGTCAAACAATTTAATTGCTGACAATCGAAACATCTCCGGCTATAATCAATAGTCGTGGAGGTGTTTTTTTATGTCTGATAAAATAAATCGGCCATCAAAAGCCGAATTGAAAAAACAGTTGTCACCAGAAGCTTACGCGGTGACGCAGGAAGCCGCAACGGAGCGCCCATTTACGGGGCAATATGACAACTTTTATGAAGATGGCATTTATGTAGATGTTGTGAGTGGTGAACCGCTGTTTTCGTCACAAGATAAATATGACGCCGGATGTGGCTGGCCCTCATTTACCAAACCCATTGCCAAATTGGCCGAGCATCGTGATCAAAGCTTTGGCATGGAACGGGTTGAGGTGCGAAGCCCGCAAGCCGCCTCGCACCTCGGTCACGTGTTTACGGATGGTCCGGCTGCAGAAGGTGGGTTACGCTACTGCATTAATTCAGCTGCACTGCGCTTTATTCCGGTGGCTAAGCTGGAAGAAGAAGGTTACGGTAAGTATCGGCAGTTATTTGATAAGTAAACTTTAATAATCAATAAAGCTTGTCTGAATAGTGAGGTCAAGTTCCGTCTGACTTTGCACCGATTCATTGGCGCATGCCAGAGCTTGGAATTTGTGTGTCGCTCAATGGTTAAGATTTTGGGCGTGGGCGGTTGCAAAACGGGGTCATAGTCGCGGGGACCGCACATAAGGACTTGGGACCAAGGCCTGCCTGATACTGCTGCGAAAACGCGCTCATAGTCACAGAATGGAGTAGCATTACCTGTCCGCCCTTGTTATACTTGATCACGATATGATTAATGGGTGACAGGGAGCGGTTTTGGTAATGGAAGAAATTGATCGGCTAATTCGTCGGCATCAAAATTGGTCGCGGTTGTCTGCGGCCTTTTTTTACAGCATTTGTGTGGCAGTTGCGCTGAACATGTTTTGGGAGCCGGGTGGCGTTTTTGCCAGTGGTATCACCGGCGCGGCTCAGCTTTTGGCAACGATTGTGCGTAAGTGGTTTAACTTTAATATCGCGTTACCGTTTTTTTCGCTGGCAACGACTGACTTGTTTTCAACTGGGACGTTACTGTTCTTCCTAAATGTGCCGCTGTTTGTGTTGGCATGGAAGGCCATTGGACACCGGTTTACCCTGTTCACTTTCTTGGCGGTCATCTTTTCAACCATTATGATTCGCGTACTAGGCGTTTTGACCCCTTTGACAAAAGACCCGATTGTCTGCGGAATTTTCGGTGCCGTTGTCAATGGCTTAGGGACGGGCTTTGCGTTACGTAATAATATTTCGACTGGCGGGATTGATATTCTCGGCATTGTATTGCGCAAACGGACCGGGCGCACAGTGGGAACGATTAATATTATGTTTAATGTTCTCATTATCTTTTTTGCCGGGTTCGTGAATGACTGGCCGCATGCTTTGTATTCAGCGCTGGCAATTTTTATTAATGGCCGAGTTATGGACTCGCTGTATACTCGCCAGCAGCGGTTGCAGGTCATGATCGTGACGGCGCGGCCAAAGCAGGTGGTGCGAGAAATTCAAGGCTCGTTAAGACGCGGCATTACGATTGTGCACGATGCAGAAGGCGCCTTTCATCACGAAGAAAAGACGATTCTTTTCACCATTATTTCCCGGGCCGAGATGTACGATTTGGAACAAGCGATGCGTCACAGTGATCCGTATGCGTTTGTTTCCATCACTGATTCAGTTAAAATACTTGGGCATTTTTACGAGCCTAAAACGGATTAGCGAACATACACAAGCTTGGAGTCGGCAAGATTTTTGCTGAAAACTCACTTTACTAGGCGGAATCAAAATAGTAATTGATTGTAAGCATGGCCGATGTTATACAGATCGGTTTGAATTCAAGGTTATCTTGATTAGGGAGGTCGTTTAATGTTAATCGGTGCCAACGTGAGTATGAAGGGCACGAAAATGTTGTTAGGCGCAGTTGAGGAAGCTGCAAGTTATGAGGCCAACACGCTGCAATTTTATACCGGTGCGCCCCAAAATACGCGCCGTAAGCCAACTAGCGAGATGAGAATTCCTGAAGGCTTGGCAGCGATGGCTAAAGATGATATTAGTCACCCGGTCATCCATGCTCCTTATATTGTGAATCTTGGGAACACTAAAAAGCCGGCCAACTTCGAATTTGCCGTTCAATTCATGCAAGAAGAAGTTGCCCGAGCTGATGCACTACATGCGTATACGATGCCGTTTCACCCCGGCGCGCATGTTGGTGCCGGTCCTGAAGCGGCGATTGCTCAAATTGTTAAGGGCTTAAATCGCATTATTGATCCTAACCAACATGTCACGATTGCGCTTGAAACCATGGCGGGAAAAGGCACTGAAATTGGCCGTTCATTTGAAGAGCTGGCCGCGATTATCGATGGCGTGACCTATAATGACAAGCTTCGGGTCACTTTTGACACCTGTCACACGAACGATGCCGGCTATGATGTAAAGGACGATTTTGATGGCGTGTTGAATGAATTTGATCACATCATCGGCATTGATCGGCTTAGCGTCATTCATGTTAATGACTCCAAGAACCCGCAAGGCAGCCATAAAGATCGCCATGCAAATATTGGCTTTGGCGCCATTGGCTTTGAGGCCTTAAATCGAATTGCGCACCATCCAGCACTTGAAAAGTTACCCAAGATACTCGAAACCCCGTATGTCGGCCCTGATAAAAAGCATCAGGTCCCACCATACGGGGCAGAAATTAAATGGCTTAAAACGGGTCATTTCCAACCAGAAGAATTACGCAAGTTGATGGCTTAATGCGTCTCGGTATTGTCGAATTCATCAAGACCCATATGCTCCAAAATCAAGGTTGCTGTTTCTTCAATTGATCGGTGTGCGGTGTTAATCACCATGCAGCCGATTTTTTTGTATAGATCTTCGGCAAATTTAAGCTCCTGATTAACCTGATCGCGGGCTGAATAGGCTGTGTCCGGATTCAAACCATATTGAATCATCCGCTGCCGCCGAAATTCCATTAGGACCGATGCATCAGTGGTTAACCCGACAATTTTTTTCGGATCAACCTGCCAGATTTCTTCGGGAATGTGGGCATTGGGAACCAAGGGCAAATTGGCGACTTTCAAGTTACGATTGGCCAAGAATAAGGAAAGCGGGGTTTTGCTTGTCCGCGAAACCCCCAGCAATACAATATCGGCTTCCAGAAAACCCTTGGGATCTTTACCATCATCATACAAAACGGCAAATTCCATCGCCGATATACGATCGAAATAACGCTCATTAAGATCATGGACGGCGCCGGGAACATGGTTAGGTTCTTCATGCGTAATCGACTTAATGCCGCTCAAAATCGGTGACATTACGTCAATCGCAATGACCCCTTGATCTTTAGCATAATGCGTTGCTAGTTGGGCAAAACCGTCTGTAACAAACGTCATGATTGCCAATGCATTTTCCTTCTTGGCTTCATCAATGGCGCTATAGATCTTCTCTTTGGTGTGGATAAAAGGAAAACGGACATAATGTGCTTCAAATTCGGGAAACTGGGCCGCAACGGCTTGGGCAAGTCGCAACCCGGTTTCACCAACCGAATCTGACATAATATATAAATTCAGTTCTTGGGTCATAATGCCACCTCGCTACCTTAGATAACGCTATCATAGCATAATTTATTTGTGAACGTGTAGCCAAGCCTATTAGGTAAGGACATAAACGCTTCGGTGCCATTTTATCGAAAAAGACGGCTCACCGGCGAAACTTAAGCAATAACATTGGTTGTTTATATAAAAATCTGAAATCGCTTATTGACGCGTGGTTAACAGTTTTGTATACTAATAAACGAACTATTGGCTATGATATCCGTCAGTGGTTACACAAGTGTCGGAGGGAGGGATATCACATGGCTAAGACAGTTGTTAAGAAAAACGAATCTCTCGATGACGCTCTTCGGCGCTTTAAGCGCACTGTATCCAAGTCGGGTACACTCGCTGAATACCGCAAGCGTGAATTCTACGAGAAGCCTAGCGTACGCCGCAAGCTGAAGTCAGAAGCAGCGCGTAAACGCAAGAAGTATTAATAAAGGACTTGGTGAATAGTGGCTTTAATGGATGAGCTTAATGCTCAGATGAAGCAAAGCATGTTAGCCAAGGACAAAGTGACGTTGAGCGTTGTCCGGATGTTGAAGACAGCCTTGGTCAATGAGAAGATCAAACTCGGCCACGACCTTTCGGAAGATGAAGAAAAAAGCGTTCTTGCAACTGAACTAAAGCAGCGCAAGGAAAGCGTTTCTGAATTTAAAAAAGGCGGTCGTTCTGATCTTGTTGAGGCAACCGAAGCTGAAATCAAGGTTGTGGAACGTTTTCTACCAGCCCAGTTGAGCAAAGATCAGGTCGCCGATATCGTTGATGCAACAATCAAAGAAGTCGGTGCAACTGGCAAGCAAGACTTTGGTAAGGTTATGAAGACGCTGATGCCCAAGGTCAAGGGCCAAGCTGATGGTGCACTTGTCAGCAGCGTGGTTAAAGAAAAACTTAGTTAACGACAAAGCCGGTGTTAGCACCGGCTTTTTTATTGTGTAACCATAGGCAATTCTGTCGAGAGTCCGGCGTGCAGATCAACTTTTGAAGTTTAGGCATTTGAGGCAATTTGAACCCTGTTGTTTAAAGCATGAATGGTTGTCGTTAGTAAAATTGCCAAGCAGTTTGACGCCAGTTTCAACCTAAACAAACAGGTTTAACAATTTTAAATGCAGCTTGATGTTGATGGTGTTGAAGCATCATGAGTCACCTTGTTCGATTACTAAGATAGAAAGCAAGAGCTGGCGGAGTGGTGGCGGGCTCAGTGGTGAAATTGGTCTTAAGCGGCTCCGCTTTAGACCAAGGCCGAGCTTCGAAACCGCGGTCTTTGCGGGTTCGAAGTCGTGCCCACCACGTTCCAGCCCAGTCACCGCGGAGCCAGCTCGGAGTAACGGAAATCACTTAATTAGAGTAGAACCGAGAAAAAGTTGACACTTACGTCCGTTTAAACGATTCTGACGCTACTTTAAAAATATGCTAAACTAAGACCATCATTCAATGCTTAAATTATTTGTTAGGGGGCCAATATTTGGCACAGGAAACCTCAGAGAAAATTTTCCGGTTTAGTAATCCTGATATGGCAATTAACCTAGTTGGGATTAATGACGCGAATTTAACGTTAATTGAAGAAGGCCTGAACGTCCGGATTTCGCCGTTTGGGGACGAATTACGCATCAGCGGCGAAACCGAAGCGGTCAGCTTGACACTACAGCTGCTTGAGGCGGCAACTAAGTTATTAGCACAAGGCATCAAACTGTCACCTCAGGATATTGCTAGTGCGGTTGCAATGGCAAAACGGGGTACACTCGAATATTTTGCGGATATGTATAGTGAGACCTTGTTACGCGACGCCAAGGGGCAACCGATTCGGATTAAGAATTTTGGCCAGCGTCAATATGTTGATGCCATCAAACACAACGATATTACTTTTGGCATTGGCCCAGCCGGTACCGGGAAAACTTTTCTCGCCGTGGTGATGGCAGTTGCAGCCATGAAGGCCGGCCAAGTCGAGCGGATTATTTTGACGCGTCCGGCCGTGGAAGCAGGCGAAAGTCTTGGCTTTCTCCCTGGTGATCTCAAGGAAAAGGTTGATCCTTATTTGCGTCCGGTTTATGACGCTTTATATGCCGTTTTGGGGAAAGAACACACCGATCGCCTAATGGATCGCGGCGTCATCGAAATTGCGCCATTAGCGTATATGCGTGGTCGTACGTTGGACAATGCGTTTGCGATTTTGGATGAAGCCCAGAATACGACTCAGGCCCAGATGAAAATGTTTCTGACGCGCCTGGGCTTTGGCTCGAAAATGATTGTCAATGGTGATGTGACGCAAATTGACTTGCCGCATAATGCCAAAAGTGGCTTATTGCAAGCGGAACAGTTATTAAAAGGGATTAGTCATATTGCCTTCACGCAATTTTCCGCACAGGATGTTGTGCGCCACCCAGTTGTCGCCAAGATTATCGAAGCTTATGGCAAACATGATTTACAGCTGCAAAAGCAAACGAAGGAGTAAACAATGGATTTAGAATTTTACGATGATGATCACTTGCTGGATGACCAGCATCATGAGCTGATCCAGAAGTTGGTTGCTTTTTGTGGGCAACAGTTGGCGTTACCTAATGATACCGAAATGTCGATTACCATTGTTGGGGATGATGCGATTCAAAAGATTAACCGGGAATATCGCGATACTGATCGCGCGACTGATGTGATTAGTTTTGCAATTGAAGATGGCGAGGATGACTTGCCACTGCTGCCTGGCATGGCAAAAAATATTGGTGACTTATTCATTGATCCGTTGACTGTTCGGCGCCATGCCAAAGAATACGGCCACAGCTTTGAGCGCGAGCTGGGGTATACGGTGGTTCACGGTTTCTTGCATCTAAACGGGTATGATCATATTAAACCGGAAGATGAAGCCGTGATGATTCCGCTGCAAAAGAAAATTCTGACTGCTTATGGCCTTACCCGATAAGCAAATCGGCAAAAACAAGCATTTTATTCAAAGCGCCCGCCACGCGCTCGATGGGCTGCGCGTCTTTTTTGTCGATGAGAACAATTTCAAACGCGAATTTGTCAGTGCAACGTTGGTCATTATTGCCGGGATCTGGTTAAAAGTGCCGCCATTTTCTTGGTTCGTTTTGATTTTGGCGATTTTGTTGGTATTTTTAGGCGAACTGCTGAATACGATTGTTGAGAATATGGTCGATTTCATTATTGGCGAGCATTACGATCTGCGGGCAAAGAAAATTAAAGACATGAGCGCCGGTGCCGTGTTGATCGTTTCTCTGATTGCGGTAGTTGCCGGCATTTATGTTTTTGGACCGCCGCTGTTAGCGCTTTTGAGGAGTTGGTGAATGTTGTCAGTTTTACGTACCGCAGCCTTAGCCGCACGTGAGAATGCCTATGTTCCTTATTCGCACTTTGCCGTGGGTGCAGCTGTTCGCGTGGGTGAGCGGATTTTTTCCGGGGCAAATATCGAAAATGCCAGTTACGGGTTGAGCAATTGTGCCGAGCGGAGTGCGATTTTTGCAGCTGTGAGCGCCGGGTACACTCAGTTGGATGAGTTGTTGGTCATTGCTGATACAAAAGGACCGGTAGCGCCTTGTGGGGCGTGTCGGCAAGTTATCAGTGAATTTTTTGCGGCCGATGCGGTTATTACCTTGACCAATGTGCGCGGCGAAACGGTTCAAACGACCCCGCAGGCATTGTTGCCAGGCGCTTTTTCGAAAGGAGACTTACAGGCTTGAGTGAACACCATTCTGGTTTTGTCGCGATCATCGGGCGGCCAAACGTCGGCAAATCAACCTTCATGAACCGTATTTTAGGGGAAAAGATTGCCATCATGTCGCCAAAAGCGCAGACAACCCGCAACAAAATTAACGGGATTTACACTACCCCTGATGCCCAAATCGTTTTTGTGGATACGCCGGGCATTCACAAACCTAAAAACGAGCTGGATGATTACATGGATAAGGCCGCGTTATCGACGCTTAATCAAGTCGATGCTATTTTGTTCATGGTCGCAGCGGATGAGCAAAAAGGGGCAGGGGATGCGTATATCTTGCGCCAGCTTGCTGAAGTGAAGAAGCCGGTTTATTTGATTTTAAACAAAATCGACTTGGTTAAACCGGATGATTTATTGCCGCTGATTGAAAGCTATCAGCATGATTATCATTTTGCACAAGTCTTCCCGATTAGTGCCACGATGGGGAATAATGTGGACGAGTTGCTGAATTCGCTGACGGCCACATTACCAGAGGGACCGCAGTATTATCCGGAAGATCAGCTAACAGACCATCCTGAATATTTCGTTGTCGGTGAGCTGATCCGGGAAAAAATCCTTGAATTAACCCGTGATGAGGTGCCGCATGCTGTCGCGGTGCAGGTAGAGCGCATGAAGGACCGTGAAGGCGGCAAACTGCAAATTGAAGCGTACATTATCGTTGAACGTGATAGTCAAAAAGGCATTATCATCGGCCGCGGCGGACAAATGCTCAAACAAATCGGTATCCGCGCCCGTCGCGATATCGAAAACCTGCTTGGCGATAAAGTTAACTTAAAACTATGGGTCCGGGTTCAAAAGAACTGGCGCGACAACAATGCTTATCTTAAATCATTAGGTTATAACATGAAGGATCTGCGTTAATGGTCAAACAAACACAAACCTTTGAGGGGCTGGTGATGTCCCGTCAAAATTATCGTGAATCCGATATGCTGGTCAAAATTTTGACGGATCAGTTCGGTAAAAAAATGTTTCTGGTAAACCGGGCCCGCAAGCCCGGTTTTACTTTAGCTGCTGGCATTTTGCCCTTTACGCATGCGGATTATATTGGTGAGGTCCGCGATTCTGGACTGTCCTACTTGTCCGCTATAAAGAATCCGACGCAGTATCGACAAATCTCCAATGATATTACCTTGAACGCCTATGCAGCCTACATCTTCGGCTTGCTCGATTTAGCCTTTCCAGACGGGCGGCCAGTCGGATTTTGGTTCAAACAAGTCAAACAAGCCTTGCATTTGATTGACACCGGCCTTGACCCGCAAATTATCGCCAATGTGGTTGAAGTGCAAATGCTTAAAGCTTACGGTGTTGAACCCAATTGGCGCGGCTGTGTCATCGACGGCCGCACTGATTTGCCACTGGATTTTTCGGAAAGCTATGGCGGCTTATTGTGTCAGCAACATTGGGACAAGGACCCGCATCGACTCCATGCCAGTCCGCGCGCCATTTTTTATCTGCGACGGTTCAGTACGCTTGATTTGAGTCAAGTCAAGCGAATTGATGTAAAGCCCGCGACCAAAGCCGAACTCAAGCGAATTCTTGATGTTATTTACGTAGATATGGTCGGGGTGACGCCAAAAGCTAAGCGGTTTATCGATCAAATGAATCATTGGCAGGATCGGTTGCCGGATCGTACAAAGTCAGAGGATTCCTCCAATAATGATCGTCCACATATTTAATTGATTTAACTGATTGTTTTTATTTCTCTGTGTGCTAAGTTATAAGTAAGCGGTTACACGTTTGAGGTGATGCTTCTTGCGGAAATAGTGACAACTTTAACCGAAGACAATAATCACTTAATCAATTTTTGTGAGAGGGGGATTTTAATAATGGGTGAATCACTGCCAAAGGCGGTCAAAGTCTGGATGGCGGCAAATATATTAGCAATCGAGTTTGATAATGGGCAAACCAGATACCTGCGATCACATTATATTGAGGATTATATTTCGGCTTGGTCACTTAAAAAAGGTAAAGGCAAACGGGTTGACTTGATTTTGCCTCCGACATGGCAGTGGCTCGGTTCAAATGCCCGCATCGAAAAGGATGGTTCCGTCATTCTATTTGAAAAGGACAGCTATACGCCACAAGAACTTTGGAATAACAGTAAAGAACGTATCGACTTAGTGTCAGGCGTGAATTGATACAAGCAACCTTAAGGCCAATCTAGCAAAGAAAATTAATTTGGTGATGAGAAAAGGGTCACATTCGTTCCAAACTCCGGCAAGTCATGGAAAGTGTGAACTTGATGGGAATAGCTTTTGGCCGAATGACCAAGCGGTGGGTGAATTTGAGCTTTCTAAATAAATGGAACCGCACAGAAGCGACCGTACGCCATACCTTGGCGTTACGGTCGCTTTTATGTTTAGGGAGCTATTCGCGTGCTTGATTTAAGTCAATTCTAGCGTGTAAATGATCGCGCTAAAATTTAACCGATTGTATACATTTATTTTACACAGCAGTGATAAGATAAAACTATTCCTATCATGCCAGCAATTAAATGTACGTCAATAAAAACGAAATAAGGTTCATGTCAAGCCGGAACACGCATCTTTAAAAGATACAAACTTCACCAAAAAATTTCTATTATTAGAGGCTTACTGGACCATCATCCACGTGTGAAAAGAGGCTTTTTACTTTGAAAACCTTCTTTAAGATAATCATAGCTATTAGTATCATTGTAGACATCTTAGTCATTGTAAAGGCGGGATTTGGCAGTACTGCGACGCTTGGAACAATGACCGTAACACTGGCTATTCTTTTCATCGCCAATTTCTATGACAGAAGAGGCTAGTTCTATGAACAGCAGCAAAGGGAAACAGCATGCTAATTATATTCTGATGCTAAAGGCGCTTTCGGTTGAGATTGGACATTTTTCGCTTAAAGATGTTAACTTAAGCATTAACGCTGGTGATGTTCTAGGCGTGATCGGTAGTAATGGTGCTGGGAAAACAACGCTATTAAAAACGATTATCGGCATTCTCAAGCCAACTTCGGGAACGGTCTTCATTAAAAAAGGCACTGCGATTTCTATGGCATTTGATGATGGTTACATTCCGGAAAGCTTGTCAGCTAAAGACATTGACTATATTTTTCCCAAAATCTTTAAACGCTGGGATCGTGAAAAATATAGACAATATATCGATAAACTAAAAATCCCCAAGCAAACTAATTTTATTGATCTCTCTAAAGGTACAAAAACCAAACTTGGCTTGGCAGTCTGTTTATCGATGAACGGCGATTTGGTGATTCTTGATGAAATTACCAGCGGGATTGACCCACTGACTCGGATTGAAATACTGAATGAAATAAAAGCTTATCAAAATCAAACCGGTGCCAGCATTATTCTCGTAACACATATTTTAGATGATGTCATCCAGCTGTGTAATCGGTTTGTGGTTCTAACAAATGGCAGCATCACAACAGACTTCAGTTTAACCCCAGAAACAGACGAGGCTGTTCTTAAGTCACTTTTGGTTGCTAGCCACGAAGAAGTGGGGGATACTAAATGACAGGCTTTCTCATTAAAGACTTTATAATTGTCAAGAAACGAATCCTTAAACTCCCCGTCATGATTTCTTTGTTTGGCGCTTTTCTGGTTGCAGTTTTCGTTAACAAAGACATTGCCGAGTTATTTGTGTTCAGTTCTTCTGCGCTTGCCATTGTTGCGCTTGAGACGCTTTTTCAGCTTGATAATCAAAGTCACTGGAAAGATTTTTTAGTGCCTTATCACCTGAATCCATTCAAGATTGTTGGTTCTAGGTACGTATTCTATGCGATCGCTTGTTTTGCAACATCATTTCTTGCCTTTGTGATGAGCCTTATCATTGAGATTATCGTACCGAAAACGTCACCGATGCAGTTATTTGGGATAACCGCGATCATTTTTGTTGTATGTTCTGTTTTTGGCATTATCTTACTTCCGGCTATGTACGCTTTTTCACAAAGCGGCCTGATGTTTATTTTCATCATTATCCTTCTTCTTATGGCAATCCTACCGCGGATCCGGTCCGCGAAACTACAGGCTTTCTTGATGAGCCAAAACAAAGCTTCATTGTTTCTTGTCGCCGTTGCTGCCGTTGCCTGTTTATATGTGATTTCATATTTCTTTTCAGTATTGATTTATCGTTATCGCTAAACCAAACCGTCTTTTCAGAACGGTCTGATTTACATCGAGAGCGGAGTATGTTTATGTCTTTTATTTTTTTTATGTGGATAGGAAAGAGGTAAGCCGATGCGCGAAAAATTAAAACATGCCTATCAAACAAAAAGGCTTGTGTTGGCACCGGTTACGATTGACGATGCGCCTGACATGTTCGAGTATGCAAGTAATCCGGAGAATGCCTATTATGTGTTTGAAACCAATAAGAGTTTGCAAGATACAAAAGACATCATTCAAAAAATATTTATAGAGAATGGGCTTGGCAAATATGGCATTTTTTTGAATGAAAAGTTGATTGGTACAATCTATTTCTTAAACTTAGACGATCGTAACAAATCGGCAGAGTTAAGTTATGTACTCAATAAAAAATTTGAAGGGCATGGATATGCAACTGAAGCTGCAATCAAATTACGTGACATCTTCTTTACTGAACTTGAAGGTGAGCGCTTGTATGCGAGACATACATTTGACAATCTAAAATCGATGAATCTCATGGCAAGAATAGGTATGAAGATAGAAGGAACGCTTCGAAAGTCATATTGTTTTCATGGTCGGCAAGTTGATTTAGCAATCTGGTCAATGACACGAGATGACTTGTGATTAGCGATAACGTGATTAGACGTTACTTCAGGGTATTTTATATCGTTTTGATGGAAAAGCCGTGGTCCTTTTCAGAAAACCCGCTTGACACCCCTAGCCGCGATGCTATACTAATAAGGAAATTGAATCGGTGATGAGAAAAAGGGTCGCATTTGTACCAAACCCAAGCGAGTCAGGGATAGTGTAAGCCTGATGGTGGTGAATGTGATTGGCGTTTTCGAACCAAATGACAAAGCTGCAGGTAGATTCGGTCTATCTGAAGTAGGGTGGAACCGCGCATCTAGTTATTTAACTATGGTTTCATTACTGTATTTACTGGTTTAGGGGCCTGAATGGTGTTTCAAATAGCTGAAAAAGTTGCTTGTTTCATGGCTATTTTCAACATTTTATTCAGCACCTAGATAACATGAGATCACATATGATTTAGAAAATAAAATAACGTCAGCAGGCATGTTAGCCTTACCTAATGTGGTAGGGCTATTTTTGTGCCCTAAAAGTAGCTATACCAATTTGCCACCTAGGTGTTCAATAGCGTGTTAGCTAGCACATTAAGTGAGCTGGCTGTGATTCATTCCCCTATGCACAAGCTAATTAACTACCACGTGCCCCTAGAAGGCTCACACTTGCTCTCTAAGCGCCTTTAGTACCCAGCATGTGTAATTGTACCTATTCTTCCATACTTCCTTATATGGCCTAATAGTGAGCATCACAAGAGTGTCTGCCTGTTACACCTGATTGGAAAGTGGGCACCATTGTGATTTGAATTAGACACCATGGGATACCCATAGAAGGCTCATATTAGCTCTCTAAGCCGTCCTAGTGCTCCCTTAGTGTCATTGTAGGCAAAGGGGTTACTAGAGCATTAAGAAGCCAACAGGGTAGGACTTCATTGCTGGTGTAACTAATGAAGTTTAACAGGGGGAACAAAGAGGCATACTGGTGTGCACAGAAGAGGCCATCAGCTTCTACAGTACCCCTAGAAGGCTCATATTGGCTCTCTAAGCAATTCTGTTACAGGTTGGCACAATTATACATCGTGTATCTAAAGTGGAATAGACGAGCATAACTTGCGTTTTAAAAAGTAGACAATAAAGGATATAATGCTCAAATATTCACAAGGCGTACTCAATCTTTTAACCCTTATTTCCATTTTGAAATTGCTATAAACACGGTAGACACTTGTTAACACTGATTGGAATAAAGTAAACCCTTGCTGACACTTTTTTAACACTGATGAACACTTGTAACTCTTTTCCATTTTGAAATTGCTATGTCTCTTTAGCCTAGTTACAAGGCCTTATCCTGAATGTTAATGAAGCTAGAGCGTAGCGATGGCTGAATGGAGTTAGTAATGCTTAGGTTGCAACGGGTGCATGGTTTTGACCTTAATGATCTTAATCTTTTAGACTTTTTAAAGTGGTTAAGCGTTCTTTGCTTAGTCAGATGCTTAAGCTGATACAGCTTACGAGGGAAACACCGGTTTTTGGTGTGGGGCGAGTAGCCCCAATTAGCGTTCTTTGCTAATTGCTTCTATTACTACCCTTGCTAAGTATTCAGAATGCAAAGGTTGCTTACTGTTAATGAAGCTAGAGCGTAGCGATGGCTGAATGGAGTTAAGTAATGCTATTAAGTTATCAGCTAGTTTACTATTAAGTTACCAGTTAAGTATTGGGGCTACTCGCCCCCGACACCAAAAACCGGTGTCTCCCCTCGCCAGCATGGTTGCTGGATACCTTGACATAACCAACTGACAAAAACCGTCAGTCGTCCATGTCAACTTTTGTTAAACTTTTCAATTCTTGTGGAACGAAGGCGAAGCCAGAGTGACACTGATTGACCATGGAAAACATGTGTAGACACTTGTAACCCTTGCTAAAACAATTGTACGTTCTAGACATCAAAGACAGCTTGCTGGTTTTGCATGTGTAGATAAGTAATACTATTGTACATGCCAAATAGGCCATGTTTGCGCTTACAACTACTGATACTAAGCCGTTTACGGCATGTATTTTGCTCGTGAGCAAATTGCACACTTTTTTGCCATCCTACTTTCCACACTTTTACCCCCTTTAGATGCCCACACAGCAACGTTTATAAGCACTTTCTGCAAACTTTGTGGATTACCTGTTACTTTTCCAACTTTTGTCAATTAGAATAGTAATGCTAAATTACTCTTTGAAAGGGTGTGATGCAGGTAAAGGATATACAGGTTGCTTATAACGACTCATATTTTTTAATAACGTGGTATAATTAAGTTGTAAAAGAAATGGATAGGTTAGTATTGACATATGCTTGATAGACTTTGACTATCACTTTTAAGTAAAAAGAGTGTATACTTAAGTTGTAAGAGAAATTATGGTGTGACAAATGGAATAAGGAAATAAGATTTATCAGCTATTTCCCCCAAAAATGGCGCTTACCTTACGTATATATATATATATGGAGGAAGAATTTCCTCCTTCTCCTCGTTCAAGACAGCAAGTGTGGCTGGTGCGGAAAAATCAGCCTACTTGTTTGAGGCAGGGAGGCAAGATTGTGTAGTTGTGTAGTTGTGTAGTTATGAAGAAAGGTGAAAAAAATGAAGAAAACTCATCCAGATACAATGGTAGTCAGGGATTTAAACTTCTTTGATGCCAAGCTCAAGATGTCGTTGGGTTCAAAAGGAAAGCTTGCAGAGGTAACAAATTTAAGCTATTCAAGTGTAACTCACATGAACACTGTGGGAGTTAGCTATGGTGTTGCAACACGAGTAGCAGAAGCACTTCATGCAAATATTGATGAACTATTTGTAACAAAAAAAGCCTAATCGGGAGCAACCGACAGGCAATGAATGAGGAGAATATTATGGGATATAAGAATAAAGAGCTACTAACAAACTGGGCTGACAACATTGATAAGGTTGCTGAACTAACCAAGCACAGCACCACTCGAACAGCCAAGAAGACGCAACTTTCTGAGTTGCTTAACACAGTCAGCACAGGAAAAATTGTGGGGGCTAAAGAGAGAAAGGAATTAAATGGGAAGAAAGTTATTTTAACCAGCAATTCTAAAGCTAATCCGGTGCCAGCCTTCCTTGAATGCTTGGGATCACCAGAAGAACAGCTGCCAGCATTCCTTAAACAATTTTATCCAGAAATGCTTCAGCGAGTTGATTATAAGCGAGCTTGTTCAATAGCAACATCGAACATTTTACAGATGCCAAGTGGAAGAGGCTCAGGTGCTTCGAAAGCAGTTAAGAATTTATTTGTACCAGCTAATAAGTTCGACCCTTGGCGGGATGACAAGAAGCTCATGGCTGACGTATATCAGGCAGTTAACCTACTTGCCGCTAATCAAGTTACAGGCCATCAGCTTTCAAAAGAACCAGGCAGAGGTATCTACATCACTAAGGATTTAATGATGGACATGCTTGAGCACCCAGAAAAAGCCACCAAAGCAAAGATTGCTAATGCACTTGTGTTAATGCGAGTTGCAGGGTCCATTCACTTAGCACAACCCGATGAACTTTCTGATTCAGGGAAGAAGCTAATGGAGTTTAACAATGGTAGTAAATTAGTCAAGTCGCACCATGTGTACATACTAGGCGATTTCAACACTTCTAACTGGGACTTGGTGAGTGATAACTTTACCCTCAACCTAAACACCCCAATCAGCAAAGAAATGCTTATCCAGTTGTTCGGAGAGAAGGTTGCAAGTGACTACTTTCCAGATTTATCAGGCGGAGTTGGGAAACGAGAAATAAATTTTTTCATGGGTATAAAGGCTCAAAAAGGGTATACCAATGAGCCTATCATGACGGCCAAAGCAGCAGCGGATACTATTAGCAGCTTAGCAAGCGTTAAGGACAGGACAGCAAGGCAATGGGTTGACGAGGTTTGCACCGTTAAGCCAGTCGAAATGGAAAAACTTTCAAAGGCGTCTGCTGGTAGATACGGTTATGAACTGAAAGGCTATAAGGATACTAAACCGGCTGAAAAGTTGCTTGTACCAACGACTAAGGAAGCTTTAAGGATGTGCAGGGAAAAGCTGGCTGACAAAAATGACAAGCTAAAAAAAGAGCTTAAGGTGAGAATGCATAGGTAGACGAATGGAGGATTAACTCTAGCTACTTAAGGCGATCCAGAGATGGGTCGTCTTTTTTTTGTGCTGACATCTTTTGCTGACGTAATTTGAAACTTGTCAGCAATGTGATCTAGCAGCGTCAGGAGCATTTTTACAACCCTCAGCTCATCATTTGCCTTACTTCACAGCCACAGCACACATCAACATTACATAGCATGTGGCATCAAATGTTAAGAAAAGGTTAAGAAATATTAAAAAGCCTTTGTAAGGCGCTTACAAATGGATCAAACACTATATTTATAAGTGTAAGGAATAAATAGGGGGTAATTTTAACAGACATAGATAATCGAGTGATGCAAAACAGGAAATATTAACAAACGTGGTATAATTAAAGTATAGAACAAATATGAAAGTAGGAATAATAACGATGACAAGCACGGTAAATAAGGAATCAAACCTAGAATTTTTTATCAAAGCAACTTTAAAAGCACGCATTAAGGCACATGATGAGGAGGAATTTAAACAGTGTAAACCACCCTATTCACGTTACAAGATAAGTAGAAATGGCGTTGTTATTGGGCCTCGGTCCAATCGGCCTATCAAGCAATACATTAACAATAGTAATTATGTAGTTGTCGGCGTGACAAAGGACGGCTCAAACAAACACACCACTGTTACCCTATCACATCTTCTAGGGTTAGCGTGGATTCCTAATCCTGAGAACCTCTCTGATGTTGACCACATTGATGACAACAGATTAAATAACGCTCTTTACAATTTGCGATGGGTTAGCCATAGAGATAACTTAGTGAAGGAGCATAGGCGGCAATTAATGAAAAGAGCTAATGGGCGACCAGTTCGAAAAGTGAACGATGACAGCTCGTTTGAGGTATATAGCTCCATAAAGGAGGCCGCTGAGGCCGTAGGGTTAAGCAACACATCAGTAGCAGGCTCAGCTAATGGCACCTTACACCTTAACAAGCCTTACCATTTTGTTTTCGCCAGATGAAAAATGGTTCCAACTTCCCAATTAATACCATACCATAGACAAGAAAGAAAGTACATACATATGAAAAACAAAGAAAATGTCACCCTCGACACATTTAGCATTCTTAACTCAGCTGGTTGGTTCCTAACAATTGCAAACATTGCAGGTATCACACAATTGTCATGGGCTAATATTTTAAACTACTGGCTGGCATTGCTTGGCATTGCTGTAACCATGGGCATAGTTACAGCAATCATTGGCCTACGGACTAAAGGTGGCGAAAAGTAGTTGCTTTCAGAAAAGACAATTAAGGAGCTTATATCAACGCCAGCCTTCCTCAGTAACGCTTCAAAGCTAGCTGGCATGCTTCACATGAGCCGCCAAGATGCTTCACAGGAGCTTCTGATTGAACTCCTTAGTCACCGGCTTCATAAATGGTCCGACAAAGATGTTGAAATTGCTATCGCAGCAGAGTCGCCGAGTTTGAAATGGAAAGTTAAGTACGCCAGAAAAGACCTTGTTCGAAAGCAAGCCAAGAGTGCTTCAAGAGAGGTTGAAAAAGCACAGATGGTTGCCCACATGACCCGACAGGCAAGTAATGAAGCTGAGACACTAGAGGCCTTAGAAAGGCTCCAAGAGCTGTTTAAGAATAAGGCCACTAAAAGTTGGGCAGAAAGTTTGCTCAGGGTTGCCCAAAAAGAGACAATGGTGCGATTTCATCAAACGCCCAGACAGTTCAATAATAAGCTAGTTAAGGTGTGCAAGTATGCTCGTCAGCGGCAACCTAAGCAATCTAATAGCCACACAAAGGAACTTAAATTGCTAAAAGAATGGGATGACCTCATAACCGACCCAGACACAAGCGACAGCGATGTGCAGGCCTTTATTGGCGAACATGAAGAATACATAGACAACATAATCGATGACCCTCAGGTTGCCTTTCAAGGGCACCTGATCAAGGACTTTGCACATGCAGGCAAAGATAAATACATATTGGTAAATTTAATGGCAAAACGTGAACAGGAATTGAAGGAGAAGAGCAATGAACTCAGTTAACTTAGTAGGAAATGTTGCCAACAGTGTTAAGTCAGGGAACAATTCAGCAACGGCTATGCTGGCAATACATAGGATTTATAGTCAGGCAAAGGATAAGCAAACAGCTGATTTCGTTCCAATTGTGGCCTTCGGAAAAATGGCAGAAGTTCTTAGCAATTATGCATCTAAGGGAACTCGGATAGGTATAAGCGGGCGTATACGTACAGGACAGTATGAAAGGGACGGAAAAACTGAATACACATGGCAAGTTGTAGCAGAACACATATATCTGCTCAGTTCTAAGCCACACAATGATGCATCAAAGGATTCATCAGCAAATCTGAGTGATGACTTGATTAATTCACTTAGTCCCAAATTAAGTGGGCTTAAGGACAGTGATTTGCCATTTTGACCAGACGACAGGGGAAAAATCTTTGGCATGAATGTAATGAGCCACAATGTCACAAAATCATACCAATCAGCGAAAGGTACTGTGCAAAGCATAAGGCCATGCATGAGCAATCATGGCAGGCCAAAAAGGCCGACTACAGGCGGTCAAAGTTAGCAATGGCAATCAAGGCAAACAAATCAAAAGAGTATGACAAAAAGCAGCGAGACCCTAAGGCAGTAGCCTTTTACCATTCTAAGCAATGGCAAGCAGTGAGGGACTATGTATATGCACGAGACCTAGCCACCTGCCAAGTGTGTGGCAATGTTGTTCAAGACCGAAAGATAGTTGACCACATTATCTGCCGCCGATTGTGTTCATCCAAGCAAGCACTGGACAGTGGAAACCTATGGACATTGTGTTACAAGTGTCACTTTAGGAAGACAAAGTTAGAACAGCTAATAGCGGATAAGCCAAACGGAGACACAATTTTAAAACACTTAAACAAACAATGGTGGACAAAAGTTTTAAAAGAGAAGAAAGAGGATAAGCAAAATGGATAATGACTTTGAAAAGGATGTCGAATATGTTGCACCAGGGTACCAACCAATGGGTCAAATATTGACACCTGAGACCGTCATTGAATCTAGTGAAGATTTATTGGAGTATAGGCAAATAATTAACGACAGGCTAATGACGCGTGGATGTGACACTGGACTGATTACTATCCAGCTGGCAGATTTAAACAATGAAGCAATTAGTCAACTTACGGACGAGGTAAAAGATGCCGGCTGGCAAGTGGTAATGGAAGACAAGAACTTATACATCCAATGACGATAAGGTTGATGGGTATGATTTAACATATTCAAAAAACGGCTTTTCCTTTGAAAAGCCGTATAGGGTAAAGTTTTATAAAATATGAGGAAATTACTGCATACCTCATATGCGTTCATAGGCGCTCTACATGACTCCAATTTGCATGGTTGTTATTATAGTCAACTATAGAATGTAAGTGAAGTATAGAGTTAATCAATGAAACATATTCAACAATTGTCAAAATGTAAGAAAGAAAAAAATTGAATGGTGCGGTACACAGAAGCAACAACTTTGATTTTAACGATTCTCTGGAAGCTGTTACTGATAATGAAATAACTACAAACACGTAAGACACCATCGCAATAAACATTCCTAAATCTTGGAAATAAATTGTAACAAATAATAAATACAAATACACAAAAGGTTCTACAAGCATAAATAGTTCCTGGAAAACTGCAAGCGGCAACTGGAAAAAAGTTAGCATCTTACTAAACTTTTTATCCATGTTGAAAAATAAATTGTGATATTTTACGAATGCTATGAAGCGCCCATATTTCCAACGATATCTCTGTTTGATCAAAGATTTAAACTTTTTCACAGGTTGGGTATAGGCTACTGCATCATTGGCATATCCTATAATGTTATCTTTATTACCATACCTAGTGGCTGGTGATTTAGGTTGCGGTTTCTGGCCGAATTTCAGTCACTTTATAGTTGATTTGATAATGCAGGCCACCCTGTTCGACCACAATAGAAATTGGTACAGAAAAAAGCTTAAGGAGGAGGTCGATATTTGCCAATGCAATC
>SKEL01000585.1_pt1 | contig 38825 bp, 30 predicted proteins | sample 4826741 | NCBI WGS metagenome assembly SKEL01 (sample SAMN11008810, study PRJNA524170) | human gut metagenome | biome: Human fecal sample; material: Feces; isolation source: fecal sample from pouch patient p33 | host: Homo sapiens | place: Israel: Tel-Aviv | collected 2016-03-22
ACGAATTGCCAGTTCTTTATCAGTAATATAGATAACTTTATGCAACTCATACTGAATTTGCTTAATAACTAGCATCTCTAATTCTTCTTCAAATAATTGTTTAAGATTGTATGTTTCATAACTAGTTATAATTTCTTGTAGCGCATTAAGTGTATGTAAAACACGTTCATCATTTGCACTTGACACATTATTCATTCGATTCGCTAAATAATAATATAACGGTTGATGAACAATGGCTAACGTTTTACATTGTGCTAATAATTTTAAGGTAAAGACGAGATCTTCACTACGATAATTTAATGGAAACTCAATTTTATGTTCCTTTAAAATAGAAGTCTTAATGAGTTTATTCCAAGGAGCGGGCGTTATTTTAAATATTAAATCTTTTTGCTCCTCAACGACAAGCAAATCTGTTGATTCAACTGGAATGGTCATTAAAGTCTTGTCTGTGCTTTGTTCATAACATTCATAATAGTCACAAACAATGACATTTGCATTTGTTTCAACTGCTTTTTCATATAATGACTTCAACATATCTGGATGTAAACAATCATCTGGATCAATGAAAATAATATAATCACTACTCGCCAATGTCAGACCTAAATTTCGAGTAGCTCCTACTCCTTCGTTTGCTTTATTAATGACACGAATTCTTGAATCACGCGCTTCATAAGCTTTCATTTTCTCTAGTGTATAATCTTGTGAACCATCATTAATAGCAATAACCTCAAACTCTTTGAAAGTTTGATTTAATAAACTTTCAAAACTCTTATCAATATACTTTTCTACATTATAAGCAGGAATAACTACACTTATTTTATTCATTCTCTAACCTTCCTTTAAATCCCTAGACTCTAGCTAATAGTCTAGTCCTCACAGGATACAATGTATTTTTAATGATTTCCTTTCTTACGTTTGAACAACTTCATTGAGCGCTGAACAAAATCTCTAAAATCACTAAATAATAAATAATAAATCATAAGATAAGCTGCTAAGACAATGAGACCTAAACTAGCTGCACCGATAAACCAAATAACTAAGTGACTAACACCCGTTGGGAAAATCAGTCTCCATCCCCAAAGTCCGATAAAAGTAAGTCCAAACATAATTAATGTACGAAGTAGCACAAATTTATAATAATTCCATGATGGTAAACCAAATACTTTAGGATATACTAATTGAACTGACATAAAGAAATCAATAATAAAATGTGTTAAGAACGTTCCTAATAAAATTCCAACAATCCCTAATGGTTTAACTAATAATAATGAAATCCCTAAGTTAGTTAACGCAGATAATAAAGCAATTTTTTTCGTTTCTTTGAATAAGCCATTCACATTACGCACGACTAATAAAGGCTCTCTAGAAACAAGATAATATGTGTTCATCGTAAATAAGAACACTCCAAAATATGATAAAACATACAATTCATCCTTCATCCATAAACGAACAAAATCATTAGCTGTAATAAAGAGAATACTTGATACAATAGAGCTTAAAAAGAACGCAAAGTTAGCATATTGTAAGAAGGTAGAATACTTATGATTTTCATCACTTGAAAATAAGTTCCCAAAACTATCAACGGGTGCTTGAATAACTCCATATAAAACCTTAATTAAGCTCGAACAAATCATATTATAAGCATTATATACATTGGTCATTAACGGAGAAATAAAATAGGTTAATAACACAGGATCTGTATTTGATAAAACAACACCTGAAATCTTATGTACAAAAACATGCTTTGTATTTTCAAGTGCGCTTAAATCACGTGCTTCTTTATTATCTTTTAAATAAGGATATAATTTTAATGCTTTATTACGCGAATAAACATATGAAACAATGGTCAAGATTCCATCAGCTACTAATACTACTTCTAATGAGAATCCCATCATAGCAATCACAATCACTAAAATTGAACGCAATAATGTAATTAATTGAATTCCTAAGTTGATCTTATAATATTGTTGATCGGCCTGAACAACGATATTGGGTCCCATTAAAAAATAAGACACAACCACTGGCGCTAATAATAAGAAATAAATACTATAAATTGAGAAGGTTGAGATGACGCCTCCTTCTTGACTTACAAAGAATGGTTGAACTAATCCCACAATTAATCCTAAAACAAATATAATGAATCCCATTTTTCTAAATAAATAGATTGCTCCATTATATAATTCCGTTACTTTTTTATAATTTTTTTGAGCTAACGGTTGATAAAGAATCTGTTGAAACGCAATTCCAAAACCACCCTCCACTAAATTTAAAAATCCCATAATTTGAATCATTGTCGAGTACAATCCATTAATCGAACCACCATATATATCCGAAAAAAGACTAAACTTTACAAAACCAACAATAGGCAAAATTAAACTTGGTATTGTAGCTACTAACATATTAAGTAGCGAATGTTTCATACGCATAAAATCACCTCTAATTCTATATTCTTTCCTACTAAACTATAATTTATCAATTATTAAACATTATGAAAAGGTGTGTCATAGAAAGACTATGACACACTCTTCTCTTCCAAAGATCTTTGATTTTCTTATATTTATCATTTTACTATAAAAACTAACTTTTTAATTAATTAGTTCCTTCTCCGGTAGATGGCGTTTCCGGTACTGTTGGTGTTTCTGGTACCATTGGCGTTTCTGGTTGAGTTATATTTGAACCATTATTTAAATTACTATTGCCTGAATTATGTGTTGGTGGTGTTACTGTGACATTATTATTCATTGATGAGTTATTTTCTTCTTTTATAGGTGCTTTTACTTCCTCCTCATCATCTGTAGTTACATTATTCTCTGTTGCTCCTCCAGGAAGTGGCTCATTATAATACGTTTGTACCCACTGAGTGCCTTCATATTCTTCAAATCCATTAAATGTGAAGCTATAGTTAAATTGAGGCGATTCCTGCTCTAAGTTAATTAACATTTGTTCACGTGCATCTGCGATAGCCCCTTTATATGGGAAAGCATAGCTTAACTTAAAGCTATAATACGGATTATCCATATAACCATATTGAGCACTTACAACCATGCTCTTAATATGAATATAGTCTAATGGATTTTGACCATTAAATGTTGAGACAAGCCCTAATAAATATTGAAGACTTGATGTCATCTGATTGAGTGAGATATTTGTTTCAATGTTATTACCTAAAACATCTAATAAATCTAAAAACTCACCAACTGTGTTCATTTCTGTTAACATTTGATTTACAATTCCCTCAATAACCAATTGTTGATGTTCTGCACGACCTAAATCACCTTTAGCTAACGTCTTACGATGACGAGAAAGTGCTAACGCTTGTTCTCCATTTAAATGTTGATACCCTTCCTCAACAGTAATTAAATGCTCACCAAACTGACGATTACTATCTTGTTCTTCAATTGTCACAGGTACATCAACGTAAATTCCACCGATTGTATCAACTAACTCAACAACCCCTTTAAAGTTAATCTTTACATAATAAGGAATATTTAAATCAAACATTTTCTCAACTGATTCAATGACACACGTTGTTCCACCATTATTTGAATGCGTAATTTTATCTTTTGTATTATTAAAACATGGAATTTCAACATATGAATCACGTGGAATAGATGTCATCGTTACTGATAGATTCTGAGGATTCACAGTCGCTATAATTAATGAATCAGCTAATGAAGCAGCTTCTAATCCTTGTTCAGTTGAATCAACTCCAATTAGTAAAATGGAGAATGGATCGTCAATTAATGACGTATTAGCCATTCCTGGTTTTAATTCTTCTTGCTGAATAACAGTCTCAATATTAGCTAATATTTTAGTTTCATTTTTAATATCTTCAAATCCTAATTGTTCTGAAAATAATGAACCATAGTTATCCCCTACAATAATCGCATCAACTTTTCCATCATATAAATCATGAATCATAGAAATTGGAGAATCATATTTTTCAACTTCTGCTTCATCTGTTAATTCATTTTCTTCTAAAAATTGGTCAATATTATCAATCACTTCTTGCTTAGTTAAATTTAAAGTCCCAATTGTATACCCTTCTAAATCTTTTACTTCAGTGAAAGGACTATCTGCCATTGTAACTAAACTATAACTAATAATTGAGTCTTGCATCGTCATGTTATTTAACGAATGATAAACGCGTGTATTAACATATCCAAAATACGTTCCTGTAAAAAGACCAATCAATGCAACTATTGTTAAAATGATTGTGCCTACTTTGTTCTCTTCTTTAACAACATATAATCCAAACATTAAAATAGCTAAATATAAGAAGATGAAGATTAACGAAAGATTCAAACGCAACAAAGAATCAAATCCTGAATATTGATTGATATAAATAATATTCCATATAATTGGAATAATCGGTAAAATCATGATTATTCTGTAAATCCATTTTAAACCCTTATTATTAAACATGGCTTTCCCCTCCTTACTCCGATAAAATTGCATTTAGGACTAAATGATCTTCTGATTCAGTTAAAATAAATGTTGCTTCACTTTGGAATTGTTCTATCTCAACTGAAGAAGATAATTCATATTGCCAACTCGCCTGAACTGAAATACAATCAATCACTTCATCCTCTGTTTTAAGTGTATCATTTAAATTAACATCTAAAATGGTTACATCATTGACAGTTATTAAAGATGTCGCTTCATAATCATTTAAATAAAAATCTAAATTTTCATAAAATCCATCAATAGCCTGTTTTCTAAAAGTAGATCTCATTTCTTCTGCAATAAATTGTACACCACCTACGTCATTGCGTCCGGTCTTATTAGACCATGTATAGAAATCTGCTATGAAATTTTTCACAACTAAAGTCGCATATTCTTCTTTAGTTAACTCCGTATATTTATCTTTATATGCATGTTGCGCAGTCACTAACTCTTCAAAAACTTCTTTTTGATAAGCTGTCGCTACATCTGATAACTGATACTCATCTGGAACTTTTTCAACAATTGGTGGAGTTGGTTTTATTACATTATCACTACTTTTCCCACCATCAGTAATCCCCTTAACTTGATAAAGAAGAACACCTACCAGCAGTAAGGTTGTAATCAAAAATATACTACCAAAAACCGCTAATGGTTGCCTCATGATCTTTTTCATATTCATGTCTACACCGTCCCTTTCCACTCTGTACTATAATCACACGATTCGTTATCATAACCGCTTCTGAAAATAGTATCAGTACATTTGACTATACTTTCTTTATCCTGCCCCTAATAGTTAAATAACTCTAGACTATTTATGAAGAAAAAACATATAGCACCATTTTACATGATTTAGCCATAATTGAAAACAGTTGGATATTTTTTTACACAAAAAAATACAAATTCATACACTTATTTACACTAAAAAGACCTAGTCTCATTGACTAGGTCTAGCAATTTCATTATTTTCTTAGTTGAATATGTAATTCTTCTAATTGTGCGTCTGTTACTGTTCCAGGAGCTTCAGTCATCGGGCATGATGCTGATGCATTTTTAGGGAAAGCAATAACATCGCGTAAGCTTTGAGATCCTGTTAAGATCATGGCGATACGGTCTAATCCTAACGCTAATCCACCGTGTGGAGGTGTTCCATATTTAAATGCGTTCATTAAGAATCCGAATTGTTCTTCAGCTTCTTCTTTTGTAAATCCTAATGTTTCAAACATACGAGATTGTACATCTGGACGATAAATACGTAATGATCCTCCACCTAATTCGTATCCATTTAAGACAATATCATAAGCCTGTGCTTTTGCATTGTGAGAATCTGTATCAAATGTGTCTAATGTATCTAAGCTTGGCATTGTGAATGGATGGTGAGCAGCAAAGAATCGTCCAGCCTCTTCATCATATTCGAATAGTGGCCAATCAATCACCCATAAGAAATTGAATTTAGATTCATCGATTAATCCTAATTCTTTTCCTAAATGTAAACGTAATGCTCCTAAGCTATCTGCAACGACTGATTTTTTATCAGCAACAAATAATAATAAGTCTCCCACTTCAGCATTTGTTGCTTCTTTAATATTTGCAACTTCTTCTTCATTGAAGAATTTAGCAATTGGACCGTTGAATCCTTCTTCCACTACTTTAATCCATGCTAAACCTTTAGCTTTATATTTTTTAACAAAGTCTGTTAATTTATCAATGTCTTTACGAGAAAAACGTTCTGCTGATCCTTTAACACATAATGCTTTAACTTCATTTCCAGCTTCAACTGCCTGTGCAAATACTGAGAAGCCACAATTAGCAACAACGTCATTTAAAGCAATTAATTCCATTTCAAAACGTGTATCTGGCTTATCTGAACCAAAGCGTTCCATCGCCTCTTCATAGCTTAAACGTGGGAACGGACGAGCAACATCTAATCCTTTAACGTCTTTCATCATTTTAACTAGCATCTCTTCAATCATATTCATGATTTCTTCTTGAGTTAAGAATGATGTCTCAATGTCAATTTGAGTGAATTCAGGCTGACGATCCGCACGTAAATCTTCATCACGGAAGCAACGAGCGATTTGATAATAGCGTTCAAATCCCGAAACCATTAATAACTGTTTGAAGATTTGTGGTGATTGAGGTAAAGCATAGAAATGACCTTCATGGACACGACTTGGAACTAAATAGTCGCGTGCTCCTTCTGGTGTTGATTTATTTAAATACGGCGTTTCTACTTCAATAAAATCATTTCCATCTAAATAGCTACGAATTGATTTTAAGATGTTGTGACGTAAAATGAAGTTCTTTTGCATCACAGGACGACGTAAATCTAAATAACGATATTTTAAACGTGTATCTTCTAACGCATCAGTTTCATCAGCAATAATTAAAGGTGTCATTTCTGCTTCAGAGATAATTGTTAGTTCATCTAAGATAATTTCAATATCTCCTGTTGCCATATTAGGGTTTTTACTTTGACGCTCAGCCACTGTTCCTTTAACAGCGATTACATACTCATTACGTACTTTGTTTGCCGCTTCTAAAACTTCATGACTTACGTTTTCTGGATTAGCTACTAACTGAGTAATTCCATAACGGTCGCGTAAATCAATGAAAACTAATCCACCTAAGTTACGAGTTTTAGCAACCCAACCTTTTAATTCAACAACTTGACCTACATGTTCAAGTCTTAATTCTCCATTATTATGTGTACGATTCATACTACTCACCTCTTCTTAATGTTGGCATCCACAGCCGTGTCCATTTCCTCCACAGCATTCATGGTCATCATCATGTCCATGTCCACCGCAGCATCCATGGTCTTCATCGTGTCCATGACCACCACAGCATCCTCCACCATGTTGGTGATTACGCTGTTGGTCTTGAATAATGTAGTCAATAATAAATCCAACTGGAATGGTTTCTTGAGTTCCTGTTTGATTATTTTTAATATTAATCATGCCGTGTTTTAATTCTTCATCTCCAAGAATTGCTGTATAACGAGCATTGTAGCGATCTGCTTGTTTAAATTGACCTTTTAAGTTTTTCCCTAAATAGTCCGTTTCACAGGCTAATCCGCGTGAACGTAAATCAAATAATAAACGTGATCCAAAGATCTTAGCATCTTCTCCTAATGCGATTAAGAAGAAGTCCACAGCATCTTCTCCAGCAACTTGAATTCCTTCAGCTTCTAATGCTAATAATAAACGTTCAAGTCCCATACCGAATCCGATAGCTGGAACTGTTGGTCCACCTAATTCAGACACTAACTTGTTATAACGCCCTCCACCACATAATGTGTTTTGAGCTCCAAATCCTTCAATGTCTGCTTGGATTTCAAAGATTGTATGTGTATAGTAATCAAATCCACGAACTAATGTCGCATCATACTCATATTCGATTCCCATCGCTTTTAAATATTTTTGAACATTTAAGAAGTATGCACGATCTTCGTCTGTTAGGTGATCAATCATTTGAGGAGCGTTTTGCATAATCTCTTTATTGCGGTCAACTTTACAATCTAACACGCGTAATGGATTTTTTTCTAAACGCACTTGGCAATCTGAACATAACTCTTCTTTATGCCCTTCAAAGTGTGCAAGTAAGGCTGCACGATAGTTTTCACGACTTTGTGTATCCCCTAATGAGTTTAATTTAACTTTAATGTTACGAAGTCCTAAAACTTGATATAACGTAACAGCTAATGAGATAACTTCTGCATCGATAGCAGGATCTGCACTTCCAAATACTTCTGTCCCGAATTGAACGTGTTGACGATAACGTCCTTTTTGTTGACGCTCATAGCGGAACATTGGTCCAATATAGAATAATTTTTGAACCATTTGATCTGCATATAATTTATTTTCAATGTAACTACGCACGACTCCAGCTGTTCCTTCCGGACGTAATGTCATTGAACGATCTCCACGATCTTTGAAGTCATATGTTTCTTTTGAAACAACATCTGATGTTTCACCAGCAGAACGGTGATATAATTGTGTACTTTCAAACATTGGTGTACGGATTTCTTTATAGTTGAAAATTGAACAGATTTCACGAATTAAACTTTCAACATTTTGCCAACGTGCACTTTCTTTAGGTAGAACATCGTATGTTCCTTTTGGTTTACTGAAATTCATGTTAGAGCTCCTTTCATAGTCATGATTGTTGAGGCTTTCCTCTCATTCAGGATGATTGGGTTATTTCATCGTGTTTAGTAAAGCCTTTTTTCGAGTATAAAAAAAGTCCTTAGATTAAATCTAAGGACGTAGTATACGCGGTGCCACCTTACTTGTAATAGTCTAAAACTATTACCACTTTAAAACGTTAACGCCGTCAACGAATATTCCTACTAGCAGTTCAGAATATTTTCTCACGAGTGTCTATCTATAATTTATCCGTCGAAGCTTCCAGCCAAGGCTTCGTTCTCTGTCACGTATTATTTTTATAGAATCTCTCGATCTTCGAATTTATAAGTATTATTGACTATTTTCTTTATTATAATACATTTCTTTTTAAGATTCAACGATTAAAGTAACAGGACCATTATTTGTAAAGGAGACATCCATCATTGCACCAAATATTCCTGTTTCTACTTGTATCTCATAAGTCTCTCTTAAAATTTGATTAAATTGATGGTATAAAGGCTCTGCGACCTCTGGACGTGCTGCCTCGATAAAACTTGGTCGATTCCCTTTTTTAGTTTCCCCGTATAAGGTGAATTGAGAAATAGAAAGAATCGATCCGCCTACCTCTTTGATTGATAAATTCATTTTTCCTTGTTCATCTTCGAAGATTCGTAAATTAGCGACTTTCTTTGCACAATACTCTAAATCTTTCACTGTATCTTCGTGCGTGATCCCAACTAATAGCATTAATCCATGTTCAATAGCACCTGTTACCTTACCATCAACCGTTACTTTTGCTTGTCTTGCTCGTTGAACAACGACTCTCATCTGTTTTCACCTCACTATTGAATGATACGCTCGACACTAAAGACATCTTTGACCCGTTTAATCGTATTCACAACACTTACTAATTGATCAATATTACGAACAGATAACGATAAGTTAATAATAATCGTATCATTTGAAGTCAATGCATTTAATTCTGTAATATTTGCATTAATAACCGTTAATTTTTGAATGATATCGCCTAACACATTTTTACGATCAAGGACTGTCACTTTAATCTTAGCATTAAATGAATTTGAATGCTCATCATCCCATTCAACTGGAACAATACGACCATCTATTTTAGCATTATGACACTCAGCATGATGGATCGTAATCCCGCTTCCTTTTGTAATATAACCAACAATTGGATCACCCGGAACCGGGTGACAACATTTACCAATGCGTAAATCAACATTATCTAACCCATCTACAATAATTCCGAAACGATTTTTTGCTTTTTTACGATGTTCTTCTTTGATTTTTGCTGCATCATTAATTTGTTGAATTAACTCTGTATCATCAACTTCTTTCCCATCCGCAAAATATCGCTCAAGAATCGTCTTAGCTACTAAGCGTCCGCGCCCAATTTGATAATATAATTCATCTAATTTCTCAATACTTTGTTTTTTATACGCTCCAAGTAATTTTTGCATATCAATTGAACTCAATGATAAGTCTTTTGAGGCTAGTTCTTTTAAGAACATTTCCTCTCCTTTATGCGTATACTCCTCACGTTTAGTACGGTTAAAGTATTGACGAATTTTATGGCGTGCTTGTGATGTTTTAACAATATTTAACCAATCTTCACTCGGACCAAACGAATTACGAGAGGATTTAATTTCAACAATATCGCCCGTTTTTAATTGATAATTTAAGGTCACGATTTTACCATTAACTATTGCACCCGTTGTTTTATGTCCTAAATTGGTATGAATACGATAAGCAAAATCAATTGGTGTTGATCCTGGAGGGAAGTCAAAGACATCACCATTAGGTGTAAACACATAAACATTGGCATTAAAAATGTCATCTTTAACAAGCTTCATTAATTTTTCAGCATCGTTCACTTCTTCTTGGTACGCAATTAATGTTTCATACCATTTTAATTTATCTTGAATTTCTTGTTGTTCTTGTTTAGCCGTAATTTGACGATTTTCTTTATATGCCCAGTGTGCTGCAACCCCTTGTTCAGCAATTTCATCCATCTCTTTTGTACGAATTTGTACTTCAAATATATTTCCATTTGGACCAATAATGGTCGTATGTAATGACTGATACATATTTGGCTTTGGCATGGCAATATAATCTTTAAAACGATTTGGGATAGGTTTAAAGTGCGCATGAATCACTCCAAGAGCTGAATAACATTCTGGAACTGAATTAACAATTAAGCGAATTGCTAATAAATCATAGATTTCTTCAAAGTCTTTTTCGCGCGTCATCATTTTTTTGTACACGCTATAAATATTTTTAATACGACCTTTGATTTCAAACGGAATATGATATTCCGCTAAAGCGGCCGTAATTTCGTCTTCCATTTCTTGAATTTGTTGCTCACGCTCATGTTTTTTTTGCTTAATTAATTGGGCAATACGATAAAAATCTTCTGGCTTCAAAAAGCGAAGTGAGGTATCCTCAAGCTCAGCTTTCACACGATACATCCCTAAACGATGGGCAATCGGAACATAAATCTCCATCGTTTCATGAGCAATGGAACATTGCTTTTCAGGCGGTAAAAATTTAAGTGTTCGGATGTTGTGTAAACGATCCGCTAATTTAACTAGGATTACACGAATATCTTTACTCATGGCTAGTAACATTTTACGGTGATTTTCTGCTTGTTGTTTTTCTTTTGATTTATATTTAAGCTTCGTTAGCTTCGTTACACCGTCAACAATTTCTGCAATTTCATCATCAAATAATTCTGCAATTTCTTCTTTTGTAATCTCTGTGTCTTCGATAATATCATGTAATAGTCCTGAGGCAATCGTACGAGGCCCTGTTTGCCATTTAGCTAAAATATAAGCAACCTCAATCGGATGAATAATATAAGGTTCACCTGATTTTCGCAATTGGTCTTTATGTTTTTGAAAGGCAAGTTCAAAAGCACGTTCGATGACCGCAATACTATCTGGATTTTTAATATACGTTTTAGCTTGCTCTAAAACATGATCAATTGATATTTCATACCCGTTTAATTGGTACATAAGCATTACTCCTATTGTCTAATCTACTTATTTTATTATAAAGCTAAAACTACGATTTGTTTCAAGAAAACTTAGAAATTTTAATCTTTCCTAAGATGAAAAAAAAGGATGATATTTCATCAACCATTTAACCTTTTGTCATATTTACAATATGCTATATTGTTACTTTTTTAAAATTTTAACATAAAAAAAAGTAGAAATGCAACAATAAATGCTTCATCTCTACTCAATCTTTTATATTTCGCAGCCTTAGTATTTCATTAACGATAAAACTTCATAATTTTCTAATGTTTTGCGACCATTTAACTCTTCTAATTCAATTAAGAATGCACATCCAACAACAACACCACCAAGTTGTTCAATTAACTTAACTGTTGCTTCAACTGTTCCACCTGTTGCTAATAAATCATCTACAATTAAAACGCGTTGTCCTGGTTTAATGGCATCTTTGTGCATGCATAATGTATTTGAACCATATTCTAAATCATAATTGAATGATACTGTTTCACGAGGTAATTTTCCTGGTTTACGAACTGGCGCAAATCCGATTTTTAATTCATGTGCAACAGGGCATCCAAAAATAAATCCACGAGCTTCTGGACCTACAATCACTTCAGCGTTTTGTTGCTTTGCAAATTCAACCATTTGATTTGTCGCATAGCTATAAGCTTGTCCATCCGCCATTAACGGTGTAATATCTTTAAATTGAATACCCTCTTTTGGAAAGTTAGGTACATTTGCTACATAATCTTTAAGATTCATGAGTCATTTCCTCCCTAGCTGTTTTAAAGGTTGTTTTTAATTCTGACCACGTCGTTAACTCAAAAAACTCAAGCATCTCAAGTTTTGCCTTTTGAGATTGATACGTTGGTGCTTCTGCTAAATCACGCTTGGTCACACTATCAGTTGGAAAAACAGAGCCATTCTTTATTATAACAAGTTCTACTTCAAAAAACACCTGTAAAATAAATAATAATTCATTTTTACTAATCCCTAAACGCATAAAATAATTAATCATTTGGTGATTCAACGTAATAGGCCCATGTTGTTTCACAACTTTATATACGCTGACAAACTTCTCACGTGGAGCAAACGTGACATTTGATTCAAGTGGCGCTATTACAATATTTCCTGGCTTCTTTCTTGTAATCAAAGTCATTAACTCTTCTTTTGAACTTGGAAGCTGATTAATGACCAATGTCTCAATATCATCAATCTCTGCTGCATTCGTATACGTCGTTGCTAGCTGAAGTTGATCTTTTCGTTGTTCATACGCTTGTCGATTACGAAGATCGATTAATTGAAACTCATTGCACAAAACATCAATAAAATGAAATTGCACACTACGATTTCCATTCCATTCGTTTATTTTAGCCTCTCCCACAAAACTAAATAATGTATCAGGCGTCAAATACATAGCAAGTGGGGCTTGATTGAAAGCTATTACATCAACTGAGTGTTTTTCTTGATATAGCGTAAATTTCAAATGCTGTAGCTTATTTCCAATTGGTTTAACATTTTTGACATAAACATTTTTAAGCTCAATAACAGGTGGACGATTTCCTTCACCAAATGGAGCTAATATTGAAAGCTGTTCAACAAACGAAATATTTAAATCCGCTAAAGGTAAACTTAGATCAACTTGAAGACTCGGTGTCACTTCAACCTCTTGTAATAATTCATTCATCTTGTCTTCCAAGGCTTGTAAATTTTCAGGAGCAAACGTAATCCCCGCTGCTAAAGCATGACCACCGAAACGTTCGATTAAATCTTGACATTTATTCAATAGTTCAAATAAGTGATACCCTTCTACCGCACGAGCCGATCCTTTAAGGAATCCCTCATGATCATCTGTGACGACAAAAACAGCTTTTTGCCATTGCTTCGCTAAGCGTCCTGCGACAATTCCTAAAATACCTTCATGCCAATTCGGTGAGTATAAAATAACGACTTTTTTCTTAGCTAATGTTTTCGCATCCACTAACTTTGTCGCTTCCTCCAACACTTTTTGTGTTACCTTTTGCCGCTCGCTATTAAAACTTTCAATTTGATCGGCAATGAGTTTAGCCTCTTCTTCACTTTCTGCAATTAAACACTCGACTGATAAAGCGGCCTCATCCATTCGACCAGGTGCATTCAAACGGGGACATAGTTCAAAACCGACATTAACTTCTGTTACCTCAGACTTTTCGGTTCCAGCTAGGTCCATCATTGCATTTAATCCTTCAATTTCTGTTTCACGTAAAGCAGCTAGTCCGCGTTTAACAATCGAACGATTTTCATCAATTAATGGAACGACATCCCCAATCGTTCCAAGCATTGCAATGGCATAAAAATCTTCAGGAATCACTTCTTGTAATAAAGCTTCTGCTACTTTTAAGGCTACCCCTGCCCCTGATAAATGATGGAATGGATAATTTTCATCGAGTTCAGGGTGCAAGATGGCGTAGGCACGTGGAAGTGTTTCTTTTACCTGGTGATGATCCGTAATAATCAAATCAACCCCATGTTCAAGTAGAATTTCTGCCTCATCAACTCCAGCAATCCCATTATCTACGGTGATGACTAACTGATAACCATCAGCAATTGCCTGCATAAACGCATCTTCATTCGGTCCATACCCTTCATAAAAGCGATTTGGAATATAATAATCAACTAGGGCCCCAAGCTCACGTAAACAACGAACTAAAATCGATGTTCCTGTTACACCATCTGCATCATAATCCCCATAAATTAAAATCGGCTCTCCTTGATCAATTGCCTCATTAATACGCGTAATAATTTTTGACATTTCTGAAAACAAAAAAGGATCATGATGAATGGTTTCCTCTTTTGCAAATGTATCCAAACTCTCAGCCGTAGCCAGTTGACGTGCTAACACTAGTTGCTCAATCGCAGGATTTAGCACTGTGGTTTGTGAGTCATAGTCCTCACGAAATATGTCAGATATTTTCCAATTCATTCTTGATTTAAACAAAAGTATCTCCTCACCTTCATATTTTAAACTTCATACTCATAGACTTAAGCAAAATCATAACTAAAGTATAGGTGGAAAAATTATGAAAAAACAAAGCGTAGCACAAGGAACATTTATTCTCGTTATAGCCGGTTTAATCACTAAAATCTTAGGTATGGTTAACCGAGTTATTGTCACACGACTACTTGGCGAAGACGGAATTGGAATTTACATGTTAATTGCACCTACCCTCATGCTTTTAACAACCTTCGCAAGCATAGGACTTCCAATTGCCATCCCAACATTAATTTCGAGAGCCAATGAACGTCAGAAAAAAGTCTTATCCGTCTCACTCATTATTGCAATGGTATCAAGTTTGCTAGTGAGTATCTTACTCTTCTTTATTGCCAAACCTTTAGCAATCTATTTACTGAAAGATGAACGAACTTATTTACCATTAATCTCAATTGGTCCACTACTCTTTTTCGTTTCTCTATCGACTATTTTAAAAGCATACTTCCAAGGGGAACAAAATATGTTCCCATCAGCTATTTCAACACTCGTTGAACAAATTGTTCGAATTGTCATCTCTATCTTATTTATTAACTGGTCATTACCTTATGGAATTATTTACGGTGTAGTAGGAACGATGTGGGCATCGATTGCCGGAGAATTTGCATCAATTTTAATTCTCTTATTCCTATTCTTCAAACATATCCATCATAATCATTACGGGGCTACCCTAAAGCCTATTCATTTAAGTCCACAAAATTTTAAAGATGTCTTGGCCATCTCTCTGCCTGCCACAGGTAGTCGCCTTATTGGTTCATTCTCCCACTTTCTAGAACCAATTATTGTGGTGCAATGCTTATTCAAGATTGGTTACAGTAGTGAACTCAGTGCAAAACTTTATGGTGCAGTTTCTGGGTTTGCTTTACCATTAGTTCTAATGCCATCATTTATTACTAATGCTATCACACAAGCCATTGTCCCACCTATTAGCCAAGCTTATGCTAGCAAACGATTTGATCGTATTCATTCACACCTAGACAATGCATTCCAACTCTCATTCTTACCAAGTGGAATTTATACCGTCCTATTAATGCTATTTCCTGTTGAGCTCATGAATCTATTATTTGATTCTTCAACAGGAGCCAATTATTTAATTGTCATGGCACCAGTATTTCTATTACTTTATTTCCAAGCACCACTAACTTCTACTTTGCAAGCCATTGATGAGGCAACACAAGCCATGAGCACAACCTTAATCTCTTCAGTTATTAAAATTATTATGATGATTATTCTCCTTCAAATTCCAAGCCTCAATATTTACGGACTAGTCATTGCCGTATTATTTAACGTTGTTTTTGTTACTGCATGGCACTATTTGCTTGTTAGAAAACATATTGCTTATCATATGAATATGCGCTCAGTTATTAATGCCATTTTAATCATCGCTGTAACCTTTATGCTAGGATCCTATTTAAAATTAGCGGTTGTCTTTAGTACAGACTCCTTTTTAAATATGATTATGATTAGCTTTATTGTTGGAATCGCTTATTTATTCTTATTATTTATTTGTGGGCTATTTCCTACAGAAAAAATGGCAGACACCCTACGTTCCAAATAACAACCATATTATAACATAAAAGAACAACATTCACGGAATAATTCAAATGACAATCTCATTCTTTAAAACGTCACTACGACTAGTGACGTTTTTTTTCTTTCATATTTAATGATTCACGGGTTAAAAAATGAAGTTCTTTCCCATCATACGCTGCATAATAAACCTCTTTAATTTCAAAAATTCCCTGTTTCTCTAATTCTTCTTCCACCCATTCCTTCGTTTTTTGAATTTTTAATAAATTTTCTTTTTCTAAACCACCAGATGTAATAATAGGTAATGGACAGAAGCTCATATCATCTCGTTTAAAGGAAGATAATTGACCATTCGACTCTAAAATGGCGTATTCAACTTCAAAAATAGAAGAAATATTATTAGCTCGCAATTGTAGCATTAAATCGTCAAAGGTATAGCGCTGTCTTCTCATCTCATCTAAATCAATTCGACCTTGATGAATTAAAATAGACGGTTTTCCATCAATAATTTCACGAACTTTCTTAAACCGTAAGGTAATAAAGGCTGAAGTAAACTGCAAGGCTCCAAGTAACCCAATGGCTAACAATACCTCATGAATAGGACGGTTTAAGTTATCAATCGCCATAGCTGCAATTTCAGCCATTAATACTGAAACTACTAAGTCAAGCAACGTTAATTGACCAATTTCCCTTTTTCCCATTAATTTAAACACGATTAATAGGATAATATAAAAAAGTGTGGTTCTATATATCACAACATAACAATTTGAATCCATAAATTCTCCTTTTTCGCTTAATCTACTTAATTGTTTTATGTATAAAGCCGCATAAACTTTAATTTTTTCTCATACAGTTACTATTGAATACATACTGTAATGGGAGTTGAGAATATGTCAGAAAAACTAGGAAAAGCCTTACTACATGGCATTGCATTCATTGTTATTAGTATCCTCATCCTTGGACTTCTTATAACAACATTTGCTTATTTTGAATGGATTTCAGTAGGCGTGCTTGACAAATTAATCTATGCCTCATTCGTTGCAATTTTCTTTATCGGTACAACTTTAATTTCTAAAAAATTTGCACAAAAAGGTTGGTTAATTGGAATCGGTGTAGCAACAACGATGGTCTTATTAAGTCTAATGTTCTATACTATTGGAATTGATAGTCCATTAACCTTAAAGTTTTTCATTCGAAGCTTAATCACCTTTGTTGTTTGTATTACAGGAGGAATGATTGGGGTAAACTTACCAAGTGCTAAAAGATAATCCTCAATCGGTCACTTAAACTATTTCCAAAAAAGCATCTCATTCATTAATTGAATAGATGCTTTTTAAATGGATAAAAAAAGAGCACATTAATGTGCTCTTTTTATGATTATTTTTCTACCTTACGAGAAATAGCATTACGTTCAAAAATCCATTTTTGACCTTCATCATTAATTAACGTCACTGTTTCCTGTTCTAATGCATGAATACGTCCATGGATCCCACCAATTGTTACGACACGATCCCCTTTTTCTAAACTACTTTGCATCGTAGCGATAGCTTTACGACGCTTGTTTTCTGGACGAATCATGAAGAAGTAAAAGATAACCCCTAATAATACTAATTGTAACACTAATAATACTGTTTGATTCATTTTTAATCTCTCCGTTTCCTTTATTGATCAAGCTCATATATTGAGTTCATCCAATCATTTTATACTTATCAACCAACGACTTAATGGTTGATTCCGCATCCATTATTAAAATCCACGTGATCCTGGTAAATTAATTCCGTATTGTTCAAAGAATTCTTCACGGAAATCTAATAAGCGGTCATTACGAATTGCCTCACGAATTTGTTCCATTAAATTAATTAAGAAGTGTAAATTATGATATGATACTAAACGTTGACCAAATGACTCATTGGCCTTAATTAAGTGGCGGATATATGAACGTGTATAGTTTTTACATGTATAGCAATCACAGTTTGGATCTAGTGGCGTGAAATCACGTTCATACACTTTATTTTTAATGACAACACGACCAACTGATGTCATCGCTGTTCCATGACGAGCGATACGTGTTGGTAATACACAGTCAAACATATCAATTCCACGAATTGCTCCATCAATTAAATCATCTGGTGATCCAACTCCCATTAAGTAACGTGGCTTATCTTTTGGTAAATAAGGTACTGTATACTCAATCATTTTGCGAGCAACATCTTTAGGCTCACCCACTGATACCCCACCAATTGAATATCCTGGGAAGTCCATTTCAACTAATTTTTCAGCACAGTATTTACGTAACTCTGGGAATTCTCCTCCCTGTACAATTCCGAATAAAGCTTGTGTTTCAGGGTTTTTATGAGCCTTTTTCCCACGTTCCGCCCAGCGGATGGTACGATCAACTGAGTTTTTCATATATTCAAATGTTGCTGGATATGGTGGACATTCATCAAATGACATAATGATATCAGCCCCTAATGAATTTTGTACACCGATTGAAATTTCAGGTGACATAAATAATGGAGCTCCATTACGATGATCACGGAACGTAACCCCTTCTTCTGTAATTTCACGTAATTTACTTAAACTGAAAACTTGGAATCCACCAGAGTCTGTTAAAATCGCTCCACCCCAGTTTTCAAATTTATGTAATCCACCTGCTTCTTCAACGATTTTCTCACCTGGTTGTAACCATAAATGATACGTATTCGCTAAAATGATTTTAGCTCCCATTTGATCTAATTCTTCTGGTGATAAAGTTTTGACTGTGGCTAACGTTCCAACAGGCATGAAAACAGGTGTTTCAAAAGTTCCATGTGGCGTATGAAGTTTTCCATAGCGCGCACCTGATTGTTTACATTCATGTATTAATTCGTACTTAATCGCCAAGATCGGCACCTCACTTTTACTATCTTAGTTGCTACTCTTCAATAATTAACATCGCATCTCCAAAACTAAAGAAACGATATTTTTCTTCAACAGCAATACGGTAAGCATTCATCACTGATTCTTGTCCCGCTAAAGCTGAGATTAACATAATTAAGGTTGATTTAGGTAAATGGAAGTTTGTAATCATTCCATCAATCCCTTTAAATTGATAGGGTGGATAAATAAAAATATCTGTCCATCCTTCACATGCAATAAATTTCCCATGATCACGTGCAATCGTTTCAAGGGTACGTGTTGATGTCGTCCCAACTGTAATAATACGTCCACCTTTTTCATGTGTCGCATTTAAAACATCAGCAGTCTCTTGAGACATTTGATAGAACTCAGCATGCATATCATGTTCTTCAACACTATCAACTGAAACAGGTCTGAATGTTCCAAGACCAACGTGTAAAGTGACATAAGTAATATTAATCCCTTTAGCCTTAATTTGATCTAATAATTCCGTCGTAAAATGTAACCCTGCTGTTGGAGCTGCTGCTGATCCAATTTCTTTCGCGAAAACCGTTTGATAACGATCACGATCATCTAATTTCTCTGTGATATATGGAGGTAAAGGCATTTCGCCTAATGAATCTAATACTTCGTAGAAAATCCCTTCATAAACGAATTTAAAAATACGTTTCCCCATATCACCTGTTCCGATACACTCGGCTTTTAAACGACCATCACCAAATTCAACAATCGTTCCAATTTTCACACGTTTTGCCGGTTTCACGAGCGTTTCCCAACAATCTTGCTCTTCTTGTTTTAAAAGCAATACTTCAATACTAGCTCCTGTATCAGGCTTCTGTCCAATTAAACGAGCCGGCATGACTTTCGTATTATTTAAAACTAACGTATCATTTGGGCGCAAATGATTGATGATATCATGAAAAACTTCATGGTTAACTTCACCCGTTTTTTTATTTAAAACCATTAAGCGCGATGTATCGCGATCTTTTAACGGAGTCTGTGCGATTAATTCTTCAGGTAATTCAAAATCGAATTGTTCTACTCGCATAACACACCAACTTTCTATGTTGCAAAATTTAAAGCTCTTTATAAATTATCTACCAAATATCCTCATTTTTCAATCTTTATTTTAACGGATATGGTACCTTTAAATGTTCACAGGCTTGTGGTGTGATAACACGACCACGTGGTGTTCGCTTAATAAATCCTAATTGAAGTAAATAGGGTTCATAAACATCTTCAAGCGTTTGTGGCTCTTCCCCAATTGACGCAGCAATCGCTTCAATTCCACAAGGCCCTCCACCAAAGCGTTCAATAATCCCCATTAGATATTTATGATCGACATAATCAAGACCTAATGAATCAATGTCCAAACGATCTAGGGCTAACTGGGCAATATCATGCGTAATCACTCCATCTCCCATCACTTGCGCATAATCACGCACACGACGGAATAATCGATTCGCAATACGTGGTGTTCCACGTGAACGGCGCGCTAGCTCAAGTGATGCTTGATCATCAATTGGAGTTTCATAAACGATTCCTGTTCGCTTAACAATTGATTGTAACTGTTCTTCATTATAGTATTCAAGACGATTAATCACACCAAAGCGATCACGAAGTGGAGCTGATAAATCTCCTGCACGTGTCGTCGCTCCAACTAACGTAAATGGTGCTAAGTCTACACGAATCGAACGTGCTGACTCATCTTTTCCTACCACAATATCTAGTACATAATCTTCCATCGCCGGATATAAAACCTCTTCAATACTTTTTGGTAAACGATGAATCTCATCAATAAATAAAACATCACCTGGTTCTAGAACCGATAAAATGGCAGCTAAATCCCCGCTACGTTCAATCATTGGACCTGAAGTTGTTTTAATATTAACCCCCATCTCATTCGCGATAATTGTTGCTAAAGTTGTTTTCCCAAGTCCAGGAGGTCCAAATAATAAAACATGATCTAATGATTCATTACGATTTTTAGCAGCTTCAATAAAAATACGCAAATTTTCTTTAACAGCTGTTTGACCAATATACTGATTTAATCGTTCTGGACGTAAACTTAACTCTGACTCATCCTCCATCATTTCATCAGGTGTCACTAAGCGTTCTTCTGTCATGCTCCTACCTACTTTCTCATTCATTTATTTTTGCACAAGATGTTAAAACAATACCAAACTGACTTTCTAATGTTTGTTCACCCTTTTCAGTGAGATAATATTTAATGTCATTTCCTAAAATTTCGACCTCTAAAATATGATGATCGATGCAATACTGAACAAAAGCTCCTCCAATTGCAAATGGATTAACTCGTTGTTTATCCCCCATTCTAAATCCCTACCTTAATTATTTAACAAGTAATTGTAAACCTTTTTTAATAATCTCATCTACTGAAGCATCAATATCTTTAAATGCAGTCTTAACTTTTGTTAACTCTTTATCACCATACCCTAATGCTTGTAATGCTTCAAGAGCTTCTGCTAAGCTGTTATTCATAAATAAAGCAGCATCAGGAACAACTAATTTTCCTTTTAAATCTAAAATAATTTGCTGAGCTGTCTTCGGCCCAATTTTAGGGAACTTACATAAATATTTTGCATCCCCATTCTCAATAGCCTGACGTAAACCACTCATATCCTTCATCGCCAAAATTGCACATGCTGTTTTTGGCCCAATTCCACGGGCACTAATTAAATTAATAAATAAATCATGCTCTTCCATTGTTTTAAATCCATATAAGCTCATATCATTTTCTGATACGACTTGATGCGTAAATACTTGAACCTCTTCTTCCTTTCTAAACTCATATGGATTAGCTGTATAAACTTTATACCCTATACCATTCACATCAATCACCACAAAATCTTTTCCACTATAAGCAACATATCCTTTTAAATATGCAAACATCGACATCACCTCTTTATCGCTTCATTATAACATAAAAACAGCTGTCTAAAAAGAGGACAAAAACAAACGTTAGTTCTATTTATAAACTTAAAAAAAGGTATTAATCCAAATCTTTATTTGAATTAATACCTTACAAACTATTTTAAATTAGTGTTGTCTATTTTTGTAACTATGGATGAAGTTATAGTAATAAGGAACAACAATGACAAATCCACCAATAATGTTACCGATTGTTGCAATGAATATGTTCCATGCCATACCTGCATAAGAAATATCAGCACCTAATACTTTAGCCATTGATAAGACAAACATATTCGCGATACAGTGTTCTACACCCATAATTGCGAATACTGCAACAACGATAATATTTAAAATACATTTACCAGCAACATCTTTAGCAGCATAAGCAACATATACCCCACCTGCAATTAAGATATTACATAGAATTGCACGGAAAAAGACTTCTGAAGTTGATAAAGTATTGATTTTTACTTCAGCAATATGACGAATACTATCTGCTACTCCTGGATCAACACCATTAGTAAATAAATGTGCACCTGTTAATAAGGCAACTCCTAATAAAGTCCCTAATAAGTTTCCAATCCAAACTAAAGCTAAGTTTTTAATAAACGCTGATAGTTTTACTTCTTTTTTGAAATACGCCTTACCGATTAATGTATTACCAGTAAATAAGTCTGCTCCTGTTAATAAAATTAAAATTAAAGCAACTGGGAATAAGAATGCTCCAATAAGCTTCCCGACAAAATGGTTTTCCATTTGTCCATATACTAATAAATATACTGTGTACCCTAAGGCGATGAATAATCCAGCTAACATCCCTGAGATGATAACGACACTATTCTTACGTGATACTTTATACTTACCAACTTCAACTACTTCATTTGCAATCTCTTTAGCTGATAACATACGTGGCTGTTGCATATACTTTCCTCCATTTTTGTATCCTAGTATTTTTCTAACTTTCATTTGAGATAAAATTCCCTTAATAAAATAACATTTTTTCATACTTTTTTCAAACATATTTTCTACAAATCTCTTTACGAAAACGATTTTATTTCATATTAAGAATAGAATAGTAGAATCAATTACCTTTTTTGTTAAAATTATTGATTTTATAGGGATTTTAACTCATTCTACTATTAGATTACAACAAGTAAGGAAAACTATTTATCTACACCAAGCGATTTCTTATTACCTCAACTTTCGCACAACGAAAAACCCAATAACCCCTTGATGTAATTAGGTAAAGTCATCATCCAATTGTCTAGTTGTTTTTTTACTACTTCTGTGTTAATTGTAATTTCTCTTTCTCCTAGGTCGATGATTTCTTGAACCATCGTTAAAAGTCCTTTTAATGCTGTTTCTAAATCCACATCTTTGACTTCTGAACAGTAGTCATAAAATATCATTCCTAATGTTTTAGGATCATTCGTTTTGCGATTCTCCCACGCTAAAAAGATATAACGTGTAAAAACAATCGTTGTATGTCCAATCATTGAGTCATATGAACGACATTGAAATTCTTTATTCAATTTTAAGTGAGATTTATTGCACTTAAAAAACACTTCAATGTCCCAACGGTAACCATAGATTCTAATGATTTCTTCATCACTTAAACTTGTGTTTGTACTTAAAATCGCTAACCACTCTGTTTTATATTTTTGATGACGAATGAAGACGATTTTAACTGGAATGCCGTTATTTAATTTAACTTGAATGGATCCTAGACTTCCCTCTTGATGAGAAAATATCTTTTGATTGACGTTACAGTGTGTTATCAATGTTTGAAGTGGGAATTTCTTTCCTTTATACTGATAAAATCGTTTAGAAGTCTTTTTAACCATCCCAATGACATCAAGCCCCTCATTCATCACTTCTTTAATTAAGGGAGCTTCTGTGAACCACGAATCCATTAAGAGGTAATCAGCTGCTATACCTTGAGATAACGTTTGTTTCACCAAGTTTAGCGTAGCAGTGGGTTTATCTACTAGTGCTTCTATACGACGCTTATATCCACTACTGCGTTTATCGATCTCTGATGAAAGATTGACTAGTAACTTCTTCGCACTTACCATTAATGAAAAGTTACAGGGGATAAATGAATAACCATCTGACCACCCAAGTGTTAACAGTTGAAATCCCTTTAGGTACTTATGACTGACATGATCATAAACCGTTGAAAGTAGCTCTACTTTTTTACTACGATGACGTTCAAATAAAGAGTCATCTACAATTAAAACATTAACACGATCATCCGTTGTGAGTTTCGTACAAAGTGAAATCACGTAAGGGCTTAAAGAAAGCAAGAATCGACGCCAATTGTAAGTAGAGGTACTTAAAAAGCGGTAGACCACATCTTTTCCTGGTAAATCAGAAGCTTTACGATCACAGAATTTTGATTGAAACCACGTTCTATGATGAAAAGTTAATAGAAAAATCAACGTAAAGAGGTAAAGACAAGAGAACCCCTTAGATTTTTTAATGTTCGCTTGGCGTAAATGGGAACTGATTTTTAGTTCAGAAAAAGTTGCTTGCATTTCTTTGGGTAAAAGCATAAATTCTTTAAATGGTGGTAACATAATGATGACATCCTTTCTATTGGCTGGTTACCATTAGTATTTCCAGAAAGGATGTCTTTTTTTATGTTATCCAGTAAAAAGAATAAATTGTCAAGAGCGATACTCGATAGATGCCCTCCCTTAGAAGATTAAGGAGGTATGATTATTTTTCAACTGAGAAAGTTGAGTTATTACTTTAAAAAAATGAATTTAATCCTTTTCTTTATACAGTTAGCAGATATTTATTCCAAGATTACACATTTAAATTGGACTTCGTTTTTAACATAGAGTTTAATTTCAAAAAAATTCTTTTTATCCTTCATACAATCAATCCAAAATATAAATTTAATTTTACCTATATAGACACATAAATGTATTTTACAATTCTCCATCAGTCCTAGTTGGTTATCCACTTTAATACTGAGTTCCCTGACAGATTGTCAAAGACAATCTCATTCTTCATTGCTAGGGCCTTAAAAGTTTTTTGCCATGTAAAAAACTTATCTGGACTAATATATTGAAAAAATCATACAAAAGTTGTGGGCGCTCTGTAAATCGATAAAATAAAATTGCAGCAATAATGAATATAAAAATATATTTCATGCTCTGTTTCGTCATACCTTATCCCGCTTCTTCAAATTTATCATTTACTATATTATAGGCGAGTTGAAAGTATTTAAATCAACTGAGACAGCAATGAATTCACCATTTATACTGAGCACATTAAATTAACATTTTAAAACATCATACGTAGGCTATCTATCGATTTTACGATGTACAAAAAAAGACTGCTTCTTATATAAAGTCAGTTATTTGTAATCTTCACTCGATGTGGAGCTTTTGGATTTTTCCTTAAGACACGATATAAGATACGGTAAGCATCCTCACTCCCTAATTCCATGTAATACTTCAATACAGAGGGTCTAAAATCAAAAGAACCATAGATTCCATTACCGAGCTCTTTAGTTGGGAAAATCTCAATAATTCGTTTCCCCTCAATCATTGGTTGATTAATTCGTGAGCGTGAATCTAAATATACAATAATAATCGTTTCACAATCGGTTGACAGTAAAGGTCGCACCGGTGCACGTTCATACTTCATTGGATCGACGTAATAACTTCCCTCTATATAAACAGGTTCATACAAACCCGGAACGGCCGTTGTCGCAAGCAAGGCATCTTTCATTTCCCTTGAACTTAAATCATTCAGCTTAAAAAATCGTCGCTCCGTCGTTTTCATTCGCCCACAAGAGACATATAAATCAATGTCACTGCTTTGAATTAAACTTGGATTTAAATAATAACGAAAGGCTTTCTCAAATCCTGTTCGTTTAAGAGGTAAGTCAACGGTATTGGCTACACCTACTAAATTCATCATTCCAAAAAAGGGGGATAGCTGGCGTCTATTCATGGAATCAATAATCTGATTCATTCGTTTCATATTTTCTTTACTCACGGAAAATACAGATGACCATGGGCAACGGAGCCAAAACTCTTCAATTTCATCAGGTGTATATTGTAAAAACAAAGCACCATTTATCCCACCGATAGAGGCCCCTGCTACTGCTTGCACTTCATCAAGTAATCCAAACTCTTCAAGAACACGTATCACCCCGACTTGATATGCTCCTTTTGCCCCTCCACCACATAAAACCAATCCTATATTTCTCATCGTCTAATCCCTCCTTTCTATCTAACATAAGTTATGAAATTTGACTAAGCTATGTGCTTAAATTGACTTTTTCTCAACAAAAAAAGTTAGTGCTATTCATAATATAGCACTAACTTTTTTACAAACGTTGATTAATGATAAAAGCATTTGCTTGTTGATCCGCTGATACTTTCGCATCTAGTGTACAAAAGCGATTCGGATGTTCACCAATATGAGTAGCAGTCTGATAACCGACACTTTCATCTTGTAAGTTGGCAGCTAATCTTTGTCCAAGCTCCCCAGTTGCTAACTTCATTACGAACACACAATTACTTTGCCAAGAATATGATTTTTGATCAGCTAATTTTATATACGCCTCCATCTCATCATAACATCCACTACACCCTCGACACTGCATGGCTTTATTCCCATTTAGCTTTCTTGCAATGCAAGGTGTTGGCGTTAAGGCCACCAATTGATTTTTACGCCATTGATGTTTGCAAAAAAAGACAAAATCATTAATTGCTCGCATTGAGACTTGTTGATCACATTTATGGTTCGAAACAGGGCTTGCATCCTCTAAAATAACAGCTAATCGATCAGGTAATAACCAGTCATTAATCCAAGTGTATAAATCATAAAAGCGTAATCGTCCTCGAATCGATTGCTCATTCATCCACTTAAAACTTTGAATTAAATCAAATTTTTGTACGCCGTAAGCTTTAAAACAGCGCTTTTTCAATTCAGTCATCACCTGAACAAAACCAGGTTCAATCACAACTGGAATCGGAATTAGATTAATGTCATTTTCTACTAAGTTTAATTGAATATGTTGCCGAAATAAATTGATTTGGCTTCGTAACGCATCTTTATTTCCTTCTACTGTAAAAATATTGATTCGTTTTCCCCTCAGAAAAGATTCACAGGCATGAATAAAACCAAAGACATCCCCACCAGAACCCGTTGCTAAAGCTAACACATTAATCTCTTCTAGCTCATCATAAATTGAAAAAATATCAATTTGACTAAATAAATCCTGATAAACTTCATAAGCCTCACGATAACTTTTTGGAAATTGCTCTACTAAACAAGCAATAATCGCCTCTTGAGTATTTTTTAAATTATCATGAGTATTTCCTTCTTTTTTAGCTTCATAATCCATAGGTAATTGATGAAACCAATCATAAATAACTTCATATAACGTCGGATTTAAATGTCTCATTCACCTCATCCCCCATTAGTTCACTCTTGCTTGCTACATTATATGAGAATCCGACGAGAAATATGTAATACGGCTATAAATCTACGACTTGTAAACGATCGACCTCAAAATACATCGAGACTTGAACAAAACCTGATTGATTCGATGGATTAATTTCGTTATATGGAAAATATGCCGTCATTTCATTATATAAAGCGGTCCGTTCCATCGCGAACTCAACCTCTTGTGGGTAATTAATTTTCGCCAGTTTACAAAAGTAATTAAACTTATCCATGGCTACTAATGGATCAGTATAATATCGATCAAAATAAACTTGCTCATCAGGCTGAACAACAACAATTCTAATACGTTTAAAATTTCTTTCCATAGTGTCTCCTCCTACTTCATTCAATACGACTTCACTACATCCTATTTCAATGAAAGAGAAATATGCCTTGAAAACATGCACACTTTTCTTAAACGTATCAAAAGGCATAAAAAAGAGAAGTAATCTTTAACTTAGATTACTTCTCTTACTATTAAATTTTATCTACTATTAAGTCTCGCGATTCCTTCTTTTTTGACATCATCTATAATACTAGGCTGTAATTTCATCCCATGATGGAATGGAATCTAAAGCGCCTAATTTAGTCGTTGTTAAGGCCCCAACTTTATTCGCATTTTTCGTAAAGTCAACTAACATTGCTTCATCAGTTAGAATACTTTTTGGTTGCTCTAAATTCGCAATTTGAGATAATAATGCTCCAATAAACGCATCTCCTGCTCCAGTCGAATCAATCATCTTAACTGGCATACTTTCAACCTTATATGTTTTTTCAATTGAAACTAATGATCCTTCTTTACCTAATGTTAAGGTAACAATTTTTGCTCCTAATGCATGTAGGGCAGCAATCATTTTCTCGTGATTTTCTTCGCCTGTAATAATTTGTCCTTCTTCTTCAGACACTTTAATTAAGTCTACATGTTTAATGACTTCTTTACAATGTTTCACGAATAACGCTTGCTTATCATGATATAAGGCATCACGATAGTTTGGATCAAATGAGATAAATTTATCATTTTTAGTTGCAAAATCAATAAAGGCTTGATAAACCTCATATAATTGAGCTCCAAGTAAAGCTGTCGCACTACCTAAGTGAACAATTTTGCAATCATTAAATGCTTCGAAATTAATTTGTTGAGGTGAAATATTTCCATCTGCACCACGCATAAACTCGAAATCACGCTCTCCGTCTTCATCAATTGAAACATAAGCAATCGTTGTTCCTAAATTAGGATCTTCAATCACATGTGACGTTCCAACTTTATAATGTTCTAATGTTTCAATTAAAAATTTTCCGAATGAATCTTTTCCAACAGCTCCTACAAATTCAGCTGATGCCCCTAATTTCACAAGAGCAGTTGCAACGTTTGCTGGCGCCCCCCCAGCTTTTTTTTGGAATTTTTCAACATCAACTAACTTTTTTCCATTTTCAAGTGAAATAAAATCAATTAATACTTCACCAGGACAGATTACTTTTGCCATATTTACACCTCTTCTTACTTATTTAGTTCCCAGATTTTTGCCTCTAATTTTGCTGTTCCATCTGTAAAGAATTCAATTCCTGTACTTTCCTCTTTCGTGAAAATTCGTGTCGAGAAGACTTCCTGTCCATCATTAACGAAAATTTCAACTGATGATGTATCAACAAAAATTTGTAGCGTTAACTTGTCTGTCTCGAATTCACATTTACGTTGTGATCCAAATTCGTCTCCGCAAGTACGACCTGATTTCGAACGATCTAAGACTAGCTTTTTATTCTGTGTATCATAATAGAAGAGCGTTTCTTCTTCTTGGCTCGTACGAAGCTTAACCCCTAGTTCCTGAGCTTCAAATTCACTAAACTCACAGAATAATTCATAGACTTGTCCATTAAATCCGATAAATGACTTCACTTCATTTTGTAAGTGAGTACTCACCTCAACACGATTCCCTCGTAGCTGTTGTAATTCCTTTACTGGCCTTTGTAACAATTTATCACCTACTACTTCTAGCTCACGAGGTAGTGTTAAACAGTGCGCCCAACCAGATTCATCACTCACACAATCAATACCTGGGAGTCCAAACCAACCAACTAAAATGCGTCTACCTTTTGGATCAAGCATTGTCTGAGGAGCATAAAATTCAAATCCGCGATCTAACTCTGTAAATGATCCATGGTTAAATACGCCATTTTCCCAATTAATTTCTTCACCAATTAAATACCCTGATTGGAAAATATTTTGATATTTATCTCCTTCCGGTTCCATTCCCTGAGGCGATATAATCATAACACCTTTACCATTTTGTGTAAAGTAGTCTGGGCATTCCCACATAAAGCCGTTCCCTTTAAACTGGGTCTTAACTTCTCCTTTATAATTCCAATGAATCAGGTCTTTTGACTCATAGTAAACGACTGTTCCCTGATGATCATCTATTTCAGCTCCAACTAAGCAATAAAATGATTCATCAATCTTGAAAACTTTAGGGTCTCTAAAATGCTCGGTTACATTTTCAGGCGCAGCCTTAATCACAGGCTTTGGATATTTTTCAATATGCCCTTCTTTATCCATAATTGCTAAACATTGTGTTGGATAACGAACCCACTCTTCATCACGCGCATTCCCTGTATACATTAAATATAATTTTTCATCATGTTCAATCGCTGTCCCGGAAAATACACCATGACTATCAAAAGAACGATCGGGTTCTAAAGCAATCCCACAATCTTTCCAATGAACTAAATCCGTTGATGTCGTATGATACCAATACTTCACCCCATGTACAGGACCTAATGGGAACCATTGATAGAACATGTGATATTCCCCGTTAAAGTAACTAAATCCATTCGGATCATTTAATAAACCTGTAATTGGTTGATTATGATATGTTTGTCGGTAACAACACTGACTAACCTGCTGTTTTAATGCATCATACTCTTCTTTTGATACCTCTTCGATGCGTCGATAACGCTGTTCTCTCGTCCACTCCATCTTCTGCACACTCCTTAAAAAAGTAATCGTTTTATTTTATTCTTACTAATATAAACTGCTTTAATCTCCAAAGAAATTAAAGCAGTCATTTTGTTAATTAAACATTTTGTTTTTTGTTAAATAATTTGGCTAAAATCACTGTCGCAATGAATCCAATCACAAATGCGATTACTAAAGTCACCATGTATTGGATCATTGATTCTGGACGAATCACAATAACTCCAGGAATTCCTGCTGGTCCAGGAGAAACTGATAAAACCTGCATAAACGTACAGTAAGCAGAGGCAACAGCCGAACCAATTAAAGCTCCAATAAACGGATATTTAAACTTTAAGTTAACCCCAAACACCGCTGGTTCTGTAATTCCAAGTAAAGCAGATACTCCAGCTGCTGAAGCCAAGCTCTTCATCTTTGCATTACGCTTCATGAGATACATCACGGCTAAAGCAGCCGCTCCCTGCGCCACATTTGATGCTGCAACAACCGCAAAGGTTGGTGACCCGCCTAATGTTCCGATATTGGCCAAAATTTGCGTCTCAGCAGTTACTAATGAGTGATGCATCCCTGTAATTACTAATAATGGATAAGCTACACCATAGATTGCTCCCCCGACTGGGCCTAAGCTAAAGAATAACCACATTACAGCTTCTGTTAGTCCATCTCCTACCACGCGCATTGCAGGTCCAATGATGATAAATGTTAAAGCTGCCGTTAATAACACTGAAACTAATGGTGTAATGATGTTATCAAACATTGCTGGTACAATTTTACGTGATCGTTGTTCAATCTTAGCTAAAACAAATGATGATACGATAACTGGTAATACCGTTCCTTGATAACCTACTTTTGCAATCTCAAAACCAAAAATATTCCATGCTGGAACTGTACCATCTAATAAGGCTTGTCCATAATCATATCCATTTAATAAATCTGGATGAATCATGATTGCCCCAATAACAGCCCCAAGAACGGGTGTTCCTCCAAAAATTTTAGTCGCTGAGAATCCAATTAACACTGGTAAGAACGTAAAGGCTGCATTTGAGAATAAGTTAATCATCTCAGCTAAATCGGCCGTTTGCGGATAAGCTTCAACTAAAGACTTCCCTTCAATGAATAACCCTTGTGCCGTTAAGACGTTATTTAATCCCATTAATAAACCAGCAGCAACTAAAGCTGGTAAAATAGGAACAAACACATCAGCTAACGATTTTAGCATACGTTGGAAGACATTTAACTTTGATCCAGCTGCTTCTTTTAATTCTTCTTTACTAACTTCTTGAATATTAGTTACTTGCACAAACTCACGATAAACTTGATCCACAATCCCCGTTCCTAAAATAACTTGAAATTGCCCTCCATTATTAAATGTTCCTTTAACAAGATCCATTGCTTCAATTTGATCAACATCAATTTTTTTATCATCTTTTACAACAACTCGTAAACGTGTGGCACAACTTGCAACACGAATGACGTTGTTTTCCCCACCTACAAAAGCAACAATTTGTTTTGCAGCTTCAAGGTATTGATTATTTGCCATACTGATTCCTCCTTATATAAAAATGAAACGTTTCATTTTTATTCCTAAAAAAAGAAACTACTCATTCACTTAAAAATGAAACGTTTCACTTTCTATGGTATAATCATAATATATTTTTTTGTAACCGTCAACATTTTTTTAACGTTTTCAAAAAATATTTTCATTTAGTCTAAGTTCTATCCGTTCTTACTTTTTTCATAGTATCTTTCACTTTAATGACGATTAATTCTATAAGAAGCGATCTGATTGAAACATGTTTAATGATACTAAGTCTGATATTCTATAAATCTATTTGTATATATTAAGCAACCGTCATTCAAAAATCATCAATAACACGCTCACTATGTATAGGAAAGTTACTCAGAATCTAATCCATAAAAAAAGACAGCCTCTTTTTTCGATTAGCTGTCTTTTTGTCGTTTCGTTGTATTCCCTTGGATAAAGTGTACAGGTAAAAGAATTTCTTTTTCAATCGTTTCTTTATTAATCAAATGAATGATTGCTGCAACACTCTCTTTAGCTATCTCTTCAATCGGTTGACGAATCGTTGAAATTTCAATTTGATCATGTTTAGAGGATTTCACCCCATCAAAACCAATAATCTGTACGTCATCTGGAATTGAAATTTGATGTTTTTCTAAAAAATTAATCACTTCTAAAGCATAGGCATCTGTTACGGCAAAGATTCCATCAATTGAATGTTCTTTAATAATTTTTTCTAGTAAAAACTGCTCCATTTTCTCATGAAACTCAGATTGACTGCCAATTAAATCAAAGATCTCATAGGTCTTTTGATATTTTTCGCAGTAATCAATAAATCCTTTTTTTCGATTCCTTGTTGTATTTTCTTTCTTAGAACCAGCTCCGATAAAACACAGTGATTGACATCCCGCTTCATCTAAATGTTTTGCGGCTAACTGGCCACCTAAGAAGTTATCACTACTCACATAAGGCACTTCATCATTAAAAAAGCGGTCAATGCTAATCAATGGGAGATTAGATGAAACATAATGTTCAATATCACTGTATGTAATCGCAATAATCCCATCCACTTGATTTTGTTTTGCCATCGTCAGATAAGATAATTCAGTCAAATAGTCGCCTTCGGAATTACAAAGAATCATTTTATACTGATGTTGTCTTAAATTTTTTTCAATGTTATAAGCCAATTCACCAAAGAAAGGATGCCAGACGGTTGGTAAAATGAGTGCTACCGTATGCGTACGGCTGACTTTCAAACCACGTGCGTAGACATTCGGTTGATAATTTAGTTCTTTGATGGCTAATTCAACCGCTTGTTTCGTTTTTGGCTTTACTTCAATATTATTAATTACTTTCGAGACAGTTCCAACCGAGACACCAGCTCGTTTGGCTACCTCTTTTATCGTTGACACGTTTCAATCACACCTTTATTTATCCTAATGATCGATTATGAACCTCTCATATTATTTTCATACTGGCGGAAAGGAAGGGATTCGAACCCTCGCGACGATTTCTCGTCCTAATGCCGTTCCAAGACATCCTCTTGAGCCACTTGAGTACCTTTCCATCTTTAAATTATATCATGCCATTATCTTTTAGAATAGGTTGTTAGAAAAAAGAGTACTCAGTTTAAGAGTACTCTCTATCCTTTTATTGAAGTTCTGCTAATACCTCATCTAACTCATGAAGTAATGTTTGAACATTTGCTTCCGTAATGACTAGTGGCGGTTGGAAGGCTAATACATTTCGATTTAATCCATTCTTTCCAACGATAATCCCACGATCCTTTAACTTTTCTAAAATGACATCCGTTTCCTCTGAAGCGGGTTGTCCGTCTTCTTTAACTAGCTCCGCCCCTAACATTAATCCGATGCCACGAACATCTTTAATTAATGAATATTTAGCTTGAAGAGCAATGAGTCCCTCTTTTAACATCTCTCCTAAATGAGCGGCTGTCTCACATAACTCATATTTTTCAATATAATCAAGCACGGCAAGCGCAGTCGCAGATGAAACAGGATTTCCCCCTAATGTCGATGCCGATGGTTTAGTAAAAGCCTTTGCTACTTCATCCGTCGTACAGAATGCTGAAATTGGCATCCCATTTCCTAACGCTTTAGCCACTGTCATAATATCAGGCACCACATCGTAATGCTCAATCGCAAACATTTTACCAGTTCGTGCAAATCCAGTTTGAACTTCATCAATAATTAATAAAATTCCATGCTCTTCTAATAATTGTTTTAACTCTTTAAAGTACCAAGCAGGTGGAGTAATAATTCCCCCATTCCCTTGAATCGGTTCTGCGATTAGCGCTGCCATATGATTAGCACCACGTGTTTGAATAATTTCTTTGATGCTTTCAATTGACGCTTTTGCAGCTTGTTCTAAATCAGTGTTACTATCCCACACCGTTTTTGCAAAGTGAACCTTAGGTGATAAATCTGGATCTGCTCGCCACATTGGTATTCCTGTTGCACTCATCGTTAAGTAGGTACGTCCATGTAGGCCATTCTCTAACGCGATAAACTCATTTTTTCCTGTATATAAACGTGCAAGTAACATTGCCCCTTCATTTGCTTCAGAACCTGTACAACAGAAAAATGAACGTCGTAAATCACCCGGTAAGACCGAAGCAAGTTTCTCAGCTAACTGAACCATTTCCTCTGTTAAATAAATAATCGTCGTATGCTGTAAGGTTTGCATTTGTTGAATCGTCTTTTCTAAAATTTCTGGATTACAATGCCCACAGTTCATCACCGAAACACCCGCAAAGAAATCTAAATATTCTTTTCCTTGATCATCATATAAAAATTGCATACTTCCTTTTACGATTTGGGGAGCATTCGCATAAAAGTGATTACGATGAGATGACGGAAGTAAGAATTCTTTCTTTTTCTCAATTATTTGATTAGCACCAATCATTAATGACCTCTCCTTAATTAAAATTTAATGCTCCAAGCGTAAACCCTAAATGATCATAGTTTAATGATTCAAATAGATTCTGACACTCTTCTAAATTTGTAATTGCTTTTTTATACGTTTGAACAATCATTCTTAACGTCTCTAATTCATAATGACATCCTTCAATTCTAAATGTCTTTACACCTAATTCATGAAGTGATTTTAATAATGGTAAATAACACAATTCTTTTGATAATAACATGTGATTATTTCCTTTATTATCGCGATAAACAGGATGTTCATTATTTTTATCATCAATTAAAAGTAATGGTCTGGCATCTTGATACTGACGCCCTTTCTGTTCACTTGGTGCCATAACTTTTGTATTTTCATATAAATCATGACTCATATACATGACAACTGGTGAACCATGAACAACCATTTCCATCGGTAATTGAGTTTGAGTCACTAATTCTTTTGTATTTTTAACTGGTGACTCATTTGAAATAGTTCCTGTGCTTAAACCTAATTGCTGATAAAAGTTAGCTGCAATTGCATTATAGATATTTAAGCCATGGTCCCCTCGCATTGAATATCCTAATGACCCAAACTTATGCATGCTTCCTAAGTTTGTCACGAGTAGTCCATCAATTCCTAAATCTTGATCCGTCAATAAATGTTGATATCTTGCAAAATCATCCTCATACATCATGGTCGGTAATCCTAAATATATTTTTGATTGTCCTTTTTGTGAAGTTAAATCTTTAATTTCCTTTTTACTAAACGGTAAATTAGGTTGGAAAACCTCTCCGGATAAATAAATATAATCGACGCCCTCTTCAATGGCCATTAAAGCAGCAGCGTAGTTATTTACTTTTACACTTAATATTGGTTGATGATGCGAGACTTCCTCAATAGTGAATGCCCCTTGAATTTCTTCGACACGCTTCTGTGTTAGATCAAGCTCATTGACTGGTTTACTAAAGACTTTCCCCGTACTATAAAACTTCCCAGTTCCCTCATAACGTTCATTAATATTACTTAAACCTGGTTTTCCAAACGCATAAGCTGTCGAAAAATCACGTTTGCGATTATTAAATAATGTCTGAGATTCTTTTTTACGGTCATAGAAGATAGGATCATCAATGTATCGATCAATCGCATCTCGATAACTATTAATAATCCCAATTAAATACTCAGCATCTCTCATACGCCCTTCAATCTTAAATGAAACAACTCCCGCATCAATTAATTCTGGAATATGCTCGTACATATACATATCTTTCACTGCCATTGGGAAAGTTGTATTATATTGTAAATTCCCGTGATTAATTTTATATCCCCAACGACAAGGCTTCATACATCGTCCACGATTACTACTATTTCCAAACAAAATCCCACTATATGTACATTGTGCACCATGTGCTACACACATATCACCATGAACAAAGTACTCAAACTCCATATCTGTTTGGGCGGAGAATAATTTGACAGTATTTAAGTCAATATCTCGTGATGTTACTACACGCGTCACACCTAGTTCACGTAACTTTTTAATCGTCTCTAAGTTATGAACATTCATCATGACTGATGCATGAATATTTAAGTTTAACTTTAACTTCTGAACGAGCGCAATAATACTCATATCTTGTACAATAATCGCATCTGGAGCTGCTGATTCTAAGAAACGTAAATAATGCTCTGTTTCTAGCAGATCTTCAGAGCTTAATAAATTATTTACTGTGACATAAACTTTCTTTCCAAGTTCATGTGCCATCTGAATTGCTTCGACAATCTCATCATTTGAAAAATTAAAATCTTTACGGTGCAAACGCATATTTAAAATTTTTCCACCTAAATAGAACGCATCTGCTCCACTATGAAGAATCTGCTTGAAAATTTCAAAATTTCCTGCCGGCGCAAGTAATTCGACTTCTTGCTGATTAAAATATCGACTCATATAGCTCCCCTTATACTTTAATAAAATATCTCCTCTATTATATCATTTTTTCGACTTAATTCGTAAGCGGGTAATAATAACACGTATAGAAAAAAGGAGACCTCACCTGTATACTGGAATTACAGATGAGGTCTCTTTTCTTTTAGATTCCTTTACAATGTTCTTGAACCTTTTTTGCCCATGGTAAAAAGTCCTCCAAGAGCTTTGGTTTCATTAAAAACTCAACATTTGGTAGGTGTTCAAATAATTAAGTTAAATATTTATAAACATTTAAGCCGTGCTCTTTCGCTGTTTCAATCACACTATAGATAATCGCATTGGCTTCAGCCCCTGCTAAGCTTGTTGAAAATAAGTAATTTTTCCGTCCAATAACCACGGTTTTGATGGCGCGTTCGGCACGATTATTCGATGCTTCTAATCGTCCATCTTTCAAAAAGGCCATCAGTTCTTTCTTTTGATTCAAAACATAGTGAACCGCAGTTTGCAACTTACCTTTCATTGGGATGAAGCTACCTAGAAAGTCATAAAAAGCTTCTATCACTGGCTTGACCTGTAACTGACGTTGCTCATAACGCTCCTCAGGCGATAATTCCTGAAGTTCTCGTTCAATCTTAAAAAGTTGGTTACAGTAGTCAATAGCTTGTTTAGCTTTTCCATTCTTCCCTGGTACATCCTTAAATTTGCGGCGTGCATGAGCCCAACACCCCACTAATTCAATATTCGGTAAGTTCTTATATCCGGAATACCCATCACAATGAAGGTAGCCTTTAAATCCATTGAGTAATTGCTCCGCGACCACTCTTGTACGAGTTAAATCTGCGTGATAATAAACGATGGGTGTTTCGCATTCTTTACCTGTTTGAATTAACCAGATTCGTGCTTGAGATGTTGCGTCACGTCCATCCATTCGATTTAACACTTGATAGTGCGTTTCATCGGCATGAAGAACTTCTTCTTTTACCAAGATTTTGGCGAAATAATCGTAAAGTGGGCGCAACCAATCCTTCGCCACCGTTATCATCCAATTCGCCATCGTGCGTCGACTTAATTGTAATCCGTACGTCTTCCATTCCTTTTCTTGGCGATAAAGCGGAAGACTTAATTCGTATTTTTGATGAATCATCCAGGCAAGAACACTAGGTCCTGCTAAGCTTCTTTGGATCGGTCCTTTAGGGACTTCAGCACATTGAATCGGCTGTGTTTCATAGGAGTCATCATGACAATCACACTTATAAGCGTGTGAATAGTAAACTTTTTTAAATAGTTTCGCTGGGATAAAGCAGACCTCTTCGCGAATGAGTTTCTTTCCCATCGGTTTCATCTTTTGACCACACTGGTCACATGTACAATCTTCACCATGTAACTCACAGTGAATTTCTTCAACGGGTAAATCTTTTGTTAGCTCGGCTTTACGACCAGATGCCTTACGGCGGCGATACGTGATTTCTTCTGTTGGTTCAATCTTTGTTTGGTGGTTTTCTAAATGAGGATCCTCAAAAAGTGAGAGTTGATTGGGATCAACTTTAGTTTTCTCGCTTGAGGATCCATAAAGCTTTTTTGTTAAAAACTCAACCTGTTCAGTTAATTGTTTAATTTGTTGATCTTGTTCAGTGATTCGTTGAGTTTGTTGATCCAATTTTTTTAATAGGTTCTGATTTTCTTTGATTAGTTTCGATTCAAACGTACTCAACGGTGCCACCTCTTTTTCTAAATGATTCATGTTAGGCTTAGTATGCCCAAAATCAAATAGAAAATACAGGTTTTATTACCATTTTATAATGATTTAAATCAGACATCCTGTTTGAGCTGGTTTGATAGCTTTAGGTTGTTGAATAGATAAGCCTTCAAGTAGCCAACGAAGCTCCTGATGGGTTAAATTTTTGACTTCTTCTTGGTTTCTTGGCTATTGAAGGTTACCCTTCTCAATCCGTTTATATAATAAGATAAAACCGTCTTTATCCCAATAAAGGGCTTTGAATCGGTCCTTTTTTCGTCCACAAAATA
>SKEL01000592.1_pt1 | contig 38406 bp, 38 predicted proteins | sample 4826741 | NCBI WGS metagenome assembly SKEL01 (sample SAMN11008810, study PRJNA524170) | human gut metagenome | biome: Human fecal sample; material: Feces; isolation source: fecal sample from pouch patient p33 | host: Homo sapiens | place: Israel: Tel-Aviv | collected 2016-03-22
CTTTATTATAGCATAAATATGCTTTATTATGGGAATATTATTGACAGAAAAATGAGTATTTAGACTATCCTTTTCCAATCCTTAGCACAGATGTCGTACTGATAAACCTCTAGTGGGTAGTTATCTTTGTCAATAGTTATGAAATCCTGCTGAATTGCTTTTTCCTCAAAATTCTGATACCCGAAATTTATAGAACTAACAAAACCCTTAGTTTTAATAAATGTTAACTTCGACAATAACATCCCATTCTTATCATATACACGTTCTTCTCTATTACTAATTGATGAAGATAATAGAACAGTCTGTTCTTTACCGTCCCGAAATACTAATTTATAATTTAGATTGCCACTAGAAGCAATAAATTTATTGTAAAATTCAACAAAACCGAAATCTCGTGCACCTAATAGTTTCAAGTCACCCTCAATTGAATCTGAAATACTATAGCTTCCTAATATCAAAACCAACAGTTTAATAGTTTCATTTCGAATCTCTTTAACTTCAGACAAGTCGTATAGATTCTCTTTATGAAAGTACTTATTCCTTCTTTTTTTCGCATAGTTTAAAAGTCTCTCTCTGATTTTTTCAATATTACTTTGAGAAACTCTCCACGCTTTAGCATTATCTGTTAGACAATAAACTAATGAACCCATTGATACCTCAAAATATCGCTCACACTCTGGAATAAGTTTAACCTGCCATCTACCTTTACTTTTACGATTTATTATTCGATTTTTCTTTCGAAAATTCCCATTATCTTTATTTAGATTAGTTGAATTCGAACAAGTTATCCATAAATCTTCTCTTGAAATTTCCATAGTTTTTTTTACAAGTAAATACAAAAGTTGCTCTAGAGATTTCAGATAACCAGTTAGTATTATTGAATAATCTATAGTAGAATTAGCATTTGCTTGTCTGTAAAGATGCTCAGCAGTTAAAAATGATTTTGCAAAATCTTCATCTCCACATAAAGCTGAATATATCTTCTTATTAAAAAAGAAGTCCAATAATTTTATCTCTTCATTCTCCCTGAAAATTTCTTTTAGCGTTGACTTTAGGTAAGAAAGATTTTTGGAATTTAATTCTCCATTCACCGTGAAACCCACCTCTTGTTTCACTCGCTGTATAATTCCCTTCACTTGCAAGATATAATATTCCCAAACCTCTGAACCAAACATATCTGTAAAATAGTTCTCCAATTCATAGATTTCCAAAAGTTCTCCAGCACTACAACACTTATACTTAGATATTGCGCGTTCTTTTTTAAAAGGATTAGTGTCTTTTAGACTTATTAATTGAACCCGAGATATTCCATGTTTTCCTAGCAAATCATCTTCTTTAAATCTTTCTAAGTTTTGAGTTGATATTTTCAAGGCAACTATTTCTTTCTCTTTATTCTCAAAAATAATACTCCAAATTTCTCTATTATCTTCATAATTGAGACGTCCTTTTTCATCACCATCTCGATAAGGTAAATTTAAACCTAATTTTGAATAATAGACATCAGGGTCTGCCAAAGACTGATTCTCTAATAAAAGAATATTGTTTCCTTTCATTTTTAATAAATCATTAATAATATATAGTACTAACGTACTTTCTATTTCTGATACAAGCTTCTCATAAAAAATACTATAGTTCAACTCTTCCTCAGTTAGTAAATTAAATTCCTTATATATGTTTCTTTGATTTTTAAAAGAATCAGAGATGTAAAACCTTTCCTTTATCATAAAATTATAGAAAATATCAACAGCTTTATCTATAATTGCCTTATAATCATTCATAACACCCTCCAAATAAAAAAACGTATAACTTAAAGCTATACGTTCCATCACTATTCCACTCGCTTATTAAGACTATTGCACTCAGCAATTTTCATGTCTCTCCAAGCCAAAATAGCAGTTGTCGCAAGCTCAATAAGAGCTAGAGTTATTTTTGTAGCATCCATTTTCATGCTGTTCTCCTTCTAGCTAGAATATTCTTTTCTAGCAAAAAATTAAGAAGTACGACAACAATTTCATTCTATAGTTAATTTAAAAATCTGTCAAATAAATTCTTTCATAGTCTCTCAAAATTCCCTCAAAGAACGTTTCTGCTGTCCCTGTTCATCAAAATTCTCAGGAGACAACCAATTCTCAAATCGTTTCTTAAGTGCTGGCCACTCACTGTCAATAATCGAGAACCAGTCCGTATCACGGCTACGTCCCTTATAAATAGCATGGTTACGAAAACGCCCCTCATAGGTGAACCCTAAACGCATGGCTGCATTGGCAGAAGGGCGGTTGAGACTATCACATTTCCACTCATAACGACGATAGCTAAGATCTTCAAAGACATATTTCATAAGCAGGTATTGAGCTTCTGTGGCTGCTCGAGTCTTTTGTAAGGCAGGTGCCAAAATCACTCGCCCCATCTCAACACTGCGATTTTTGGGTGTAATAGCCATGAGTGAGAAGGTTCCTAGAACCTTACCTGAAGCCTTATCCCTGATGGCAAAGAAATAAGGATTCTGGGATTGCTCATAATCCTCCAAACACTGACGTACAGCTTCTTCAGATTCAAAAGGGTCTGCATACATATAGGTCCAATCAGAAAGAATCTGATTAGTAAAGTAAAAGTCTAAAATGTCCTCATAATGCTCTGTCACTGTCAAATGTTCAACGCTACAATAACGACCTTCTAATAGAGCAACATCTGGCATTTTACCCGGACTAGCATCTGCTAGACTTGGCCCCACTTCTTGTTGGTAGTGATTTAAAGGCATAAGATTCTCCTTTTTCATAAAGAAAAGCCTACACAAAAGTGCAGACTTTAGCTTAATTATTTAGCAACTGGGTATACAGATACTTGTTTTTTGTCGCGACCTTTACGTTCGAAACGTACAACACCTTCAACTTTAGCGAAGAGTGTATCGTCACCACCACGGCCTACGTTTACACCTGGGTAGATGTGTGTACCGCGTTGACGGTAAAGGATTGATCCACCTGATACAGTTTGTCCATCAGCTGCTTTAGCACCAAGACGTTTAGCTTGTGAATCACGACCATTGGAAGTAGAACCCCCACCTTTTTTGTGGGCGAAAAGTTGCAAGTTTTCAAGAGTTTTCAACATAAGATTGAGTCCTTTCTTAGTGATTAGTCGCTAACTTACGCGTTGATAGCGTTGATAACAACTTTTGTATAAGGTTGACGGTGACCTTGTTTACGGTGGCTACCTTTTTTAGGTTTGTATTTGAAAGTAACAACTTTCTTTTGTTTACCTTGTTTTTCGATAGTTCCGACAACAGTAGCTCCCTCAACAACTGGAGTACCTACTACAGTTTTATCACCACCGACAAGAACAACTTCGTTAAAAGTTACTTCTGATCCTGCTTCAGCGTTGATTTTTTCAACGTAGATTGCTTGACCTACTTCAACTTTAACTTGTTTTCCACCAGTTTTGATGATTGCGTATGTGCTCATGATGCACCTCCTATTAAGATTTTTAATGTGTCTGAGGTTTCCCTCTGTGAAGACTCGCCTAGTACTGCGGGGACGAACCCACTTGCAAACAGTAGTCGTGCGGTTGCACAGGACGTGCATTTAGTCAACGTTACAATTCTATCATTTTTTCCCTCTAATGACAAGAGAAAAAGTTATTTTGATTATTCTTATTCTGCTCATTGATATTTAGCCAAGTAATGATTCCCCTACTCAACCCTTATACCATATTTTCCTAAGAAGGTCTTAGCTAGATCCTGCTCTAAATCAGCTAAACAAAGGCTCCTATCCGTTGTCAAAATTTGATAGCGTTCAGTCCCCTCGAAATAGAAGTGATTCAATAGCTGATAGCCATTTCGCTCATAAAATGCTAAACGTTTTAAGCGCTGATTACGGTTAGAAGCATCCTCCTCATCCATGGGTTCAATCGTAAGCACACACGGTCGTACCCCTGCTTCTTTCTTAACTTGTGCCAAAATCTGACTGCCATATCCCTGAGATTGTTTACTTTCCTCAACTGCAAGAAAAAGTAGGTAGACCAGGTTGCCAGTATAAATGGTATAGGTCAAGCCAACGAAGACTTCCTGATCAAAGTAGGCCAAGAAAGATTGTCCTCTTTTCAAGCCGTTCCAAGACAATTGCCAGAGTGGGAGACGCTCTTCTACAGGAAAAGCCACTTCATAAAGCGAAGCGACCTTCTTAAATGTTGGTGTCAGAGGATAAATGTTACGAACCTCTAATGTCATTTCCCTAACCAATAATCTTCTTATAATCTTCTGGTGTTGCTACATGAGCATGCTCACGTTGGCGATCAAGCAAGTGATTAAGGAAGTCACGGTTACCCAAGGCTTCTTTAAGCGTTTGCTTAAATTGACCAGCATTCATTGGTGAGAAGATATTACTTGGCGCGGTATACTCAGGACCATGGCTAGTGTTCGTAAAGGCAAGGATAAGCAAGTTATTTTCAAAGGCAGCACGTGTCGCTGACAAGATTTCATTTTGATGGTTAATATCCAAGTAGAAATCAGCTTCCTTATAAAGGCGCTTAACCTGCTCTGTCGTAATATTAGGGTAAAGGCTAACATTACTATATTTAGCCAAATCCATCAAGCGACTTGACATTTCTGTAATGGCCCCAACATGATAATGCATGGTAGGCACTTCACTGACAATGCTTTCCAAATGTTCAATCTGGTCTGAGTTGGTCAAGATAAGCGCTTGATTTTGGAAGTTGTTCTGACGGGCAAATGGATACATGAATCCAAGGAAGGCCACGCGAGAAGCCTGCTCTGGACTAACCAACTTTAGAAGATTCGTATAAGCTGTGTAATCTTGTACAACAATCTTAGTCTGACGATGGTTGCTCTCAAGAAGCAGACGCATATTCCCAGGAACTGAATCAGTGATAGGTTCTTGCCAGAAGAGAACGTCTTGACCAGAATTTGGAAGATTCATAGTTGTCAAGAAAGGTGTCGCCAATGAGTTGTATAGAATACGACTCAAATCATAACCAGCTTCTTTAAGATAGAAGACGACAAATTCAGATTTGTTTTTGAAAATGTAGACCTTGTCTTTCCAATTCAAGATAACGTCTTTAGTCAAATGGTTGATGACGATAACTTCCTTGTTGTCTGGAGTGAAATAGCTCGTAATGGTCGCTTCTTGCTTAACATTGTAGGTTGTTTGTGAGAAACGGTAGCCCTTGTTATTGTAGCGTTCAGTCACGCGCAAGCGTCCTGACTCATCATACCAGTCCACTGCTTTAACCAGACGTTGGTGAGCAGGATGCGCATAATGAATATGACCACGTTTCTTATCAAAACGGAAGATTTCCGCATTGCTATTCGTTCCTATAATTTCCCAGTAGTCAGGCACAGGGACCTGATTAAAGTAAAGTGCAGAACCTTGAACCTTGTCAAAACCAGTGAAATAAAGGTAGGGTGAGGTCACATCACTAGGCAGAAAGCCATCATCTGAAAGACAAACTGTTGTATTTACATAGCCAGCGACAATCAGTGAGTAATGGAGATCCCAACTACCCTGACTATAGTTTTCAAATAAATTAATCATGACTAGTCATCTCCTTTACTAAGTTAAGCCACTTCTGCTCGATTTCCTCTGTCAAAAAGCCTTTGGCAATATCATAAGAGACTTGATGAACATGATCCAAATCTGAGCGATTGAAGAAGGCTACAATTTTCTCTGCCAAGGCAGCCACGATAGCAGGCTCATCATCTTTTTCAAAACGAGGAATGAGGTACCCATTTTCATTATCCTTGATAAAGGTTTGGTTCCCATAACGAACATCAAAACCAATCATACCTAGACCAGATCCCACGGCTTCTAGAAGTGTCAAACCAAACCCTTCACTCTTAGAACCTGATAGGTAAAGTTCGTAGTCCTTGTAGACTTCTGTTAAGTCTTGGTGACCTTTAAGGTGGATATAATCCTGAGCTTGATTTTCCTCGATAATGGCCTTAAGTTTGGCTTCTTCAGCACCTGTTCCATAGATATCAAAGTTTACTTGCGGCAGACTTTCTTTAGCCTTAACGACAGCCTTGGCCAACCAGTCCACGTGTTTTTCATTGGCCAAACGTGAGGCTGTGATGATTGAGAATGGTTTACGCTCTCCTTCAGGCTTTCTCAGTTTATCCACACTTCCCACAGGGATGGTTACGATATGAGGTGTAAATGGTGTGTATTTATTGAACTGGTCTAGCATAATGCTGCGTTGACGCTCTGTCGCTGTGATAAAGAAATCAACCTTATCTGCATTGCTGAATTGGTACTCGTAGAAGTTATTCCATAAAATAGTCTTGTCTGTCACAGCATTTTCACTAAAGTGCTCTGCATGAACCACAACCCCAAGCTTAGCAGGTTTGGTGTTACGGAAAACAGCTTGTCCCGTACCAGTTGCACGGTCCAAGATGACGGTATCTTGGTCAGTTAGACCAAGTTGAGACATGAAGTAGGCGATAAATTCATGCTTAGATGACAAAATCTTATCTGGAAAACGGAAGACACTATCCTTACCATCAACAATTTCATCATAAGCAACACTACCATCCTCATTGAAGAAACGGCGTTGATAGAGGTGAGCCTTATTGTCTACCGGTGTGTAGTACTCCGTGAACATCTTAGTATAAGAGTAAAAGTCTTTACGGATTAAGCAACCACGCGATACTTTTTCCACACGGTGAACGATGTCTTCACCCTCTTTACGCAAGTAGGCTGCATAGAAGATATCTTCCTTGGCACAAAAGAGCTTAACCACTTTACCATTAATCTCACGACGCGTGATGTCATAAGGAATTTCCTTTTCCAAATCCTTGACCGTATAGGTCGTTGGAGCAATTTTTAGGTCTGTAAAATAGCTGTAGAGCCAGATGATATCTTCATCCGCAAACCCCATGTTACGGGTCAAATCAGAAAGATTGTCCTGCAAGAACATATCCATAAAGACAAATTTGGCCTTAATACCTGTGTTTTTGAAAATTGTAGAACGATAGGCCTGGGCGTACTCAACACCACTTGATGCCCAACCGATTCCTAAATTGATGTTATAAACAGTCATGTATTTTCCTTTCTGGGTAAAAGTTCAACATCGACATTTCTTTTTCGACATACCTAAGTCTAGTAGCAGCTAAGCACTACTATGTTAGTACTATAGCCTCCTAGACTAGAGCAAGTCTTCGATAAGTGTATCCACTTCGTCTTGCGCCTCTTCAATAGGTGTGATTTCAGTCACCATGATTCCTGCAACCGCACGTTCAACCAAGGCGTCAACATCCATACGACGTTCATATTGTTCAACGTTTTTGATTTTTGGATTAGTCTTTGGACGGTCAGGTGCAAAGATGGTACAGCAATCCTCAAAAGGTTGGATGGAAATGTCAAAGGTATCAATTTTTTGTGCCAAATCAATGATTTCCAACTTGTCCATAGTGACAACCGGGCGAATCACTGGCGTACATGTAACAGCATTAATCGCCTGCATAGACTCCATAGTCTGACTAGCAACCTGACCAAGACTTTCACCATTGATAATCACAAGACCTCGGCGTTCTTCACGGATACGGTCCGTAATACGCATCATAAAGCGACGTGTCAAGGTCATCAAATAAGCTTCTGGTGCTTTTTCTTTGATTTCCTCTTGAATTTCAGTAAATGGTACTTCGATGAACTGAATATTACCACCAAATTTAGTCAACTTACGGGTCAAATCTTGAGCCTTTTTAAGAGCTCCAGGGCTAGTGTAAGGAGGACTTGCAAAGTGGACAGCTTCAATATCCACACCACGTTTAAGGGCAAGATAACCTGCCACTGGCGAATCAATCCCACCTGAAAGCATGAGCATTCCTTTACCAGCAGTACCTACAGGTAGACCGCCTGCTCCTTTGATTTCCTCGTGAGAAATATAAGCCGCCTCGGCACGAATTTCTACCTTAAGATTGACATCTGGTCCCTTCATCTGAGCCTTAATGTCAGGCAATACATCAAAGACTGCATTTCCTAAAGTAAGATTGAGCTCGCGACTGTCGAGAACAAAGTCATGGTCACTACGTTTGGCAGTTACTTTAAAAGTGAGACCATCACGATAGAGTCCAGTCATAATGTCTTGAACAGCTTTTTTCAAAACTTCGACATCTTTTTCAAACTTGTAAACAGGACTAAAGGCTTGAATACCAAAAATTTGCTTCAAAGACTCTGCTACTGGCTCGTAGTCTGTACCATTGAGGTAGATATGTCCACGATCTCGATCAAAAGTCACTTTAACATCTGGATAGATGGATAGGACATCCTTAATATTATTTCTAAGTTTATTGATAAATCGCATACGGTTCTTGCCCTTAGTAGACAATTCACCATAGCGAACCATAATTTCTGAATATGTTAGTGTCATTCCTTTTCCTTTTAAATGTGAATTTAGTTTTATTGTTTAATCGATTAAATCTTGCTATCTCACTTTTTGTGTCTTGGCGTAGACCTGCTTGAAAATCGTGAGGAACTGTTCCACCTGTCCCATATCATTGTCATCATCAAGACTGATACGAACAGCTGTTTGAGCTAACTTAGTCGGTACACCCATAGAAATAAGGGTTCCCGCTGGTTTCCCCGCCTTAGATGAACATGCTGATGTCGTTGAAATATAGATTTGATGCTCTTCAAAAGCATGGACAATAACTTCACCACGAACACCCTTGATTCCAAAGGTCAAAATATTGGGAGCAAAGTCTTCACCCTCACCTGAGAAAATAGTAATATCCTCGTACTTAGCCAATTCGTCAAAGATAATCTTTTTCATCTTGGCAATTTTAGGAAGAGAAAATTCCTCTTTGTCAGTTACCAAGCGCAAGGCCTTGGCCATACTCGCAATGCCGGCAACATTTTCAGTCGTTGAACGGAAATCTTTTTCTTGACCACCACCGGTTAAGAGCGGAGTAATCTTTTTCCCTGCTTTTTTGTAGACAAAACCGACACCACGAACAGCATGAAACTTGTGACCAGAAAATGTCGCAAAATCTACACGGTCAGTTAAATAGGACGATACTGGAATCTTCCCAATAGCCTGAACAGCATCCACATGGAAAGATATGGTAGGCTCATTAGCCAAGAGATCTGAGATGGCTTGAATAGGTTGGATTGATCCGATTTCATTATTAACAGCCATAACCGAAACCAAGATCGTGTCAGGGCGTAATAATTCAGCAAGAGCTTCAACATCCACAAACCCTTGCTCATTTACTGGTGCATAAGACACCTCGAAACCATGCTCTGAAAGCCATTTGGCAGATTCTTTTACCGCAGGGTGTTCAATATCAGAAACAATGATGTGTTTGCCGTAAGGCTCTTTTTCGAAAGCTACACCTTTGATGACCCAGTTATCACCTTCGGTTCCTCCAGACGTAAAGAAAATCTCATCGGCTGATTTTCCAATGAGTTCCGCAACTTGCTTACGAGAAGCCTCCAAAATACGTGTCGCAGATGTTCCTAATTGGTGTAGGCTGGATGGGTTCCCAAAAATTTTAGTAGCCACTTCTTGATAGGTTCTAAGTGCCTCTGGATAAGGCACCGTCGTGGCTGAATTATCAAAATAAATCATGATTTTTCCTCGATTTTTATTTACTATTTATTATAGCATAATTTTTTTAGCAATTTTTGCGAGAAAATCATATAATAGAAAGTACGAAATATTTTTAAGGAGAGCATCATGTCTGAAAATTACTCACGCCGTAATCATTCATCAAAAGAAGAAAAAAAATCTGCCCCAAATGTGACTGAACACGTTACAAAAGGCTTCACTGCCTTCCAAAAAGTCCTTACTGCCGTCGGGACAATTTTGTCAATCATCGTGGCTTCAATCACCATCATGAATTTCACAGCCTCTAAAAATAAGGACACTTCTGATTCATCAGCCAATCAATCAACTGTAGTCATCAAAGAAGGCAATAATAAGACTCAAGAATCAAGTGCTACCTCATCTAGTTATGGCAATGCGACTGATTCAGAAACAGAAACAAGTAGCCAAGCAGGAACTAACACCTATTCGTCATCTGCAGATACAACAACGGGTGGCAATACGACTACCTCTTCATCAGTAGCTACTGCAGATACAACATCTGGCAATGCGACTACTGGTGGCGCAACAACTGGTGATGCCGCTTCTAACTAAAACATATAAAAGGCTAGGAAACCCTGCCTTTTTTCTATAATCCTATGAACTATACAGAAACTCTAAATTTTATCCATTCTTTCAAGGGCAATGGCCGTCGCCCTCAACTCGAACGTATGCGTTGGCTCTTGAAACAAGCCGGAAATCCTCAGACTCACTTTCCAACGGTGCATATAGTCGGGACCAACGGTAAGGGATCAACAACTAGCTACCTACAAAATATCCTAACAAAGTCAGGCTATCAGGTCGGGACTTTCACCTCCCCTTATATCACTCGCTTCAACGAACGTATTAGCATTAACGGCACAGAAATCCCTGATAAAGATTTGATTAGCCTTGTTGCGAAAGCTCAGGTTCTACTCGATGATTTAGAAGAGCACACTGCTTTTGAGCGACCAACGGAATTTGAATTGGTCACCTTACTCATGTTCCTCTACTTTGACCTTAAACAGGTTGATATGGCTATCATTGAAGCTGGAATTGGTGGACGCCTTGATTCGACCAATGTTCTTTCGCCAGAGCTTGTCATCTGTACTTCGATTGGCTTTGATCACACTGAGACCTTGGGCGATAGCCTTTTGGACATTGCCAATCATAAGGCAGGCGTCATGCGAGAAAACACACCTATCTTACTTGGTCGTGTCTCTGCAGAAGTTGAACATTTCTTCAAACAAAAATCACATGACCTACAAGCTCCTTTAGCCATCATTGATAGGGAAATTCAGCTGCTTCCGAAAGACAATCGAACGATCCAAATTTCTTATGACCATTGGGAAAGTCCAAATCTTAAACTTCCAATGTTAGGGCAGCATCAAGAAAACAATGCTGGGCTAGCTGTCACTGCTGCCCATATCCTAGCTCAAACATTTTCTAAGATTACCGATAAGAGCATCCAAGAGGGGATTGAAGAGACGCATTGGCCTGGTCGTAGTGAGTGGATAGGAAATAACATTTATCTAGATGGTGCTCATAATCCTCAAGGAATTGCCAGCTTAAAGCAGGTACTAAAAGATAACTTCGCTAATCGTAGGGTACACATCCTCTTTGCAGGACTTAGACGAAAGCCTTTGGCAGACTTACTAGAGGAATTGAAAGATTATGATATAACGGTAACCAGCTTTGACTTTTTTGAGGCACTGCCCTTGGATGACTATCCCAAAGACTTCAAACGTGCAGCCGACTATAGAGACTGGTTAGCACAAGCTGAATCAGCAAATTCTGATGACCTATTTGTTGTCACTGGATCTCTTTACTTTATCTCAGAAGTAAGAAACCACTTAATTAATGAAAGAAAGGCCTGAAGGCCTTTTTATTTAGACAATCTATAGTTTTACACAAAGTGTAGGCTGCTATTTGAACACAAAGAAAAGTCTGAAACTCTCGGTTAACAGACTTCACTTTTCTATCGCATCGTTACAAATTCTTCTGAACCTGTTGGATGGATGGTTTCCATAGCCAAAAAGGCTATGGAAATTCGCAAGGGAATTCCCTTGCGATTACTTTCAATTGAAGCCATTCAGACACAAAGAAAGGTCTGAAACTCTCGGTTAACAGACTTCACTTTTCTATCTCATCGTCACAAATTCTTCTGAACCTGTTGGGTGAATGGCAACCGTATTATCAAAATCAGCCTTAGTTGCTCCCATCTTAATGGCCACAGAGAAACCTTGAATCATCTCATCAACACCATAGCCAATACCGTGAAGGCCAATGATTTTCTCATCCTCACCAAGCGTTACTAATTTCATAGTTGAAGGCTGACGATTGTCTCCAAGGGCCGTATACATTGGTGTGAAACTAGATTTATAAACCTTAATATTCTCCGCACCATACTTAGCGATTGCTTTTTCTTCAGTCAAGCCAACAGAACCAATAACTGGATGGCTAAAGACCACAGTGGCTACATCAGTGTAATCAAGCTTAGCATCAGCTTTATTGTTGAAGAGTCGCTCTGACAATTGACGTCCAGCCTTGACTGCAACTGGTGTCAAATCAAGTTTACCAGTCACATCGCCAAGGGCATAGATTCCAGGAACAGATGTATTTTCAAACTCATCCGAATAGATTGTTCCTTTTTCAGTCAGTTTAACACCTGTCTTTTCAAGTCCAAAACCAGAGGTGTTGGCTGCGCGTCCAATAGCCCAGATGAGGCAATCAACTGTAATCGTCTCTCCATTATCAAAACTAATGGTTAAGGAATCATCTGCATTCTTCACTACCTCTGTCGCATTAGCATGCGTATGGAGGGTTGGACCAGATTTAGCCATTTCATCAACTAAAACATCAACGATATCCTTGTCAAAGGTACGCAATGGACGATCTTTACGCACAAAGAGGTGTGTATCACTTCCAAGAGCATTGAGAACACCAGCAACCTCAACGGCGATATAGCCAGCACCAATAACAGCTGTACGTTTTGGCACCTCATCTAGCTCAAAGAAACCATCGGAGGTAATTCCATATTCACTACCTGGAATATTTGGATAAAGGGCGTGACCACCTGTCGCAATAAGGATATGGGGTGCTGTATAACGCTCACCCGCTACTTCAACCGTATGAGGTTCAACAAATCTTGCATACTCGTATACACGTTCAACGCCATTGCTATCAAAACCACGCTCATAAGAACCATGAATACGGTCGATATAAGCCTGGCGATTGGCCTTAAGCGTTGCAAAATCAAACTTATTAATCGTCACATCAAAACCATACTCGCCTGCATAACGGTGAAGGGTTTCGGCAACCTGAGCACCATACCACATGACCTTTTTAGGCACACAACCTACATTGACACAGGTACCACCGACCTCTTTTCCTTCAAAGAGAATAACCTTAGCACCATGCATGGCAGCACGATTGGCACTGGCAATACCACCAGAACCACCACCAATGACAATATAATCGTATTCTTTTACCATATTTTACCTCTTATGTTTCTTTATACAGCGTATTAGCTACTAGATAAGCCATTTCTGCCTATACTTTATCATAAAATAGGTACCCTGACAAAAATCTGCTACGACACAAAAAACAACCCCGTCACAACGAGATTGTTTTGTCATATCTTATTTATCAAGTGGTTTGCGGAGGAATCCGAAGAGGATACCTGATACCACAGCACCAATCAAGATGAAGAGAAGGTAGAGAAGGGCATTTGATGTGAGGGCGATAACGAAGATACCTCCGTGTGGTGCCATCAATTTGATTCCTGCCATACCTACAAGAGCACCTGTAAGAGCTGAACCGACGATAAAGCTTGGGATAGCGCGTGCTGGGTCAGCTGCACCAAATGGGATCGCACCTTCAGTGATGAATGAAAGTCCCATAACAATGTTTGTCAAACCAGAGTTGCGTTCTTCTTCAGTGAATTTATCTTTAAACAAGAGTGTTGCTACAAATACTGCCAACGGAGGAACCATACCAGCCGCCATAACTGCTGCCATAACAACTGAACCGCCTGAAGTTACTGTTGCTGCGAGAGTACCTGTACCAAAGACATAAGCTGCTTTGTTGACTGGTCCACCCATATCCACTGCCATCATACCACCAACAAGGAGACCAAGTAGTACGGCTGAGCTTCCTGACAAGCTTGACAAGAAGTTATTAAGACCAGTATTGATTGCTGCCATTGGGATATTTACTGCCAACATCAAGAAACCAGTAGCAAATACACCTAGAAGTGGCAAGAGCAAGATAGAACGGATTCCTTCAAGGGCACGTGGAATACCTGCCAAGAGTTTACGAAGAACGAGGATAACACCACCTGCAAGGAAACCACCAACAAGAGCTCCAAGGAAACCTGAAGATACGCCAGCAAGGGCAAGGGTTGCTTTACCACCTGAAGCAAATGGAACACCACCAAAGGCTGCACCACTTGAAGCAATAGCACCAGCTACGAAACCTGATACCAAACCTGGTTTTTCAGCGATAGAGTAAGCAATGTAACCTGCAAGTACTGGAAGCATGAAGCCAAAAGCAGCGCCACCAATTGCTTTGAATTGAGCAGCAATTTCATGGTAAGAACCAAGTTGTGACAATTGATCTTTAGGAACACCCATGATTTGGTCAAGCAAGAAGGCAAGCGCAATCATGATACCACCACCGATAACGAATGGAAGCATTTGTGATACCCCACTCATCAAGTGTTTATAGAAGGCACCACCAAGGCTCAATTTCTCACTTGATTCTTGAACAGCTCCAGCATTTTCAGCGTGGAAGACTTCAGCTTTTCCATCCAAGATGTTTTGGATTAATTCTTGAGGTTGACGAATACCTGCAGCGACTGGTTTAGAAAGCAATTTTTTACCATCGAAACGTGCTGTTTCAACTGCCTTGTCTGCTGCTACGATAACACCTACAGCCTTACTGATTTCTTCAGCAGTCAAAGGTGTTCCGACACCTGAAGCACCGTTAGTTTCAACACGAACATTGACTCCCATTTCTTCACCTGTTTTAATTAGTGATTCTTCAGCCATGTAAGTGTGAGCAATACCAGTTGTACAAGCTGTTACAGCTACGATAAGTGGTTTATCGCTTGAAGCTGCTTCTTTAACAGCTTGTGCTTTCTTAGCTTCCTCAGCCTGTGCTTCTTCTTCACCCGTATTGAAAGCAGCAATCACTTCATCTGGAGAAGTCACCTTACGCAAACGATCTGCAAAACCATCTTGCATAAGGTATTTTGACAACTCAGCAAGGGCTGCCAAGTGAGTGTCATTTGCTCCCTCTGGAGCAGCAATCATAAAGAAGAGGTCTGTAGGTTGACCATCAAGTGATTCGTAATCTACACCTTTATTAGATTTAGCAAAAAGTACTGTTGCTTCTTTTACTGCAGCATTTTTGCTGTGCGGCATAGCGATTCCATCACCCAAACCAGTTGATGTTTGTGCTTCACGAGCCATAATACCTGCTTTGAAAACATCAAAGTCAGTCACAACACCATTGTCAACCAAGCTGTTAATCATTTCATCGATAGCAGCTTCTTTTGTAGTTGCTTGAAGGTCAAGCAACATTACTTTTTTGTTCAGCAAATCCTGAATTTTCATAGTTTTTCTACCTCTACTTTATTGTATGTTTCTTTAATAAATTCAATTGTCGCTAAATCATCTGAGAAAGCTGTAGATGTTCCACACGCTACTCCCCACTTGAGGGCCTCAATTGGATCACCCGATTTAACAAACTCACCAGTAAAACCAGCAACCATCGAGTCACCCGCACCAACAGAGTTTTTAACTGTTCCCTTGATTGGTTTAGCAAAGTAAGCAGCCTCTGGTGTGACCAGCAGAGCTCCATCACCTGCCATTGAGATGATAACGTTCTGTGCACCCTTAGCAAGGATTTCACGCGCATATTTTTCAACATCAGCCAAACCATTAAGTTTGACATTGAAAATAGCTTCTAACTCATGGTTATTCGGTTTAACCAAGAGTGGTTGGTAAGCCAAGGAATCAAGCAAGGTTTGACCTTCAAAGTCACAGACAACCTGTGCACCCGTTTCACGCACTAGTGGAATCAATTTGTTGTAGACCTTGTTCCCAAGATTGCTTGGTGCTGATCCAGCAAAAACAACCACATCATCGGCACTTACACTTGAAAGAACTGCTTCCAATTCAGCCAATTGGTACTCATTAATGACAGGTCCTGCACCGTTAATTTCAGTTTCTTGGTCAGCCTTGATTTTAACATTAATACGTGTGTCTTGATCCACAGCTACAAACTTGGTTTTAATGCCCTCTGCATCCAAACCATCTGTCACAAAACGTCCTGTAAAACCACCGATGAAGCCCGTTGCAGTATTATCAACACCTAAACGTTGCAAAATACGACTAACATTAATGCCCTTACCGCCAGCGAACTTATCATCACTCTCCATACGGTTAACTTCACCAATCTCTACTTTATCGATACGAACAATAAAGTCGATTGATGGATTCAGCGTTACAGTATAAATCATACTTCAATAACCCTCGTTTTCTCTTTCAATTCTTTTAGGAGCTCTTCTTCCGAAGCGTTTGTAATTATGGTTACTTTCTCGACCTCGGCTACCTTAGCATAGGTAATCTGACCAAGTTTAGAGGCATCAGCTAGAACATAGGCTTTTTGCGCATTAGCTATAACCGTCCGTTTAATAACTGCCTCTTCCATGTCTGGTGTGGTGAAATAATTAGCATCAACGCCATTAGCACCAATGAAAGCACAATCAAAATTCAGTTGTCTGATTTGCTCTTGAGCAGTACTTCCAATAGAGGCATCCGTTGAATGTTTAACCTTTCCTCCAACAATCCTAGTGCTAACACCAAGATCTACCAACTTAACCGCATGATGGATAGAATTAGTCACAACCGTTACCTGACGATTGGCCAAATGTGGAATCAAAAGTTCATTTGTTGTACTAGCCTCAAGAAAGACGACATCACCTTCCTTAATCAAATCGGCAGCATAACCAGCTAACTGAGCCTTTTCTTTAACGTTTCTAATAGCTTTTTGACTATTGGCAATTTCTTCCTTTAGACCATGAATGCTTTCAGCACCACCATGAACACGCTTAAGTTGGCCATCTGCCGCTAACTCGTCCAAGTCGCGACGAATCGTCGACTCGGAAGTATCACTTAACAAAACAGTTAGGTTTTCCAAAGTGACAAAACCATCTTGTTTCAACTGAGACAAGATAATCTGCTTACGTTCAGACTTTAGCATAATCTCTCCTTCTGTAATCGTTTACAAAGTCTATTATACTAAATTTTTAATAACTGTCAACTAAAAACAGTCAAAAAAAATCAAAATATTTCATTATAAAACACTAATCTGCCAAAATGACGCAATTTGATAAGAAAGTTCTTACATTTTCAAAAAAAACTTTCATTATCAAGTGCAAAATAAAAAAGCCTTGCGGCTCTCTTATCTTATTTGGCATAGTCAACTGCACGGAATTCACGAATGACTGTAACCTTAATATTTCCTGGGTAATCCAAGTTCTTCTCGATTTGTTCACGTACCTTGTGAGACAAGATTGTAACTTCATCATCTGAGATTTTGTTTGGATGAACCATAATACGAATCTCACGACCAGCTTGAAGGGCGAAGCTTGTTTGAACACCGTCAAAGCTTGATGCAATTTCTTCCAAATCACGAAGGCGTTTGACGTAATTATCAACAGATTCATTACGAGCCCCTGGACGAGCCGAACTCAAAGCATCTGCTGCAGCTACAATAACTGCAATGACGCTCTCAGGTTCTACATCGCCATGGTGGCTGGCAATAGCGTTAACAACAACTGGATGTTCTTTGTACTTACGTGCAAACTCAGCACCAATCTCTACGTGACTACCTTCGACTTCTTTGTCAATGGCTTTCCCCATATCGTGAAGGAAACCAGCACGACGAGCGAGGGCAACATTCTCACCCAATTCACCAGCCATGATACCTGCTAGTTTACCAACTTCAACTGAGTGACGAAGTACGTTTTGACCATACGACGTACGGAACTGCAAGCGTCCCATAATCTTGATCAAATCAGGGTGAAGATTCATAGCGCCAATTTCGTAGGCTGCCTCTTCACCATATTCACGGATACGGTTATCCATTTCCTGACGGCTCTTCTCAACCAACTCTTCAATACGAGCTGGATGGATGCGTCCATCCTTAATCAAGGCTTCGAGAGTCATACGTGCAATTTCACGACGAACGGGATCGAAACCAGAAAGGACAACCACTTCTGGAGTATCGTCAATAATAACGTCAATACCTGTTAGACTTTCAAGCGTACGGATGTTACGCCCCTCACGTCCAATGATACGACCTTTCATATTGTCATCTGGAAGGTGAACAGTAGTTACTGTTTGTTCAGTAACATAATCTCCAGCCAAGCGTTGCATAGCTTGCGCCAACACATTTTTGGCCGTCTTATCAACAGTATCTTTAACCTGTGCTTCTGCATCTTTGATACGTGTTGCAATCTCATGAGTCAGATTATTCTCAGTCTCCGTTAAGATTACCTCACGCGCTTCTGCAATGGTCATTTGACCAACACGTTCAAGTTCAGCCTGCTTCTCAGCCTCCAACTGAGTCACATTCTCTTCACGCTCATTAAGATGTTTAGATTTGTCAGCAAGACTCTGCTCTTTCTTCTCGAGGGCAAGTTCTTTACTTGATAGATTTTCATCCTTACGATCAAGGCTAGTGGCACGTTCTGTCAAACGATTTTCCATCTGTTTAAGCTCTTGACGTTCAGATTTGAATTCTTTTTCAATATCTTCTCGATATTTTCTAGCTTCCTCTTTTGCTTCTAACAAGAACTCTTTACGTTGAGCCTTACTTTCGCGTTCAGCAGTCACACGCAGATGATCTGCATCATGTTCCGCCTGACTGCGAAGGTTCACAGCGTCTTGTTCTGCCTTTAGCAAGGTAGTTTCTGCTTGTTCCTTAGCTTTGCTAAGTTTAATAGAAATTGCTAAATATCCAACGACTAAACCAATGAGTGCAAAGACAACTAAAATTATCATGTTTATCATGTCTTTACCTCAACTTTTCTAAGGTTTCCCTAAAGAAAACCGTCTTCTAGTGTATCATATTTATAGCGATTTCTCAAATATATACTAGAACTTTAAACTGATTTTATGGTATCATAACTCTATTAGAATAGGGAGGTATTACCATGCCAAAAGACGTTACTGTTGAAAGTTTTGAACTTGATCACACCATTGTAAAAGCACCTTATGTGCGTCTTATTTCTGAGGAAGTTGGACCTAAAGGAGATATCATTACAAACTTTGATATCCGTTTGATTCAACCTAATGAAAATAGTATTGACACAGGTGGTCTTCACACTATCGAACACCTACTCGCTAAACTGATCCGTCAACGTATCGATGGACTTATTGATTGCTCACCATTTGGTTGCCGTACAGGTTTCCATATGATTATGTGGGGTAAACAAGATCCTACAGAAATTGCTAAAGTTATCAAATCTAGTCTTGAAGCTATTGCTAACGAGATTACATGGGAAGATGTTCCAGGAACTACCATTGAATCTTGTGGTAACTACAAGGATCACAGTCTTCATTCAGCTAAGGAATGGGCTAAACTTATCCTCGAACAAGGTATCTCAGACCAAGCCTTCGAACGTCATACCGTTTAAAAAACATTGGGATATATCCCAATGTTTTTTAGTATTTTCTAAAACGTTGATAACGCGCTTCAAGCAAGTCCTCTGTTGATAATTGGCTTAATTCTGCCAACTCATCTACAATTGCTGTCTTAATTGCTTCAATAATTTCACTTGTAAAGTAACCACGTTCTGGAATCACCTTATCAACGATTCCCATATTAAGCAACTCGCCTGATGTAATCTTCATCAACTCTGCTGCCTCTTCTGAACGTGAGCCATCTTTCCAGAGAATAGTCGCAAACCCTTCCGGACTCAAGATAGAGTAGATGGTATTTTCAAGCATCCAAACCTTATCGGCTACCGCCAAGGCAAGAGCTCCTCCCGAACCACCTTCACCAATGATGATGGCAATAATTGGCACCTTAAGATCACTCATTTCCATAAGGTTACGCGCAATTGCCTCACCTTGTCCACGTTCCTCTGCTCCAACACCAGGATAAGCACCTGCAGTATTGATAAAGGTAACAACTGGACGTCCAAACTTTTCAGCCTGTTTCATGAGGCGAAGAGCCTTACGATAGCCCTCTGGATGAGGTTGCCCAAAGTTACGGTTAAGGTTATCTTGTAGGTTTCTACCTTTTTGGATACCCACTACAGTAACCGCTTGGCCATTTAAACGACCAATACCACCAATAATGGCACCATCGTCACGGAAATTACGGTCGCCATGAAGTTCGATAAAGTCATCGAAGATTCCTTGGGCAAAGTCCAAAGCAGTTAAACGGCCTTGGTCACGCGCTTCTTTTAAAATACGTGCTACGTCGCTCATTGAACACCTCCATGGAATGATAAGAGTGTGGCAATGGTATCAGCCAACTCTGTACGTTTAACAATGGCATCAACAAAACCATGTTCTTGAAGGAACTCAGCCTTTTGGAAATCATCTGGCAAAGTTTCGCGAACTGTGTTTTCAATAACACGACGACCTGCGAAACCAATCAAGGTTTGTGGCTCAGCTAAGATGATATCGCCTTCCATGGCGAAACTTGCTGTAACTCCACCAGTTGTTGGATCTGTCAATACAGTCAAATACAACAAGCCAGCATTCGAATGACGTTTTACAGCGGCTGAAATCTTGGCCATCTGCATCAAACTCATGATTCCTTCTTGCATACGGGCACCACCAGATGCTGTAAAAATAACAACTGGAAGTTTTTCCTCAATCGCATGTTCAAAGAGTTTGGTGATTTTCTCACCAACAACAGTTCCCATTGAAGCCATGATAAAGTTAGAATCCATAATGGCCAAGGCTGTTTTTTGCCCCTTGATACTTGCAACACCAGTTACAACAGCTTCATCAAGACCTGTTTTTTCCTTGGTTGCTGCTAATTTCTCCATATAACCTGGGAAATTCAATGGATTTTTGGTTTCAATTCCTGTAAAAAGTTCATGGAAAGAGCCCTCATCAACCGTTAAATCGAGACGTTCTTTAGCGGAAATACGGAAGGTATAAGAACAATTTGGACAGATTTTAGCTTGTCCCAAGTCCTTTTGATAAATAGCTTGTTTACAACCAGGACATTTGGCAAAAAGTTCATCTGGAACTTCTGGCACTTGGTGATCAACCCCATTACGGACAGAACGGTTAGGATTGATACGGATATACTTTTCTTTTCGATCAAATAATCCCATAAACTTTATTCCTCACGATTCTGATAATCTGGTAGGAAGGTCTCCATCAAGAAGGAAGTATCATAATCCCCAGCGATAACGCTACGATCTGAAATCAAATCCAACTGGAAGTCAGCATTAGTCACAACACCATCGATTTCGAGCTCGTAAAGAGCGCGTTGCATCTTCATGAGTGCCTCAAATCGATTCTCTCCATGAACAATAATTTTGGCAATCATTGAATCATAGTAAGGTGGAATAGTATAGCCAGGATAAACTGCACTGTCTACACGGAGACCAACGCCACCACTAGGTAGGTAGAGGTTGCTAATTTTCCCTGGACTAGGTGCAAAGTTGAACTTAGGATTTTCTGCATTGATACGACACTCAATAGCATGTCCCTTGATTTCAATATCATCTTGGGTCACAGAGAGTTTTTCACCTGCGGCAATACGGATTTGTTCTTTAACAATATCCACACCACTTACAAATTCTGTAACTGGGTGCTCAACCTGAACACGGGTATTCATTTCCATGAAATAGAACTGACCTGTTTTTTCATCAAGAAGAAACTCAATAGTACCCGCATTTTCATAATTAACAGCCTTAGCAGCACGGACGGCCGCTGAACCAATTTCGTGACGAAGAGTCTTACCAATAGCAACTGAAGGTGATTCTTCCAAGACCTTTTGGTTATTACGTTGAAGAGAGCAATCACGCTCACCTAGGTGAACAATGTTACCGTAGCTATCTCCCAAAATTTGAACCTCGATATGACGAGCTGGGTAAATAACTTTTTCAATATACATCGCCCCATTACCAAAGGCTGCTTTAGCTTCTTGTGACGCAGATTCGAAAGCTGGAGCTAACTCTTCTTCAGTGTTAACCTTACGAATCCCCTTACCGCCACCACCGGCAGAAGCCTTAAGCATCACTGGGTAACCAAGACGGTTGGCAACTTCCAAAGCCTCCTCAGCTGTAAAGACTTCACCATCTGAACCAGGAATTACAGGGACATTAGCCTTAATCATTTCAGCACGGGCATTGATTTTGTCACCCATCTTGTCCATGACTTCGCCTGAAGGACCAATAAACTTGATGTTCATTTCTTCACAGAGAGTGGCAAATTTAGAGTTTTCACTCAAGAAACCAAACCCTGGGTGAATAGCTTGAGCCTCAGTCACAATAGCAGCTGATAGGACACGATTCATATTCAAATAAGAATCCGTTGATTTTGCAGGCCCGATACAAATAGCTTCATCAGCAAGCATAGTATGGAGAGAATCCTTATCTGCTTCAGAATAAATAGCAACCGTTTGGATACCCAATTCACGCGCTGCACGGATAATACGCACTGCAATTTCACCACGATTGGCAATCAATAATTTTTTAAACATAAAACAAGATAACATCAGACATTTTTCGATAGTCTGTGTTGATTTCCTTTCTATGTGATAGACCAATGTCTAAAGAAAAATCCTTTCCGACTGTCGCCAGAAGGATTTTCACAAAACATTAGCTTCCAATAGCAAAAGTCAAAGTACCTGATGCAGCAAGTTTCCCATCGACTTCAGCCTTAGCTTCAACAACAGCAATTGTTCCACGACGTTTAACAAACTTAGCTGTCATAACAAGTTGGTCACCAGGAACCACTTGTTTTTTAAATTTAACCTTATCCATACCTGCGTAAAAGACTAATTTGCCTTTGTTTTCAGGTTTAGACAATTCAAGAACACCAGCTGTTTGCGCAAGAGCTTCCATGATAAGAACACCAGGCATAACTGGGTATTGAGGAAAATGTCCATTAAAGAAAGGTTCATTGATCGTTACATTTTTAATAGCTGTGATTTCGTCTTCTGAAACTTCTAGCACACGGTCAACCAAAAGCATTGGATAACGGTGTGGTAAAGCTTCACGAATAGCATTAATATCAATTGTCATTTGATGCGTACCAATCCTTTTCCGTAGTCAACAACTTCTTCATTCGCTACCAAGATTTCAGTAATAACACCATCTTTAGGTGCTGGTACTTCGTTCATAACCTTCATCGCTTCAACGATAAGAAGAGTTTGACCTTTCTTAACAGTGTCACCAACAGAAACAAAGGCTGGTTTTTCTGGTGATGGAGACAAGTAAGCCACACCGACAAGTGGACTTTCAACCACTTCTCCTTCAGCAGCTTGAGCTGGTGCAGAAGCTTCTTCAACTGGTGTTGCTGGAGTTTCAACAGCAGCAGGTGCTACTACTGGGGCAACCGGAGCCTGAGGAGCTGGCGCAACTACTTCAACTGTAGGAGCTACTGGGGCAGCTGTTACTGAACTTGTTTGATTTTTGCTCAAGTTCAATTCTTCACCATTGTTTTTGTATGAAAATTCACGCAAAGTTGATGCATCAAATTGAGCCAACAAATCTTTGATTTCAGAAATATTCATGAATTAAGCCTCCCAACGTTTAAAGGCAAGAACAGCATTGTGTCCACCAAAACCGAAAGTATTTGAAATTGCGTACTCAATATCAGCTTCTTGACCTTCACCATAAACAACATTAGCTTCGATGTAGTCAGACAATTCTTTTGTACCAGCAGTTTTCGGTACATAGCTATGACGAATAGCTTCGATTGTTGCAATAGCCTCAACCGCACCAGCAGCACCTAGCAAGTGACCCGTAAATGATTTAGTAGATGAAACTGGAACATCTTTACCAAGTACAGAAACAATGGCACCACTTTCACCTTTTTCATTGGCAGGTGTTGATGTCCCATGAGCATTAACATAATCAACATCTTCAGGTTTGATACCAGCTTCATTGATAGCCAATTTAATTGCTTTAGCAGCACCAGAACCGTCTGGAGTTGGTGTTGTCATGTGGTAGGCATCACAGTTTGATCCGTAACCAACAATCTCAGCCAAGATGTTAGCACCACGTTTTTGAGCATGTTCCAAGCTTTCGATAACGAGAACCCCTGCACCTTCACCCATAACAAAACCATTACGGTCTTTATCAAATGGAATTGATGAACGTTCTGGATCCTCTGTTGTTGAAAGTGCTGTAAGAGCATTGAAACCACCGATACCAATCTTAGTGATTGAAGCTTCAGCACCACCAGCCAAGACAACATCATGCAAACCGAATTTAATTTCACGGAAGGCCTCACCGATTGCATCATTGGCAGAGGCACAAGCAGTCGTCACTGATTTACATACCCCTTGAGCACCAATTTTAAGAGCAATGTTACCAGCCCCCATGTTTGAGAGTGCTTTAGGGATAAACATTGGTTTGATACGTTTCATACCACGTTCGTTCATACGGATGATTTGATCTTCAAGTTCTTGGAGACCACCGATACCAGATGACACGATAACACCAACACGATCACGATCTTCTTCTTCCATGTTAAGTCCTGAATTTTCAAGAGCTTCCATAGCAGCATAAATCGCATAGAGTGAGTAAGTGTCCATACGGTTAGTATCTTTTTTCACAAAGTACTTATCGAACGGGAAATCTTGGATTTCACCAGCGTTAAAGACTGGAATTTCAGAAGCATCAAACTTAGTAATTGGCTTAATACCAATTTTACCGTCATGAAGACTGTTCCAAAATTCTTCTGGTGTATTACCGATTGGTGAGGTTACGCCGTAACCTGTAACAACAACACGATTTGTAGACATATATATTCTCCTTTTGTCGGATGGATATTCTAGTAAATGATTTTTGATATTGAAAATCAATTATTGCATGGTCATACCACCATCAATAGCGATGGTTTGACCTGTGAGATATTCTTGACTAGCCAAGAATGCTGCAACTTCAGCTACTTCTTCTGCTTGACCAATACGTTTCATTGGTACTTGAGCAATCATAGCATCTTTCATTTTCTCAGGAATAGCGTCAGTCATATCTGATTCAATGAAACCAGGAGCGATAGCATTGACACGGACACCACGGGCCGCAACTTCACGCGCCACTGATTTCGTAAAACCAATCAAACCAGCTTTTGAAGCCGCATAGTTAGCTTGACCAATATTCCCCATGAGACCTACAACAGATGACATATTGATGATGGCACCTTGACGCGCCTTAGACATTGGTTTCAAGACAGCTTGTGTCATATTGAAGGCACCAGTCAAGTTGATTTTCAAGACACGTTCAAAATCTTCTTCAGTCATCTTCAACATCAACTTATCGTTAGTGATACCAGCATTATTAACTAGCACGTCAACACTACCAAGCTTTTCAATAGCTTCCGCAACCATACGTTTAGCATCTTCGCCATTAGAAATATCACCTGAGATACCAACAACAGTTACACCATAATCTGCAAACTGTGCAAGCAAGTCCTCAGAGATCTCATAACGTCCATTTAGGACAACGTTGGCACCAAGACTAGCAAATTTGTGTGCCACAGCTAATCCAATTCCACGTGTTGAACCTGTTACAAAAACATTTTTATTCTTAAGTTCCATGTTTACCTCGTTTTAAGCATTAAGAAGGGCATCAAGACTAGCTTGATCTTCAACATTTTGAGTTGGTAGGGTTTTATCAATTTTCTTCAAGAAACCTGACAAGACTTTTCCTGGACCAATCTCAATCACTTCATCTACACCAAATTCTTGGATAGTGGCAATCGAATCATAAAAACGTACAGGTTCCATCACCTGACGAGCCAAAAGTGCCTTGACGTCTTCTGACTTCATGATTTGAGCCTCAGTATTACCTACTAAAGGAAGCGTAAAGTCATTGAATGACACTTTCTCAAGTTCTGCTGCCAATTTTTGACTAGCTGATTCAAGTAAAGCTGTATGGAACGGCCCTGAAACATTAAGAGGAATCAGACGTTTAGCACCAGCTTCTTTTAGCAATTCCACAGCATAATCAACAGCCTCAACTTCACCACCAATAACAATTTGTGCAGGAGTATTATAGTTAGCAGGCGTTACTACACCCTTTTCAGATGCTTTTTGACAGATTTCTTCAATCAAACTTGGATCTGTATTCATGACTGCAACCATTTTCCCACTTCCAGCAGGAGCCGCTGTTTCCATGAATTCTCCACGTTTAGCAACCAAGGCTACCACATCCTCAAATGAGAGTGCTCCAGCCGCAACTAGGGCAGAATATTCACCCAAAGAGAGACCGGCAACAATATCAGGAGTGATACCATTTTCTGCCAAAAGGCGATAAATGGCTACTGACGTTGTCAAAATAGCTGGTTGAGTATAGCGTGTCTGATTAAGTTTTTCTTCGTTAGAATCAATCAATTCACGCAAATCATAACCTAGAATACGACTAGCCGTATCAAATGTCTCTTTGACAACGGGATAAGTCGCATACAAATCGCTCGCCATGCCCAATTTCTGAGCCCCTTGACCAGCAAATAAGAACGCACGTTTTGTCACTATCCTAATCCTTTCGACGTTTTTAGACGTTTACATCTGCCCAACGAGCAGCTTCTTCTTTAATCACCTTGGCAGCACCAGTGTAAAGGTCTTCCAAGATTTCTGCACATGTTTCTTCTTTACGAACAAGACCTGCAATTTGTCCAGCCATAACTGAACCATATTCCACATCTCCATCAACAACAGCGTTACGAAGGGCACCCGCACCAAGCTCTTCAATTTCCTCTTGAGTCTTTTTACCAGCCAAGAAATCTTTTTCAGCTTGGTTATATTCTGTAGCCAATTTATTCTTAATCGCACGAACTGGGTGTCCAACAACTGAGGCTGAAATAACAGTATCAATATCTTTAGCCTTCAAAATCTTATCTTTGAAGTTTTGGTGTGCATTAGATTCCTTAGCAACAGCGAAACGCGTACCAACCTGAACAGCTTCTGCTCCAAGCATAAGAACAGCAGCCATACCACGTCCATCAGCAACACCACCAGCACCAATAACTGGGATAGATACCGCATCCGCAACCTGGCGAACAAGAGCCATAGTTGTCAATTTACCGATGTGACCACCAGCTTCCATACCTTCTGCGACAACAGCATCTGCTCCAAGTTTTTCCATACGTTTAGCAAGTGCTACCGATGGAATAACTGGGATTACTGTAATTCCAGCTTCGTGGAAACGCTCCATATATTTACCTGGATTTCCGGCACCTGTTGTAACAACCTTAACGCCCTCTTCAATAACGAGGTCGACGATGTCATCTGCAAATGGTGACAAAAGCATGATATTAACACCGAATGGTTTGTCAGTGATTTGTTTTACTCTATCAATATTAGCTTTTACCACTTCTTTAGGGGCATTACCACCACCAATAATTCCGAGTCCACCAGCATTTGAAACGGCTCCAGCCAAGTCTCCATCAGCAACCCAGGCCATACCACCTTGGAAGATTGGATATTTAATTCCTAACAGTTCTGTAATACGAGATTTCATTTTTCACCTTTTTTTCGATTTTCTAATCAAATAAATAGTTTAATAATCAAAGTAATTGTATAAACAAAGGAGAATATCCCCAATAAGAATATTCTCTATGCCCTGCTTATTTAGTTTTTTCTTCTACGTAAGCAACAAGGTCACCAACAGTGTTAAGACCTTCTTCAGTTTCGATTTGGATATCGAATTCATCTTCGATTTCTGAGATAACTTGGAACACGTCAAGTGAGTCAGCGTCAAGTTCGTCAAAAGTAGTTTCTACTTTTACTTCTTCTGCATCTTTCCCAAGTTCTTCAACGATGATTTCTTGTACTTTTTCAAATACTGCCATTTTAATTTCTCCTTTAAGATAAATATATTTCTTATAATCTATGCTGGTGCATAATTTATATAACTAGATTTTAACAATAAGACTGCCCCATGTCAAACCCCCACCAAAACCTGATAAAAGAATTGTTTGACCGCTGTCTAATTTTAAGGTCCCATTTGCCACGTTTTCAGAAAGCAAAATTGGGATACTTGCCGCACTGGTATTACCATAAGACATCATGTTTGCCAAGAATTTATCACGACTGACATCGATTTTCTTAGCCATAATATCCAAAATACGAATATTAGCTTGGTGAAGAAGGAAGTAATCAGGTTCACCTTTTTCTTCAACCAAGGCCTTAATGCTCTTTGAAACTGTCTTAACGGCAAAATCAAAGATCGCTTTCCCATCCATTTGCATATAGGGATTAGGCTGATCAGACTCATCTGAATAAGGCGAGATAACTGCAGAGGCTCCTGACTCAAGACCACCCTTGCTACCATCGGTATTCAAAGATTCTCCGAAGAAATGTTCTTCTTCAGTTTCTTCCAAGAGAACTCCACCAGCACCATCTCCAAAGAGGACAGCTGTTGTACGGTCAGACCAGTCTAAAGTTTTAGAAAGGACTTCAGCACCAATAACTAGACCTTTTTTGTAGACACCTGACTTAATCAATTTTTCTGCTGTTGCCAAGGCAAAGACGAAACCACTACATGCTGCAGTAATATCAAAAGCAAAAGCATTGACTGCACCGATCGCTCCTTGAACTCGAGCCGCTACTGACGGCATAGAGCTATCCGGAGAAATCGTTGCAACTAAAACAAAGTCTAGCTCCTCAGGCGATAATCCTGATTTTTCTAATAGCTGATGGGCAACATTGGTAGCTAAATCACTCGTGTTCTCATTCAATGAGATGCGACGTTCCTGAATACCTGTGCGTGAGCGAATCCACTCGTCGCTAGTATCCATGATTTTTGATAGGTCATCATTAGTCACGACCTGAGCAGGTGCATAATGGGCAACCTGACTAATTTTTGCAAATGCCATTATTTCAACTCCTCAAGAAAGGCGTGGAGATTTTCCAATCCCTTGCTCATAACCTTCAATTCCTCGTCGTTAAAGCCTTCTGTAATCCTCATCACCATTGATTTATGAAAACGACGGTGAAGACGATATACCAAACGACCCTTTTTAGAAAGCGATAGATGGACCACACGACGGTCAACTGATGAACGCGTACGGACAATATAACCTTTCTTTTCAAGTTTATTGAGAGAAGTTGTTACAGTACCAAGAGTTAACATGAGTTCTTTAGCTACTGCACTTGGTGTCGTATCTGGATGTGTACCGATCACATCAATGGTATGCATTTCCTTGAGGGAAACATCGTTAAATTTTGAATTCTTTAAACTTGCTTCTTCGATAATAACTACGTTATTAAAAATATCAACAAGATAGCCATCAATTTTGTCGTAATTCACACCAGACTCCTTTCAATAAAACTTTGACTTTCAAATTATATCAGACTCAAACTAAATTCGCAAGCCCGATTAAAAAACTTTAGTTTTTCTTTTAGAAAATGTGGTTATTTCCCTTGGAATTTAGGTCGACGACGCTCACTATAAGCACGTACCCCTTCTTTGAAGTCCTCAGTGAAGGCAAGAGATTTTTGCAAATCAAGTTCCAACTTAGCGTAATTTTCCCATCCTGCAAATTCAGATTCCCAAACCATTTCTTTAATGGCTTTAAAGGAATTCACTGAAGAACGGTTCAATTTTTTAATCAATTGACTCACAGTTTTTTCAAGTTTTTCTGACTCAACAACTTTGTAGGCAATTCCCCAGGCCAAGGCTTTTTCAGCTGATACTGGTTCTCCTGTCATGGTAATTTGAGTCGCACGGTTAATACCGATTGAACGTGTCAAAAGGTAGAGACCTCCAGCGTCAGGTGCCAAACCAACACCTACAAAAGCTTGGATGAATTTAGCTTTATCAGATGCAATCGTAAAGTCAGCTGCAACAGCTAAGTTAGCCGCAGCACCTGCACATGGGCCATCAACTACCATGATGACTGGCTTAGGCAATTTTTTAAGAGCAAAAGAAATTTCATTTACCTGCTCAGCAATACGAACCAAAGACTGTACATCATCTACAGCAACCGCTTTTTGCATTTGATCAAGGTCACCACCAACAGAAAAGACTTTCCCATTAGCATTGATTACCAAGAATTTTACTGACGCATCTTGTTTAGCTTCCTCAATTGCAGCCATAATCTCATCACAAACTGGAATATTAAACCCATTTTGCACTTCTGGACGATTAAGTGTTAAAGTTGCTACTCCATCTTCAACACTATAAAGAATTGTTTCGTAAGCCATTTTTTGCATTCCTCCGATAACTAGTTCCTATATGAAAACCGTATGTTCTTTATATTTTTATCACAATTTTATTTGATGAATAGATAATTTGATTATCAAATCATTCATCGTTATTTTCTAGTATACCATAGTCCATCTAAAGGTCAACAGAAACTTAGAGTTTTTTAATTTGATACATCAAAACACCGAGTTCTACAACTCGGTGTCACTTCTATTTTAATAAATCTAAAACACCTACAAGGTTATCCAACAAGCCTTTGGCTGCACCTTGATCCATGCCAAAACGATTATCTTTAATGGCCCAAACCTCAACACCTGCAGCGACTCCAGCAGCAATCCCCTTTTCGCTATCTTCGATAATCAAAGCCTGATTTGCTTCCACATTCAAATGCTTCAATGCTGTCAGATAAATCTCTGGATTGGGTTTACTCTCTTTAAATTCTTCTCCTGAGAGAACCACATCAAAGAAACCATCCAAATGATTTTCCTCCAAAGCTCTAAGGATATCTGCCTTCACTGAGCTAGAAGCCAAACCTATTTTCAGCCCTCGAGATTTCACTTCATTCAAGACTTTCAAAACATCAGGAAAGATTAATTCTTTGTAGGGTAAGGGGTTGTCTTGTTTATAGGCATTATACTCTTCTTGTAAAGTTGGCACATCCCAGTTATCATAGTCATCTCTGAGAATATTTTCCCAAACTTGCTTGGTATTTCCACCTATAAAGAAAGACGGGGGTAAATGGTCGATTGAAATTCCCTTTTGAGCTAAGAAACTTGCACGTCGATCATAATAATATTTTTCAGTGTCAAAAAGGACACCATCCATATCAAAAATAATTGCCTCTACCACGGGATATCCTCCTTTTCTTTCCTTATTGTACCATAATCAGACTAAATCTTACTCGCTTTTAAAAACAATGTGACAAATTGTCAGAATTTTGCTATAATTGTAGAGTAATTTAAAATTTTTGGAGTAACTATGAAAGTCATCAAATTCGGTGGAAGCTCACTTGCTTCAGCCACACAGTTAGAAAAAGTCTTAAACATTGTAAAATCTGACCCTGAACGTCGCTTTGTCGTTGTCTCTGCCCCAGGTAAACGTAACGATGAAGATACCAAAGTCACAGACGCCTTGATTAAATACTATAAACACTACACAAAAGGTGCTGATGTCAAAGCTGACCAAGAATGGATTATTAACCGCTACCAAGCTATGGTAGATGAGCTAGGCTTCAAATCAACAGAAATGGCAAAGATTGCTAAATCTATCAACGATCTTGCCACTCTTCCGATTGAAGATAATGATTTCCTTTATGATACTTTCCTAGCTGCAGGGGAAGATAATAACGCAAAATTAATCGCTGAATATTTCCGTAATAATGGTATTGAAGCACGTTACGTTCACCCTCGCCAAGCTGGTATTTTTGTCTCAAGCGAACCTGGAAATGCTCGTATCCTTCCAGGAGCTTATGACAAATTGGAAGAGCTTCGTGAATCAGATGAGGTTCTTGTTATCCCTGGTTTCTTTGGTGTTACCCCTGATAATCAAATTTGTACTTTCTCACGTGGAGGCTCTGATATCACAGGTTCTATCGTTGCAGCTGGAGTTAAGGCAGACTTATATGAAAACTTCACAGATGTAGATGGTATTTTCGCAGCCCATCCTGGTGTCGTTCATGAACCACATTCTATTCCTGAGTTAACTTATAAAGAAATGCGTGAATTGGCTTATGCTGGATTCTCGGTTCTTCATGATGAGGCTCTACTGCCTGCCTATCGTGGTAAAATTCCGTTGGTTATTAAAAACACTAATAATCCAGACCATCCAGGCACACGCATTATTCTTGAACACAAGGGTGCAACTGTTCCTGTCGTTGGTATCGCGAGTGATGATAAATTCGTCAGCATCAATATGACCAAATACCTCATGAACCGTGAAGTTGGTTTTGGACGTAAGGTCCTCCAAATTTTGGAAGATTTAAACATCCGTTGGGAACACATGCCTTCTGGAATCGATGATCTCTCAATCATTATTCGAGAACGTGAACTTACCCCAATCAAAGAACAAGAAATTCTTTCATACTTGACTCGTGAACTCGGTGTTGATGAAGTTGAAATTGAACATGGCCTTTCAATCCTCATGATTGTTGGCGAAAACATGAAAGACCACATCGGTGTTACAGCGACAGCGGCTAAAGCGCTCTCTGAAAAACATATTAACCTAGAAATGATTTCTCAAGGTTCTAGTGAGGTTTCTGTTATGTTTGTAATTGAAACCGAGCAAGAAAAAGCAGCTGTCAGAGCTCTTTACGATGCTTTTTTCCGTAGTGGCGATTAATCTAAAAACCTATCTCCTTCAAGGGATAGGTTTTTTCTTTATGAGAAAAACGAAGCCAGCTCTCATCATATCTACACCAATAGCAAATTCATTGATCAATTATACACAGCAATTACTAACCAAAAAACACTAACTTTCGTTAGTGCTTTTTTTTACAAGATATTTTCGTAACTTTCACGAACGGCATCTGGCCAAACTGAAGTTTGAACCTCACCAATATGTTTCTTACGAAGCAAGAACATAGCCATACGTGACTGACCAATACCTCCACCAATTGTTAGTGGGAAAAGGCCATGTAACAAGGCTTGGTGCCAATCCAATTTCAAACGATCTTGGTCGCCAGTAATTTCAACCTGACGTTTAAGGGCATCTTCATCAACACGAATACCCATTGATGACAATTCAAAGGCATGTCCTAATTGTTCATTCCAAACCAAGATATCCCCATTCAAACCATGGTAACCATTCTCAGACTCAGTTGTCCAGTCATCATAGTCAGGTGCACGACCATCATGTGGTTTTCCATCAGGAAGAACACCACCGATACCAATCAAGAATACAGCACCATATTCCTTAGTAATAGCATCTTCACGCTCTTTTGGTGTCAAATCAGGGTACTTCTCAACAAGTTCTTCTGAATGGATGAAGGTAATTTTCTTAGGTAAAATAGCTTCAATATCGTAACGTGCTTCAACTGCTAGCTCAGTCAAACGAATAACCTTATAAATGGTTTCAACAGTTTCTTTCAAGTAAGCGATATTACGATGTCCGTCAGGAATAACTTTTTCCCAGTCCCATTGGTCAACGTAAACAGAGTGCGTTGCATCCAATGAATCTTCATCTGGACGAAGAGCCTTCATATTAACCACGAGCCCTTCACCTTCATTGAAACCAAAACGAGCCAAAGTATGGCGTTTCCATTTTGCTAATGAGTGAACAACTTCGTATGTTGCGTCAGGAATCTGAAGCACATTAACAGTTACAGGATTTTCAATACCGCTCAAATTATCCTGCATACCATCCCCGACCTTACTCAAAATAGGCCCTTGCACTTCAACGACGTCAAGTTTATCAATCAAATACTGTGTAAAAGTATTCTTCACAAAAGAAATTTCCTCTTGTTGATGAATGAAGCTCTTTTTCATACGCTCCTCCTTTAAAAAATCGATAAGCCTATTATACTCCTATTTTTCAGAAAAATAAAGAAATTTTCCAACAATTTGGAAAATTTCTTGTTTTTTATGTTAGGTTTTATCACATTTTCTTAGTCAGCTTCACAACTGCTTCTGTTCGAGCTGTATGAGGAAACATGTCTACTGACTGAATATAATTAACATCATAAACTTTAGCCAAAGAAACTAGGTCTCTAGCCAAAGTAGATACATTACATGAAACATAAACCATTTTTTCAGGAGTGTAGGCCAGTATCGTTTTAAGTAGCTTATCATCTAAACCAGTTCTAGGTGGATCCACAATAAGAGCATCTGCTCGATAGCCTTCCTTGTACCAACGAGGAATAATATCCTCAGCCTTACCCACCTCATAGTGAGCATTCTCCAACCCAAGTGATTTAGCATTCTTTCTAGCATCCTCAATAGCCTCTGGAATGATATCCATACCTCGAATACTCTTTACCTTATTTGCAAAAGCAAGTCCAATAGTACCAACCCCACAATAAGCATCAATAAGGTGTTCAGCCTTACCTACATCCAAAGCTTCGACGGCCTGACCATAGAGTACCTCTGTTTGTTGAGGATTCAACTGGTAAAATGCACGAGGAGAGAGAGCAAAGTTATAGTCCAGTACCTCTTCTTGAATAGCGTCTTGCCCCCAAAGAATTTCCGTCTCTTGACCATAAATCTCGCTAGATTTCGAATAATTATAATTGACAGCAATAGTTACAATCTCTGGAAAACTTTCCGTCAATTCCTTAACTAATTTTGTGAAAGAAACTGATTTAGAGGTTACAAAAATCAACTGAACCTGATTTGAACCCAAAGCACGTCGTATCATAACTGTCCGAATTCCAGCAATTTTGCGCTCATTATAAATTGGTAACTTGTATTTATCTAACAAATTTGTCACCTTATTCATAATGGCTTGAGTTAGCTCATCCTGAACTAGGCAATCATCAATATTAATGAGGCGATGACTCCCTTCCGCAAATAAGCCAGATTTAACTGAGCCACCAAAAGAACGGGTTTGAAATTGTAGTTTAGCTCGGTAATGTTGTGGTTGCTCCATCCCTATTGTTGGACGAATGTCATATGACTCAAAATTAGCCGGTTTAAACTTCTTCAAGGCTTGTCCTAACAAGTCAGTTTTAAACTCTAATTGCTTATCATAACGAAGATGCATTAACTGGCAACCACCACAATCTTCATAAATACTACATGCAGGTTCGACACGAAACTTAGAAGGTTTATTGATCTTTAATAATTTCGCCTGAACAAAGTTTCTCTTAACAGAAACAATCTGACAGAACACCTCTTCACCCTTCAAAGCCCCTGGTACAAAAACTAGAGTTTTCTTATAAAAACCAATGCCTTCGCCATTGATTCCCATGCGTTTTATCTTAAGCGGGATACGCTGTTTCACTTGTAAATTCATACTACCATTCTAACATTTTGATATAATAATAACTATGAAAATCACAAAAATCGAAAAGAAAAAGAGACTTTATCTCCTTGAGATAGACAAAAAAGAGAGTCTCTACGTTACAGAAGATACCATCGTTAAATACATGTTGACTAAAGAAATGATACTGGACAAAGATCAACTAGAGGATATTAAATCCTTTGCTCAGTTCTCGCATGGTAAAAACTTAGCTCTCTATTTTATTTCATTTAAACAACGTAGTGAGAAAGAAGTAAAAGATTACCTTTTTAAACATGAAATAAACCCTCATATAATTCCCAAAATTATTGATAATCTAAAAAAAGATCATTGGATTGATGATTACAAACTCCTAGAGAGTCTAGCTCAACAAAATCTGAATTCAGGTGATAAAGGGGCCTATGTGCTGAAGCAAAAATGGCTTCAAAAAGGTTGTAACAAACAAATCATTGACGATGTTTTAAGCCAATTTGATTTCTCAGAAATAGCCATTAGAGTAGCTTCAAAACTGTTACGAAAATATCAGGGAAAACTACCATCTAAAGCCCTAAAAGACAAATTAACTCAAAGCCTTATCAATAAAGGTTTTTCATTCCAAGAAAGTAAACTAGCAATCGATTATCTAGAACTTGAAGCAGATGAAGAAAATGAACAAGCCCTCCTTTATAAAGAAATTGATAAGCAATATCAAAAATTTAGTAAAAAATACGATGGTTATGAGCTTAAACAACGCTTGACACAATCTTTAGCCCGAAAAGGTTATGACTTTGATGCGATAGCATCCGCTCTAAGAGAATATTTATAGGTATTCCCCCTCTTTTCACAAAATTATGATACAATAAAGAGGATAACCCTTATTGTAGAAAGAGGACGCCATGAAATTACCAAAAGAAGGCGACTTTATCACAATTCAAAGTTATAAGCATGATGGTAGTTTGCACCGTACTTGGCGCGATACTATGGTACTAAAGACAACTGAGAATGCTGTTATTGGCGTTAACGACCACACCCTCGTTACTGAAGCAGACGGAAGACGATGGGTAACACGTGAACCTGCTATTGTTTATTTCCACAAAAAATACTGGTTTAATATTATAGCCATGATTAGGGATAACGGCATTTCCTACTACTGCAATTTAGCTAGTCCATATATTTTGGACCAAGAAGCACTAAAATATATAGACTATGACCTAGATGTCAAAGTCTTCGCTGATGGTGAAAAAAAATTGCTAGATGTAGATGAGTATGAAACACATAAAAAAGAAATGCATTACTCTCCTGATATTGACTATATCTTAAAGGAACATGTTAAAATCTTGGTAGATTGGATTAACAATGGTAAGGGGCCATTTTCACAATCTTATGTTAACATCTGGTACAAACGTTATCTTGAACTAAGGAATCGTTAAAGTTGTCATAAAAAAGACTAGTAATAAAACTAGTCTTTTTTTGCACTAAAAACTAATGCTTCGGAATCTAAATCCATATTCAAAAGATAACGCCCTTCTTCTACTTGAACAAGGTACCCTAATAATTCTAAAGCATCAACAAAAATATTCCTCCTTTTTTGAAGTGCATATTCCTTCCTAACGTATTTTAAAAGAAAAGTCGTAACATGTTTCAAAAAATATTCAGGATTAACATCCCCTAATATGTCATATAATCTATTCTGCTCTTCCGATAATGGTAGATTTTCACTTAATTTATAGAAATAATTTGAAATCGTAAGATCGTCTCTCGTTATACTCGTTTGTTCAACAATAACAACTTCATTAGTAGAATTACTTATCTCAGTAACAAATCTACGATTTAATAGTTCAAAATAACAAGTAGAATCATCATCAATAAAAAAATGCTGTTCTAAATCAATTTTAGAAGAATCTGACACAAGACTAATTAATAAACGATAACGTTTCTCGAATCGTTCAATATAGCCTGCTTTTACAAACTCCTCAATTAATTTATCGATATTCTTTTGAAAAGGAAACTGCCTTTTTATTGCTCTCAGGGTCACAGGCTGATTAAGATATAGATAATTCACTATTTTCATAAAAAAAGGTTGCTTACATAGTTTAGTTGGGTTAAATTGTATTATCATAAAAACTATTATACCATTAATCAGAGTACTAAAAAAAGGCCTACTGGCCTAATTTTACGCATTAAAGCTTTCAGTCAACTGAGGAACTACCTGTTTCTTACGAGAAACAGCTCCTTCAAGGAAAGCATGATTATTATCTAAAACAAAATTGAAAGCAGCTTCAACCTTATCAGTATTTGAACCAAGTGCAAGAATTTCTGAATTAGAATTAAGAATATCAGTAATCATTAAGACAAAGTCAGAGTAACCATTGTTTTTAATTGAGTTATTAATAGCTTCTTCAATTTCCGCTTGACGAGAAAGAACATCAGAAATATCAACTGTATTAACTTGTGCAACACGAACTTGATTACCATTCAATTCAAATGTCTTTGCATCAATGTCAATGAGTTCTTCAGCAGATTTTGAAGAAAGATTAGTACCAGCTTTAAGCATAGCAAGACCATATTCTTCAAGATTAACACCAGCAATTTCTGCAAGTTCAGCTGCAACTGCAGGATCTGAAGCATGTGTAGTTGGAGATTTAAGAAGAAGAGTATCTGAAATCAAACCTGAAAGAAGCAAACCAGCTACTTCCTTAGGAACCTCAACATTGTTTTCTTTAAACATACGATAAACAATTGAAGATGCAGATCCAACAGGTTCTAATCGCATCATTAATGGATTAGCAGTTTCAAAGTTAGCTACACGGTGATGGTCGACTACCTCAATAACTTCAACGTCCTTAATATCTGAAATAGATTGTTGAAACTCATTATGGTCTGTAAGAATAACTTGATTAACACCCTCAGACTGAGCTGATTCAACCACTCGTGGTGCTTCAACACCAAAATAATCAAGAACAAAAGCAGTTTCCTCGTTAGGAGTACCCAAAGCAACAGCTTCAGCATCAACACCAAGTTGACGTTTCAAATAAGCGTATCCATAAGAAGACCCGATTGCATCAGAATCAGGGTTTTGATGACCAAAAACAAAAACTTTAGACATAAATTCACCTCAAAATAGTATTATAAATTATTATAACATATAAAAAAAAGAAACAAAATAAAAAGAGTAACCTAAGTTACTCAAAATATAGTCCGTACGGGATTCGAACCCGTGTTACCGCCGTGAAAAGGCGGTGTCTTAACCCCTTGACCAACGGACCATCTTTATGCCGGCTACATGACTTGAACACGCGACCCTCTGATTACAAATCAGATGCTCTACCAACTGAGCTAAGCCGGCTAACTTTTCTAATGCGGGTGAAGGGACTTGAACCCCCACGCCGTTAAGCGCCAGATCCTAAATCTGGTGCGTCTGCCAATTCCGCCACACCCGCATATATGACCCGTACTGGGCTCGAACCAGTGACCCATTGATT